>Ga0335069_10009939_pt1 | contig 13518 bp, 11 predicted proteins | sample Lox_Sample_11_FD_206714 | JGI IMG/M metagenome (GOLD analysis project Ga0335069, IMG submission 206714) | Soil microbial communities from Loxahatchee National Wildlife Refuge, Florida, United States - Lox_Sample_1.1 | ecosystem: Environmental > Terrestrial > Soil > Wetlands | place: USA... | reverse complement strand
GGTCGGATCTTTGCACAGCTGCGATGTCGAATCTTTGTCGACCTATCGCGCTTTCAACAACTTGCGATGTTCGGCCGAAGCTGGCATTGCAGTTGCACTCTTTTACACTATAAGGGAACAGTTTAAGCGGAAAAGACCTCGGAATCGGCGGGTGAACGCTCGTCCGAGTATTTTTACCACGGTGGGCCACACAACCCCATTCGGTGTTGGCTCATCCATATGAGTTTCTTCGTGTGTTTCACGAACCGGAGTTCCTTGCATGCACTTGCTGAGCGTTCGACTTATTGTTTCCCTCATCGTCGGCATCACGCTGGTGTCGCTCGGCTTCTCCTACTTCCAGGTAGTCGGAGAAAAACGGAATCTGCGCAGGGAACTGGAACGTCGCGGCGAAGTGCTTGGCGAAAGCCTGGCCGGAAACGTGGAAAAGTCATGGAACGTAGATTCGGAGCGCGAACTGCAAAAGCTGGTTCAGCGGTTCGGCAACCGCGAACACCTGCTCGGCGTTGCCATCTATGACCGCCAGGGCAAGCTCCTCGCGGTCACACCGGAGCTGGGAAAGATTCTCGCCGAGGCTCCTCCGGTCCTCTCCCAGGCGATGGCCGGCAATCAGAACCAGAGCGTATTTCAGCGGTTGTCCGGCAGGTCCGTGTACTTTCTCGCCGTGCCCCTGCAACGGCAAGACCAGGTGGCGGGCGCTCTCGTTGTCGTTCAGGATGTCAGTTACATCCGCGAACAGAGCCTGCGAGTCTGGCGGGTAGGGTTTCTTCGCGTGCTCACCCAGGTCGTCATCATTGTCCTCGTGACGCTGCTGATCGTCCGCTGGAGCATGGCTGGGCCGATCGCTCAGGCGGCGCAATGGATCCGTGCGCTCCGCACCGGAAAGGCGTCTTCGCGCCAGATGCCGAATCTCGATATGTTCCGCCCGCTGGCGCGTGAAGTTGCCACCATCGCTGAGAGCTTAAGCCAGGCACGAATTGCGGCAGAGAATGAAGCCCGGCTTCGAGAGGCGGCCGATTCCACCTGGACTGCCGACCGCCTTTCCGTCCAAGTGCGCACGCGGTTGGAGGGCAGCGGCCTTTTCGTCGTCTCCAATCGCCAACCCTACATGCACCAGCGCAATGGGAAAAGCGTGGACGTCATCGTTCCAGCCAGCGGCCTGGTCACCGCGCTGGAACCCGTACTGAACGCTTGCGATGGTACGTGGATCGCGCACGGCAATGGCGATGCCGACATGGAAGCTGTGGACGAGAAAGATCGCCTGCGGGTCCCGCCCGACGACCCTCGCTACACCCTGCGGCGTGTCTGGTTGAGCAAACAGGAGGAAGACGGCTACTACTACGGCTTTGCCAACGAAGGGCTGTGGCCCCTCTGTCATATCGCGCACACGCGTCCCATCTTCCGTGTCGACGACTGGCAGCAGTACCAGGCCGTAAACCAGAAATTCGCTGACGCGCTGTTGCAGGAGATCGAGGGCGTCCCCCGTCCGGTCGTTCTTGTACAGGACTATCACTTTGCCTTGCTGCCGCGCATGATCAAAGACAAGTGCCCGCATGCGCGGGTCGCCATCTTCTGGCACATCCCCTGGCCTAATCCGGAAGCCTTTGGCATCTGCCCCTGGCAGCGGCAACTGGTCGATGGCCTGCTTGGCGCCGACCTCGTCGGCTTTCACGTTCAGTCGCACTGCAACAATTTCCTGCAAACGGTCGATCGTGTGGTGGAGTCTCGCGTCGACTGGGAGCATTTCTTCGTGCTTCGCCGTGACCACCGCACGCTGGTTCACCCGTTCCCGATCAGCGTGGAAATGTCAGAACCGGAGGCGGCCGGCCACAACGCCGGGTTCTCGTACCTGGAGCGATCAGCCCTGTTCCGCTCTCTCGGGATCGAGGCGACCTACCTCGGGATCGGTGTCGATCGCGTCGATTACACCAAAGGTATCCTCGAACGCTTCCTGGCAATCGAGCGCTTTCTCGAAAAATATCCCCACTATCAGGGCAAGTTCACCTTCGTGCAGATCGGAGCGCCCAGCCGCACACATATCAAGCGCTATCACGATCTGCTGGCGGAAGTCGAACTGGAAGCGGAACGTATCAATTGGCGCTTTCAGTCCGGCAAGTGGAAGCCCATCGTCTTCCTGAAGCGCCAGCACAGCCACAACGAAATCGTGCCCTATTACCGCGGCGCCGACCTTTGCCTGGTCACCTCGCTGCATGACGGCATGAACCTGGTGGCGAAAGAATTCCTTGCCGCACGACAGGATGAGCGCGGGGTACTGATCCTCAGCCAATTCACCGGCGCGGCGCGCGAACTCCGCGACGCTCTGCTCATCAATCCATACGATATCGATCAGACGGCCGAGGCCATCCGGGTCGCCCTCGAGATGGAGCCGGAAGAGAAAGAAGCGCGTATGCAGCGCATGCGAAAGGCGGTTAAGGAACACAACATCTACCGCTGGGCGGCAAGCCTGATTGCGGAACTCTGCGAGGTTCGACTGGACACAAATGAGGACATACACGAACGTCTGAGCGCCAACGAATCCATGGTGTAAACCTTCGATCATGAAGAGGACGAGGTGCCGGCAAAAGAACAGCCGCAAATTGAGACCTTTCTGCACCAGCTGTCGCGAGCGCCGCAATCGCTGCTGATGCTCGACTATGACGGCACATTGGCGCCGTTTCACCAGCGACGGGACCAGGCATATCCATATGCCGGGATCACATCTGCCGTGCGAAACATCATGCAACCGGACACGGGCACTAGGCTTGTCATCATCTCCGGACGGGACGCTGCCGAGGTCGTTCCGCTGCTCGGCGTCCACCCTTCACCTGAGATCTGGGGGCTCCACGGCTTGCAACGGCGCAAGCCTGATGGAACGCTCATCACAGCTGCGCTCGACGAGTCGGTTCTGGACGCTCTGTCCGATGCCGGCCGGTGGTTGGGTTATCAGCAATTGCAACACCTGGCGGAAGCCAAGACCGGCAGCATTGCTGTGCATTGGCGCGGCATGAGCGAGAACAGCATGGAGGACGTTCGGGGGCGAATCCTGTTGGGCTGGAGCCCGATTGCCGCCCGCACCGGCCTCGACTTGATGGAATTTGACGGGGGAGTGGAGATTCGCGCGCCTGCCGCTGACAAGGGAGATGCCGTTCGTCTCCTGCTCGATGAAGCCGGTCGCGGCACGCCGGCAGCGTACTTTGGGGACGATGCTACCGATGAACATGCATTTGAGGCGATTCGCGGGCGAGGCTTGAGCGTGCTGGTGCGTCCGCGCTGGCGGCATACTGCAGCTCAGGCATGGCTAAAGCCGGGCAACGAAGTTCTGGCATTCCTCACGCAGTGGTGGGAAGCATGCCGGCAGCGTAGCGGAGTTCGCGATCCCGGCAGAGCGAATGAGAGGTTAACGGGAGCGAGAGACTCTCATTAGAACCAATCCCGATCGTGGTCTCGCAAGGCTGAGAATCAGCCGCCGAAAAACAGAAAGGCGTCCAGAGTGGCGACGCTGGACGCCCGATACCTCGAAAGCCCGTCAAAAGACGCGCTACGACGAAAGATAGTCCGTCCAGGCGAAAGTGAAAAGATGTCTGCGGTCATACCAACCGCGTTACGAAGGAAACCGGCAGTCGGCCAGCGCCACGCTCTGCCCGGCGCGGAACATTTGCAACAAGCGGTTTGTTTTGCGCACGGCCGCAGCCGCCTTGAGAGCGGCCGCCTGAAGGGGATCCTGCTCGGAGCGCGTGCATCGGTTTTGCACATCATTACTTACGGCGTGCGCTACACTCTTCTCAACATCCGCAATCTCTTGCACACAACAGGCAGAATCTTCAAAAAATCTTGACAACATAACAGTCGTGTTACATCATCCATCGACTTCCGGGGTCTTTCCCCAAGGACCCGCAGGGGTGGAGTTCAGGCTTTCCCCTTAAGCACAATGCCTCGGCATCCTTGCGCTGACGTAGTGTGCATTGTTCAACTTTGACTTTCAACCACGATTTTCGAGGGGCAGTGCGTTCCGTTCTGTGACCGGGCAGCCGTGTGCGGCCGCTCCGGATGCTGAAGGAACCGGACAGACCCCGTTGCCAATAAGAGATCGTGCTTATGACGAACCCTTCCAGGAGACCAATTACGATGAAGCAAACAGGGGTAGTGCTGTTGGTGATAGTGCTGTGTTGCACGTTAGGGGCTTTTGCGCAAAAGTTGCCCGGTAGCGGAAACGCGACGGCGACAACGAAAGCCGCACCGCCGCAAAACTGGATCACGCCGGCGACAAGCGTGGCCCGTGCGGAAGATGCCGGTGTCCGCGCGCATACGAACTACGTATTGGCCAAGGGGGTCGACGGCATGGCGGCCAGGCCCGAAACCCTAGGAGTAACGCCAAACGTGAGTACCGTCACACACTACGAAACTCCAAGTTCAATGGCATGCGTGTACAAGATCCCTTCCAATGGAAACACGTCCGGGTGCGTTCCCGCACACGTGGCCGGCTCGGGTGGTCCACAGAAAGGTGGATGGGGAGCGATCGCGATCGTCGATGCATTTGACAACCCTTATGCAGCCACTGAACTGAACACATTCACCAGTTTCTATGGATTGCCGGCCGCAGACTTCACGAAGGTCTACGCCAACGGCAATGGCAGCTGCACAACGCCTCCAGTGAATACCGGCTGGGGACTGGAAATCTCGCTTGACGTCCAATGGGCCCATGTCATGGCACCCAAGGCAAAAATCATTCTTGTTGAAGCCTGTTCGAATTCCTACACCGACCTGATGTATGCCGAGTACGTGGCTGCCCAGTTGGTGGACGCGGCCGGCGGCGGGGACATCACCAACAGCTGGGGCAGCGGCGAATTCTCGGGCGAGACCGGCTACGACCCGTACTTCGGCTTCTACTTCCCGTTCAACATCTCCTACTTCGCTTCAGCAGGCGATGCGGGTTGCGGCGCGCAGTATCCAAGTTCATCCCCCTGGGTCATCTCGGCTGGCGGTACCACCGTCAACCGGCTGGCGACGAATCTTCATTTCAAGTCGGAAAGTTGCTGGGCGGGATCTGGTGGCGGCACCAGCGCTGTCGAAACCTACCAGACGACCTTCGCGGGCGGCGCTTACACAGGCCCGTGGGCGAACTATCAGTATGGGATCTTCGGCCAAGGTGCCCGTTCAACACCGGACATTGCGTTCAACGCAGATCCCAACAGCGGCGTCGTCGTGTATGACTGCGCCTACTATAGCGGCACCTGCTACTTCCTCATCGTGGGCGGAACCAGCGCTTCCTCACCGGCGTTGGCGGGTATTATCAACAACGCCAACAACCGGCTGGGAGTCGGTCACATCAATGGGACCACTGGAAACGGGTTCTACACGGCGGAAGAAAACAACATGCTTTATTCACAACTTGGTACCCAGACGGCCTATTCAAAGAACTTCTATGACGTAAAGGCCGGCACCAATGGCTGTTCGGTTGACAAGGACTGGGACTATTGCACAGGCGTGGGCACCCCACGTGGCCTGCTAGGAAAATAGAAGTACTGCCGTTCACAATTGAGGCCCTTCGGAAGAAGGGCCTCTTTCTTTTGCTGGACACGGCAGTGGCTGGCCCCCCGTTACTTCTGCTTCTGATCGGAGGGCACCTTCCCGGGCACTTGTTGGCTTTCCGGCGCAACCTGATAGGTCTTTTCGTGCGGCGTGCATTTGGCCGGAAGCTTGAACAGGGCTGGATCAGGAGGCCCGAGGACGATGTCCCGATACGTTGTCGTCATGGTGCTGCGCCCCGTTGTCATGTCAATGCGCACGGGAACTCCTTTCAGATCGTCAGCGGCCCAGATTTTCGAGATTGCCTCGCTGTGATCGGGCAACGTCGTGACCGCATCCAGGACAGTGCAGGTGTGGCCTTCCACGACTTCCTTGGCCTCGCGCGGCGTTCTCCTGGTATTTGGGCCGTATACCACCTGCAAGGGACTGCGCATCATCTTCGCCTGCGCGGTCTTCAACACTACGCACGTCGTCTTTTCCGGGAAGATGAAAAGATTGAAGACCTTGTCTTCTTCCGGCACGTAAATCGTGGCCGTCATAGGACTGGGCTCGACCCGAAGTTTTGACCCGGAGCGGTGGATCTTCCAGCTCAGGCTGGATTTCACTTCTGTGGCCGAAAAGTCCGGCAGATCGGAGCTGATTTGCGCCCGAACCGCCGGCGCCAGAAGCAGCGCCAAGTGAGCAATCACGACTCTTTTGAGGATCGAAGTGGTCATTGGAAAATGTTCCCCGGGGGCCGTGGATGTAGAGACAGGCTGCGCGGAACAGATGGGAAGCACAGATTGAGGCCCGACAGACATCTTCCTGTAGGCTGTTGGCCCTTGTCAAATTGGACGAATGCGTCCACGCCTTGCGCAACGTTCTGACCAAAATGGCATTCCATCGGTGCAATGCATTGCCCCAATCGCTGCAACAGGTTGCACACTGGTGCCGCTTTGTCCAAAAAGCGTAGTCTTTCCTTGACATGGCTCGTGCGCCATTGCAGTATCCTCCATGTCAAGCGGGCTTCCCCCCAAGTCCCAAGCCAAGATTTCCATCAGTACAACCTAACGTTCCAGGAGAACACTTCGATGAAGAAGATGTTGTTTGTGTTGTGCTTGGTACTGACCTTGACCTTGGGTGCGATTGCCAAGGATACGATTTACACCTTCAATTTCCGCAGCGCAGCCGGATCCTCATATTGCGATGGGATGTCGCTGCGCCTTTACACTCCCGGTGCCGGCATCCCCAAAGCACTTGTGGGCGGCACTCACTTCTACTTTGACTGCACGAACAACAGTTCTGTTGGTGGCTTCAAGCACGGAATTGGTGCTGCGTTCCAGTATGCCGCTTCTGGAGCAGTCCTCGACGTGGCCGATCCCGCCTACGCGCTGGGCGGTATTTATGCTCCTCAGAACCGTTCGGAGCAGTACCTGATCAACACCAAGTACCACACCTGGGTCCTCTACTCGGGAAATGACTATTTCGGGAATTATGTGGTCAACTATGGCACGTATGTCGCAGCATCAGAGTCCATGGGGAAAAACGGGGCCACGAAATCGTCATCCCAACCGTAATCTTCAATTCCTCAGTCTTCCAGCGGCCACGCCGGAGTCACGGCGTGGCTGTTCTCTGTTTCAGGAGAAGCTCATCTCATGACTGCACGAGCCGCCTGTCTCGGGCTGTGTCTGCTCACCCTAAGCGCCGCAGCGATTGCGCAAGCTCCGGGGACGGTGAACTCTGTCCCTCCGTCGGTGACAGCCCCAAATCCATTTGATTCCTTTACATCTTTCTCTGCGACGATGACCGGGGGGCTCCGGGCCGATCAGAATCGGAAAATCTACCGCTCCGGCAACCTGATGCGCCTCGACTTTGACGGTTCCTATCGCGTTGTCGATTTGAAGAAACACACAACGTGGGGGGTGGGAGGAGGCCACTGCGCCGAAATTGCCGCGCCAGACGCAGGTTCGTATCCGTTCTCGGCGCCATATGAGAATTTCAAGATTGAGCGCGTGCTGACGGACGAAAAGGAAACTGTTGCGGGACACGTGTGCCGGCTTTCGCATGTGACATTCGAAGCGGGACACGGCAGTCCCATCATGGTCAAAATGAAACTCTGGGAGGCAGAGGACTTGCAGGGATTCCCGATTAAGGTGGAAGTGGAGGCCAACGGGAACAAGGTGTCCATCACCTACAGCGACGTGTCGCTGGAGCCTCCGGATTCGAAGCTGTTTGTCCATCCCGCCAGGTGTCCGCCACCTCTCGAGGCGGGGACAGCAGGGGTCGCAGATCCGAAGTCGCACGAGGCTCCTCCCAAGAAGGAGGCGGAGAAATAGATAGCGATTCGGAAATGCGGCGCTGGATTCCTGTCCTTTCTGCTGAAATCCGCTGTTCAGTCCTGGCGAAGCGCCACATACGGACACGCGTTCTACAATAGGCCGTGCCGGTATCGCTTGTGGCCGCCATTCCGCGCCGTTGGCAATGCATCTTCGCGCTGGCCCTGCACCTGTCCCTGTTGGCTACGCCGGGCCTGGCGCAAATCGTCAGACCGGCATTGCGGTCCGCCGTTCCTCTTCTCTGCACGGAAAACCGTCAGGCAGCACGCACGCGGGTCCGCGGTACCGGTGTCATCGCCGATTCGGGCGGCACGCTTCTCACGGCGGCGCACATCATTCAGGAAGCACACTCCAATTGCACGCTGAGTGTGATGATCCCTGATGGGGAATGGAATCATTTCCGCCAACTGCATGCGTTCTTCATCAAAGACTGCAGCCTGAATTTGCTGTTGGACTTTGCGGTGTGCCGCATGAGCCCGGCCGATACGAGCCGTGACTGGGCATACGTCCGGCCAGCTGCTCTCCGGGCGCGCGCGGTCTCAGCCGGCGAGCCGGTGTGGGTCACTGCATTCACGGGATGGGGATTATCTCCTCTGGTTCGCAGCGGGCGCGTCCAAGGAAGGAACCTCTATCAGCGTCAGGACGGTTGTTACTGCGATTTCGCCACGGATATCACCGCTGTGGAAGGCATGAGTGGCAGCCCATTGATTTCCGAGCAGGGCGAGGTAGTCGGAATCCTGACTTTGGCGGGAAGCGGCAAGTTCCGGGGAATTTCGTTCGGAGCCAGCATTGAAAAATCGCTTGCCTTCCTGAGGGCACAAGGCGTTCCCCTCGTGCGCTAGCTTCGGGAATACGAATGCAGCCGGCTCTATGGGCTCAAGGCGGTCGATACCATGGAGTGAGCCGCGCTCTCTCCGGCGCAAAAAGAAATGGCTGCCTTGGACATTGTTTTCGTCCCAAGGCAGCCAAAATCTACCCGACAGCAGCTACATTCCCGAGTACTTGAGCTTCACGGTCGCGGTCTTGCCTGCTTTGACCGTAATCCCATGGTAGAAGTAGACCGAACCGTCCGCTCCGGTCACCGTCCCAACAAACCCCGTGCCGATGCTGCAGGCAGGATTGCCGGCCGGATGGGGAATGGCAAAGCCATAGTGGGCAAAGCCGTTTTCTGCGATCAGCGACAATTGCAGTCCGAAATCGGTGGGGTTGTTCACCAGATAGCCGAAGGCCGTATTCTGGGTCCCATCCAGCGTATTGGGGTTGATGGTGCCGTGGGCGTCGATGTCAACGTACCGGGCCAGCCACACGAACCTTGAGATCGCGGTGTTGTTCTTGAGCGCCATCGTGACCTTAGCGGTCGCATCGGCGGAACTCTGCTGAATGGTTTGGGTCAGGGTCCAGATACCATCCGTCGTGGTGCGAGCGATCTTGACGGTAGTCGCGTTAAGTTGAAGCAAGGACGGTGCGCCCCACGCGCCGGTATCGGCGTCGCCGAAGCCGGCGTAATCGTGATATCCGAGGCCAGAGGCGAAATCACAGAGCGAGTACCCTTCACCGAACACGCCTACGGCTATGTTCTCTACACCGGAGGGGCTCTGGAATTCGACAATATTGCCGTTGACGGTCACGCAATATTGAAGGAATTTCTTCGTGGTTGTGCCCCCGGACGTAAACTGATACGAGCAAGTAGCTGTAGCATCCACGCTCGCTGTTCCGGCCGCGGCGGCGGCTTGCGCTGCGACCGCCATATTCTGATCGGCAACGGCTACTTTCCCTCTTTGGATCGGCTCGGGGTGCTTGCCGAACGCGACTGACGAAATAGCTAGCACAATGAACAACACAAGCGACTTCTTCACCATATGTGATCTCCTCGGATTCCTGGGATGACAGATATTGATGTTATGGGGAAGCCAACTTACCGTGATCGTCGGGATCGCTGCTCGCCCCTGACCAGCCTGCTCAGGTTCGAGTCAGTCTGGCTGTCCAACGCCTGCCATCGTGCACCCGTTTGGTGCGATGGTCCATGGAGACAGCCTGAAGCCGTCTGAATTGATCTGAAGAATGGATCGAAGACGCATCCGCTCCGCGACCGATAAGCAAACCAACCTATCGCTCCCCTTCGGCGAGGTGTGGATATCTTCATAACGGAACCAGCACAGTGAATTCGTCGGGAACGGTCCTCGGCCGCTATAATGCGCGGTTCGCTACTCTGACTTCCCCGGCCCCACTATGACTCTCAGGAACTTGCTCCTTCTCGCAGCTCTGCTCCAACTAGCGCCTATAGGGTCCCCTCAGGATCGAATCCTGGGATTCACTTCCACTGCGGTGGCACAAGAGACAAAAATCGAAAAGAAGTTCAAAGCCATACCAACGCCGTCGGAAGAGCGCCGCCAACACCGGATCTTCACCGCCGAACCACATATCGCAGGATCGGAACGCAACAACGAACTCGCCCGCGACATCGCCGACGAGTGGCGCAGACAGGGACTGGAGGATGTCGTCATTCACCGCTACGACGTCTACGCCACCACGCCGAAAAGCGCTTCGCTGGAGATGATCGCACCCGCCGTCTACCGCGCCAGCCTGCGCGAAGACCCGTATCCCGCGGATCCCGACACCAGGAATCCGCGCGTGAGTTCCGCCTGGACAGGAATGTCTGTCTCTGGAGAGGTTACGGCTCCGGTCGTTTACGCACACAGCGGCAATCCTGAGGATTACGACCTGCTGCGGAAGCAAGGAATCGACGTACGCGGCAAGATCGTACTTGTCCGCTACTCGAATCCCTACAGCTACCGCGGATTCAAAGCGCTGACCGCGGAGCGCGAAGGTGCTGCTGCCATCCTGATCTACAGCGACCCAGCGGAAGACGGCTTCAAGAAGGGCAAGGTCTTCCCCGAAGGGCCGTGGGGCCCGGAGAGCCATATTCAGCGCGGCGCGATCACCTACGACTTCATGGTCCCCGGTGACCCGCTCACTCCGGGATGGGCCTCGGTCCCGGGCGCCAAACGCATTCCCATCGAGCAGGCAGTTTCTGCGCCGAAGATCATGGCGCTGCCGCTTTCCTACAAAGACGCCCGTCCGATCCTTGAGAATCTGGGCGGTCCGCGCGCTCCGGACGACTGGCAGGGCGGACTGCCGATCGAGTACCACCTCGGCGGCGAACAGGCTCGTGTGCATTTGAAGATCGAGATGGACAATTCGATCAAGCCCTACTATGTGGTCGAAGGCCGCATTCGCGGCGCGGAATTGCCTGACGAGTGGGTCGTGTTGGGAAATCACCGCGATGCCTGGGTATTTGGCGGTGTCGATCCCTCAAGCGGAACAGCGTCGATGATGGAACTGACGCGCGCCCTCGGCCAGCTCAAGAAAGAAGGAATCCGCCCCAGGCGCACGCTGGTTGTCTGCAGCTGGGACGGCGAGGAGGTCGGACTGACGGGATCCACGGAGTGGGGTGAGCAGTTTGCCGACGAACTCCGCAAGAAAGCGGTCGCCTATCTCAATGTGGATTCGTCTACCTCCGGGCCCGACTTCGATGGGAGCGCCGTGGCTTCGCTTGCACCGATGCTGGTCGAAGCCACGAACAGCCTGCAGGAGCCGTCCGGAAAGTCGCTGCATGCGGCGTGGAAACAGAGTGCAGCGCGAAACCGAACGGAGGCCAAGGATGACCGTCCGGTCACGGACGCCAATCTCGCAGACACTCGCATCGGCAGCGGCTCCGACCATACTGTCTTTCTCAACTACGTCGGCATGCCCGTCATCGGTCTGAGTTTTGACGGTCCGTACGGCGTGTATCACTCCATGTATGACGATTTCTACTGGATGAATCACTTCGGCGATCCGGGCTACCGTTATCACACCCTCATGTCGCAGCTTTGGGGCGTGCTCGCTTTGCGTCTCGCGAACGCGGACTTGTTGCCCTTCGATTTCGCGTCCTACGCCGACAACATTCGTCAATTTGTCGCCGAACTTTCCAAAGGAAAGGACATGAGCGCCCTCGATCTCAAGCCCGTGCTCGAAGGGATCAACGCCTTCGAGATCGCCGGGAAGAAACTGGACAGCTCACTGCAACAGTCACTGGCGGCAGGCAGGATCGATCCCAAGCTGGCCGCCGAAATCAATGCCGGCATGATGCAAGTCGAGCGCAACTGGCTGAATCCCGATGGCATTCCAGGACGGCCGTGGTTCAAGCACATTCTCTACGGTGCCCGCTTCACATACGCACACCTGGAGCTTCCGGGACTCACCGAAGCAGTGGAGAAAAAAGACTGGCCGACAGCGAAACAGCAGGCGGATATTTTGCGGAATTGCCTGGAGAAGAACACCGAACTGGTAAACCGGCTCAGCGCCCGGCTCGACGAGGAAAAGCGCTAGTCTGCAATCAGCAGCGTCTCGGCGAAAGGCCATTCGTCGTCGACCCACTGCGCTTCGCAGCAGAAACCAGCGCCCATCGCCAGTTGCAGCAGTTCCGGGCGCGAATACTTGTGGCTGGTCTCGGTCCAGATGGTCTCACCCTCCGCGAACGTAACGGTCAGCCCAGCGCGCCGAATCGTGACATTCTGTGTCCGCGTTGAGCGCAGATGCATTTCGACACCGTGCGTCTCCGGGTTGAAGCGGGCCTCGTGGCGGAACTCTGAAAGCCGGAAATTGCCGCCCAACTCGCGATTAATGCGGGCGAGCAGATTAAGGTTGAAGGCGGCGGTCACCCCAATCGCATCGTCGTAGGCATCGAGTAACTGTGGAATCGGTTTGATCAGATCCGTGCCAAGCAGGAGTGCGTCGCCGGACTGAAGCGCTTGCCTTACGGACCGCATGAACTTCACGTCAGCGGGGCGGTCGAAGTTCCCGATGGTACTCCCCAGAAACAGGACGAATAGTTGCTCGCCTGCCCGGCGCTGGGCGGCGACTTCCCGCAATCCATCCAGATACTCGCGTTCCAGGCCGACAATGCTGACGTGTTCGATGTCACCCAGTTCACGCGCGCACATCGTCAGTGCAGTGTGAGAGATCTCGATTGGACAGTAGCGGGTCTGCTGGTAGTGGTCCAGCGCTTCCAGCAGATGACGCGTCTTCTTTCCGCTGCCGCTGCCGAGTTCGGCCACCATCAGTGGCGCGGACAGATACGCGACAATTTCGCCGGCATGCTTTCGCAGCAGCCGCTCGTCGGCGCGCGTGAGACCGTATTCCGGGAGAACGCTGATCACCTCGAACAGGGCCGAGCCCACTTCATCGTAGAGATACTTCGATGGAAGTTCTTTCTGCCTGGGTAAGAGAAGACCCGCGCGAACATCGGCGGCAAACTCCAATTCGGGATCGGCGGCAACCGCCTGTCTCAAGATCATCGTGTCCTCAAGCGAGCTGGTTGCTCACACAGCGAAATCCCGCATACACGTACTGATAATGTGGCTGAAACCAATTACGGAATGACGGACGCAACATGCAAGTTGCTGTCCGGGCCGACGCCCCCTTGATCACGTAGTGTTTGCCATCAAAGAAGTCAGCCGAGTATCCGCGGTAAAACGGAAAAGGTTCAAATCCGGGGAACGGGGCAAACATGGTAGATGTCCACTCCCAGCCATTTCCGAGAAGGTCCTCAATGCCGAAGGCGCTTGCTCCAGGCGCATGACTGCCGGTGGGCATGGGATCCCAGTTCTCAAAGTTGAAATTGCCACGCGTGCCATCG
>Ga0335069_10009938_pt1 | contig 13518 bp, 12 predicted proteins | sample Lox_Sample_11_FD_206714 | JGI IMG/M metagenome (GOLD analysis project Ga0335069, IMG submission 206714) | Soil microbial communities from Loxahatchee National Wildlife Refuge, Florida, United States - Lox_Sample_1.1 | ecosystem: Environmental > Terrestrial > Soil > Wetlands | place: USA... | reverse complement strand
GCGCGTGGCCCGACAGTCCTTTATGCTGCACGAAGTCGTTGGCCGCCACGATCTGATCCGGATAGGTGGCGCCGGCCAGTATTTGTGCAATCAGGGGATCGGGGTGCAGCGCGATGGGCGCGACCAGCGCTTGCAGCTCCTCCGTGCTCAACGGCTGCCCCTGCCCGGAGAAATCGCTGGTCCTCTGCCGTTCGGTCTGAAATACCGTCGCCACACCCGACCGCAAAGGCGTGGTCACCACCAGCAATAAGCTGAGCCCAAAACACACCACGAGAAGCTGTCTGAAACGGATCTGCATCACCTGGGTCTGATCCTTTCGGAACAATAGTTGTAAATCAAGTTCGCGGGTGCGTTCCACTGGAAAGTTCGGGAAGCAGCCGGTAGCGGGTGCGAGTTAGCATTCGGCATTCGGCATTCGGCATTTAGCATTCGGCATTTAGCATTCAGCACTCAGCACTTAGCACTTAGGCAAACCTGATTACGCCTCGTTCTGCCGCCGGCGTCGAAATCGAGCTGCGTAGCAGCGACTGCGATTCTAGCCCCGGGCGCGAGCTCGGGGTCGCTTCCTCAACCCAGACCCGAGGCCGCGTAGCGGCGCAAATATCCACCGGTTAGAGGGCAGGCCGCTACGCGGCCACGTAGACTTCAAATCGTAGCGAACCCCGGGCTTGCGCCCGGGGCTAGAATCGCAGCCGCTGCTACGCAGCTCGGTTTTTCGATTTGCGAAATCAAGATCTAATCCGAGAACTTTGCTGGCATCTGTCGGCATTGTCACTTAGCGTCGAGCGCCTAGCGCCCCGACGGCGACATCGTCCGATTGGCGCGCCGGAAGCAGATCGCAATCGAGAGCATGCCGGGTTCCGAAACCTGCATTTGAACAGCAGCCAACGAGTCTCGCAGCCCGCTGTTGTTGCTAAGTGCTAAATGCTAAGTGCTAAATGCTCCTTCGAAATTTAATTGTTCCGTCACCACGAAACGGGTGTACATTCTATGCCGTTTCCGGGCCCCGCAAGTCTCCGTACCCCTACAACGAAGGATATTCAATATGAGCACGGGTATTCTGCGCCGGGCCTTAGCTGGTCGCATAAGAATCGTGAGTTGCGGGCTGGCTCTTGCCCTGTTGACACTCGTCGTCCCGGCTTCCGCCCAGATTCTTTATGAAGACGGGCCCATCAACGGCGAGACCGACGCCTGGACCATCAACTTCGGCTTTGTGGTCAGCGACACCTTCAACATTTCGACGGGCAACAGCACGATCACCGGCTTCTCTTTCGGAGTGTGGCTGACCCCGGGCGACGTAGTCGAATCGGTGGGGCTTTCGCTGACGCAGGAAGAAGACTCCGGCACGGTCTTCTTCAACCAGCAGGTCAATGTTACCCAGTCCAACTGTTCCCTGAACAGCTATGACTACGACATTTGCACGGAGACGGCGAGCTTCAACGGGCCAACCTTGGGCAATGGAAGGTATTGGGTGAATCTGCAGAACGCGGTCGACAGCCAGGGCACCTACGTGTTTTGGGACGAGAACAGCGGAGTGGGCTGCCATTCCCCGGGCTGTCCCTCGGATGCGGGCCCGGGCGGTGAAGGGACGCTTCCCTCCGAGGCCTTCAGCATTCTAGGCACGGCCAGCGGTGGCGGCAGCGTGCCGGAACCTGGCAGCCTGCTGCTGCTTGGCAGCGGCTTTCTTGCCTTCACCGGCAGGTTGTGGCGCAAAATGCGTTGACGTTGTCGAGCTGGTTCCAATGGAGGTCGTTGTGAAAACGCGTCTGATGATGTTCGTCGCCATCGCTTCTCTGCTGCTCGCAATGCCGGCTTCGGCGCAAGTCCTCTACGAGAACGGGCCCATCAACGGCACGGTCGACGCCTGGACCATCAACTTCGGCTTTGCGGTCAGCGACACGTTCACTCTGACCGGGCCAAGCACCGTCACCGCGATCCAGTTTGGCGCGTGGGAGTATCCCGGCGACGTTCTCGAGTCGGTCGAGGTCCAGTTCACACAGTTTGAGTTTGGCGGGACGACGTATTTCAACCAGGTGGTCTCCCTGACCGCTTCCGGCTGCTCTCAGAACCAGTACGGTTACGACGTGTGCACCGAGACGGGCACCTTCAGCGGAGCCGGTCTCGCCGCCGGCACCTACTGGATGACCCTGCAGAACGCGGTGGTGAACGACGGCGACCCGGTGTACTGGGATGAGAACAGCGGCATCGGCTGCCATTCCGAAGGCTGCCCGTCGGAGCCCTCGCAGAATAGCGAGGGCACGATTGCGGCGGAGGCGTTCAGCGTCCTGGGCACGACCGGCACCGGCAGCGGCACGGTACCGGAGCCGGGCAGCTTGATGCTGTTCAGCAGCGGAGTTCTGGCGCTCGCCGGGATGCTGCGGCGCAAGCTGTTTTAAGGAATCCGGAGGCACCATGCGTACCGCTCCCGTCCTCGCGCGCATTCTGACCAGTTCGGCGCTGCTGATCGGCTTTGCCCCGTTGCTGGCTAGCGCACAACTCGCCGAGGCGCAAACCACCTACGCCATCGCGCCCGGCCGCCAAGGCCAGCTTTGTGGAACGGTGGACCTGACTACCGGACACTGGGTCCTGCTGAACAACGAATCAAGCCCGCCTCTTGTCGGCCTGGGGCAGTTTGGTAACAACCTGTACGGAGCCGCAGGCAACGCTTTGTATCAGGTGAACCCGGTCAATTGCGGCTTCATTTTCATCGGCGCAAGCAACGACAATATCCAGTACGGGAGTTTTGGTTCGACTAACGGAACTACGCCCGCGCTGTACGGGATCGCCGGCAGCGAACTGTACCTCGCTCATGCCAATAACGGGTCAACCGTGCTCATCGGTCCGGTCAACCTGACTACCTATACCTCGCTGTCGGCAGACTGTCCGGTGCTGTACCTTACCGCGACGCTAGCCAACGGCGATTCGGGTTTGTATTCCGTCAACACCAATACAGGAGCAGCCACCGAGATCGGCGACACCGGCGTCAGCAATCTCACGGCCCTGGTGTGTGCCGGCAATGAGCTTTTCGCCGCGAAGTCGAACAGCCAGCTCTGCACCCTGAGCCTCACCAACGGAGCAGCTACTTGCCAGATCGTGACCCAGCCCAACATCGCTGGCATGGCGTACCCGCCGGTCCCACCGCCGACCTTTACCGTGCTGCACACGTTTACTGGCGGGGCCGATGGCGGGCAGCCCTGGGCGGGCGTGATTCTGGATCCCGCGGGTAACCTCTACGGAACCGCTGCCGCAGGAGGCACCGGCTCTTGCTCTTACCTGGGCGCGACAGGGTGCGGCACCATCTACCAACTGAAGAAGCACAGCAGCTCATACACCTTCAATCCGCTTTACAGCTTCCGGGGAGGCACGGACGGCAAGTTTTCCGCGCGGCCGCTGACCATGGGCCCGAACGGAACGTACTACGGAACGACGACCGGCGGTGGCGAGGGCTCGTGCTCCTTCTACGGTGTCTCGGAATGCGGCGTCGTCTTCAATGCCGGACCGGCCGCGCAGCCGCCGCGAACTCCGCTGCTCCAGTTCCGCGAGGATGTGCTGTATCGCTTCACCGGCGGCTCCGACGGCGGCAATCCGTTTAGCACGGTCGTCTTCGATCAAGCCGGGAACATGTACGGAACCACCTCCGGCGGGAGCGACGGTCTCGGCACGGTTTTCGAGCTATCGCCCGGCGGCGCTGAAACCGTGCTCTACAGTTTTGTCGGAGGCAACGACGGAGCGAATCCTTACGACGGCGTCGTCTTCGATAGCGCCGGCAATCTATACGGAACCACGGTGTACGGCGGCGGATCGGCGGTTTGCCAGACCGGCTGCGGCACGGTCTTCAAACTTTCTCCCGCCGGCGGCGGTTGGACGGAGACGGTGATTTATCGCTTCCAGGGTAAGAGTGACGGACAATATCCGACTGCCAGCGTCGCGATCGACACTGCCGGCAATCTGTACGGAAATACCAACCAGCCGCAAACCGGCCAGGGCGGCAATGGCGCCAGCACCATCTACGAACTGACTCCGAATGGCAGCAACTGGAGCTATAACCGGCTCTTCGTTACGGGCGGCGGCTTCGGGTACGGCCGCGTGGCTTTGGATTCGAGCGGCAATGTCTACGAAGCGATCGAGGCGGGCGGAGTCTTCGGGCACGGCCAGGTGCTGCAACTGGCGCACGGCAGCGGGATCTACACCGACCTGTACGATTTCACCGATGGCGCCGATGGCGCGAACCCTTATGGCGGTGTGACGGTCGACGCTAATGGAAATGTGTACGGAACCGCGCTGATCGGCGGGGGCACCGGTTGCGATGGTGCTTGTGGTGTGGTGTGGGAGATTACGCCGTGACGGAAGGGGTCAGGGGGCAAGGGGCAGGGATCAGATCAACTAGATCCTGAATGTTTGATCCTGTGCCCTGTGCCCTGTTCGCTGTGCCCTGTTTTGTGACTTGCAGGAAGAAACGCTCAAGGAGACACCTCTCGTGAAAACTCGTTCCTTGTTGTTGCTGACAGTCGCTACTCTGCTGCTGGCTTGTGCTGTGCCGGCCGCGGCCCAGATCCTTTACGAGAACGGTCCCATCAACGGCGAGACCGACGCCTGGACCATCAACTTCGGTTTTGAGCTTAGCGACAGCTTTCAGATCTCGACCGGCAACAGCCAGGCGACAGGGTTCTCGTTCGGCGCGTGGCTCACCCCAGGAGATGTGCTCCAGTCGGTCGAGGTAACGCTGTCGTCGCAGCCGCTGCAGACGGGCACCGTCTACTTCGATGGAGTCATCAACCTCACCCAGTCCGGCTGCTTCCTCAACAACTATTCCTACGATGTCTGCACCGAGACCGGCAGCTTCACTCCCACCACTCTTGGGAACGGAGAGTATTGGGTGACGCTGGGCAACGCGGTGGTGAACGATGGTAACCCGGTGTACTGGGATGAGAACAGCGGGGTCGACTGCCACTCTCCGGGCTGTCCCTCCGAGGCTAAAAGTTCACTCACTGGCAGCGATCCGTCGGAGGCCTTCAGCATTCTGGGCACCACCAGTGGGACCGGCAGCACCGTGCCCGAGCCGGCGAGCCTGTTGCTGTTCGGCACCGGCGTGATCGGAGGCCTGGGGTTGCTGCGGCGAAAATTGCGGTGAGCAGTCGATCGTCTTCAGTCGAGCTGTGCGAAAGGAGCTGTCATGAAAACTCGCCTCATGCTGTGCGCCGTCTTCGCTTCTCTGCTGCTCACGGTGGCTTTCCCGGTATCGGCCCAGGTCCTCTACGAGAACGGGCCCATCAACGGCGAAACCGACGCCTGGACCATCAACTTCGGCTTTATCATCAGCGACAGCTTCCAGATCTCGACCGGGCCCAGCCAGGTGACAGGGTTCTCGTTTGGCGCGTGGCTGTTCCCCGGTGACGTCCTTGAGTCGGTTGAGGTGACGCTGTCCTCCGATGAGTTGGGCTCCGGCACCAAATACTTCGACGGTACCGTCAATCTCACCCAGACCGGTTGCTTCCTCAACAATTACTCATACGATGTCTGCACCGAGACCGGCAACCTCACTCCGACGACTCTGCAAAACGGAACGTATTGGGTGACGCTGGGGAACGCCGTGGTAAACGACGGTGACCCGGTGTTCTGGGACGAGAATAGCGGCATCGGCTGCCACTCTCCGGGCTGTCCCTCCGAGGCCGTGACCTCACTCACCGGAACCGATCCGTCGGAGGCGTTCAGCATTCTGGGCACCACCAGCGGCACCGGCAGCAGCGTGCCCGAGCCCGCGAGCCTGTTGCTGTTCGCAGGCGGGGCGTTTACCTTTGCCGGCATCTTGCGCCGCAAATTGTTTTGATTCGCTGTAGCAGGGGCCCTAACAACGACTGATGAAAAAGAGGCGTCGTATGCACTCCCGTTTATTAGCACTTACGCTCTGCGCTGTCTCGCTGCTGTTCATCCTCGCTGCCCCCGCATGGGCGGGTGTCGTCTATGACAATGGGCCGATCAACGGCGAAACCGACTCATGGGCCCTCAACTTCGGTTTTGAGGTGAGCGATTCGTTCACTGTCTCGTCGGCCAACAGCACGATTACCGGACTGACGTTCGGCACCTTCGTCTTTGTCGGCGACGTGCTCCAGTCGGTAGAAATCTCGGTCACCTCCAGTGAGTTTGGCGGCACCACCTACTTCGACCAGGTGGTGAATACCACCCAGTCCAACTGCCACGTCAACGAATTCGGCTTTAACGTTTGCCTGCAGAGCGCTAGCTTCAACGGCCCGACGCTGGGGGACGGCACCTACTGGCTGAACTTGCAGAACGCGGTCGTCAACACCGGCGACCCGATCTATTGGGATGAGAACAGTGGTACCGGCTGCCAATCTCCCGGATGCCCGTCGCGAGCTTCGTTTAGCACATTGGGGACGATTCCCTCCGAATCGTTCACCTTACTGGGAACGACTAGCGCGACCGGCGGGACGGTGCCGGAGCCCAGCAGTTTGTTGCTGTTCGGTAGCGGGCTGATCGGAAGCCTGGGATTCTTGCGGCGCAATTTGCGCTGAACGTTTTTGTGAGTGGCACGAGGAATTCTGGTTAAAGGAAATACCGTCGTGAAAGTTCGTCTCACGCCGTTTGTCGGGCTTGCTTCCCTGCTGCTCCTGGTAGCTCTGCCTGCCTCGGCCCAGATCCTCTACGAGAACGGGCCGATCAACGGGGAGACCGATGCCTGGATGATCAACTTCGGATTTGTAGTGGAGAACTCTTTCACTATGTCCACGGGCCCCAGCCAGGTGACCGGCGTCTCCTTCGGAGCATGGCTGCCTGGGGGCGACGTGCTCGACTCCGCCTATGTGTTAATCAGTTCCGAAGCCTATGGCGGGACCGTCTACTTCGGCCAGCAGGTCAACTTCGTTCAGTCGGGATGCTTCATCAACAATTACGGGTATGACGTTTGCACCGAGACAAGCACGTTTAGCGGTCCGACCCTCAACAATGGGAGCTATCAGCTGACGCTGGGCCTCGCTGTGGTGAACGATGGCGATCCGGTGTACTGGGACGAGAACAGCGGCGTCGGATGTCAGTCTCCCGGATGCCCGTCGCAAGCTTCGCAACTTTCGGTAGGGTCCATTCCTTCCGAGTCCTTCTCGGTACTGGGAACAGCCAGCGGAACCGGCAGCGTGCCGGAGCCCGGCAGTTTGTTGCTGTTCGGTAGCGGGCTGATCGGAAGCCTGGGATTCCTGCGGCGCAAGTTCTTTTGAAGTCTGCGTCCGCGAGGTAGTCGGCTCGACAGTTAGCAGCAGGAGGGAGCGGCGCCGCCAAACGCGTGAGTCATCTATCGCCGCGGCTTTGTCAGAAGACGAAATAAATCCACGATCCGACTGAAGACGTTTAGTCGAGCGCATGGTTCCGCTATATACTCGTGCCATTTTCGCAGGAGGAAAAGTTTGCATGAAGACCGGGCGAAGCTCCCTGAACCTCGCGCTCGTCAACCGTTTTGCAATGATCGCGCTTTGCTTGCTCCTGTCAGCCGCAGTGGCGCAGGTCGCGCACGCGCAGACCTTCAGCGTAATCCACAACTTCAGCGGCGGACTGGACGGAGCAACCCCTTACACCGGCTTGACCGTAGACCGCGCGGGAAACTTCTACGGCACCGCCTATGCCGGCGGCAGCCGACACCTGGGGACGGTCTATCGCCTGAAGCGCGCAGGCTCGGGCTGGATTGCCGAAGGCCTCTATAGCTTCAGCGGCGGTCCCAACGACGGACTTGAGCCGCTGTCCAGAGTCATCTTCGGTCCTGACGGCAGCCTGTACGGAACAGCGAGCGCAGGCGATTCTTGCGGCGCCCTGGGTTGTGGCATCGTCTTCAAGCTTCAGCCGCCCGCGACCTTCTGCCGCTCCGTAACCTGCCCGTGGACAGAATCCGTGTTGCATTTCTTCGCGGGACCCATCGAAAACGATGGAGAATACCCTTCTGGAGAGCTGTTTTTTGATCAGGCAGGCAATCTCTACGGCACGACGCTGCTTGGCGGCAGCTTTTCCGGCATTGTCTACGAGTTGAGTCGTTCAGGAAACAGTTGGACAGAGAGCATTGTTCATTCCTTTGTGAGTGGAGGCGGGTATGCGCCTTACGGTGGTCTGATTGCGGACAACGCCGGCAATCTCTACGGCACGACGCAAAACGGCGGCGTGGATTTCGCGGGCACGGTCTTTAAGCTCACCAATTCAGGGTCGGGGTGGACGTATAGTCTGCCCTACGTTTTCCAACACGGGAATGATGGAGGATATCCCAACGCCGGGCTGATCTTTGACGGAGCGGGCAATCTATTTGGCGCCACTTCGGCAAGTGGTGCGGGTGGCGGCGGTACCGTGTTCGAGCTATCCCCCTCGGGCGACAGCTGGACCTACACCCTGCTGCACAGCTTCAACGGAAGCATAGGCGAGTCCGGTTGTCCCAACCCCGGCTACCAGCGCTATGCCGTGCCCGGCCCCTCGGCGGCTCTGACCATGGACGCCGCCGGCAACCTGTACGGAACTACCTTGTGCGACGGCGACAATCAGCTGGGCAGCATTTTCAAGTTGACTCCTTCAGCCGTCGGGTGGACATTTACTTCGCTGCACGACTTCACCGGCGGCGCCGATGGAGCTTACCCGGTTAGCAACGTGATCATGGACGCGAACGGCAATCTCTACGGCACCGCCTCCGCCGGCGGCTCGCAGGGAAACGGCGTTATCTGGGAGATCACACCGTAACTTTTTCGCAGCAGCACTTGGCAAGAGGCCGAACTGACGTTTCGACAAATCGCAGTAGAGGAGCCACAGCATGAACACGCGCTTTTCCTTGCCGATGTTGTGCCTTGCACTTTTCTTGGCTCTCGCCATTGCAGCTCCGGCATCCGGGCAAGTCCTCTACGAGAACGGTCCCATCAACGGCGAAACCGATGCCTGGACCATCAACTTCGGCTTTGTCCTGAGCAATTCCTTCACCATATCGACCGGCCCCAGCCTGGTGAACGGTGTCTCCTTCGGAGCTTGGCTGTTTCAGGGCGACGTGCTCGAGTCGGCCGAGGTGTTTATCAGCTCCGAGGCCTACGGCGGGACGGTCTACTTCGACCAGCAGGTCAACTTCACCCAGTCCGGCTGCTTCCTCAACAACTACTCGTACGACGTGTGCACCGAGACCGCCACCTTCAGCGGCGGCCCTACCCTCGACAACGGCACCTATTGGCTGACCTTGGGCAATGCCATTTCGAGCCAGGGAAACCCGGTGTACTGGGATGAGAACAGCGGCATCGGCTGCCACTCCGAGGGCTGCCCCTCCGACGCTTGCGAAAACGGCTGCCTGGGAACCATGCCGTCGGAAGCCTTCAGCATCCTGGGCACGACCAGCGGAACCGGCAGCGTGCCCGAACCGGAAAGCCTCGCGCTATTCGGCAGCGGCTTCCTGGTGACCGTGGGATTTATACGGCGCAGATTTCGTTCGTGATGGAAACGTGTGAATTGCATTACCCGGATTTTTAGGAATGGGTCAGTCTGAAAATTTCGCTATGTGGTCTCGGTGGAGCACGCCTTGAGGCGTGCAGTTGAGATCCGCTGAATGGCTCGGCTTCAGCCGCTGAGGTGAAGAGTACCTCAGGCGCCGAAGCGCGTATCGAAGTAGGAAAGGCGCGCTCCACCCACCTCGCGAAGTAAGCGAATGAATTTCAAACTGATCCACTACCCCCTTTGAGGAGGTTGTCTCATGAAGGCCCGCCTGTGTTTGTGTGCACTGCTCGCTTTTCTGCTGTTCAGCGCTGTGTTGCCGGCATCGGCCCAGATCCTCTACGAGAACGGGCCGATCTACGGCGAAACCGACGCCTGGACCATCAACTTCGGGTTCGTCATCAGCAACACCTTCACCATCTCGACCGGCAACAGCACGGTGACGGGTCTCTCCTTTGGCGCGTGGCTCTTTCCCGGAGACCTGCTGGAATCGGCCGAAGTGACGTTGTCCACCCAGTCGATTGGCGGCGGAACGGTGTTCTTCGACGGGACCGTCAATTTCACCCAGTCGAATTGTTTCCTGAACAACTATTCCTATGACGTTTGTACGGAAACGGGCAGCTTCACCCCGACGCAGATGACGAACGGGACCTACTGGGTCACGCTGCAGAACGCGGTCGTCAACGACGGCGACCCGGTGTACTGGGATGAAAATAGCGGCATCGGCTGCCATTCTCCCGGCTGCCCGTCGGAGGCGGATAACGGCAGCATCGGCACCTTGCCTTCCGAGGCCTTCAGCATCCTGGGCACCACCAGCGGCACCGGCGGCACCGTGCCTGAGCCCGCCAGCCTGCTGCTGTTGGGCAGCGGAGTATTCGGGGTAATTGGGCTGATACGGCGGCGGTTCAGCTAAGCGGGCAGAAGCTCACCACGGAGGCACCGAGTCACGGAAATTTCGCGGTCGCTGTGGTCTGGGCGCCTCCGTGGTTAACCAGACGCTGCATTCCCGAATCGGGAATTCGCATTAGAGGCGTTTTGAGGCGCACAAAACTCTCCAAACGATCCAGAGTACGTCGGAGCCAACGATCGTCGATCCCGCGGCCTTCTGGCGCAAATAAATGGCATATTAGAGTCGTTCCTGAATAGGAAGATGGTGGTTTACGATCGCCAATTTTGTTGGCACTAAAATGCCGCACGAAATCCGTTAGTGATCCTCCGTCCTTCGTGTAGAACTGGCTCAGAGGACGGATCATGACGAGTTTGCGCGTTGCCGCGGTTCTTCTGCTGATTCTCACCACTTGCTGCGCGCAGTCCAACCAAAGCCAGGTGGAAGCGGTGCTCCAGCAGATGGAGCGCGCGCAGCAGACCGGCGACTTCAATACCTACGTGGGCCTGTGGACGCACGAGAAGGCGGGCGAGATAGAACACATCCGCCCCTACGCGGTGGCGCAGCCCGGGGTTCGTTATCAGTTGATGAGCACGTACGTTCGCGGCGATCAGGCGGTGATCCTCGCGCAGGCCGCCGCGGATAATTTCCTCACCATGATGCTCCGCAAAGAAGGCGGGCAGTGGAAGATCGCCGACCAGCTGTGGCGGAATACCGCGGCCAACCCGAAGTCGGTGTACGCGCTGCTGCCTCCCGAGCCGGGCGCCTTTGCGCGCGCGGGCTCACCCTGGGACCAGGTCGCACCGGGGATGGATCCCGCCAAGGCGGCCCAACAGGGATGGCAGATGAAGGCAGTCTTCGACGAGTCGTACTTGTACATCCGGTTCATCTCGAACGAACAACTGCCGGCGCCGGGAAGCACCGGCGACAAATCGCCCGGCAATTGGCCGGTGCTGAAGATCGACACCTCCGACGCGGGAGAGTTTGTGCTGTATGACGCGGTCAACATCGGCGACCAGGCGACGTTCGGTAAAGACGGCAAAGCGACCAGCCATCGCCCCTACCCCGCTTACATGATCCGCATGGAGCGGAAGGATCACGAAGTGTTCTCGACTACTGCCGCGCTGGATCCGAGTCCGCTGCTCGACATCTCGGGGAGAAACTACGACATCCGCATTCCGCTGGCGACCATGGGGATCACGGATTCACGCGCAACGAAGATGACGATTGGCGACGCGCAATGGCCGAAGAGCGCCGTGCTGAGCTTCGCGGTGCAGAGGTACTAGTGGCCAGTGGTCAGTGGCTAGTGGCCAGTGAAAGAGACTACGTTCCAAATCTTCCGGGATCATGCTGCCGTTCTGAGCCAACACAGCCCCGAACTAGAAGATTGTCATCACGAGCGTCAGCGAAGGATCTGCTTTCTCGTTACTCGGCAGGAAAGCAGATCCCTCGCTTCGCTCGTGATGACAATCCTCTTTTTCGCGACCGTAGAGGATTAGTACTGCAGCCTTGGACTTACTGCTGCCTTGGACTTGCTGCTGCCTGGCCACTGCCTACTGGCCACTGGCCACTGACCACTGCTCACTCGTACCTCAGCGCCTCAATCGGATCCAGCTTCGACGCCTTGATCGCGGGCAGCATGCCGCTCACCAGGCCGACGACGGCGAGAATCACCGTCGCAATTACCACAGTCGAGGGATCGATGATGAGGCGAATGTCGGCGGCGTCGGCGTGCTTGGCGACGGCGCTATAAAAGGTGATCCGTCCCACACCGATCGCCACAGCGTAGGCGAGCACGATGCCGGCGATGCCGCCGGCAAAGGTAATGGCCATTGCCTCCGCCAGAAACTGAAACAGGATGTGACTGCGGCGGCCGCCCAGCGCCTTCTCCACCCCAATCTCGCGGGTGCGCTGCGTCACCGACACCAGCATGATGTTCATCAGCCCCACGCCGCCAATACCGAGCGTCAGCGTGCCGATGAACGCCAACAGCACCTTCAGTCCGGTGATGATGATCTCGAACTGCTTCAACTGCTTCATCATGTTGTAGAGGAAGACGGCACGCTTATCGTCGGGCTTGAAGTTGTACTGCTGCGCCAGCACTCCGCGCACCTGCTTCTCCACCAGTTCGTAGTCGCTGCCTTCATAGGACATCCACATGCCGTCGAGGTAGTGCGTGTCCTTGAAGTCGCTCATGGCACTGAACGGAATGTAAATGGTCTTGTTGATGTCGTCGTCACCTTCCTGCATGTGCGGCGTAAGCACGCCCACCACCTCGTAGCTGATGCCCTCGATGCGGATGTGGCGGCCCAGCGCATATTCGCCGGAGAACAGCTTGAGTCTGGCGTCGGAGCTGATGACGGCGACGCGAGCCCGCGAGGATTCGTCGTCTTCATTCAGCAGCCGGCCCTCGTCGACGTGCAGCGCCAGGATGTGAAACATGCTGGGATAGGTGCCTTCCAGAGGCAGCGTGTAGGTGCGGACATCCTGCTGCACGGTGACCTGCTTGTTGGAAACCGGCGTGATGCGGTTCACCAGGGGCGCAGCGGCGGTGATGCGGCCAAGATCGTCGAGGGTGAACTTGATCTGCGTGCCGGCTTTCTGGCCGCCCGCCTGCATCGAGGTGCGTCCGGGAAAGACGCCGATGATGCGCGTACCCCAACTCTCAAAGATGGCTTCGATGGCATGGCCGAAGCCGGCGCCGTAGGCGAGCAGCAGCACCACCGTCGCGATCCCCCACGCCATGCCGAGCATGGTGAGCGTGGTACGGCGCCGGTTGTAGCGCATCGCGCTGTAGGCCTGGGATAACAGATCGCGCATCATAACTTTCGCTCTTCGCCTTTCGCTCTTCGCTATTCGCCAGAAAATCAGCTGGGTGCCCCAGGTCTCGCGGTTTCGAGACCTGGGTACTTCGCAGCAGCTCGCTCCGCGAGTCCCAGGTCTGGAAAATCGCCAGACCTGGGGCACCCGGAGAACAGCGGATTCTTCTACTCCTGCCGCAGCGCGTCCACCGGCTGCAGCATGGCCGCCTTCCGCGCCGGATAAATTCCTGCCACAATGCCCGCCAGCCCCAGCGACCCGATGGCCAGCGTGGCCGACATGAACGACATGGTCGGCGGATCGAAGCCGGGCACCTCGCCCATGCCGCGCATCAGGTACATCAGCAATCCCGCGCCGGCCATGCC
>Ga0335069_10009937_pt1 | contig 13519 bp, 6 predicted proteins | sample Lox_Sample_11_FD_206714 | JGI IMG/M metagenome (GOLD analysis project Ga0335069, IMG submission 206714) | Soil microbial communities from Loxahatchee National Wildlife Refuge, Florida, United States - Lox_Sample_1.1 | ecosystem: Environmental > Terrestrial > Soil > Wetlands | place: USA: Florida... | reverse complement strand
GGAAGCTGCCCGGAACCCTGACGCTGCCGAACGGCAACGGGCCGTTTCCGGCGGTGGTGCTGGTGCACGGCTCGGGGCCGAGCGATCGCGACGAAACCGTTGGCGGTACCAAGGTGTTCAAGGATCTGGCGGAAGGGCTGGCCTCGCGCGGCATCGTTGTTTTGCGCTATGAGAAGCGCACCCGCCAATACCAGGCGAAGATGGCCGTCCAGGAGGATATGACGGTTCTTGAGGAGACCGTGGATGATGCCGTGGCCGCCGCGGCCTTCCTGCGCCAACAGCCGGAGGTGGACCCCAAGCGCGTCTTCGTCACCGGCCACAGCCTGGGTGGCAACCAGGCGCCGCGCATCGCCGAAGCGGATGACAAGCTGGCCGGCATTGTGATCCTGGCCGGCAATGTGACGCCGCTGGAGGACGCCATTGTGGATCAAAGCGAATATCTCGGAGCCTCCGCCGCGCAGCTTCAGCTCTTGAAGGCGGAAGCAGCCAAGGTGAAGCGGCTCGACGACGGCGACGAGGGCGGCCCGCCGGTGACGGTCGGACCAGTGACTGCTCCGGTATCGTACTGGCTCGACCTGAAATCCTACGATCCCGTGGGCGCGGCGAAGAAGCTCACCATTCCTGTGCTCGTCCTGCAAGGGGAGCGCGACTATCAGGTGACCATGAAGGATTTCGAGCTCTGGAAAGCCGGCTTGGGCGCCCGCAAGAACGTCACGCTGAAGAGCTACCCCGCTCTCAACCACTTATTTATCGCGGGAGAGGGCAAGAGCATGCCCGATGAGTATGCCAAGGCCGGACACGTGGCGCCGGAAGTGGTGGACGACATCGCCAGGTTCATCACGCAATAGACCAGCCCCGGTGTTACGCTTGGGGCATGTATCCGCACGAAATCGAAGGTCCGCGGCGGAGTTCCTCCATGGCGCTCCGGATCGTTCTCGCAGGCATTCTGATCCTGCTGCTGCTGGGCGCGCGGTTTCTGGCTTCCTACGTCATTGAAATCGCCTGGTGGAAGGAGCTTGGCCAGTTTCATACCTGGCTGAGCATGCTCTTCTACAGCGCCGCCCCGCTGTCCGCCGCCACGCTTGTGGCGTTCGCGGCCCTCTTCATCGCCCATGCGCGAGCGCTGAAGTTCGCGGGCACGTCGCTCGGGGAACACCGGCTATACGCGCGCCTCTCCGCGGTGGCGCTGCTGGCGCTGGGGTATCTGGTGGCGGCCGCTTCCATTGACGCATGGACGGTGGTGCGCTTCGCCGGCTCGCGCGGCCTTCCCGCCGCCGCCTCCGGCTGGCACGATGCGGTATTCGGCAAGCCGCTATCCTTCTTCCTTTTCGACCTGCCCTTCTACGACATGCTGCGCGGCTACGCGCTGGCGCTGGTGATCTTCTGCATCATTCTGTATTGGCTGGCCGCGCGCGCTTGGCAACTCCGCTATCGCCTGCCGGACCTGCAGGAAATGCGCGAAATGACGCCGCGCCTCTTTCGGTTGGAGGGCGGCCTGGAATCGAAGTTCCTTCGCGGCGCCGCGGTGGTGCTGCTGATTTCGCTCGCCGTGCGGTTCTTTTTGGGCCGCTATGAAATGGTCTACAACGAGCACGGTACATTTCTGGTGGGCATGGATTGGCTGGACCTGAACGTCGGCCTGCCCTTGCAATGGCTGGTGATCGCGGCTTGCCTGGCCGCCGCGGCGCTGGTCTGGCTGCGGCGCTGGCTGCTGGCCGCGAGCATGGCCGTGGCGCTGCTGGCGGATTTCGCGGGCCCGGCAATTGTCTCCGCTCTCTACGTCAAGCCCAACGAGATTTCGCTGGAGCGTCCTTTCATCCAAACGCATATCCACGCGACGCGCGCGGCCTTCGGCATTGAGCAGAAGATCCGGGAAGTGGAATTCCAGGCGCAGCCGGACGCGCCCATCGATATCTCGCAGCACAAGCCGCTGCTCGACAATGTTCGTCTCTGGGAGTGGCGGCCGTTTCACGACACGATTACGCAGCGGCAGGCGCTCCGCACCTACTATACGTTCCACGACAGCGATGTGGATCGCTACAACATCGACAATGAGTACAAACAGGTGTTGCTGGCGCCCCGCGAGCTGGATATCAACCAGCTTCCCGACGCGAAGGCCAACTGGATCAACCCGGCGCTCACCTACACGCACGGATACGGCCTAGTGCTATCCGAGGTGAGCAAGATGACGCCGGACGGCCTGCCGGTGCTCAGCATTTACGATGCGCCGCCGGTGGTGGCGACGAAGAGCCTGAAGCTCACGCGCCCGGAAATCTACTACGGGGAGGTGACGCACGAGCCTGTGTTTGTGCACACCGCCCTGGAGGAGTTCAATTATCCGTCGGGCGAAACCAACGTCCGCTCCCGCTATGAGGGCAAGGGCGGGTTTCCCATTTCGTCCCTCCTGATGCGCACGGCGGCTTCCATTGCCGAGGGCGAGCCCAACATTCTCCTGACCGACTACCTCACCCCGGCAAGCCGGATGATGATTCACCGCAAGGTGCTGGACCGCCTGCAGCAATTGGCCGGCTTTCTGCAATGGGATTCGGACCCGTACCTGGTGATTACCAGCGAGGGGCGGCTTGTTTGGATTGTGGACGGCTACACCACCTCCGACGCAAATCCGTATTCGCGCGCGATGGAGGTTGGCGATATGGGTACGATCAATTACATCCGCAACGCCGTGAAAGCCACGGTGGACGCATACGACGGCGAAACGCGGCTCTACGTGTTCGCGCCGGACGACCCCATCATCGCTTCCTACCAGAACCTGTTCCCGGACCTGTTCCGTCCGGCGTCGGAGATGCCGGCGGATTTGAGAGCCCACGCGCGCTATCCCGAGACGCTGTTCCGCATACAGGCCGAGGTTTACCGCACGTATCACATGCTCGACCCGCAGTCCTTCTACAACAAGGAGGACATGTGGGACCTGGCGCTCAATGCATCGGGCCAGGAAGGCGGATCGACGCCGGTGACGCCCACCTACGTGATGGCCACCGTGCCGGGCGAGACAAAGCCGGAGTTTCTGCTGCTTATCCCGTTTACGCCGCGGAACAAGAACAACCTCATCGGGTTGATGGCCGCGCGCTGCGACGGGGCGCACCTGGGCGAGATGGTGGTGCTGCAGCTTTCCAAGCAGCAGTTGATTCCGGGGCCGATGAACATCTCCGCGTCCATCAACCAGGACCCGAACATCTCCAAGGATTTGAGCTTGTGGAACCAGCAGGGCTCGCATGTGCTGCGCGGACAAATCCTGGTGCTGCCGGTGGGCAACACGATGCTCTACGTGGACCCGATCTATATCCAGGCCACTGAAGGCAGCATGCCGCAATTGAAAAAGGTGGTACTGGCTACCGGCAACCGCCTGATCTATGCGGACTCCTATGACGATGCGCTCGCCCGTCTCTCCGGGAGCGAGCTGCCGGCGGCGCGCCCCGCGGCCTCCACGGCGACCGCCGCGGCAGCGGCTCCCGGCGGCCAGCCAAACTCCACCGATTCTCGCATCCAGCAAATCCGGGACCACTTGCGCCGCTACCAGGAACTTGCCGCGCAGGGCCATTGGGCTGACGCCGGCAAGGAACTGGAGGCCATCGAAGCCGAGGTGAAGTGATCGGGTAGGCGGCGGCGCGTTAGGCGTGGAGGCTTAAGGACGCCTTCCGATCAGCGAAGTCGATCATCTTCATGAGCACCTCGGCCGATTTGGCCGGGTTGATGCTGCTGTTGAACTCGTCGCTCAGCACGAGCCTATGCGCCCCTTGCCTTCGGACATGGACGATTCCGTCCACCTCCCCGGGCGAAGGGAGGTGCCCCTTGACCAGGCTGGAGAGCAGCCCAGTGCCAACCCAACATTCTTTTCCCTGGCGGCGGCATTCGTCGATCACCATCTGACGGTGCCGGGGAACCTCATCGTATGGCACGGAAAGAGACAGATCTCCCTGGCCGACGTACATCACGTCCGCCAGCCGGACGATGGCGCTGAGGTCTTCCGATGCCTCGCCCAGCTCATACTTGAAGACGAACTTCGCGTTGCCGGGCGCGCCGAGCTCACGAGCCTTATCGATGAAGATCTGGAACTGCGAGGCCCGCGTGGCGTAGGACATCCCGAGATACTCAGCGCCGGCCTCGATGGCCGCTCGAAGAGCTGGAATATCGCCATCGGCGAGCGGCGCCAGATTCAGACTGGAGACCCTTACGCCCTCGATGGTCAGGCCTTTGCCGGGCTTGATGATGTCGCCAAACTCCGTCTGGCAAATCAGCACGCGTCCTTTCTTATCGATTACCCTTAGGCACGGGTTGCTATCGCCCACATAAATCCTGGCGCCGATTTCCGCCAACTCCAGGTATTCCGGATGAGGGCAAACCAGGCAGCCGGGGTCCGGCGCGCTGCTGATGTGAACCTGCTTTCCGTGGTGCAAGACCAGCGGATTGAAGTTGCTCATAAGCCGGAATTTCCACCCGGGCGTATCTCCAAATACGGGGACTCTGATCCCGGCGCCGGCCGAGATCTTACGCACCAAACCGGCCTTCTCGCGCAAGAACGCCGTGTCGGTCGCGTCGTGAGCGTGGGAATAGTTGATACGGGCTACGCCCATATGTCCGCGCTCGATTACCAGACCCAAAGTAGTCGGATCCCAGCACGCGGGACCCAGCGTCAACACAGTTGGTACCATGGCGCCCCTCTGCACCCCTCTGAATGACGGGAGACACACGCCCCCCACCGATTCCCCTCGGGCACGCCCGAGGTTCGGGTTCTCTAACTTGGGAATCCCCTCAAGCGCTTTCTCGGCCGCCTGCTGGCATGGAACTCAGCGTCGTCGAGCAACTGTGGCAAGGCGCTACGGAGCGCCTGGCGGCGGGTAGACGGCGGGAACTTTCGCGGAACGTAGCCGCCCGGCTCCCGGCCAGTGAGCGCTTTGGCGGTTTGGATGATTTCGTCAACCGCGCCCGCGCCTTCGTTTGCCGGCCTGTTTTGCCGGCAGGGGAAGCTCGCCAATCCCATTTCAAGTTCGGACTGACGTCCCCGGGATGCTTCCAGGATACCAGGATCGCGAAGAGGCCCGTCAAGCTAGCGGCTGTTTGGCCAACCATCCAGGAGATGGGAATAGGCATTGCGCTGCCCGGCGCGGCTGTCATAACCTGTGCCTTATGATTTGCGCGGGGAATCGCCGGTGAATCCCAACCCCATGCTGGGGGTGGTATTCCACTGGTTGGGCGGGCTGGCCTCGGGCAGCTTCTACGTTCCCTATCGCGGCGTGAAGCGCTGGGCTTGGGAAACGTATTGGCTGGCCGGGGGCGTGTTCAGTTGGATTGTGGCGCCGTGGCTTCTTGCGCTAGCGATGACGACGGACCTGCTTCCCGTCCTGCGCGAGGCCCCGCCAAGCAGCCTCTTCTGGACTTGCTTCTTCGGGGTCTTGTGGGGGCTCGGCGGGCTCACCTTCGGATTGACCATGCGATACCTCGGCATGTCGCTCGGCATGGCGGTGGCGCTGGGATACACGGCGGCCTTCGGAACCCTGCTGCCGCCCATCTTCCGCGGCGAATTCGCCGCGCTGGTTCTGCGCACGCATTCAGGACACGTGATTCTGGCGGGCGTCTTGGTGTGCCTGGCGGGCATCGCAGTGGCCGGTGGAGCCGGGATCTCCAAGGAACGAGAGATGCCGGAGGACAAGCGCCGCGCGGTCATCAAGGAATTCGATCTGAAGCGTGGGCTGCTGGTGGCCACGTTCTCCGGGATCATGAGCGCCTGCTTCGCTTATGGTCTCGCGGCCGGCGACCCCATCAAGCAAATCACCCTGCGCCACGGGACCAGCGCGCTTTGGCAGGGCTTGCCGGTGCTGGTGGTGCTGCTGGCGGGCGGATTCGCCACCAATTTCGCCTGGTGCGCCTATCTGAACGTGCGCAACCGCACGGCGCTGCAGTATTTTCAATCCGCGCCGCTGGGGGCCGAGGAGCCGGCCCCCATGCTCGCCAACTATCTCTTTTGCGCCCTTGCCGGGACTACCTGGTACATGCAGTTCTTCTTCTACACGATGGGCGAGACCCAGATGGGGCGCTACAGGTTCTCCAGTTGGACGCTGCACATGGCCAGCATCATGATCTTCAGCACGCTTTGGGGCATCGCCCTTAAGGAGTGGTCCGGGGCCGGCCGCCGCACCAGAATGCTGGTTGCGCTAACCCTGCTGACGCTGATCGGCTCCACGGTGATCGTGGGCTACGGCAACTACCTGGGATTGTCGGAAGTCCGCTGAAAGCCGCCCGCCGCCCCTGATAGAATGAAGGTTATCCACTCCCAGGAGGAATAACCTACATTGCACTCTGCAGTCCTGGCCTTGGAAGACGGCACGCTCTTCGAAGGCAGGGGTTTTGGCGCGCCTGCCGAACGGTCCGGTGAAGTGGTCTTCAATACCGCGCTCACCGGGTACCAGGAAGTGTTCACGGATCCGTCCTATTCGGGCCAGATTGTCATCCTCACCAACCCGCAAATCGGGAATTACGGCACGAGCAGCGAGGACAACGAATCCGCGCGGCCGTACATCGAAGGGCTGGCGGTCCGAGAATTCTCCGCCGTCGCCAGCAATTGGCGTTCGGACGCGGAGGCCAACGATTTTCTGGGCCGCAGCGGCATACCGGTCATCTCCGGCCTCGATACTCGGGCTCTAGTTCGCCACTTGCGCTCGCGCGGCGTGATGCGCGGGGTTCTTTCCTCGCTTTCGAGCGACGGCCCCGCTCTGGTTGAAAAAGCGCGCAACATCCCGCGGATGCAGGGGCTCGATTTGGCGAGCCGCGTTTCCACCCGGGAACGCTATGAATGGACTGCGGCGGTGGAAGCGTGCTCGCCGTCCGAGGGCATACAGGCGGCGCCGGAAGCGCGATTCCACGTGGTGGCTTACGATTTCGGCATCAAGCTGAATATCCTGCGCAGGCTATGCCAGGCGGGATGTCGCGTTACGGTCGTTCCGGCGCTGACTACCGCCGGGGACGTTCTGTCGCTGAAGCCCGACGGCGTGTTCCTCTCGAACGGCCCCGGCGATCCCGAACCGCTCCGGACGCAGGTTGGCAACATTAGAAGTCTCATCGGCAAGGTCCCGGTCTTCGGCATTTGCCTTGGGCACCAACTGCTCGGCCTTGCCTTGGGCGGCAAGACGTACAAGCTCAAGTTCGGCCATCGCGGCGCCAACCACCCGGTTCGCAATGAAATCACCGGCCGCGTGGAGATCACCTCGCACAATCACGGCTTCGCGGTGGATCCCGATTCGCTGAACCTGAACGAACTGGAGATCACGCACGTGAATCTGAACGACCAGACCCTGGAGGGGTTCCGGCACCGCAACTACCCGGCTTTCTGCGTGCAGTATCATCCCGAAGCCGCGCCAGGTCCGCACGATTCGCACTACCTGTTCCAGGATTTTGTCCGGCTGATGGAAGGAAAGGCGTAGCGGATGCCCAGACGCAATGACCTGCATCGCATCCTGATCGTCGGATCCGGCCCTATTGTTATCGGCCAGGCCTGCGAGTTCGATTATTCCGGCACGCAAGCAGCCAAGGCGCTGCGAGCCGATGGGTTCGAGGTTGTGCTGGTGAATTCCAATCCGGCCACCATCATGACGGACCCGAACCTGGCGGATAAGACTTATGTTGAACCGCTGACGGTTCCCTATCTTGAGGAGATCATCCGGCGCGAGCGCCCGGACGCGCTGCTTTCCACGGTGGGCGGCCAGACTGGCCTGAACCTCTCGATGGAGCTGGCGGAAAGCGGCGTCCTCGACCGTTACGGCGTGGAGCTGATCGGCGCGCGCATCGATGCGATCAAGAAGGCCGAGGATCGCCTGTTGTTCAAGGACGCGATGCGCAAGATCGGGTTGGAAACGCCGCGTTCGAAGCTGGTGAACAGCATCGCGGGCGGCCTGGAGTTCGCCGGCCGCATCGGCTATCCCACCATTCTGCGTCCGAGCTTCACGCTGGGCGGCACCGGGGGCGGCATCGCGTACAACCAGGAAGAGCTGGAGGAGATTCTCGAGCGGGGCATTGCGCTTTCGCCGGTGCACGAAGTGCTAATCGAAGAGAGCGTGCTCGGCTGGAAGGAATACGAACTCGAGGTGATGCGGGACCTTGCGGACAACTGCATCATCGTTTGCTCCATTGAGAACTTCGACCCGATGGGCGTCCACACGGGCGATTCCATCACGGTTGCGCCGGCGCAGACGCTCACGGACCGCGAATATCAGATGATGCGCGACGGCGCGCTACGCTGCTTGCGCGAAATCGGCGTCGACACCGGCGGATCCAACGTGCAATTCGCCATCAATCCGCAAGACGGCCGCATGGTCATCATTGAGATGAACCCCCGCGTCTCGCGCAGCTCCGCGCTGGCATCCAAGGCGACCGGCTTCCCGATCGCCAAGATCGCCGCGAAGCTCGCCGTGGGTTACCGCCTAGACGAAATCCGCAACGACATCACGCGCAAGACGCCGGCCTGCTTTGAGCCGACCATCGATTACGTAGTGGCGAAGATTCCTAAGTGGGCGTTCGAGAAATTTCCCGGCGCCGATACCACGCTGGGCACGCAGATGAAATCGGTGGGCGAGGTGATGGCCATCGGCCGCACCTTCAAGGAAGCTCTCTGGAAGGGCATGCGCTCGCTCGAAACCGGCAAGGCGTTCGGCTCGGAGAGTTTCGATAAGGCTCTTGTCACGCAGAAGCTCACCACGCCGACGCCGGACCGGCTGAATTATATTCGCTATGCGCTGGCCAGCGGCTACAGCGTGGCGGATGTTCACGACCTTAGTTTCGTGGACCCGTGGTTCCTTGAGCAGGTGAAGGAAGTCGTGGATTTCGAAGCGGAATTGGCCGGATTGCGCGAGGCCGGCCTGGACGGCGCAGACAAGGAGACCTTCCGCCGCGCCAAGCGCTACGGCATCTCGGACGTCCAACTAGCCAAGACCTGGGGCGTGGACGAGTTGGCCGTACGCAGCCGCCGCAAGGAACTGGGAGTGGGGGCTGTGTTCAGCCGTGTGGACACCTGCGCCGCGGAGTTCGAGAGCTTCACGCCATACCTCTACTCGTGCTACGAAAGCTCCTGCGAAGCGGATCCCGGAAGCGGCAAGAAGGTGATGATCCTGGGCAGCGGCCCCAACCGCATTGGCCAGGGCATCGAGTTCGATTACTGCTGCTGCCATGCGTCCTTCGCCTTGCAGGAGATGGCCGTTGAGTCGATCATGGTGAACTGCAATCCCGAAACCGTCTCGACGGATTACGACACGAGCAACCGCCTGTATTTCGAGCCGCTCACACTGGAGCACGTCCTCAACATCTGCGACACGGAAAAACCCGACGGCGTGATCGTGCAGTTCGGCGGGCAGACGCCGCTCAATCTCGCGCTGCCATTGAAGCGCCAGGGCATCCCGATCATTGGCACGGACCCTTCGAACATCGACCTTGCCGAGGATCGCAAGCTGTTCGGCAAGCTGCTCGAAGAACTGCGGATTCCCTGTCCGGAAAACGGAACGGCGAGGAGCGTGGAGGAAGCTTGCGCGGTTGCTTCCCGCATCGGATATCCCGTGCTGGTGCGTCCCAGCTACGTTCTCGGCGGCCGCGCCATGGTGATCGCGTACGACGAAGCGATGATACGCCAATACATGCGCGAAGCCGTCACGTTCTCTCAGGACCGGCCGGTTCTCATCGATCGATTCCTGGAGGACGCCACCGAAGTGGACGTCGATGCGCTCGCGGATGCCGGCGGCGGGGTGCTCATCGCCGGCATCATGGAGCATATCGAGGAGGCCGGCGTGCACTCGGGCGACAGTTCCTGCGTGCTGCCACCCCAATCGCTTCCGGCTGCCAGTGTGCGCACGATTGAGGATTACACCGTACGCCTGGCGCGGGCGCTTAACGTGATTGGCCTGATGAACGTGCAGTACGCGATTCAGAACGGCGTGGTGTACGTGCTCGAAGTAAATCCGCGCGCGTCGCGCACCGTTCCGTACGTGAGCAAAGCCACTGGGGTGCCGCTGCCCAAGATCGCGGTCGGCCTGATGTGGGGGCGCCGACTCGCGGACTATGCGCATCTTACCGGCGGGCAGACTTCCGGCACGCTGGCGGCGCCGCAGATCTTCGTGAAGTCGCCGGTATTTCCGTTCAATAAATTCCATGGCGTAGATCCAGCCCTCGGACCGGAGATGCGTTCGACCGGAGAAGTGATGGGCGTGGGCATCAACTTTGGCGAAGCCTTCCTCAAGGCGCAAATCAGCGCCGGCGCACCGCTGCCCGAGAAGGGCACGGTCTTTATCAGCGTGAACGATAGGCATAAACCCGAAGCGGTGGATGTCGCCCGCCGCTTCGCGGACCTTGGGTTCAACCTTGTCGCCACCCGCGGGACCGCGGCCGTCCTGCGCCATGCGGGGCTCGCGTGCAAAGTCGTTTTCAAGGTTAACGAGGGCAGGCCGAACGTGGTGGATTTGCTCAAGGGCGGCTCGATTCAGCTCGCGATTTACACCACGACCGGGGCCCCGGCCTTTCTTGACGAGAAGTCCATACGCCGCGGCGCCGTTACGTACCGCGTGCCCTGCATCACCACGATGAGCGGGGCGCGCGCCGCCGCCGATGCCGTTGCGGCGCGCCGGCGCGATCCAGTCCGCGTCTGGAGCCTGCAGGAAATCCACGAGTCCAAGGCCGTCCAGTAACGGAGAGCCGCTTCGCGCGGCTACGGCCCCAGATAAAGAAAAACCCGGCGGGAGCATCGCTCGCCGCCGGGCCACGTCGATCAAATTCGACCCTATGCTGGTAAATTCCTGGTCCCCTTCGAATCGGGGCTACTGGGTCCACTCTAATGTACCATGCCAGCGCATGGCTTTCCGCCGGGCCTGATCCGGTATTAGATTGGGTTTATGCCCGCGACCCGCAACGACTCCCTACTGAAGAACCTGGCTATTGCCTTCGGCGACGGGCTCGCCTTCGCCGCGGGGATGAAGCTTTCGCAGCGCGCCGTAAACCGGAGGCCCGCTGCCGCTGTAGCTATTCCACAGCCGTCCGCCTCTATTGACCGTAGGCTCGTCGAAGCCGTGGTCCAGGCGGTCGAGGACCGGATCAAGAAGCACTCCGCACAGATGGAACGGCGCATTTCGGAACTGGAGACGCAGGTGGCCACCGAATGGGAACTGCGTAGCGCGTGGGGCGAAGCAACTGGCGCCGCGCTCGCGGAAATCCGCGCCTCGTTCGATGCGCGCCTGGCGGATCTTCGGGCCAGCTTTCGCGCGGAAGTTCAGGCGCTGCGCGGACGCCAGCAAGCGATTGAGGAGAATGCGGCGCCCCGCGACCTGCTAAGGACCATCGGGCACGCTTACCTGGCGGCGGCCGATTCAACGGAGACTCGCTAGATTCCGCCGGGACACGCGGCGAACGGCGGCGACTGGCCGCTTCAGCCCATTTTCGCGGCGCGCCGCGGAGTCCTGGGCAACGGAGCGGGGTATCCGATGAGGCAGAACTGGTCGAGCGCGAACAGCACGACGGACTCTACGCCGCTCGCCAGCGCGAGGCTTCTTTCCTTAAGCCACGGCGTGGTGTAATCGCCGATACCCACCAGGTGGCTGCTGGCGGATGACCCAAAGCCGAATTTGCCCGGCCAAGCCAGGGACCAACGCACTTGATCGAGGTCGCGATTGCCCGTGAATGTGAAATTCTCCGTCTTCAGACACGCTAGCGCGGCAGGTCCCCAGGAGGCGCCCGGGAAATTGATGAGTTGATTGAGCGGCGTGTCGTTTGTGTCCGTAGGATAGAGCGATTCAAACCGAGCGTTCGGATAGCCGGCCCGCACGAAACTCATAATGGCATTTGTGAACGCGCCAATCACCCCCGGCAAGAATGCGCATTCGTCCGGATAAGCAACAGGATCCGCGTTCTGGCTCGGAATTACGGCCATCGCGCGTCCATGCGCGGTTTGAAAAGCTGCCGTCGTGTAGGCATCATAGAACGGCATGCCCGAGGCGTTAGCGAAGTACCACCACTGGACTTCGCCGAACTGCAGGTACGGAACCAAACCCGCCGCGCTCATGGCCGCCGCCATATCGAGGTAGGCTTGCTGCCAAAACGCTTCGCTGGCCGGCGAGAAGTTTGTTTGCAGCGACGGCGTATTCAGGATGACGGCTGTGCCATCCGGATAGCGCTGCGCGACTCCGGCGCCCGGCTGCGGATCGCCGTGTTGAAGCTCCATGGAGAAGGCCGCCGCGGCCTCCAATCCGTAGCCCCGTAGCGCCGCAAAATAGCTTGCATGCCAATCTCGCGCGGCCCGGTTCACGCGCGGTGCGCTCGTGAGATCCGTTCGCCAGCCCTGGGCCCATGGCATGGTGGAGCAATCGCCGTCGACTCCCCCAGCCATCGGCCCACTTGCGGCCGCCGACAGGTTCGCGCTACCGCCGGTATCCGCCAAGATGCTCAAGCCGTTTCCAGCGCTTCCCATGGTACGCGATTGGACCTTCAGCGAATTTCCAGCCGCGGATGCCCACACTGCCGTCGCGCCAGCATTAATCGCAAAGGCGAGAGCCTGCGCGACGCTGGCCGCGCTATCCGCGATGAATGACATGTGTCGGAACTTAGCGCCGCCGATGGTGATGGTGGTGTAGAGCCCGAAATCGGGCTTGCCCGCGAGTGTGACGGTAGCCGATGCGTAGCTCTGGCCGGGGCAGGTCAATTCGTAGAACCAAAGGGCGCCGGCGTAGTGATTGGCCCGTCCGTTGAAGCCGAGGGTATGGATCAACCAGGCGGTGCGCTCCGGCGCGAGAGCAAGGGAGTGGTTCGTGTCCCAGTCCGTCGCCAGAGTGGTGTCCGGAGCCGGAGCGATTACCGGAAGGTGTGCGCTCGGGTATGCTATCTCGAAGTAGTCAAAATAGAACACTCCCGCGCCTGTCTGCGTTGCGGTGACGGTGTGCTGGCCGGCGGGGAGTTCCGCTGCTTTGATCCTCACCAGAAAGTCCTCCAGCCCCGCGAATGCCAGGCTCTGAGTCGCGGATGCGCCGTCAACCTGGATCGAGATTGGCGCGCCCGAGGCGTTGCCGCTATTGAACATCCGCGTTCCCAAATACAATGTGTGACTTCCCTCCGCGGAGTATTCCAGCGAGACGGATGCCCCGGGATACTGAGTGGATTGAATCGTACCGCCGGAATAATTTCCGATGACCGATCCGCTCCAATCCCCGGAGTACACGACCAAGTCGGACGTGTCCTCCGCGCGCCAGCTTCCCGGCCCTGCCACCTGATACGTGAGATTCGATCCCGTAACCGTCCAATTCGTGATATTCACTTGGAACTCGGTCCGGACGAAATCGACCGGCTGCAGATCGGCGAGTTGTTCGGCGGCCCAAGTCCACCTCATGCGGCGCACCGAGTTTGTCGGAATCTGCGTCAACTCCTTGAAGTCGGGTTCCACATAGCCCTGCAGGTCACCGAAATCCAACGAGACGCGCCATTGAGTGGGCGATGCGCCGCCGGTCATGGTCTCGAAGGCCGGAGCCCACGCCTCCGTGGACGC
>Ga0335069_10009933_pt1 | contig 13521 bp, 10 predicted proteins | sample Lox_Sample_11_FD_206714 | JGI IMG/M metagenome (GOLD analysis project Ga0335069, IMG submission 206714) | Soil microbial communities from Loxahatchee National Wildlife Refuge, Florida, United States - Lox_Sample_1.1 | ecosystem: Environmental > Terrestrial > Soil > Wetlands | place: USA... | reverse complement strand
CATCAAGAGATGGATCTCGCGGTTTACGGGAATCGCCATCTGGGCGGTAACTATATCGTCCTTCGCGTCTCCGTCGTTTGTCTGGTCGATGCCAAAGAAATTCTCGTTTGCCTCGCTGATCATCTCAGGATGAATCGCACCGAAGCTGCCATCCGGCCCCGGATATCGAAAGTAAAATGCGAACTGCCCAGCTTGAACCTGTATCGGCATCGCATTCGCAGCAGGTCCAGTGAAGTAGACGTTTGCCCAGGCCTTCGCTCCGAAAATTCCCAGTGCCATAACCTCGGTTCCGACCAGCAGGAAGGCAGCGATGACCAAGCCTCCTGCTCCGCCGGGGAAGTTTTTGATCTTGGTTCCGGGCTTAGGATCGGAAAACTTCCAGATGAAAAATCCGAGGAGGATTTGCGAGGCCAGAAAACAGATACCGGCCTCCGCCATGGTTTCCGACATCTGTTCGTCGATCGGCTGCCCATGGGTCGAGATGTCCTCAGGGAGCCACCACGTGTGGCGAATAATCGGAACCGCGGAAATGATCGCTACTAGAACGATAGTAATTGCAAATATTTTTGCCATGCCGTCCCTCGGCTCAGCCGCGAATCACATATTTAAGAAGCGAGCCGCCGATAGGACGCCGGCGGCCCAAGAAAGCAACCTTTACTTACCCTTGAACGTGAAGTCCGCCTTGCCGGCGCCTCCGGCAGCCACCGTCACCTTCGCGGTCTGGGTGCCCAGTTCTTCCTGCCATGCCGTCACTGTATAGCTGCCAGCTGGAACATTCTTAATCGTGTAAGACCCATTGCTGTCCGTAGTGGCGAACGGCCCCTTGACCACGGCGAAATATCCGTGCATCCAGGGGTGAATGTTGCATTTCACCGGAATCATTTCGGAAGCTTTCCAACTGGTCTCGATGGGAGGGGCGCCCGGTGGCTGCGACTTGTTCCAAGGAATGTTCCCGTTCATCGCATTGGGCAAGGGATGAATGTTATGAGTGGTCTGGTCGCTGGTTATCACTTTGAATTTCTGATTGACATCCATCGCCAGAACGTGTGGCGTATACATGCAGCCTTTTTGATCGAAGCTTGGCTCATCTGACGGAACAGCGTTGGCTTCATTGCCCGTTAAGCCCTCCGAGATGTACAACACGACATTTGCCACGCCACCACCGGAACCAACGACAACATTTTCTAATTGTGCCGGACTGTTTTCGTGCTGCTTGGCACAGTAGGGATCCTTCGACATATCGATACCCTTCATGTGCGGGGCAGCGCCGCTAAACTTCACAGATCCGGTAATCGAGCCATCGCCGGCCGCGTTCACGGTTAAATTAAGAACAAGCGCTCCTGCACAGACGAGCACAACTACCCCAACCGCGACTACGAACAAACGATGCTGAGCTGATTTCATTCCTCTCTCCTGATTTCACTGCAAATTGTGGATTACTGAGTGGGAGTCACCGGCTTCAGTCCTAATTGCTTGGCGATCTCCCGCTCCTTGTTGTTGAAAGTGTTCAGTGGTTGAAGAGTACGCAGGTAAAACACGAGGTCCCACGCCTCCTCCGGCTTGATGTTGTCAGAGAACGATGGCATCGGCGTGCCGTCCAAGCCGGTCATAAAGATGCGGTAGATATCCTGATCGGTACTCCCGCACTTCGGCCGCGATCCATCGGTGAAATTAAAAGCAGAGATCGGCCGCCCCAAATCATCGGTCAAGGTTGATGCCGAGGGACCGTTCGCCATGCCCTGAACCCCGTGACATTTCCAGCATTGCACGCGTTCAAAGACGTCGCGGCCGGCTTTGACGCGGTCCGGTGTGACTTCCGGTTCGGGTGGAATTTGGATCGGGGCCCCGGGTTTGTCGCTGGCGAATCGGGGCGAGAAATGCTTCACCCAAGCCACCAGATCGATTCGCTGTTGTGCCGACAGAGCATTCCACACCGGCATATTGGAACGATCGAGACCGCGACCGATGGTGTCGTAGAGATCCTTGTCCGTCGGCAGGGTACCGGTCGGAGTCGAACGACACTTAAAGATCCCGAGTTGAAAATCTCTAGGCTTAGGATCAACCCACTGAGCATTTTCGCCATTACCGTCGCCAAGGTCTCCGTGACATCCGACGCAATAGCGGCGATAGTCCATGGCTCCGTTTTTGCCATGCCCATGCAAGTTTCCGACCTGGGCTTCCATGTTGTTACGCTGATTGATGTCGTACATGGTGAGCTGGGCCAACGCAGTGCTGCACAACAGTGTCGCCGCCACACTCATCAACCACGACCACTTGAGCAGTTTTCTAAGCATTGTCGTCCCTCTCTCTAGAAGTCGAAGTCAAAGCCCGACATCAGGCTGCTGCTGGTGAGGGCCGTGCCATCAGGCGCGAACCCCTGTTGACGTATCCACGAGTATTCGTTGTGCCAGGCGAACCCAGCCCGACTGGTCATGATGGGCATCCACCGGAATCCGAACACGTAGTTGTCGATGTTGCCCAGGTTCGACGGATTGGTGGTGTTCGCCTGTTGTGACATGCGCACCCACTCCGAACGCTGGATGAAAATCAGCTGTGGATTGTAGACGTAGTGCGTCTCGACAAAAGCACCATTCCACGTGGGAGCTCGCGCAGTTGTGGGCAATACCGTTCCCGGGACGTTGTTGTTCGAACATCCAGTCGCACCGTCGACGATGTCGCCGTAGCACTGGCCGAACCACGCGCTGTCTTCGCCATGCTGCGTGACAACTTGGAAGTCCAGCTTGCCGAAGTAGAACAAACCGACAAATCCTTCACGGTGGTAAGTTTTGTTGCCAATGCCTGAGCTCGGAATCGGAGCTCCGCCTGAGGTCAGATAAGTTGTGGGAGCTTCACCGACCATCGCATAGAAGCCAACTCGATCGGTGCCGAGCTTACCCACGTCGAAAGCCTGGCTGCCGGCAAAGAATGCGCTATAGGAATTGCTGCCGTACGACAGGTCAGGATTGCCATCTGTCGAGCTAAACAGAGCCGCCGACAGCCGGGTCCGGTCGTTGAAGGAGTGACCCATCCACTCGAGGCCCAGCTGGTTGTCGCCCAGTTGCCCAAAAATGTTTCCGTCTCCCGGCGGGATAAAGTGGTAGAGATTAAAACTTCCTCCGTAACTGGAGAGCGTGACTACGCGCTTTTCAGAAACGATGTTGTCCAGCTCGAACTTGCCAAACTTCACGTTCATCCACGGGGTGTGGAACAGATTGTCGAGGCGAACGTTGACCGACTCAAAATGGAAGGCGCCGGTTTCATCCGAGGACGGTACCAGAAGGAACGAAATATTCTTGTCGAGGGTACCGCCGGTCAGAATGTCGAGACCACTATTGTCGAATCCGCTGCTTGATATCTGATGATTCACCGTACCGCCGCCAGCGGTATCGACGGCAACCTTGTCCGTGCTTTCACGATGCCAGAACGGAGTGATGCGCAACGTGATCGGCCAATACGATGGGTTCTGCCAAATCGGCGCGTCTCGATCATTCATCAACTGGTAGCCGTTGTCTTTGAACTTCTGGCCGAAATAATTCAACATCGGCCACGCTTCGTGACAGGCCGAGCATCGCAGTCCGTACTTTCTGGCAAACGCAGGAAGAGCATTGGCCTGAGGCAGTGTTCCAACTGCCAAAAGAGCGAGCACGAACCAACCGGCAAAACGCCTCGGGAGCGAGGTCATTGAGTCCTCCTTACGGTATAGGCATCATTTACCGATGAATCGGGCAGAAAAATAGCCGAGCCAGCGCCTTCTACCCGCTGCTAGCCATCCCTCGATGGCCTACTGCAAGTCGAAATCACTTCACCCAAGCAATTCTTCAGACTGCGTCGTTGGATTGACTGTCAGTCAGAATCGACTACTTACCAAGCAGAATCCCCACAAGTGCGCGTGGACGCAGTAAGTATCATGTTCGTTGGAGGAAAGTCAATAGAGAAATAATTTACTTGAATCGGAGAGATCAAAAATCGTTATCAATTGTGCCGTGCTTCACGCCCAGTATCAGCGTCTTGGCGTGTGTGATGCCGATTCTTTTTGCGACGTTTTTATCTTGGCCAAGAATCACAGGGCGCATGAACCCGAAAATCATCCCGAGCACACCCACTGACTGCGACAAGGCTTCCATCTGCTCGGTACCCAGGTCCCTGCATTGAGGGTAGCGACGCAGACGCTTGGCGATAGCTTCGCTTCGAGCAGAAAGAACCGCTTGGCTCATTACGTTGCTCAACGAAGGATCGACCATCGCGCGCGGAATGAAGACGCGAAAAAAATCCCGCTTTTGCCAGGCGCGGTCGATTTCCCATGAAACCAGTTGAAGAAATTCCTCTTCCAAAGTGGAGGCGGAGGGAAGTGATAATCCGATGTCCGCGACTTCGTTCGCCATCAAGTCTTCGACGAGCGCCGGCAGCAAACCGGCCTTGCCATTGAAATAGCGGTGAATTAAACCCTCGGCGCATCCGGCCGCGGCAGCAATCTCTCGAGTCGTTGTCGCTTCATAACCGCGAGTAGAGAACAACATTAACGCTGCCTGGATTAATGCCTGTTTCTTTCCTACCCGATCACGCTTTCTGGGGCGTAAAGGCTTCAGCCCTAGTACCTTCGCTTCCAGTTGTGGGCTTGTACTCTGCGGCGCAATTCTAGACCAATTTAAATGACTCACTGCTGGGACACCCCGGTTCGCAAGCGAACGGTAACGCGGTTTCAGGCAATAGCGCAAGAGTCAGCAGGCCCAATTTTTGTAAAAATTATGTCAAATCGTGCTGCCACGGAGAAAAGTCGATAACCAAACGGTTGGTTTCGATCTGTTGACAGCGTCTAGCGGCGGGTAGTATGAGAGCGTAGATGACCTTCCGCGAAAACATGCAGCCCAGAAATTTGGGCGCCGGCCCCTCCCCTCTTTGGTTGCTGACCCTGATTTTCCTGGCCGCGGTGCCGTCATTCGCCAAGACGCACAAAAAGGCGGCTGACTACGGCCTGGGTTTCTCCAGTGAGGTCTCAGCTCCCGAGGCCGAAGTCATCGAAGCCGTAGAAGATGTTGTAAACGACGGTATCATCCAGGGGAGCAAGGAATACAACAAAGACAAGTTCATCGAGAAGGCGGAGGCCGCGACATCGTCGCCACTGTTCCCACCCTGGAAAGAGGCTGGCAAGGTCTATTACAAAGTCCGGAATAATGTCCTGGCTCCGGCAAACTTTAAGGAAACCCAAGATGAAGGCACGGTCGCGGTGCGGTATGTCGTGACCAGCAAAGACGCCACGCGAACCATCGTCCGAATTGATGCGGTGTTCGCAGAAAATTTCCGACGCACTGTCCATCCCTCTGATGGGACGGTCGAAAGCGCAGAGTTTCAGGACATTCAGGATCACGTCGATGCCCTCGAGCTACGAAAAAAACAGACAGAAGAAGCCGAGAGGCATCGCCAGGAAGAACTCGCCAAGCGCGCCATGGATGCGAAGCGGCAACAGGATGCGTCTATGATTGCGAGCGCAGCCGCAACGCCACAGACGCTAGAACAGCATGTGGCCGATCTGCGCCGGCAGGTGGAACGTATTGTCAAGGCGCCCGGGGGTGAGCTCAAATCCGCTCCGTTTCAAAGCGCAACAAACTTAAAGTCGCTGAGCGCGGGAACCCAAGTCGTGATTTTGATTCTCACTCCCTATTGGTACGGTGTTGAAACCGAGGACGGGCAACACGGATGGGTGAATCATTCTGAACTGGAGCCGGTGCCGTGAAGCGAACCTCGCGCCTTCTCTCCATCTTGGGAATTGGCTTGTGGCTTTCTGCAGTAGGACACGGGGCCGACACGCAGAATCAAAAAACTTTTCCGCAAGCTCCGACGATCGTTGAGAAAATTATTCGCTCGCTGCAATCGAGCTCGAGCGGGCAACTCCCGACGCTCGAAGGATTTGCGGTTGCCGGCGACACACCGCTCGACCAGTTTCAACGCGGCTATTACCAATGCGTAGCGAAGGTAACGGCCGCACCGGGCGGTGCTTCCGTGGTGAAGGTGACGGCGAAAATCACTGCCTGGTATGCCGGCTCCGATCCAAGTAAAGCAGGTTATCGAGCGTTGCCTTCAAATGGTCGGCTTGAATCCGATTATCTGGACCGGCTTTCCGATGCGGTGGCGAAAACCAGTGCAGTGACGCCGAAAAACAATGAGTCCAAGCCAACTTCAACCAGAGTTGATTCCGCTGAACCGAACATTTCAGCGCCCATGCCACAAGGGAGTGATTCGCGCACTATCTTTCATGGGCGAAGTTCCAACAAACCACCCGTCAGGGCTGCTGGTGACAATCAGAGTCAGCAATTGGAACAGGAGGCCAAAGGGCTGGAAGAGATTCTAAAGAATCAGTCGCACCCGAATAATCTTGCCGCCGTGAAAGAATCCGGCGCAGCAGTTTTGGTGAGTCCCAATCTCGGAGCCAAGGTCATGTTCCAAGCGGCTGCCGAAGATGAGTTTGAGATCCTCGATATGAATGCCAACTGGGTGCACGTGCGCATCTCCGGGCTGTCACGCGGTTGGATACGCCGCTCAAGTCTGGAACTGCCGGACACGGAAGCTTCCGCTGACGCCCCTCCTTCCCCTGCCCCCGCAGTGTCTGGAAATAGCAACGGATCCACTTTTCAGATCGAAAACGAGGAGATGGCATCCTTCCCAGCTGAGTGGGAGCCACTTCGAGGCAAGACCGTGAAGATCGTTTCCCTGCAGCAACACGGTACTTCGGCGCAGACAGGGAGCACCGCGAAACTTGCGTTTGCAAAAACGTTGCTCGAAAAGGAATACCTGGATCTCACGCAAGCTTCGTCGACGGCAGCCGGTGTGGTTTTGATCTTCGATTCCGCGGATGGGGGAATGTTAGCTGCGACTATGCCTGTTCTGCAGCAGTGGAAGGCCGGAACTCTTTCCGATGAAGCACTCTGGCGACGCTGTTATTTTGATCCACCCGAACTCTCCGGGGCGGTACAGCCTTAGAGCTTGCGGCGTCGCACGACACCAAGAACACAATAGCCATAGAACCCGGATCTTGCAGGAGGTACGATGTCAGTCACTGGCCTTTTACGCGTTGACTAGGTTTTCCCCGCTGCCAAGGGCAACGACACCGTGAATCGGGTATCGCCCGGACTCGAATTCACCTGGATGTTTCCTTTGTGCTTGCGGACAATCCGCTGCACCGTGTCGAGCCCGAGCCCGGTGCCTTCACCTACTCCTTTGGTCGTAAAGAAAGGCTCAAAAATGTGGGACCGTATTGCTGCAGGTATTCCCGGACCATTGTCGCCGATCTCGACCACGACACATCCGTTGTCGCGATACGTGTGAATTCGCAGCTCGCCGTTACCGCTCATTGCATCAATTGCGTTGTCGATAAGGTTTGTCCAGACCTGATTGAGCTCGCTGCCGAATGAATCCACTAGAAATGGGACCGGCTGGTAATCGCGCTGAACGGTCACACCCTTCTTGAGCTTATGGTTCAACATCGTCAACGTCGTTTCCAAACTCTTCACGATGTCAACATTTTGTACCGGCGACTGGTCCATGTAGGTGTATTCCTTGATCGCACGGACCAGGTCGGAGATGCGCGATGTACTGTGTTCGATCTCGTTCAGCAGGCTGGCAATTTCGACGGAGGCGGCAATCCGAACCAAAGCCGCGCGAGCCGTCCCGGCATCCAGGCTGTCAAAGAGTGATGCAAGAGCAGCGGGCTTGATCCCCCTTTGCGCTAACTCGGCTGACAGTTGCCACAAATCGGTTTGCCCATGACTGCGCAGAAGAGAGTCAATCTGATCTTCCAGGTCGCTGATGGTTAGGGCGTCCGGCGGAGGCGAATCATTTTGCGTAAACGACAATTCAAGCTTCTCGATTTCCGCTCTCTGTGTAGGGGTCAGTTCACGACGGCCGAGCTGCACGCTAGCTTCTTTAATACGGTACAGCGTCTCGCGCAATTGTGCGGTGGCACGCTTTGCAGCCGCGGCGGGATTGTTGAGCTCATGTGCCAGGCCTGCTGAAAGTTTTCCCAAACCGGCCAGGCGGTCGCGCTGCTGCTCAAGGCGAGTGGCTTCACGGACGCGATCGGTCATCACGCCAACCAGTCGCTTTACCAGCTCTGGCATCCTTTGTATGAGTTCGGGAAACAGTGCGGAGGGAAAGTTTAAAATGCGCCCGTCAGTTATGGCTCTTCCCGTGACCCGGAGTTGCGTCATCCGTGAAAAAGGCAGCGCTCCAGTAACATCGCCGACGTTGCCGTGAAAGACGACAGTCTCGCCATTGAAGTCGCCCCGCCATTCAAACTGCCCTTCGAGGAGGACGAACATTGCGTCCGGAGGATCGCCTTGCCTGGCGTAGACCTCACCTGCCTTGAGCTGAATCTCTTTTGCTTGGCTCAAAAACCAAGCGATTTGCTCTTCCGGCAATCCTTGGAACGCCGCAAACCGTAACAATTCTGCCTGAGTTGCCATTTAGACCTTGCTCAAATATTGATGAATAAACTGCACCGCTACAGAGCCTTCCCCCACGCCCGAGGCCACGCGTTTTACCGAACCATGGCGCACGTCACCGACCGCAAAGATTCCCGGCACGTTGGTTTCGAGCAGGAATGGGTCGCGATCAAGTGCCCAGCCCTTTGGGCGCTCGCCGGCGTGTATTAGATCGGGTCCGGTCAAAATGAAGCCGCGATCGTCTCTTTCGATGAGACCAGCCAGCCAATCCGTGCGCGGCAGAGCACCAATGAAGATGAACATTGAAGTTGCCGGAACGCGCTCGACTTTGTTCGTATCCGAACAAAGAATAGAAATCTCTTCCAGCCTCTGATCACCGTGGACTTCGGCAACGCTGGCATGGGTCCAGAGCTGGATGTTTGGCGTTCGCTGGATCTGGTCGATCAGGTATTGCGACATGGTTGCTGCGAGTCCCTCGCCTCTTACCAGGATGACAACTTTCTCGGCATACTTCGAAAAATTCATCGCGGCCTGGCCTGCGGAATTCGCACCGCCCACGACGTAAACGATTTCGTCTTTGCACGAAATAGCCTCGGTCGCGCCGCCTCCGTAATAGACGCCGCAACCTTGCAGCTTATCCATTCCCGGTGCTTCGAGGCGCCGCCACTGGACGCCAGTTGCAATCATCAGCGCATGGCACGAGAACTCACTGCCATCTGCCAACTTGATAATCCGATAGGAGCCTTCGGTACGAAGGCTCACGGCCTCCTGCGGGGAAAGAATCTCGACACCGAAGCGTTGTGCCTGCGCCACCGCGCGACGCGCGAGATCGCCACCGCTAAGGCCGGTGGGGAAGCCAAGGTAATTTTCGATGCGCGAACTCATCCCCGCCTGCCCACCAGGTGCTTCGCGCTCAACCATCACAGTGTGCAGTCCTTCTGAAGCGCCATACACGGCAGCCGCAAGACCGGCAGGCCCGCCGCCAATAATTGCCAAGTCGTAGAAATCAGTCTGCGCACGCGTGCGCAAGCCCACTTTCTGTGCGACATCAGCGGGTAAGCTTTCGAGGAGCTTCGTCCCATCCGGGAAAAGAACGATCGGCAGATTCGCGGTTTCAGGCCCAAGCACGTCCACGAGTTTTTTAGTATCCGGATCATTGCCGGAAAGCTCTATGTCGATCCACTGGTAAGGGATGTGGTTCCGGGCCAGGAAATCCCGCATCTCGTAGCTTCGAGCAGACCATCGCGTCCCCAGAACTCGGATCCCTTCGAAAGCCGGCCGATACGAGGCACGCCAATCATCGAGCAAGTCATCAAGTTGCGGATAGAGATTGCTCTCCGGCGGGTCCCACGGCTTCATGAAGAAGTAATTGATATTGGCTTCGTTGATCGCGCTGATGGCAGCGTTAGTATCGGCATATGCCGTAAGCAATGCGCGCTTCGCATCGGGGAAGATGTTCATCCCTTCCTGAAGAAACTCGACGCCATTCATGTGCGGCATGCGCTGATCGGCTAGTAGCAGCGCCACATTGTCATTGCGGACCTTCAGCTGCTTCAGAATATCGAGCGCTTTTCGGGGAGAGTCACTTCCAATGACTCGATAGTCAGCACCATACTGCGACCGCAGGTCCCGCTCGATCGCCCGCAGAACGTCGGAGTCGTCATCCACGCTTAGCAAAATCGGTTTAGGCATGAGTCAGTCTCAATAAATAGAAAAAGGTCCAAAGTTGCTTTGAAGTCGAGGGCGCTGGCTTGAATGCTTTTTAGATACAGGATTCGTGGAATGGTCGCAAAGTTAGAAACTGTACAATCACCCGCTGGACCCGTTTATTGAATGATACTGCAAGTTCCCGGGAGGACTCGACTGGGTTGGCTACGACACTTGTTGGATTTTGAGAGCGCTATGCCTCGGCACTGTTAGTTACTGCCAAGAAGACCGAACCGGGCTAGACTGCTTCGGCTCGCCGATTCTAAGGTTCGATCGTCAACTTTTGATTCATTACTGACCTCGCATCTTTAGTTGTCCTAGCGCAACGAACCGGTTCCTCATATTGTGCGATTCTCGCATGGTTCCTTAAGCGCTAACGCTTATGACAATAGCCCTCCTCCTCTGGTTCCTCGTGAATCTTGATTTTGTCGCGTTTGTTGCATGGCGCGCCGGCTACACCCGATCCGGCTTCGAAAGTTCGCCGGAAAATGCAGGTCACGAGACAACTGAATACTAGATCTCACTTCGTCACCGTGAATTTCGATGAACTGATCGCCAACCCGCCTTTGGTCTGGATGCCAATGGGGCCGGTTTTAGCGCCGACAGGGACAGTCGCGTGAATTAAAGTGTCCGACTGCACGGTGAACTGTGCCGGGATCCTGTCGCCGAAGCCCACTCCCTGGGTCTGCTGAAGGCTCCTGCCCTCGATCGTGACCTGTGTCCCAACTGGGCCACTGGGCGGATCAAAGCTCAAAATCTGCGGCGTTACCAGGAAATTCTGAAGGCTGGTAAGTATTGCACCGTTGAGCTCGGCCACGTGAACGTGTCCTGAGGTCGCGTATGGCACGTAGGCGATCATGTAATTGTCGCTGATCGTGGTGAATGGAGCGTTTGTTCCGTTAAAGTCAACCGCGAATGCTTTGTTGAAACCTTGTCCCAGAATCGGGATTGCTGCGTCGACTTTGCCGTAGAAGAGCTGCAGAGTTATGAAAGGTTTCAGCGTCGCGTCGAGGCTGAAAAACACACCATCGTCGGACTGACCGCCCCTCTGGGTGATTCCGTAAATGATCCCATTTGTATCCAGGATTGGCGTAGCTTCAGGAGACCCCCCTCCATTTTTTGGTCGAAGGTATAGAGAACGGTGAAGTTGTTGCCATTGGTTTTGAGCCGAAAAGCGGTGCCATCCCCAAGCGCGCCGCCAAGGGAATTAAATCCGTAAAGAAATCCGTCACTCCCTATAACCAGCCCCGCGGTTGGGGCATAGCCATTGACTAAATCCACTGACTGAAAGGAACGAAGTATCGAATATGTCCCGGAGGGGCTGAGCTTAAAAACTACGCCGCCGTTCTGGGGGCCGCCGTCCGAGGTCGTTCCGTAAAAGTTTCCGTCGGCTGCGAGCAAAAGCGGGCTCACTGGCTGAGCACCGTCTCCTCCCCTGAAACTATGAATGACCTTCAAAACTCCCTTAGCGCTAAGAGAGAACGCCGTGCCCTGATTGAAGTCCCCGCCGTATTCGGTCATTCCGTACAGCAAACCGTCGCCTCCCAGGACGAGTGGGCTGTAACTCTGCGAAGGCAGCGTCGCCAAAACCGTAAACTTCCCGGCCGGGGTGATTCGATAAGCAACCGCGATGGTGCCGTTTCCCGTCACTCCGTAGAGATTGCCATCGGGTGCCGGTGTCGGAGGAACCTTCGGGTACGCCCCGTCGCCTGCGTTAGCAAAGTTGTAGAGCGGTGTGAAGGTGCCATCCGACTTGATCTGAAAAATCGTGCCGAAATGTTGGCCGCCGCCCTGATACGTGGTGCCATAGAAATTGCCGTCGAGTCCCATGCTCAAACCACCCCAAACTCCGTTCCCATCGCTGGAATCGAAATCATAAAGCGTGGTCAGGCCGCCGCCGAGCGTCATGCTGAATGCGGTTCCATAACCGTATTTACCCTCGAAGAACGTGCCCCCGTAGAGGTTTCCGTCCTGGCCCTGGGCAAGAAGAGCGGGATATTGCACACAGCAGCCATGGGCATCATCGAATTCGTACAAATCGGTGTAGGCGACTTGCGCGTGCAGCGGCATCACCAGGATCGCCAAGCTGAAAGTTGTGAAGGTCAAAACGTCCCGAAGCAAAGTATTCAGGTTCATGGCTCAATCCTTTTAGTCATAACTAGTTCAAACACAATGGCCAAGGACGGCATCCTCCCAGGTGTACCGTCCTGGCCTAGAGTGCACGAAGCGCCTCTGGCTGGAGTCGGGTGTTCAGCCTGACCCTCAGGCCGAACTACCAGCCGGATGCACATCCTGCGAGACGAACCGGTTCTTCGCTCAACACGTGAGATCCGTTCGTCCCTGATAAGCTCTTACGGCGATTCCAAGTGCCGATCTGCGGGTAACCGTCGCTGGATAGAAGTCCCAGCAGGCTAGCCAAATACCGATGTGGCCAGTGGCCAGAGAAATAGAAGACGGTAAACGAGCAGACCGACGAGCGAGCGGCTAAGCTGGCGAGAAACCTGGAAATCCACCATAGAGCGCTTTTACTCTTACTCTATAAAGCGGAATATGACCCCGAATCGGCTCACTTTGTGAAATTAAAGATAAGTCACTTGCTTTCATTATCTTGACTTGCTGTCCAGAAGCAGATATGCTTCGCCTCCAACGTGCGCATCCCCAGCGCACTGGCCCGGGTGCAAGGCTTGGAGAGTCGTCCGTCAAATCAAGTAACTGAGCTGCTGGTTCGTTGGAGGGGAGGAGACCGCGAGGCTCTCGATGCCCTCATGCCTGTGGTTTATTCCGAACTCCATCGCCTCGCCAGAAGCTATTTGCAGCGCGAACGGCCGGACCACACCCTGCAGAGCACGGCCCTGGTCAACGAAGCTTACGTGCGGCTGATTGGCCAGAATCTTCCGCAATGGCAAAACCGCGCCCACTTCTTCGGGGTGGCGGCGCAACTGATGCGGCAAATTCTTGTGGATTATGCTCGCAGCCATCGTGCGGACAAACGAGGTGGAGGCGCGTTCAAGTTAACCTTGGGCGACGCCGTGGAGCAGGCCCAGCCTATCGATATCGATCTTGTCGCCCTCGATGATGCTCTCAAGACACTGGCTGATATCGATCCCCAGCAGAGCCGCATCGTCGAACTCAAGTTCTTCGCCGGGCTGACTAACGAAGACGCGTCTGAAATCCTCGGCATTTCGACTTCGACCGTCAAGAGAGATTGGGTGACAGCCCGCGCCTGGCTCTTCCGCGAACTGGATCGGAGAGCCAGCCCATGAACCCCGAACGCTGGCAGCAGATGAAAAGCGTTCTGGAACGCGCGGTGGACCTCGACCCGGCCGACCGCTGCTCTTACTTAGACGAAGCCTGCGCATCCGACGCCGAGCTGCGTAGC
>Ga0335069_10009932_pt1 | contig 13521 bp, 8 predicted proteins | sample Lox_Sample_11_FD_206714 | JGI IMG/M metagenome (GOLD analysis project Ga0335069, IMG submission 206714) | Soil microbial communities from Loxahatchee National Wildlife Refuge, Florida, United States - Lox_Sample_1.1 | ecosystem: Environmental > Terrestrial > Soil > Wetlands | place: USA: Florida... | reverse complement strand
GGCTTCCATCGAGCTGGCGCTGAGGCGGCGTGACCCGCATCGGACAAGTTGGAGGGCGCGCCCCGCCGCTGCGGCTTGTTCGGAAGGCACAAGTATGCTTTTGTGCGATTGATGCGTACCACCATCGATCTCCCCGATGCGCTCTTCAAAGAGGTGAAGGCCACCGCGGCGCGCCGCGGGATGTCGCTGCGGGCGCTCATCACCGAAGCGGTCGAACACGAGTTGCAAACGCCGCCGCGAGCCGCGGCGAAGCCGGTGCGCCTGCCGCTGGTGCGATCGAAGCGGCCGGGGCATCTGAAGCTCACCAACGCACAGATCGACGATCTGCTTGAGTGATCTTCCCGACAGCAATGTGTGGCTGGCCCTCGCCTACGACGGTCACGCGCACCACCCGCATGCCTGCGCATGGTTTGCCGATGTCGGGCGGCGCGGCGCCGCCTTTTGTCGCGTAACCCAGATGGGTCTGTTGCGCTTGCTCACGCATGCGGCGGTCATGGACGCAGACGCCTTGAGCCAGCGAGACGCGTGGGCGGTGTACGACGCGCTGCGCGCCGATCACCGTGTCGCATTCCTAGTCGAACCGCACGATATCGAGTCGCACTGGCGTCGCATCACCTCTGCGCCGCGTCGGGGACCAAAGCAGTGGACCGATGCCTATCTGGCGGCCTTCACGATGGCGGGCAGCCTGCGATTGGTGTCCTTCGACGGCGGCTTCCGGCAGATGAGCGGATTGCACCTGCTCAGCCTCGCGATCTAGGAGCCGGCGCGCCGTCGGCTGTCGGGCAGCCGTCGACTCCGACCCATGGCGATTGACTTCGCGCTGTCCCCGCGCCATTTTCGCCACTTGTTCGTATGAGCGATCGCATCGTCATCACCGGGGCGCGCGAGCACAATCTCAAGAACCTCACGGTCGAGATTCCGCGCGACAAGTTGGTAGTGATCACCGGACTCTCGGGTTCGGGGAAGTCGTCACTCGCGTTCGACACGATCTACGCCGAAGGACAGCGGCGCTACGTCGAGTCGCTGTCGGCGTACGCGCGGCAATTCCTCGAACAGATGGAGAAGCCCGACGTCGATTCGATCGACGGGCTGTCGCCCGCGATCTCGATCGAGCAGAAGACCACCAGCCGCAACCCGCGCTCGACCGTCGGCACAGTCACCGAAATTTACGACTACCTCCGCCTGTTGTTTGCCCGCATCGGCCGGCCGTACTGCTACAACTGCGGTAAACCGATTGCTGCGCAGACGATTCAACAGATCGTCGATCAGATCGTCGCACTACCGCCGCAGACGCGCCTGCACGTGCTCGCCCCGATCGCGCGCGGACGCAAAGGGGAGTACCGCAAGGAACTGATCGACCTGCGCAAAGCCGGCTTCGTCCGTGCGCGCATCGACGGCACGCTGCGCGACCTCGCCGACGACATCGTGTTGGCGAAGAACGTCAAGCACACGATCGAGGTCCTGGTCGACCGTCTGGTGATCCGCGACGGCATCGCCAAGCGCCTCGCCGATTCACTCGGCGTTGCGTTCCGCTACGGCGACGAGGTGGTGAAGGTCGAGGTGCTCGCCGACGGCGACAGAGTCGCCAGCGAGACCCACTACAGTCAGAAGTTCGCCTGCGTCGATTGCGGCATTTCCTATCCCGAGCTGACGCCGCGGATGTTCTCGTTCAACAATCCGCACGGCGCCTGCCAGACCTGCAGCGGCCTCGGCACCAGCTTGTACTTCGATCCCGAGTTGATCGTGCCCAACGAAGAGCTGTCCCTCGCGGCGGGCGCGATCGCGCCGTGGGTGCGCAAGAGCGCCGGCGGCCACTACGAGCGGGTGGAAGATTTGCTGCACACGCTGGCACGACACTACAAGTTCGACGTTGACACGCCGTGGAAGAAGTTGTCGGCGAAGGTGAAGAAGGTCGTGCTCGAAGGTACCGGCGAGGAAGAGCTGACCTTCGTGTTTCAGAAGGGCAGTCGCCGCTACGAGTTCAGGCGCAAATTCGAAGGCGTCATCGCATGGCTTGACCGCCGCTACAAGGAGACCGATTCTGAGTGGATTCGCGGCGAGCTGGATCAGTTCATGAACGCGCGGCCATGCCCCGCGTGCGGCGGCGCGCGCTTGCAGCGCCCGGCGCTTGCGGTCCGCGTCCACGACAAGACCATCACCGATGTGGCGGCGATGTCGGTGAAGGAAGCCCACGCGTTCTTCTCACAGCTCCCGCTGAGCCGACAGGAATCCGAGATCGCACGCCGCATTCTCAAGGAAATCGTCGAGCGCCTCGGCTTCATGAGCAATGTCGGGCTCGACTACCTCAGCCTCGACCGCACGGCGGCGACTCTGTCGGGCGGCGAAGGTCAACGCATCCGACTCGCCACCCAGATCGGCTCGAGCTTGATGGGTGTCCTCTACATCCTCGACGAGCCGTCGATCGGGCTGCATCAGCGCGACAACGCGCGACTGCTCGACACGCTCAAACGCCTGCGCGGTCTCGGCAACACCGTGCTCGTGGTCGAGCACGACCGCGACACCATTCTCGAAGCCGACCACGTCATCGACATGGGTCCGGGCGCCGGCGTCCACGGCGGCGAGATCGTTGCGCAAGGAACGCCGGCTGAGATCATGCGCGATGCGGCCTCGCTCACCGGGCAGTATCTCGCCGGCCTCAAGGAGATCGCGGTGCCGGCGCAGCGCCGCAAGGGCGGCGGCTGGAGTCTGACCGTGAAGGGCGCGAAGCAGAACAACCTGCGCAACCTCACCATCGACATCCCGCTCGGCACGATCACCTGCATCACCGGCGTCTCCGGCTCGGGCAAGAGCTCGCTCGTTATCGACACCCTCTACCGGGCGCTGGCGCAGCGCTTCTACGGCAGCAAAGACAAGCCCGGCGCCCACAGCGAGATCAAAGGCTGGCAACTGCTCGATAAGGTCATCGACATCGATCAAGCACCCATCGGCCGCACGCCGCGCTCGAATCCGGCGACCTATACGGGCGTGTTCGCGCACATCCGCGATCTGTTCGCGCAGTTGCCGGAAGCGCGCGCGCGCGGCTATGGACCGGGACGTTTCTCGTTCAACGTCAAGGGCGGGCGGTGCGAAGCCTGCGCCGGCGACGGCCTCATCACCATCGAGATGCACTTCCTCCCCGACGTGTTCGTCACCTGCGAGGTGTGCGGCGGCAAGCGCTACAATCGCGAGACGCTCGAAGTGACCTACAAAGGAAAGAGCATCGCCGACGTGCTCGATTTGACCGTGGCAGCGGCGCTCGACTTCCTCGCCACGATTCCGCCAATCCGCCAGAAGCTGGAGACGCTGCACGACGTCGGCCTCGACTACATCCATCTCGGCCAGTCGGCCACCACCCTGTCCGGCGGCGAGGCGCAGCGGATCAAATTGGCGAAAGAACTCAGCCGGCGCGCCACCGGTAAGACGCTCTACATCCTCGACGAGCCGACGACCGGATTGCACTTCGACGACATCCGCCGCTTACTCGGCGTCCTCGATCGTCTCGCCGATGCCGGCAACACCATTGTCGTCATCGAGCACAACCTCGACGTGATCAAAACCGCCGACTACGTCATCGACCTCGGCCCCGAAGGCGGCGACCGCGGCGGCCAAATCGTCGCCACCGGCACGCCCGAAGACATCGCACGCGTCAGCGGTTCGTACACCGGCCAATACTTGCGCAGCGTGTTGCCGGGGTTGGCGGCGTGAGAGACGGTGAGTGGTGAATCGTGAGTCGTGAGCTGGCGGAAGTCGGCAAAATCGCTTCCGACCACTCACGACTCACCCCTCGCCTTCAACTCGAACCGCACCGGGTACTCGCGATCGACGGGGGCGGCGACGTTGGCGATCAACTCGCCGAAAATGCCGGCGGTCATCAATTGCACGCCGACAACGATCAGCAGAACGCTCGCAATCAATAATGGGTGGTGTTTTTGGATGTCGCCGTACGTCATCCACAGCACGCTGATGTAGAGCGCGATCAACCCGCCGGGAATCAGCAGGGCGAGACCGGCGAGGCCGAAGAGATGCGCTGGGCGGCGGCGGAAGCGGGTGAGGAACAACACGGTTGCGAGATCCATCGCGCCGTAGAAGGGTCGCATCAAGCCGTAACGCGATTTGCCGGCGCGACGCGGGCGATGGTTGGTGGCGATCTCGCGAACAGCGAAGCCGCGCCACTGCGCCAGCAGCGGCAGAAAGCGGTGCAACTCGCCGTAGAGCGGCAGTTCGGAGACCACCTCGCGGCGAAAGCCTTTCAGACCGCAGTTCATATCGTGCAACGGCAACCCGAACAGCACGCGCGCAGCGAAGTTGAACGCATGCGACGACAGGATGCGCGAAGTCGGGTCGTGGCGCTCGACCTTCCACCCGTTCACCATGTCCGCATGGTCGAGTTCCGCGACGATGCGCGGCACGTCGCGCGGATCGTCTTGGAGGTCACCGTCCAGCGTCACGATCAAGCGGCCGCGCGCCGCGCGAAATCCGAGCGCCAGCGCCGCGGTCTTGCCGCACTGCCGGCGGAGCGACACGACGCCGAGTCGCGGATGCTTCGCGTGCAGCGCGCGCAAAATCGCAGCGGTGTCATCATCACTCCCGTCGTCGACGATGATCATTTCCCAGTTGAGTCCGCCGTCGGCCAAGGCCGCCTCGGTCTCGATCCACAGTTGGCCGAGCGTGGCCGATTCGTTGTGCGCGGGCACCACGATCGAGAGATCGACGGGGTGATCGGAAGCGGCCGCGATGACGGCCGGCGCGACCTCAGCCGTCGGCGAGTTGCTCGATCGCATCGACTTCCTCCGCCCACGTTGCGCTCCGCGCGTTGCGGACGCGCGCGGCCCAGGTCGCCGGGCCGTCGGTGTAGATCCGCAACACCGCGGCCGCCAGTGCCTCGGGATTGCGTGGCTCCACACTCAGCCCGGTGACGTTTTCGTGAATCATGTCGCTCAATCCACCCACCCGGGTCACGATCGCCGGCCGGTGAAATTGCTGCGCCAGCGCCACCGCGCCGCTTTGGGTTGCGGCGCGGTAGGGAGCGATTAGCACGTCGGCGGCGGAAAAGTACACGCCGACCCGTTCGTTTGGCACGTAGCGGTCATGCAGTTGCACGTGGTCGCCGACGCCCAACTCACGGATCAAGGACTCGTACGGCGCGCGGGGCTCGTAGAACTCGCCGGCGACAATCAGCGTGCAGCGATGACCGCGCAACACCAGCGGCATCGCGCGCAGCAAGTCGCTCAGACCCTTGTACCGCCGCACCAAACCGAAGCAGAGCAGGACGTCTTCGCTGACGCCGAGTTGCGCGCGCGCGGCATCGACGGCGATCGCCGCGCCGAACTCGGGTAGGTTGTACGCGGGATGCGTCGTCCGCGCGATGCGCACGTGCGGATGCTCGCGGCGGATGCGGGCGGCGTCGGCCCTCGAATGCACGATGGCTGCGTCCGCGACGCGCAACCCATACGTGGACAGCGCGCGATCGAACATCGTCGCATCGTGGGCGGCCACGTTGTGGCAGAGCCACACCACGCGGGCCCGCGACCGACGGCGCAGCAGGCGTATGAACGACGCCAACAGCGCACCGAGCGTCGGCTGCCACCACGCCACGATGATCACGTCGGGCGTCGTGGCCGCAATCGCGCGCGCGGTCGCCGGCCATGTCCACGGTGCCAGTGGATCGAGCTGGACATCGGATCGGAATGCGATCGTCGTCGAACTGAAGTCTCCCTCGCTGGTGCCCGGGAAAAACATCCTCGGATACTGGCGGGAAAGGCCGACGACTTGGACCGCATGACGCTCGCGCAGCACGCGCGCGAGTGCGGTGGTGTAATGCGCGATACCGCCGCGGAGTGGCGGCGTCGGTCCGATCACGGTCACGCGCAACGGCATCGGCGTTCGATAGCACAGAATGGTGATCGGTGCTGGTGACTGGTGCCGGCGACCGGTGCTGGCGATGGACCTCCCTTTGGTTGAATCGCCGCACCCTGGTGACCGCCAACCGCCGCTGATAAATGACTTCCGATGACCGCGTCACGCAAACGTGCACGGAGCGTCCGGCGTCAACGCGGGTCGGCGGCTGCACCCGCAGGTCGATCGCGTTCGGTTCTCGGCCCGATGCTGGTTCTGGTCGCGCTCGTTGCAGTGGTCTACGCCAACAGCCTGCCCAACGATTTCGTGTTCGACGATCACACGCTGGTCGATTTCAACCCGGAGGTAAATCCGGCGTCGCGGGGCGCGATCGAGCAGCGGCAAATTCAGTATCGGCCGTTGCGCATCTGGTCGTACGTCATCGATCGCGAGATCGGCGGTCATCGGCCGGCGTCGTACCGCGTCGGCAATCTGGTCTACCACGCCCTCGCCGGCTGCGCGGCGCTGGCGATCTACCGGCAGCTCGGTTTTGCGCCGATCACCGCGCTGATCGCCGCGAGTTTGTTCGTCGTCCATCCGCTGCAGACCGAATCGGTTGCCTACATCTCGGGGCGGCGCGACGTCTTGTGCGGTTTGTTTACCTTGCTCGCATTTGCTCTGTACCTGCGATGGCGGGCGCAGCACACGCGCTGGTGGACGCTGGCGCTAACCAGCATCACGCTGGTGCTGGCGGTGATGAGCAAGGAGGTCGCCTACGCGTTTCCGCTGTTGGTCGGCATCTACGATCTCACCATCGCGTTGGCGCAGCAACGGGCAGCGGAATCGGGGCGTTCAACCGTTCACGCAATCGGCGCGCTCGTGCGCGAGCAATGGCTGGCGTACGCGGCGCTGGCGGTGTTCGCGCTCATCGGCGCCGGTTACCTCTATGTCCACGGCGTGGGCACCGATCAATGGTGGTGGGGCGGCACGAAGCTGACCAACCTGCTCAACGTCGCGTTGCTGTGGGTGCACGCGGGGGTGTTGTTGCTCTTCCCCGTGCGCTTACTCGCCGATTATTCATACGCGGCCGTGCCGTTGATCACCAGCCCCGCCGCGCCGCTGGCGTGGGCCGCGTTGACGGCGGTGTGTGCGGCGCTGGCGCTGTCGATCTGGCTGGCGCCGCGCATGCCGCGCGTGGTGTTTCTGCTGTGGTGGATCGCCGCCACGCTGTTGCCCAGCTCGCACGTGATCCCGCACCACGACTTCTTCGCCGAGCACTACTTGTATCTGCCGGTGTTCGGCTTCGCGGGACTCCTGGCCGTCACGCTCAAACGCGTGGTGGACCAGCTCGGCGTCCCGCGCCATGCGGTCGAGGTCATCGCGCTGGTGATCGTCGCGCTCTACGGCCTGCGTACGATCGCCCGCAATCGCGACTGGCGCGACGACCTGACTTTGGCGCGCGTCACGAGTCAGACGGCGCCGCGCTGCGCACGCGCCCATGGGAACTACGGCGGCGCGCTGCTCACACACAGCCAGGTCGACGCCGCCGAGCCCGAGTTTCGCGCGGCCTTGGCGATCGAGCCTGATCAAACCAGCGCGCTCTCCGGCCTCGTCATGGTCACGCACGCCAAAGGCAACGTCGCCGAGCGCGACGCGCTGCTCGAACAGCTCACCAAACAACGCTTCTTTTCGTATCCGAACTTTCTGTCGCTCGCCGGCTGGTTCCTGATCAACGGCGAGAACGACCTCGCGATCCGCGTCGCCGAGTACGCCAAGCTGCGCCCCGGCGTCGACGACCGCGTGTGGACGATCGAAGGCACGGCCTACGCCCGCAGCGGCCGCCTCGATCTCGCCTGCCCGTTGTTCGAGAAAGCCCTCCAACGCAACCCCCGCTCCCCCGACGCCCGCAACGGCCGGGAGGTGTGCCGGCAGCGGGTAGGGCGCTAGTCACACCTCCACCACCAACCCGTCGTGCGCCAACTCCATTTCGACTTGGTCGCGGCGGGCGAGGACTTCGCGGCCGAGGTGGGTGAGGATCATGCGGCGGGCACCGAAGCGGGTACGGTGCTCGGCGAGACGCGGGTAGTCGAGGTGGATGTCGAGTCGCGTTTCGTAGAAGCAACACTCGCAGATGAACAGATCGGTGCCTTGCGACCATTCGACGAGCCCTTCGGTCCAACCGGTGTCGCCGGAGTAGAGGATGACGCGGCGGTCGACGTGCACCCGCACTGCGAGTGAGATGTCGTGCTCCTGATGCGGCACGCGGAACCCCTCGATGACAACACCCGCGACCGTCGCCGTGGTCCCCGGTGCCAAGGTCGTCACCACAAGCGGAAACGGCAGCGGCTTCTGCGCGGTCTCTTTGTACATGGCACGAAAGAGGTCCGCGATGCGTTCCTCCGTGCCCGCGGGTCCGGCGATGTGCAGCGGGCGCCGGCGCGGTCGCTCGTAGATGTATTCGAGGAACAGAAACGGGAGTCCGGCGAAGTGGTCGCCGTGCAGATGACTGAGCACCACCGCATCGATCATTGCGGCATCGTGGCCGTCTCGCTTGAGGGCGGTCAAGGTGGTCGCGCCGCAATCGAGCAGCACGGTCACCGATTCGCCGCGGACCAAATATCCCGCTTGCTGGCGGCCGCCGGCGGAGAACGCGTCGCCGGCGCCGAGGAAGTGCACCCGCACCGGTGTCATCGTCCGGTGAATCGGCTGACTTCTCGCATGATCACCACGAGCGCGGCCAGCGTGGGTTGGCGCGCGCTCTTGATGTCGTCGATCAACCGGCGAACCGTGTCGAGTTGGGCGGTGCGCGGTTCGAGGTAGGCAGCGACGCGACGCGCGATGTCGTGACCGTCGAGGTCGCTGCTCAAGAGGCTGCGGGTCAATTGGCGCCGGGCTTGGACCAACGCTTCCGCCAATCCTTCGAGCGCGCGGCGCTCCCACCGCGTGTCGGCGGCGCGCGCCGCCGCATCGTGCAGGACCTCTCGCAGCCACTCGAAATCGACGAGGTCGCCGGCGCGATAGTACACCTCGGCCGCCAACTCGATCTCGGCGTCGAGTTCGTGCGCAATCTGATCGATCTCCAGCAAGTCGGCGGTGCGCCGCAGCGCCATCAACGACTGCGCCAGCGACGGCGGGGTGCCGGCGCCGAGCAGCGTGTCGAGCACGGCGCGCTCACGCCGGCGGTCGTCGTCGGAGAGCAGTTCGTTGACGCCGTACTGCAACGTTTCCACCGGCAGCGCGAATCCCTCCACCCAATCGTCGACGGCGTAGTCCGTCGGCTGGGTCTCGACCACCCACTTCACCGCGCGCTCGAACGCATCTGCCAGCACCGTCGCGCAGTGCTGATCCGCTTCGATCGACAGCGCCGGCATACCGGTGAGCATCCGATCGATGACGTCTTCCGCTTTGGTCACCGCCACCACCGCGATCCACGCCTTCACCACCATGACCGGACCGGCGCCGGCATCGCGCGCGATGCGGCTCACGAACGTCATGCCCATCGCGTCGATCAACCAATTGGCCACCGTCACCGCGATGATCTCGCGCCGCAGGCGATGGGAGCGGACGCCGTCGCCGAACCGGTCGTTGACCGCCGCCGGAAAGTACCGGCGCAGAAATCGTTCGAGGAACGGATCGTCCGGCAGCGTCGACTGCACGAGCACGTGCTGCAGGTGGAGCTTGGTGTAGGCCAACACCACCGCCAATTCGGGCCGCGTGAGCCCGAGGAACGTGGCGCGCCGCGCGCGTTGCGCGTCGCGATCGGGCAACTGTTCGAGTTGGCGATCGAGCTGGGCCTCGGCTTCGAGCATGCCGATCAGTTCGCGGAACTCGTTCAGACGCGCGCGGCTGCGCACCTGGTCGATGGTCAGCGCCCGTGCTTGGCGGCGATTGTCGTCCAGCACCTGGTCGCAGACCTCGGCGGTGAGTTCCGCCAGCAGTTGATTGCGCGCATCGGCCGTGACCAAACCTCCCTCGACCGAGCGCCCGAGCGCAATCTTCAGATTGACTTCGTGATCGGAGAGATCGACCCCGGCTGAATTGTCGATCGCATCGGTGTTGATCGCGCCACCCGCGAGCGCGTATTCGACACGCGCGCGTTGCGTGAAACCCAAGTTGCCGCCTTCGCCGACCACCGTGACTCGCAGCTCGGTCGCGTCGACGCGCACGTTGTCGTTGGCGCGATCGCCGACGTCGGCGTGCGATTCGCCGCGCGCTTTGACGTAGGTCCCAATGCCCCCGTTCCACAGCAGATCCGTCTCCATGCGCAGGATCGCCCGAATGAGTTCTTCGCCGGACAGGCTGTCGGCCTCGACACCGAGCATCGTGCGAACCGCCGGCGACAGCGGAATCTTCTTCGCGGCGCGCGCGAAGACGCCGCCGCCCTCGCTGATGAGCGCGGCGGTGTAGTCGGTCCAGTCGGAGCGCGGCAACGCGAACAGGCGCTCGCGTTCCGCGAACGACGCCACCGGATCGGGATTGGGATCGAGGAAGATGTGGCGGTGATCGAAGGCGGCGCGCAGGCGCACGTGCGGCGAGCGCAGCAGGCCGTTACCGAACACGTCGCCGCTCATATCGCCGATGCCGATCACGCTGAGCGGCTCGGCATCCGCAACGCGACCGAGTGCACGAAAATGCTGCCGCACCGATTCCCACGCACCTTTCGCCGTGATCCCTTCGCGCTTGTGGTCGTACCCGTGACTGCCGCCGGATGCGAAGGCATCGCCGAGCCAGAAGCGGTAACTCGCCGCGATCTCGTTGGCGGTGTCGGAAAACGTCGCCGTGCCCTTGTCCGCCGCCACCACCAGGTACGGGTCGGCGTCGTCGTAGACGATCAACTCGGGCGGGCTGACGGCGGCGCCGTGGACGAGATTGTCGGTGAGATCCAGCAGGCCGCCGATCAACGAACGGTACGCGGCGATCGTCGGCGATCCGGCGGTGGGGGCCGTCGACCGGCGCTTGACCACGAACCCACCCTTGGCACCGCCCGGGACGATGACGGCGTTCTTGACCGTCTGCGTCTTCATCAAGCCGAGCACTTCGGTGCGGAAGTCATCCGGACGATCGCTCAGCCGGATACCGCCGCGCGCCACACGGCTACTGCGCAAATGAATGCCGCTCATGTGCGGCGCGTGCACATAGATCTCGAACAACGGATGCGGCCGCGGCAGATGCGCCAACTGCGCCGACTCGATCTTGACGGCGATCGTTCCCTCGCCCGCACGTGCAGGACTGCCGGCACGTGACGGTTGCATGTAAAAGTTGGTTCGCACCGTCGCCGCGACGGTCGACCACAGCGCGCGCAGAATGCGATCGTCTTGCACGCTCTCGACCGCATCCAGGCTGGCGAAGAAACGCGCTTCGATCGGCGGCATCAGCGGCAATCGCTCGCGGGCAACCGCCAGCAACGCCGGGTCGAACTTGGTACGAAAGGCTTCGAACAGCAGCGCCGCCGGCTCGGGATGATTGACCAGTGCGTCGATGAGCAGTTCGCGCGCCGCCATTTGCGCTTGCTGTGCGTGCCCGACGTACGCACGCAACAGATCGACCTCGCGCCAGGTCAGCCGCGCCTGCAGCACCAGTCGATTGAGCGCATCGCTTTCCACCTCGCGCGCGCGCAGCGCCAACACGGCGGCCGACAGGCGCGGTTCGGCCGCATCCACATCGAGGCGGGCGCCGCCGGCCTGAACGAAGAAGCGATGGATGCGCACGGTGCCGAAATTCAGCAGCGGCACGTCGAGGTGATCTTCCTCGAACACCGTCAGCCCGAGACTTTCCAGCAAGGGCAGAAACTCGCTGAGCACGATCGCCTCGTCGAGCAGATAAAGCTTGAGCGCAGTAAACCGCGTCGTGCCGGCGGCGTCGTCGTTGAAGACGTCCACCTGCGGCGCGCGGGTCGCGCGCATCGCTTCGATGCAGCGGATGTCGTGGACGGCCGCGCCCACTTCGGTGGCGAGGCGGTACCCCGCGGAGAACGCGGGCACATAGCGCGCGGCGAGTTCGCGGGCCGCTGCAGGCGACGACTCGCGTGCGAGCTGTTCGATCAGACGGTCGTCCCAGGTGCGCAGCAAATCGGCGAGATCGGCTTCGAGTTGATCGGGCGTCGCCGCCTGCTGCGTAGCCATGTCGGCGCCGAAATAGAAATGCAACCGCACGCGCTCGAAGTCATCGAGCGCGGTGTGCTGATGCAGCAATAGCCCGTTGAGAGTGCGTTGCAGTTGCTGCTCCACGCGGCGTTCGAGGTCGGCCGAGAATTGCTCGCGCGGCAGAATGACGACCACGAACACCCCACGCCCGAGTGCATCGGGACGGCAAACGACGCGCACGCGATCGCGGCCCTCGGCCTGGCGAATGGTCGCGATCTCCTCGCCCAACTCCGCGGCGGCGCTGCCGAACAGCTCTTCCTTCGGGATCGTGTTGAACAACTCGACGATCGCGCGGTAGTCGTGCGAGTTGGGCACCGCTTCGGCCGCGGTCAGCACGGCTTCGAGCTTGCGCCGCAACAACGGCACCTGCGCGGATTCCTCCGCGTAGGCCTTCGCGGTGAACAGGCCGAGAAAGCGATACTCGCCGGCGACCACGCCGGACGCATCGATGCGCTTGAGACCGATGTAGTCCATGCGCGCGCGGCGGTGGACCAGGGTCTCGGCGTTGGTCTTCGACACCAGCAACAGCGGCGGTTCGTTGAGGCGGCGGCGCAGGGCGCTCGGCAGCGCCCGCGGTTCAGCGAAACTCGACCGGCTGTCGTCGCGCAGGATGCCGAGTCCGCTGCCGTGGCAAACGCCCGCCCGTCGTTCGGCCCCCTGCCCGCTGAATTGATACTCGCGAAAGCCGAGAAACACGAAGTGCCGCTGCGCCAGCCAATCGAGGAAATCCGCGATCTCGTCGACCTCCTCGTTCCACGGCGGGGGCATGCGTTGCGTCCGCAACACCTCGGCGAAGGCGCCGACGCGGGCGCGCATCGCCTGATAGTCATCGGTCGCCGCAATCACCTCCTGCAGCCCCGCGGTGAGCGTGGCGTGCAATGCCGCGGTGTCGGCGAGGCGCGGAATCTCGACGTGAACGAACGACTCGTTGCGACCGACCACTTCGGCGGCGCCGATCGACTGCAAGGCGCCGGTGCGGTCGCGCTCGGTCGCGAAGATCGGATGCATCAGACGATGCGGTTGGCCGACCTCCTTCTGCACGCACTCGTGGATCGTGTCGACGATGAAGGGGCGATCGCGCATGATCGTCTGCACGATCGTGTCGGGGCAATCCCAGCCGTCACGCGCGACGTCCGGGTTGAAGACCCGGACTCGCAGATCGTCGGTTCCCGCGGCATTGACGAAGCGGAACGCATCGAGCGTCAGCGCCGCCCACGTCTGGGCGTTGCCCGCCGCGAGCAGTTCCGCCCCGCTCTTGCCGAACAGTTGGCGCGCAAAGGCGTCGACCAGCGGCCGTTCGAGCGGGGTGACCATCGCCCGCAGACGGTCGAGCACGGCGCGCAGCGGCGGCGGATCGACCGTCTCCAGCCCGCGCTCTTCCATCAAGCGCGCGATCGCTTTGGAGAGCTCGGCCACGATCTATCCGTTGCCGTCGAGCGCCAATTCGAACAGGCTGCCCGCGGATCGCGCACCGACGCGTTCGAGAAAGCGCGCCGTCGCTGTCGTGTCTTCACTCCGCACCGGGCACTGCAAACAGGCGCAC
>Ga0335069_10009931_pt1 | contig 13522 bp, 12 predicted proteins | sample Lox_Sample_11_FD_206714 | JGI IMG/M metagenome (GOLD analysis project Ga0335069, IMG submission 206714) | Soil microbial communities from Loxahatchee National Wildlife Refuge, Florida, United States - Lox_Sample_1.1 | ecosystem: Environmental > Terrestrial > Soil > Wetlands | place: USA... | reverse complement strand
CTTGAATTAGTTACAGTCATGGAATAGACTGTAGAAGTCAGCATGTACTGTCCTGGCTTCGTGGCATTGTAAATTACCCACGGCATGACTGTTCCCGCTGCCTGCCCATTGATCGTGATCGCACAAGCCTGATCTGCTTCCAAGAAAACGAATCTCTTTGATGATTCATAGATCGCGATTTCTGTATTGATTGGGCCTTCTTGAGGAAGAATGGCGGTAGAATAGAATGATAAATAATTGGCCGCGACAGATGTAATGACATAAGATCCCCACGAAACTTGTGAGAAGCCGCTGGAGATTACAATCGTATCATTTACCTGAACACCTGCAGCGCTATAGATTTGGACTTGATCGGCGAAGCCAGAGCCCAGTGTGATTGGCCCTTCTGCAGCGGCTGTAGGATTTGCCACAGAGAAACTTGTAGCGCTTACGGCGATTACTTTCCACTCCCCTTGATTCTGAGCGTTGAAAAGATTCCCAATGCGGACTTTGTCACCAACGACTACAGATCCAAGACTGAAATTTGTTCCGCCCGTGGATGTGAAAGTGGCGACCGGACCATTGAGCGTGACCGTAACTTGGGTAGTAGCGTCTGCACCTGTTGAACGGGGAGTACGAAAATTCGGAAGTGTTCCGCCAACTGCAGTCAATACATAGGTGTTAGGATTCGTAGATGATAGCGATATGCTGTATTCAGTGGTGCCGTCTTGGCCAATAGTTCGGGTCGTGTCGAACAACGTTTTGCTCTCGCCAGGGGCCAAAGTGAAGGGCATAGTCTGACCGGCATCCTGGATAGGGATTGCGTTCAGATCTCGGGTCCATTTTATGCCGTTGTGGTCCGGGTTGTTGGTACTTCGATTATCGCTGTAACTATTGAGAAAAACTAGCAAATTTAGCTTGGCCATTTACAAACCTCGTAGTCTTAGACTACATTAAGATTGCCGGTTTAATTATACGTCCCAAAAGAAGCCGCCCTTGCGCCCAGAACCGCCCTTGTAGTTGCCTGGACCTAGTCTTTTTGCTATTTCTTCGCGCATTTGCTCCATAGCTTCGGCGCTACCAGGAGTTGGCTGCTCTTCTTCGGTCATGACTGACATTGGCTTGTAGGGACCACGTACGGGGAATAGGTTTTGTCCTATATATCGGAGCGAGTCGCAGATATCCGCGATACCACGTTCGTCGTCCGGGTTCATGGTCAGATTTCCCTGGCCATCCATTACGAAACGATGTTTCGAGATTGCGGAGATTACTTTGCGCGTGGTGGGCGTATCGACGATTTTGAATAATCGTTTGCCAGTACCGGAGACGATCTTAGAGCGAATGCTTTCGATGCCTCCGAATACATCTTTTGTGAACTTCGGAGATCTCATGCCGTTTTTGTTGAAGCTCAAGATATGGCTAGGCATAGCTTGGTCACAAAACCATCTCTGCACTCCATACTTGTCGCGATACCCTTTGGCAGTTTCCAAGATGTCCACGAATTCGAGACCGGGAGAAGCAAAACAGTCAAGCACCCACACTTCGCCGGTCGGGAGTTGCGCAACAATTACAATTACGGCGTCGTGAGTGTAACCCCAGTCAACTCCAGCAAAGATCGGGACTTCGGCTTTCTTCAATTCGTACAAAAGATCCGTTTCAGATACGAAGGATCTGGAGTTTGGGCCCATCAGTGCCGTGTAGGCATCTTTGAGACTTATGACGTTGCCCTTACCAAGGTTTACGTCGAAGCGTGGATAGACGAGACCTTCGCTACCTGGCCTCCAGCACATAAGCTGGGCCTCGGCGATGTCAACGTCGTTCTCTTTGAATTTCTGGATTACTGAACTGATAGGCTTGAAGAAGCCGTCCGAAGAATTCTTCTTCTTTTCCGATAGACGTTTACGGCAGACTGGAAGTAGAGCGCAAGTCGTACATCCTGCGTGCGCATCCTTCACAAGGTCCCACTTGACCTTTTCGCTATCTTGCAGTGCGTTATATTCTTGTACGGACATCTGCTGCAAAGGCAACGATTTGGCTACGTATCTGTCCTCTTTGGGAAGATCTGGAAGGTGTCTTGATTCGGGGCATCGCTCCGTGACGTCGATGATGTTCCACCGTAGGATCTTGTAGTTTCTTTCAGCAGCTTTTTCGATAGCCACGGCCATATTGCCGAAGGCATACTTACGAGTAGACAGGTACACAGTGATCCCGTGGATACCTTTACTATATCCAGTGATATTTTGGCCCTCTTTGAGGGCTTTTGGATCGGCCAAGTCTAGCTCGTCGAGAAACAAGGCGTTCGAGTGTAAGCTGTTCATGCCCTTGGCGTTACAGATCACGATTTTGATGAACGGGAATTTGCCTTGCGGTGTCTTGAACTTGATGAGTCGTTTATTCTGTGTGGCATTTGTCCAACCTGCGAACTCCAGAAGAGGCGCAATATTGAGCATGAAGCCTTCGATGTACTGCAAGTTGACGGCTGCTTGAGTTTCCACGGCGGCGGCGTGGCCGATCTCGATCTGGAAGTGCAAGAGTAGAATGATCTCCAAGATAGAGACCGACACTGTCTTCATTCCTTCACGACAAGACATCAATATGTAGCCAGGATTTTTGCCATCGTTCCGCTTGAACGCTTCGTAGATCTGCCAAATGGCGTCTAGGGGACTGCTGGTACTGTCAGGATCAACGGAATCTTCGGGAATCTCAAGATTTAAGAATGCACGAACCCAATGCCTAAGCTCCTCTTTGGAATCGAGGAGCGTAAACATGATTTCGACCATTTCCTTTTTCTTGTCATCGGGCATGTCCCGGAAGTTGACCATTAGGGCCTCTCGTTTGCCTCATTGCGGTATGCTTGTGGGTTTTCCACAGCCCGCATGAACTCTGAATCTGCTTTGGCCTCGGAGCGCTCGAATACGTCGTCCCGTGGATGGCAAACCATGCCTCCCATCGTGCCCAAAACACTAGCTAAGCTCACGGCATTACTTAAAGATTCAGTCACGGCCTTAGTAGCATCGAACAGACCCAGATCCTCGGCTTTGCCGAACATCTGGTTTTCAACGTCGTAAACAGCGTCCTTGTTGGTGATCAGGACTTTTAGAACTTCCTCAATTTCATCTTCGTTGTACCCGGCATTATCGAGTAGGCGGTTGGGCAGCGACATGAGCGCGGGCATCAGAACCTCGCGAGCGGGATCGCCTTCTTCGTACTCCTCTGCCAGTTTGAGAGCCAGATCTATCGCGATGCGACATCCGCCAGGCAATGCGCCATGGCCGATAGCACTTCGGACTGCACAGACTGCGTCCTCGCAGCGGTCGTGAGCTTCCTTAAGATCAGCTTGGGAACCGCCATAGATAGTTAGTTTCGCAATACCGTTTGTAATCTTGCCAATCCGTTCTTGTAAGAAAATACGGTCGGCTTCGCTTTCAGCGTTGGTCATCATGGTCTTGAGATCGGCAGCGCGGACTTCGATGTTGGTAGGATCGGGATCTCCGACCACAGTTGATCTAAAGCGATAGCACTCGAAGCTCTCCATGCCCTTGCCAAGATCTTGCAAGGTGACTGTGTTAAGCTGCTTACCCAGGCCAAAAACGTGAGAGCCAGTGAAGGCAGCCAAATCATGTAAGAAATGTTGCTGGCTGTTCACGAATTGGGCCATTGGGGTAAGGATGGGGAGCACGTTGATCGTGTTGGGATCTTGGAAGTTGAACGCAAGCTGAGTCAACACGTTCTCGCTAAAACCATGTGCAAATATTACCAGATTCTTGTAGTCGCTGTTCCCCTCGTGAACGTACTTATGTCCTAGATCATTCAGCAACGGGATGATTGACACGATGTCGTTAATGTTGCCATCATATAGGAGGAACAGAGGTTTCTCCATATAGCAACGCAAGTTGGCCTGGTCATTGATAAACGCCGTATGGAACTTGCCGACACTGTCCTCGTAACCCATGGGGATCGGGAAGCCGTCGATGCGCTCTACTTTGTAAGATTTCTTGCCGCTGAGTTCTCGGATGGTCACGTGCGACGCATCGCCATAGCCGATTTCCTCGAATGCCTGGATGACGGCGCTAGCCATCTCCTCATCGCCGTTGGCGCTGATCTTTGCGACCATCTTGAGCATGTGCTTGTTGTCTTCGTTGATGCTGATGCTGCGGGAGTAGACGTAAGGGATCAAAGAGTCGTTTGTAACCTTTGCAATCTGACGCGCTGCTTTCTGGGGACTGTACTTCGGATTCTTTTCGCAGAAGTCAAACAGGTACTCGATCAAGGAATAGCTGAGTACCGTTGCTGTGGTGGTGCCATCGCCAGCTTCGCTGGCAGTGCGCTGAGCAACATCGCGTGCGCTCTCGATGATGAGATGTTCGTAAGCATCTTGGGCGCCCAGAGACTTAAAGATGGTTACGCCATCCTTGGTCAACTTGTTTGGAATACCTGGGTAATCAGATTCAATCATTGTAACTTTTCCACCTGGACCCAGGGAACTGCCAACAATGCTCGCCACTCGCCCCATAGTGGAGAGAACTTTCTTATTGAGAAACTTCTTATCCGATACGAACGATTTGGGGGCACTCTTTGCTTTGCGATATGACATTTGCGGCTCCTTCTATGGACTTATATCATAAGTCTCGACATGAGACGTATCATCATGATATGATATAGAGTGATGATGGACTTTGAAGTAATAAATCCAACTCGTGCCCTAGTAAAAAATGCAACCGATGAAGATATCGCTGGGCTAGCGCGTAGTTTGCGATATACGAACACTTCTAACGCGCAGCTTCTAAAACGCCATTATAATAAGCAATGGCTGCGACGACAAAATCCTGATAAGTGGGCGGCAGAACTTGAGTTTCTGAAAGGCGAGGTCAACAAGACCCTTCTCCTGGAATGCGACGATGGCTTCTATATTCGCCCCGGCTATCTTCCGTATCTGGGTGATAGCACCATACAAAATCACATTAAATATCCAACCCCAAAGAAGATCGCATGGGCGAAACCTTTGCCGTTCAAGCTCCACGATTATCAGCAGCAAAGCGTGGAGCGTCTTCTCGAAGTGAAACACGGTAACGTAGAACTGTGTACGGGCGCAGGTAAGTCGGCGATATTGCTGACTCTATGCCGTGAGACGGGGTTTCGGGCTGCCATCATTGCGCCGTCAAAGAGCATCTTCTTTGAGCTATTGGAGAAATTTGAGACGCACCTCGGCAAGGCAAACGTCGGAGCATTTGGCGCTGGGCGTAAGAAGATTGGAAAAAGATTCACTATCTGCATCTCCGATAGCCTGACCAACGTTGAGCGGGGAAGCGAAGAGTGGGAGTTCTTCAGTAACCTGGACATGATTTGTGTAGATGAAAGCCACACATGGGGAGCGGAGACCCTGGAGCAGATCTGTCACGGGATCTTCTATAAGGTGCCCTACCGTTTCTTCACTAGTGGAACGCAAACTAGGGGAGACGGTGGTAAGAAACTGCTGCAGAGCATCATAGGTAAAACTGTGTACAAACTCACCACCAAGGAGGCAGTCGACGGTGGCTTCATCTGTCCACATTCATTTGTAATAGTGGACGTTGAGAGCAGCAACCCGAATTTCACGCACCGGGACTCTATTGTAATGAAGAGGGCCCACTTCCTAAACAACAAGAATATCGCGGCCATAGCGGCAAAGATCGCGAATGCCGACGCTATGCTCAAGGGTAAGCAGACGCTTATCCTGGTGGATGAACTCAGCCAGATTTCCTTGATCCTTCCGCTGCTCAAAGTCCCCTATGCATACGCCCACAGCGATGCAAACACCGCACGGCTTCAGACAATGGGGCTTGAGCGAGTAGATTCCGACGAGAGCGTGAAGCGGTTTAACCGTGGTGAAGTAAAAGTTCTAATTGGTACCAGTTGCATCGCTACGGGCACAAATATCTTTCCGACGCATAACACTATAAACTGGGTCGGTGGCACATCTGAGATTCGGACCAAACAGGGTGCCGTGGGGCGCAGCGTCAGAATGCTTAATCAGAGTCCCTGGGCAGATAAATGTGTTCCCAAGGACGTATGTAAAATTTTCGATTTCAACGTAAAGGACGTCCCAGTCATGGGGCGCCATCTAGAAGACCGAAAGGCCTTCTATGCCGACTCCGGGTCCGAAATCCGTTATATAAAAATTTAGAGATAAGAATGCCCAGAAGAAAAGCCCCAAAAGAAAGTTCTTTCAATTGTCTTGAAAATCGCTATAAACAGAATGCGAAAAACAGAAATATTTTTTACGGCCTTTCTAGGGATGATTTCCGAAAGTTAGTCTCTCAGAGTTGCTCCTATTGCGGATCAGAGCCACAGGAATGGAATCCCTATTTTACAATTTCTGGTGCTAGAGGTAGACTTCATCGCAATTCTACTGATGAATGGGCTAGAGAGCAAGGCATAAAAATTACTGGTATCGATAGGATTGATAGCGATCCAAACATAGGGTATGTTATGGAGAATTGCATGCCATGTTGTGGTCAATGCAATCATATGAGATGTAACTGGACCTCAAAGGAATTCACAGACCATTGTATAAAAGTTGCTAAATTTCAAGAAGGTATGAAAAAATTACACGAGTAGGACTTATATGATATATGTAAGTCATGAACAAGACGAGCAAAAAACAATATCAATTTGATGATTCATTTTACAAACTGGCGGCAGACGTTACGCGCGTCATCGAAGCTAACAAGAAAAACGGTACAACGCAGCAAGAGCAAGTAGAAGAACTTCTCGATGCTGAAAGAAAGTTCAAAACCGCCGTTCTCCAGTACCGGCAGTCGACCGAGATTTACAAGCGCTTTCTACAGAAGGTGTGCATTCAGAACAAGAACATCTTGTCCGCACGCCCGTACTTTCGGGAGACCGCTGTAACTTTTAGCAAGAAGGTCACCCCGGCCATCAAAGCTGGCGACATCGAAAAGCTCAAAACCTTTGACATCAACTATCAATTCATAAAATTTATAAGGCAGACCTGGCTAGGGCCCTTCCCCAAACGTGCGGAACAACTTTATAACCGTGTCCATGTAGCCAGGACTATCCTTATCCAAAACAACATGCCCTTAGCTATTGATCGGGCCAAGATCTTTTACCGCAAGACTCCCAAGAGTCATCTGTCCCTCCTGGATATGATCGGCATCTGCGCTACTGGCCTAGCCGCTGGCGTGGACAAATGGTGCGGCAAGTACAGCCCCGTGTTCCGATCAGTTTGTATCGGGCGCATGGTCGGCAACCTGATTGATTCCTATAGCGAGACTATGCTACACTTCTATCCGTCTGACAAGAGAATCCTTTACAAGGCCCACACCATACGCGGGCGCAAGGGAATCGAAGATGTCAAAGAACTCACCGCAGCGGTGAATAAAAGTTTCCATGACGACGGCAAGGAAGGGAAGTCCGTTCCCAAGAATGACGTGACTGTGGGTGAGTTGAACTCGCTCATGAATGCAAGTTCTACAGTGTCCGCCGACTCCACCGTCAATGAAGAAGGTTACGGTGTATACCATTACACGATGGACCCGAACCAGGATATCGAAGCTGCATATATAGAGAGGGAGTCGATAGCTCAGATGCTCTCCCTGGCTAAGGAACTCCCCCTCATCCATAAAAAAGTCCTTGCATTGAAGGGCTTAAAGCTGTAATATCAAATTGAGAATGGAGGCAGGGATGCTCTCTTTTAATAAATTCATCGTTGAGCCAGTTGACGGTGACCGTGCATTACGTGCAAATAATACAAGCGGTTTCGCAATCATCGAACAGCGCACTGCGCTCAAATCCATGAAGACCGTCATGGATGCCCACGTTGTCGTCGGCAATGACACGCAGTTCATTGAAAAAGGTTCGCTCATCTTCGTGCGCGAAGAGCGTATGTTTGAGCCCGGCTGGCAAAGCAAAATTTACAAAGCAAATGAAATGGACCACGGCGTCATGATCGTTGACCCTAGTTTCGTTGAATTCATTCAGCAACAGAGCGATCTGTCCATGGACATGGAAGATATCGAAGATATGTTGGGCGCCCGCAGAGGCCCACGGCCATAAGGAGTTAGTATGGATAATGAAGGTTTCGGAGCATTGCTCCTGTTAGGCGGAGCTTCCGCATTGTGGATTGCATTTTGTCTCGCGCTGTTCGCGCTCAAGATCTATGGAGCCGTAGTGGCCTTCAAGAAGAAGTGGTACTTCGGCCTCATGGCCCTGGTTGTTCCGTTCTTCGGCGAGATCGTTGGCGTTGCCAAATTGGTTTTCAAGAAAGACATCCTAGAATAATGAAAGTGCTGCGAGTCGGAGATCCCCACGTCAAGCCAAGTAACTTGGAAGAGTCCGAGCGTGCCATGGAGTACGTGATCGATCTTGCCAAAAGACAGCGCGTGGATAGGATTGAGATACTGGGAGATCTATTCCACACGCACGCCATATTGCGCCTAGAAGTTCTTGACTTCTGGAACAGATGGCTGAACAGGATGCCGGTTGAGACCGTGGTATTGGTCGGAAACCACGACATGACAGGCGATAAGAATTCCGATACTCATGCTTTGGAAGTGTTCAAGGAGATGCCTAATGGCATCACAGTAGTCGATGAACCTATACTAAGGGGAATATATGGTTACCTTCCTTATCAGCATTCTCAAGAGTCTTTTCTCTCACTGGCACAGCGGCTGGCACATGATGGAGCAAGAGTGCTCGTGTGTCATCAAACTTTGGGCGGAGCGCAGTACGAAAACGGATTCTACGCACCCGACGCCATCGACCCATCACTCATCCCTTTCGACCTTATCATCTCTGGACACATCCACAAACGGCAAATTATTAAAGCCGGAGGGAAGACGGTAATCTACCCCGGTACGTTCCGTTGGGACACAGTCTCTGACGCAAACGAAATTAAGGGACTGACCATCTACGAACATGATAGCCAGACCGGCCAAATCCTGTCCGAAGAGTTTTTCCCGACAGCAGACGTTTGCCCACCTATTATTTCTGTCACCTGGCAAGAAGGCGACGAGCATCCCGATATGTACCTGGATACAAACGCTAGGGTCACCGTAGAACTTGTAGGCTCGTCCAGTTGGGTAAAGCTCCAGAAAGAACATCTAAAAGGGCGTGTCAACATAAAGACTAAGATCACGGATTCCCGCCTGGCCAGGATGCAATCTGGCACTAATCTGGAAGAGTTCATCAACAAAATCTTCGAGACACATATCGACAAGCAGAACCTACTCAGATTCATGAAGGAGGAAGGTCTTGCCTAGCGCAGAAGAAGTACGCAAACAATTAGAAGAGATGGCTCAACTGACCATACTCAGCGGTCGGTTGAACGAATTACAACAAAAGAACATCGAGATGTACCCCCTGGTATTTTTTAATGGAGTTAAATCGGTGCGGGTCAACTACGATCTCTTGCAGATTAAGCCCACAGAAGAGGGTCCCGTCAAAAACAATTCCACCGTGGATTATTACTTATCTATCGACGAGAAAGAACCTAACGCTCATCTGGATAATCGATTTATGGCCTTGGAGTCCTCCATCCGGAACCTACTCTGGGACGACATCAAGGTGTCGGTTTATTTTAATGATATAAAGGTTTACGAAGGTGCGAATGAGCGAAGAGAGTAAACTAAAACTGGTAGAAGGCGAGCCATCTACAGACTTATCACCCGATGACCTGAAGCGCATTGCTATCTATAAAGAAGAGGGCATGCCTGGCCTAGGTGCGCTCGAAGAGTCCAAGATGCACAAGATCATGGACCTTTACCTTTCTGGTAAAAGTTACAGACAGATCTCTCAGGCTCTACGAGTCGATAAGACCATGGTCATGTATTTGTCTAACCGCTTCAACTGGTATCTCATGCGTCGTGAGTATCTCCACGAACTAGAGATGACGCAACGTCAGCGCCTCTTAGAGTCAAAGATCGAGAGCAAGGATTTCTTACTTCAACTTACCCACATGTGGCAGCGCAAGATCGGCAGCAACATCACGAAGTATTTACAAACGGATGATGAAAGATTTGCAAACGAAATTGACTTGAAAGAAGTCGACAGGTATTTAAAAACTATTGACATCATTCACAAGCTCAGTTATGATGGCAAGACCGAAGGTAAACCAACGGTCGGGCTCAATCTCGGAGACGGTGTCGTAATTACAAAAAAAGGCGACAACGAAGTAGAGATTACACCAAAACAGAAAACGATAAAAGATGCCCTACGGCAATTTGCTGATATGCGTAGGGAAGAAGAACAAAAATCGCGGCAAAGATTGCCCGAAGTTGAAGGTAAAGGAGAACCTAATGACGAAAATCAGTAAAGCCCTAGCAATCCTGCTGTTACTTGCCCTGCCGTTGAGTGCGGCCCCGTCGATTGCCGATGAAAGTACCATCGTGCTATCTGCGTCGAATACCGTAGTGCTCAACCAAATCGTAGACGGGGAGAGCGTAGGGTATGTACTGGATCAAGCCAAGGCTCTCGACAAAGAACCTTCAGGTATGTTCCCCAAAGTCATGAAACATGTTTGGCGTGGACCTAGAACTGGCGAAGGCCCCATCTATTTGTTCTTGAACACTCCCGGTGGAAGCATTCAATCTGGCCTCGAACTTATCGAAGGTCTGAACAACTTGCGACGTCCAGTCCATAGCATTACTGGCTTTGCGGCCAGCATGGGCATGCAAATCGCACAGAGCTTAAAGGGCGACCGACTTATCGTGCGCCATGGCGTTATGATGAGCCATCGCGGCATGGGAGAATTCCAAGGCCAATTCGGCGGATCGGAACCGAGCCAATCAGCTAACCGCTACCGTATTTGGGCCCAACGCCTTAAAGAAATGGATGAACAGACTGTTCGTCGGTCAAAGGGCAAACAAACTCTTGAAAGCTATCAGAAGGCTTACAATCAGGAGTTGTGGGTAACTGGATCTGAAGCTGTTGCGCAAGGCTATGCCGACAAATTAGTTGGCGTTCGTTGCGACGAATCACTTGCCGGTGCCGACACTCATATGCTCGTGTTCATGGGAATCCCGATCTATTATGATCTCGATAAGTGCCCGATCAACTCTAGTCCTCGAAACATCCGCATTGAACTTTTTACTAACAAAGGGTACATGAGCATCCTTGAGTTCAAAGATCGCAAAGGCGGTTTTGGTGCTATCTGCTTGCAGGAAGCTGTAACTGATACTACCAAGGTTTGCACTGTGGACACGACTGTGTCCTACGAAAGACTTGAGCAAATCAAGTCGCAGTTTATCGACCTCTTTGAGAACAAGCGGAACCACGTAGTCCCAATGTCCCTCTAATGCCGATAATCAATTACACGTGCGAGTGTAAAAATTCAGTTGGTAAATTCTTCAGGCAGGCGAAAGATTCGCCTGCCGCTGTTTTATGTGACAAATGCGGCAAGGATATGAAAAAAACCTTGTCAATCCCATCTTCTTCTAGTAAGATAGTCGTTGACGACGGTCTTCAGGCCCGAGCGGTAGAGATCGTCCCCAACATAATTGAACTGAATAAAGAGCGTTCAGAAAAAGACTACCGTACAGAGGACTAATGCTAAGATTGAAAAAGTTACGCCTCGGAGCAATCGGCAGATTCGTCGATCCGCAAGAGGTTGATTTTGACAAACTCGATGACCTCGTCGAAGTCGCTGGTCATAATTTGAATACCGGCGGATCTTCTGGTAGCGCCAAGAGTACCATATTCAACGCTATCGACTATCTTCTTGGTCTGAATGACCTGCCTAACGCAGTCCTACAATCCCGCCTGACCAAGGAGCCTATGTTCGTAGAGGGCTACTTTGACTTAGATGGCAAGGAACTCATCATCATTCGTGGCAAGAACAAGTTCTCTATCGAACTGGACGGAGAAGTGACTTCCGGCAGCGCCAAGCTCACAGAAGAGAAGTTGGATCGTATCCTGGCTATGCCCCGCAACCTGTTTAGGCCCATGCTTCACAAGCGCCAAAAAGAAGGCGGCTTCTTCCTCAACATGACTCCTTCCAAAATCCATGAGTTTCTCATGGACTGCTCGAACCTATCTAAAGAGCGCGAACGACTTGAGAAGGTCGACCTAAAAATCCGTGCCATAGAAGACTATCGTGCGGCTTGCGACTCCAAGATTCGGCAACTACAAGCCGCTATAGGCGCTACCAAGGATGCCATCTTGGCTCTGGGTCCTCCGCCAGCCAAGAAAGCTGACCGTGCAGCCATCGAGGCCCTCAAAAGTCGTGCTGACGCTTCAGCCAAACGTTTTTATCAGATCGTAGAGGATAACAAGGTAGCCGAAGAAACGCTCGAAGCTCAGAGGCCGACCATTCAGGCCCGAAAATACGACACGTCCAAGGCAGAGAACTTGAAGGCCGAATCGCGCATGCTCCAAGATGTTCTTGCCAAATTGGAAAATGAAGAAGAGATCCGCGCTCAGGATGCCGACAAAGAACTTAAAATCTTGCAAGACAAAGCGTACGTCTTGACAAGAATCATCGACGTGGCCGATAACATGAAGCAGGATGCCACTGGTATAGCCATGCAGATCAGATCAACTTTGGAATGTGTTTGCCCCACATGCCATCAGTCTTGGGTAGGCGAGAAGTCGAAAGTGCACGCTGACGAACTGGCCGAAAAACTTGAAGTCTATAAAGTCAAGATCGCAGAGGGCACAAAAGCCAAGGAAGAGCTTAAAGAATTGAGATTCAGGATACAAGATCTGAAGCCTATGACGAAAGCCATGGTTACTGACAGAATAAAGTCAGTGATAAACGAGATCAACAACCTTCATGAGCAGATCGTGGCAGAGAATAAGAGAGAGCAAGATTTTAACAACGCCACGTTTTACCTATACAATGCAACCATGAAAGATTTCTCGGATCGCCAGAAGGCTTTGAGAGAGCGCAACACAATCGCCGCAGAGCAAGCCAGTGGCCAAATGAACATGGACCGCGTAGCTCTGGAGTCTGTGATCAATTCGCTCAAATCCTACGAGGAAGCGAAAGATCGATACGATGAAACTCTTTCAAATCTTACTAAACAAGAGGATGCCACGAAGTCCCTGTTGATAGACGCAGAGACGTCACTCATGGACGCTAACGATGACCTTAAGCTAGCCGAGGAGGCTAAGAAGGCCATCAAGAGTTACATTTCATGTTCGTTTGACGATTCGCTAGTTCAGATTGGCGAGACGGCAACGCGCATCGTTCGAGGCATCCCCAATATGGCAAACACCACACTTCAACTCGAAGGCATTCGGGAGACGAAAGAAGGCAAGCTGAAGGAAGAAGTTAACGCTGTAATTTCTTCAGATGGTGAAATCGGCATTCCGATAAAAAGTTTGTCGGGCGGCGAACGCTCGGCAGTTGATTTAGCTATTGACTTAGCAGTCATAGATCTGATAGAACAGAAGACTGGGAAGGGCATCGATGTCTTCATTCTCGATGAACCTTTTACAGGACTGGACACTGTGAGTATTGAGATGACGCTTGAGATGCTAAAAAATTCAAACATCAATAAGCGCCTGATTATCGTAGATCACAACCCCGAAGTGAAGCAAATGG
>Ga0335069_10009930_pt1 | contig 13522 bp, 16 predicted proteins | sample Lox_Sample_11_FD_206714 | JGI IMG/M metagenome (GOLD analysis project Ga0335069, IMG submission 206714) | Soil microbial communities from Loxahatchee National Wildlife Refuge, Florida, United States - Lox_Sample_1.1 | ecosystem: Environmental > Terrestrial > Soil > Wetlands | place: USA... | reverse complement strand
GCATCAACCCGTCCGATCCGCCGGACAACTGCTACCGACCACCCACGTGACCGGTGCATGCGCGCAAATTTTCCTCAACCACGGCGGAGCGCAGCGGCCCTGGGCAGCTAGCCTGATAAAAGTCAGGCCTTGCCGGTGGTGGCTTGAGCGAGCCGGAACGATTGGCTTTCGGTGACGCAGATATGGGCATGGTGTAGCAGCCGGTCGACGGTGGCGATGGCCAGGGTCTTGGGCATCAGTTCATCAAAGCCGGCTGGGTGCAGATTCGATGACGCTGCTAGGCTAGGAAACGGGTTTCGTAGCAGGCGTCGACGAGCCCGTACGGCGGCGTCTTCGCCGACGGGCAGCATGTCGATATCGTCTATCTATGCCGATGTCGGCATAGGGCGAGCTCGGGTATCAACCCCGCGGCTGCGGATGATTCTGATGAGCTCGACCCCGAACTGATCGCGGTAGGTGCCAGTGAAGGAGGATCATTCGTCGCGGGCGGTCGAGCTCTGCTGCAGCGCCGACGTGGCCTTGAAACCTCATTGACCCTTCGTAATTCGGCAACCTCGCGCTTAAGCCAGCGAATCTCGGCATGCCACTCGTCGTCATGCCAGGGCGCTCTCCAGCATCGATCTGGACCTTACGCCGCCACAGCTACCTCGGTAACATCAGCCCGGCAGAGTACGAGACGCTCTGGACATCCACCCATGTCGCGTGTCAACTCGCATAACCACGGCTTCAACCGGCGGAGACGGATCATGGAGTAGTTTCTCGGGTCCGGTCAATACCCTTGACAAGCTGGTTGAATTGCAGTGTCATTCAGGAGGAAACCATCCCTCGAGAATGCGATGTCGAGTCCGGTGAATGCCAAGGCAGTGGCTTCTTCGTAGTGGTGCCAGTTCTCATTCGGCACAACTCTTTCTCAAGGGTTCACGAGCGTTTCTTTCTCTAGAGGTATGTGCGTTGACAACGAATAGAGGGCCACGTTGAGCAATCCTCGTTTGCCGATGGGACTGAATAATGACGACGGACTGTGGTCCAATCTGCCGGACGTCGATTTCGTCCGTCGCTACCGCATCACAGCTTGCCCGGTCGAGGGTGACGATGATGTCGATGATGACGATCCTGAGCTGGACGATGACCCAGACGAGTACCGTTAGCGCGGTGCAGCTCTGCGTTGCTGACGCCATGCGCATCCATCCCGGTGATCCGCAGGCGCTGCCCGAGGCCTGCGCCGTCGACTTTGCGTTGACCCGCCGCTGTCCAGCTGGCTGGCCGTAAATGCGCCTTGCCATGGTCCAGCCGCCGATCTGGGGGAACCTCCGGACGCCATGGGAGATGGCGTACGTAAAGTCGTTCGTTGAGTATCGGTCGACGAATGAGGTCCGCACCTTTGATATGGCGCCGCGGACGCTCCCTCTCGTCGAGGCGTTTGGTGATGCAATCCGCCGCACAGTCGACAACTCGTTCGAGACCGAGTGCTACCTAAGCTCGCTTGCCTTCCTCACCTCGATCGCGGAAACGTATCTTCTGCGGCTGTTCTACGACACCGAGTCGGAGGAGTTTCGGCGGGCCCTGGCTGCGCTCCTGCGCAACAAAACTCACCATCGCGGAGACGCCCTCGATCGCCTCGTGGAAGCCTTCATCAGCGATAGCTTCTTCCCGTTGCTAAACGGAGAGTTGGACGCCATGAGCGTCCAGGTTGCCGAGGGCGGCTATGACTACCTGGGCTGTTGTACTCATATCACGTCCTACGGGATCGGCTTGTGGCTTCTCCGCTCGGTCAAGCAGCTGCGACCCGATGTCGTGACCGTACTGAGTGGGTACCAGGCGACCATCGACGCTGAGGAGACGTTGCGCGCCTGTCCATGGATCGACATCGTCATCCGCGGCGAGAGCGAGGGCGGGTATCTCCGCGCGTTATCGGAGCGGAACCGCAGCCGCCGCGTGCTCGACCAGGTAGCTAAACCGCTGGCTATAGATGATATGCCGCCGCCCGACTACCGGGACCTGGATCTCACTAACTACAAAATGATCAGCATCATGGCGTCGAGGAACTGCCCGCACGGCAAGTGCCTCTTTTGCCAGGAAGATGCGTTCTGGTCAGCGTTCCGGCACCGAGGGGCAGCAAAACTCGTCGACGACATGGAGGTGCTCCACGAACGCCACGGAGGACATCGGTTCGACTTCGTGGACCTCGACATCCGTGATTTCGTGGTCGAACTTTGCCGGATCCTGCGGGAACGCGGGCACGACTTCGGCTGGTCGGGTGCGATGCGCGCCGACGCTCGCACGCCTGACGTACTACGTGCGATGGTGCCAACCCCCTGCAAGGGCATCTTCTTTGGATTCGAGTCTGGATCGCAGCGGCTCCTCCGAATGATGCGGAAGAACATCACGTTGGGGACGCTCGAGGCGACACTGCGCACGGCGAGCGAAGTGGGCGTGCGCGCCAAGCTGACGTGTATCGCCGGCCTGCCGACCGAGACGGAGGAGGAATTCCAGTCGACGCTAGGCTTCGTAGAAAGGAACACAGAACACATTCGGCTCGTCCTCGTGCAGTGCTTCAAGCTATTGAAGCGCTCACCGCTCGGGGTCGTCGCGGGGCAGCCAGGTAATCCATATGGGCTGGTACCCGACCCAGTACCCGAGCTCGGGCGCGTCGAGGGTTTGCTATATGCCGTCAACTACAGGGGCGATCCGTCCCCGGCGTGTGCGATTGAGCGGTTCATCGAGGCACGAAGGGCGTTCCGTGCCCTTATCGTCGATGAGCGCGCGACACTGTTCTCCACTAACGGCTCGCACCAGAAACATGTCCTGGGATTGCGCTGATGCACCTCACGAAGTACCTCGTCCGCCATCGTGTTGGCGGCAACGCGACCGTGGTCGTCAACACGCTTTCGGGTGCGGTAGACATATTGACTGACGATCAAGTCGATGTCGTCGAACGAGTGGCTAATGGGGAGACGGCCGAGGTAGACGCGCCCCTCATCGCCTACCTCCGCCGACGCGGGTACGTATTCGAATCAGCCGAGGCGGAGGAGCACGCATTCTCGGATCTCCGGGAGAAGGTTCGTGTGCTCGAACAGCGCGAGCCGACTGTCTTCGCCATCTGCCCCACGTACTTTTGTTTCTTCAAGTGCAAGTACTGCTACGAGGGCGAGCTCACCGCGCCAGCGCACCACACCGTGGTGTCTGCAGCGAACCTGCTGCACGGCATGGAGGCACTGGAGGCCTTCCTCCGTCGCAACCTCGCGCTCCGTGAACGTCCTTACGTCACTTTCCTCGGCGGCGAGCCACTCGTCCCTGCGGCTCGTGACACTGTCCTTGAGGTCATGCGCGCGGGCGCGGACCGTGGTTTTAGGTTCACCGTTATCACCAATGGTTATCTGCTAGACACCTTTATCGGCGACCTTCAGCGCTATCGCTCGTTCCTTAAGTACGTACAGGTGACGTTGGATGGACCAGAGGACGTCCACAACCGGCGCCGCCCGCTACGCAACGACGGTGACACCTTTAGGCGCATCTCGGCGAATGTGCAGCTTGCGCTGGAAGCGGGTCTACCGGTACAGCTGCGCACAAACGTGGACGACAGCAACGTGCGGACCCTCCCGGGCCTCGGGAGGTTCATTCGCGAGCGCAGCTGGCCAGGCTTTCGCAACTTCCGCACTTATCTCGCCCCTACGGAAGACAGCACGTGCCTCGGTCTAATCGGATTGCCTCGGGAGGATCAGCTTCTAGCGTCGTGGCTAGCGCTCCGGGAAGACCCCAGGCACGCGCACGACCTGTCGGTGTTCGATGACTCGAAGCTGTTCCGCACAACTTCGATGGTGCAAGCGGTGCTAAGTGGGTCGGACACCCTCGTGCTGCCACGCTTCAGCTATTGCGCGGCGACTAAGGGAAAGGCATTTGTGTTCGGGCCTGAAGGCACCATCTACCAGTGCCTGCGGGGGGTAGGCGACGAGCGGACCGCCGTGGGCACCTATTTCCCTCATTTTGAGATAGACCTCGACCGGGTGCACAACTGGATGTCGCGGGATATCTCGGCCATCCACTGCCCCTCGTGCACCCCGGTCGCCACCCTGCATGGCGGTGGGTGCGCACTGGAGGCCCTCCACCGCAAGGGCGACCTTAAGGCCTGCAACTGCGGGGATTCACGCGAGGTGGTAGTTGGCTTCCTGGAGAGCCGGAAGGACCGGATCCTCATGAGAGCCCGGGCGGGACACAACACCGGTCCGTCAGTGAGCTGAGCCATCGGAAGCGAGGTGGGTGATGGGCTGCTCGTTCGTGTATTTCATGGACCGTTTGGGGCTGCTCGACCGGTTCTTCGAGACGACCGCGGCGGGGCTGGTGTTGAACCGAGCGGAGAACTCCTGCCTCACACAGCTCGCTACCAAGGGCTATTTGTCGCCCGAGAACCTGGACCGGCTCCGCTCGGAGGGGCTGTTGCAGTCGGTGGCTAGGCGAGATGGCACTGGAGTCGAGGCCGACGTCGAAGAACGCATCGCCCCTCTGGTCGCCGCTTACCGGCGGGAGAAGATGGATTTCGTCATAGTGGAGGACGACGTACTGCGGGCCAAGCTCATCTCCGTAGGCGTCCGGTGCGTGACGACGCCGGACATTGTTTTTCACATGGTAAAAAAGGGCGCGCTCACGGTGGAGGAGGGCATTGGGGCGCTGGAGGGATTGCGTTTGCTCGGGTGGCACGACCCCGAGACACTGGAGCGTATCCAGGCTGCGGTGAGAGAGGAAGCAGGCAGTGTCGAGTGAATGGACTAACGACTCCAAAAGGCTGCGCGCTGCGGCGCGATACACGACAGGGTCGGTCACGCTCGGCGAGGCGGCAAATGAAGCCGGGCTTACCACCGTTGAGATGATGGAGCTCCTCGCCGGCACTGGGTTCCGCTCGAACTATTCTTGGAAGGATTTCGAACGAGCCCAGGAGATGCTGGACCACTTCCTCGACTACAAGCCGCCGGTACGCGCGGCTGAGGTGGCCGACCAGGAGGAAGGCCCCGAACACTCAGCGTTGTGACTCGGCATCTCCGGCGAGGGAAGGCAGTGCAGAAGCACGGTCAAACATCTCCATCATGAATGCCTCTCCGTCCCCGCTAAGGGGCGTTGCTCCCAGGAGATCCCGCGCCGCGCCTACGTGCGTGCGGAGCTCGGCCATCGCCATTGGTAGGCCCAGCCGTCCAGCCACCTTGCGGACGTATGCGAGTGGTGGTTCAGCTGCGGAGAGCACCGCGCGCAGCCGCTGGGCCTGGTCCTCATCGGCGTTCGCCAACGCCGCGCACAAGAAGAGTGGCTTCTTGTGCATTCGCACATCCCGGCCTAATGCCCGGCCAAGCGATTGAGGGCCCAAGGTGTCGAGAAGGTCGGCGCGAATGTCGTGAGCAAAGCCCAGGTGGCTGCCCACCCGCGCCAGGGCGTCCTCGGTGACGGCGTCGGCGCCGGCAAAGGCCGCGCCAACTGCGAAGCAGTACGAGACGTACGTGGCTGCCCGGTAGGCGGCCATCGCGCGGCACTCTTCGACAGTAGGCATGACCTGCTCGAAGCGGAGGTCGACCAGCTGGCTTAGGTCGAGGCGGCTTTGGCCCTCTGCTACCAACCTGCCGATCCGGCGTGCAACGCCGTCGGATATGTCCGCCTCGTAGAGTACGAGGTGCGCCATCGAGGTGAGGAGAGCCTGCGCGAGCAGCGCTACCGCGTTACCGACACGCTCGCTGCGGCGCCACCTGCGCGCCGCAGCGTACGCCTGGTACTCAACATGGAACGTCGGCGCGCCCCAGCGCTCGCGGTCTTCGTCGATTAGGTCGTCGGCGATCAGGGTGCCCTTTGTCAGCAGCTCGAGTGCAGTGGCCACCCTGATGGCTCTTGTCCACGTCTCGCCTGGGATGAGCCCTCGAACAACAGCCAGCATGAAGACGTAGCCGAGCGAGCTACCCCTCAGGCAGTAGTCCTCAAGCGAGCGGTGGACGTCGGCGGTAAACCAGTCGTAGGCGTCACACCGCGTGGTACCAGAGGAAAGGACTTCGCGCATGTCCGCCTTCACAGCTGCGCGGAACTGACGCGTCCACGTCTTGGCGATGCTGGCCTTCGAAGTGCTCATCGCGTGCTCCTTTTCCCGCCAGGTGCCGCCGCGGCTGCCGCCGCAAGCCTGCGCAGGTTACGCACGTTGCGCTCAGCGTTGAGCGTGTCTCCCAGCGTGGACCGGATGGCGAGCGCTTTGCGCAAGTGTTTGCGTGCCCGCTTCCACTTACCCAGGTCGGTGAGGACGAGGCCCAAGTTATTGTGGCTGTTGGCCATTCCTACCGTGTCGCCGTATTGGCTCCGGATCTGCATGGCCTCTTCATGGCAGGCCAATGAGACGACGGGGTCACCGGAGCGACGGTGCACGATCCCGAGGTTGGTAAGGGTCTTGGCGGTGGCAATATCGTCACCTGCCCGGCGGCGAAGGCGAAGCGCGTGGCGGTGGGCGGCCGACGCCCCCTCCAACCGCCCCGTGGCGGCACATACCTTCCCGAGCGTGTCGAGTACATCCGCCGTGCGGGCCTGGTCGCGGCTGGGCGCATATAGGGCCAATGCCACCAGTGCTAGCACGAAAGCTGCCGCCACTCGTCGCTGCTTCATCGCGACGAGGGCCATGTGGTCAAAGGACTGTGCCATGCCATGACGATCCCCCGCTCGTACCATGATCCGCAACGCCTCGCGGTGCGTACGCGTCGCGGCGGCCAACCTGCCTTCATAGACATAGGCCATACCGAGGTCGTCAAGGGCGCGCGCCAGCGCGCGGCGAGCACCTGTCGCCCGGTACAGCGCTACGGCGGTGGCAAGCTCGCGCTCTGCGTCGACAAGCCGGCCCGACTCGAGGATCACAACGCCTAGGCCGTGCTGTAGCTGCGCCTGCCGGGCCTCCGGCAGGTCTGGTTCGCGGAGCAGACGCTCGAGCCGCCAAGCGGCAGCGGTTAGGTTCTTGGCAGCGAACTCGATGGCGGCCAGCCGCATATCATCGGCTGTGCGCTTCGCGCGATCGCCCAGGGCTCCGGTCGCTGTCTCACCCAGTGTCGTAACCTCGCCATACGAGGAGCCGCTGTGACGAGCTCGCGGCTCCGGGCCAACTCAGAGACGAAGGCCATGTTAGACGTGCGGGTGGCGGGGTGCAGAGTGGAGCCGATTGACCGATGGGCGAGCTGGCTGCGGCACCGGGCTAACTTTGGCGACCAGGAAGACCGTGTCGCGCTTCAGCGCCAGCTCGTGAAGCGGCGGGACCGCGTACTCGATCGTGCGCGGGTAGGCCCGGGCGACGTGGTGCTGGACCTAGGGAGCGGAGACGGATTGGTGGCGTTCGGGGCGCTGATCCGGGAACCGACATGCAAAGTAGTGCTTTGCGACATATCGGAAGACGTGCTCGCCGAAGCCCGTGCCCGAGCACAGCAGCTGGGCGTCGTGCAACGGTGCTCGTTCGTTCACACGTCCGCTGAGCGGCTAGTGGGTATAACCGATCGGACCGTCGACGTCGTGACCATCTGTGCGCTGCTGATCCACATAGCCGACAAGCGCGCCTGCTTCACCGAGTGCGCGCGCGTTATGCGCGTCGGGGGTCGGCTCTCCGTGTTTGAACCGGTGAACAGGGTCGGCTACCCCGACCCGCCTGAGACCTTTTGGGGGTACGACATTGAGCCAGTTGCACCCATCGCCGCCAAGCTTCGTGCTTTCTACGACCAGTACATTCCACCCCGCACCGACCCTATGCTCGACTTCGATGAACATGACCTCGTCGAATACGCAGTCGCCGCGGGTTTCTCGGAGATAAAACTGGATTACCGCCTACACATCTCGCGTCGGCTGCAGCCCCGAACGTGGGAGGTTTTCCTCGGGACGGAGTGGAATCCCCGGTCCCCCTCCCTAGGCGACGCCATGCGAGAGGTGCTAACAGAGCAAGAGACAGCAGCGTTCGAGGCGCACCTTCGTCCGCTGATCGAAGTTGGTCGCGGCTCTCGCCGCTCCGCAGTGGCGTACTTATCGGCTATACGGTGAACCGAGCGGTTGAGGGTCCGCGTTCATAGCTTGCGAGCTGACCTGCCCCCTGCGCCTGCGGGATTCGGTAACGAGATTTGAAGTTCTCCACGGATTGCGGAATGTGAGCGCTTCAGGAGCCCCGCGCGTCTTCTCGCCGTACCTATCAGAGGGTCTGCCCGGCCATCATCTGCAGATCGGGCGCGCGGTGACGCAGGTTGGTTAGCTGAACCGGTGGCGGCGCCTGGCGTGCTCGGTTTCCAGTACAACGAGGGGTGGGCTCTCTATGCCGAACGGTTGATGGCCGAACTCGGCTACCTCGACGATCCAGGCGAGCGGATGGAAATGCTTGACGCACAGCGCCTTCGGGCCGCACGGGTGGTGATCGACATCGGAGAACATTGCGGGCTCACCGCTCCCAATCGCGGCGTCTGGGACGCCAATCAGGCATGGAACTTCCTGCCTACCCATTGCGCCCTCGCCCCCGCGAGATCCTGCAATTCGAACGGGACCGCTGTCCTGGCTGGCCGGGGGCAGGCGGCGTCGTACGCGATCGGACAACGTATCCGGCAGCGGCTGCGGGAGCAGATCGTTACCACGGAGTGTCGCTCAAGGGATTTCACAGCCGGACACTCGATTTGGGAGGGCTCGGACTGGCCGTACTCAATGCCGCGCTGCTCGGCGAATGCGGCTGGTGCCGTGAGTTATTAATCTCAGCCTAGCTTGATTATTCAAGAATCCGCCCTTTACTTTTCTTAAGTTTGATTGTTACCCTCGATTTTGCGTGAAACTCGGTGTGACACGGGCTTTAGGTTGGCGAAAGTGCCTGTCCTGCAAGGAATAATGAGACTTCTCTAGGGTCCACGATTCCGAACGGGAAGGCACTTTCCAGGTGAAGAGTAGCGCAGCACGATCCAGGTTGGCCATCAGCGCGGACGGGCATGGTGTGGTGTCACATGCCGGGGTCGGCATGTTGCGGGAACTCGCGGATCTGACTGGGCTGTCATCGCAGGTCACCGGGGCGTTGGCAGATACCTACCGTGGGCCGTGGACCCATGCGCCCGGGGAGGTGTTCGCCGATCTTGCGGCGGCGGTGGCCGACGGCGCGGATTGCGTCGATGGGGTCGGCCAGTTGTGGGGTGACCGGTCCCATGTGTTTGGGCAGGTCGCGTCGACAACCACCTTGTGGCGGCTGCTCGACGAGCGGATTGACGGGACGCATTTGCCGCGGATCCGCGCGGCGCGCGCCTTTGCCCGCGAGCAGGCCTGGGCCGCGGGAGCGGCTCCCGACCATGATGGCTGGCTGCATTTGGATGTCGATGCCACCATCACCATCGATCACTCCGACAACAAGGAGAACGCCGCCGCGACCTGGAAGCACACCTTCGGAATGCACCCGCTGCTGGTGTTTTTGGACCGGCGTGACATCGCCGCCGGGGAAGCTCTGGCCGGGCTGCTGCGTCCCGGCAATGCCGGCAGCAACACCGCCGCCGATCACATCACTGTGCTCGGTGCGGCGCTGGAGTCGTTGCCGCGGTCCTACCGGCCGGGCCCTGAAAACCCGGATGCACCAAAGATATTGATCCGCTCCGACTCCGCCGGCGCTACCTACGCCTTCGCCGCTGCCTGCCGCAAATCCGGTGTCGGGTTCTCCTTCGGCACCGCGATCGACACCCGCATCCGCGACGCCACCGAGGTGCTCAACACCGCTGCGGCGTGGTATCCGGCGATCGATGCCGACGGCGGGATCCGCGACGGCGCGTGGGTCGCCGAAGCTACCGACCTGGTGGACCTGTCGGCATGGCCGGAAGGGACCCGGCTGATCCTGCGCAAGGAACGCCCCCATCCGGGTGCCCAGCTGCGGTTCACCGAATCCGACGGGCACCGGGTCACCGGGTTCATCACCGACACCCCCGACGGGGTGGTGCCCGGCCAACTCGCCGGCCTGGAACTGCGCCACCGCCAACACGCCCGAGCGGAGGACCGCATCCGTGAGGCCAAGACCACCGGGCTGCGCAATCTCCCGTTCAACTCGTTCGACGCGAACAAGGCATGGCTTGAAATCGTCATGACAGCAACAGATCTGGTCGCATGGGCCAAACTGATCGGCTTCACCAATCACCCCGATCTGGCCCGGTGCGAAATCGACACCTTCCGCTACCGGGTCCTGCACGTCGCCGCCCACATCACCCGCAGCGCCCGACGCACCCGGCTCGCGATCGACACCACCTGGCGGTGGGCCAAAGCGATCGCCACTGCCTGGACACGCATCCGCGCGGCATTCACCTGAACCCCGACACCCCTGCCCCAACGAGACGAAAGTCCCACCCGCCCTAGGAAAGCCCGCCCCACCGGAGCGACACCGGGCGACTTGTCATGCCCGCCCGCATAATCAACCCCCCAAGCCCGCCGAAACCGGCGAATCACTCCTCGGCGTCCCCGCATGCAAAATCGAGGTTAGATTTAGTGGCTCTTCGTGAATCAGAGTGCATTGACGAGTTGGTGGAGTGCTCCGCTGTGGAGTAGTGAGCGGATTCGGTAGTGGGTGAGGTTGCGGAATCCGAGGGCGTTGCGGCGCAAGGCTTCCAGGCGTCCGTTTATGGCTTCGGTGGGGCCGTTGGAGGCGTGGTGGTCGAAGAAGGCCAGGATATCGTCGCGGCGGCGCCATAAGGTGTGGCCAAGTTGGGCGATCTCTTCCAATCCGGCGGGTACGCCGCGACGGATGGAGGCGATCAGCCTGGTCATTGCTTGTTTGCCGCGACGTCGGTTCGGGTCGGCGTAGGCGGCGATGATCTTCTGGTAGATCAGCCAGGCGACTTTCACCGCGAGGTGTTCCTCGGCATCGAAAACGCTGTTGAGCCGGGTGTATTGGCGGGTGGAGAGCAGCTGCAGGCGGGTCCGGGCGATACGGCGGACCCCGTAGAGCGGGTCGCCGGTGTGCCCGCGCCGGCCCAGGGTCTGCTGTTGGATGCGTTGGCGGATCAAGTCGAGCTTGGTCCCGGCCAGCGCGACGACGTGGAAGGGATCCATCACGGTGACCGCGTCGGGGAGGACCTCGGTGGCGGCGGTCTTGTAGCCGGCGAAGCCGTCCATCGCGATGACCTGCACGGCTGGGGCGAAGTCAGTGGGTTGTGCGGCCAACCAGGACGCCAGCGCGGTCGCCGAACGACCGGGCACCAGGTCCAGCAGCCGCGCGGGGCCACGGTGATCGCGGACAGGTGTCAGATCGATGATCAGCGTCACAAACCCTGCCGCGCCGAGGCGTCGCGGCGCCCAGCGGTGCTCGTCGACGCCGATCACCTCCACTCCGGTTAGCCGATCCGGCCCGGCGATCAGGCCCGCGGTCGCATGCATCGCGATCGAGCTGACGGTATGCCAGGACACCCCGAGTTCAGCGGCGATCGCTGCGATGGTGGTGCGGTCGATCATCAACCGCCGCAACACATACCGGGCACACCGACGCGTCGTCGAGGACCGTGGGGCGGCCAGCTTGCCCAGATTCTGATTGAATACCGCACGCCCGCACTCCGCTGTGCTGCAGCGATAGCGCGGTACGGCAACCTTCAGCACCAGCGGGTAGCCGGCCACCGGCAGATCGATCAGCGGTCGTACCACGGTGTCGCGGTAACGACCATCCTGGCCGCAGTCTGGACAGCGTGGATCACCCACCACCGGGGCACAAAAGATCGTCGTGGCCTTCTCATCGACAGCGGCGTCGGTGATCGTCACCCCCAACTCGATGGTGCGCATGATCGTGTCGGCAACAACAGACGGCGGGCAGCCAGTAACCTCGGCCAAGGGTCACCTCGGTGGTTTTGGTGAAGCAGCGTCTAGGAGCCTGAATCGTCACCCACCGAGGCCCCACCTCAGCTCAACGACACGGACCCCCGCCCCGGACATCCTCCAACTACCGCTGCACTCTCATTTCCGAAGAGATCTGGTGAACCCTGGCGGGTCCGTTCGCGGCGGATGAGAATCGGTGTGCGCTCGTCGCCTTCCGACGCCGGTTTGGCTTGGCCTGTGAGGCCGTCGAAGAGATTGGCGCTGAAGCCCTCCCCATTCGGGTGTTCCCGGCTGCTGCCTGTGAGCGCGAGTACCAGCCTCCAGTTTCATATTGAGGGCTTCGGAGGCGGCGTGCGTCCCACTGTTGAGCGACAGGAAAGTGAGGCACTGATGCAGGTTCTTTATCAGCGGTGTGCGGCAGTCGATATCGGCAAAAACGTCATCGCGGTCGCGGTGCGGCTTCCCGGTGACGGACCCGACCATCGGCAGACGATCAGACGGACGTTCAAGACCTTCTATGGGGTGCTCAAACTCGCCGCGCGTTGGCTGACCGAGCAGCAGGTCACGCATGTGGCGATGGAAGCGACCGGGATCTATTCGATGCCGGTGTATCACGCGCTGATTGAGCACGGCCAGTTCGAGAAGGTCTTGGTATGCAATGCCGGTCATGTGCGTAACGTGCCGGGCCGCAAGACCTATCGGATGCGGAGTGGCTGGTCCAGCTGCTCGAATGCGGGCTGCTGCGGGGTTCGTTCATCCCGCCCACGCAGATCAAGGCCGCGCGCGATGTGATCCGTTACCGCACCAAGCTCACCGAGTCCCGCACCAGCGAGCTGCAACGGCTCGGCAACGTTCTTCAAGACGCTGGGATCAAAGTCGACTCGGTGGCCTCGAAGATCACCACCCAGTCGGTGCGGGCGATGGTGGAAGCACTAATCGATGGCGAGCACCGGCCACTGCTGCTGGCCGACCTGGCCAAGGGCAAGATGCGTGCGAAGATTCCCGACTTGCAGCGGGCGCTGGAAGGCCGCTTCGACGACCATCACGCGCTCATGTGTCGGCTGCATCTGGATCATCTCGACCACCTCGAGGAGATGATCGCCAGGCTCGACACCCAGATCGAGGACATGATGCAGCCCTTTAAGACCCAACGCGAATTGTTAACCACGATCCCCGGCATCGGACCCTTCGCGGCAGCGGCGATTATCTCCGAGGCCGGGGCCGACATCGCTGAGTCTTTCCCATCAGCCCGACATTTCGCGTCATGGATCGGGGTGTGTCCCGGCAACCACGAATCCGCGGGCAAACGCCACTCCGGCAAGCCCCGAAAGGGAAACCAGCATCTTCAGCACGTGCTCTTCGAATGCGGGTGGGCCGCGTCGCGCACCCCTGGCTATCTGCAAACCCTGTACCGCTGGCATGTTCGCAAGTTCGGCGGCTCCCGCAGCCCGACCGCGAAGAACAAAGCGGCCGTGGCCGTCGCGCACAAACTCAGCGTGATCATCTGGCACGTACTGGCCACCGGTAAGTCCTACCGCGATCTCGGTGCCAACTATCTCGACCGTCGAGTTGACCCCGAACGAGAAACCCGAAGACTGGTCGCCAAACTCCAAGCTCTCGGACACACCGTCACCATCGAACCAGCAGCCTGAACAAAACCACCTGACAATCAAATCCGGCTACACCGGGTGGCTTCGCCCTGCCCGATCACCATCGATTCACGTACCAGCCG
>Ga0335069_10009928_pt1 | contig 13522 bp, 7 predicted proteins | sample Lox_Sample_11_FD_206714 | JGI IMG/M metagenome (GOLD analysis project Ga0335069, IMG submission 206714) | Soil microbial communities from Loxahatchee National Wildlife Refuge, Florida, United States - Lox_Sample_1.1 | ecosystem: Environmental > Terrestrial > Soil > Wetlands | place: USA: Florida... | reverse complement strand
ACCGTCGAGCACCCCGTGCGCGTGGCCGCCGCCCCCGGCGAGGGGCTGCGAACCCTGGCCGTTCACGATTCGCCCACCCTGGCGGTGGTCGTGCACGAGATGGGCAAGCGCTCGAACAATTTTGTCGCCGAGCAGGTTCTGCGCACCCTGGGTGCCGAGGTCATGGGCCGGCCAGGCACCTGGGCCAAGGGGCTGGAGGCCGTGGCGCGCTACCTGGAAGGCATTGGCGTCGCCAAGGGCAGCTACACCATGCGAAACGGATCGGGGCTGTACGACTCGAATCGCTTCTCCGCCGAGCAAATGGCGACCGTCATTCGCTCCGCCATGCGTGATTTTCGCATCGCGGGCGAGTTCTTGGCCTCGCTCGCGGTCAGTGGCGCCGACGGCACCCTGGCCAACCGCATGTCGGGCAGCGCGGCCGAACGCTACGTGCGCGCCAAGACCGGCACCCTGGCCAAGGTGAGCTGCCTGTCCGGGGTGGCCGGCGCGCCGGGACAGAAACCCCTCGTCTTCTCGCTGCTCATGAACGACGTGCGCTCGCCCGTGGAAGCGCGCGGATTACAGGACCAGGTCACCGAGCTGCTCGTGGGATATCTCGATCCGAAGCTGCTCGAGCGGCGTTGAGCCGACCCGTCCGGTCGCCGGCGGCCCCACTATATCTGGGCGCGCGGCTTCGCTACGTGGTTTTGTTGGCCTGCTAGCTGCGCGTGGCCCTTGTCCCGGCGCGGTCTTTCCGCCAAGATGCAGCCGCAATGAACAGCCCGACCTCCAGCGAGCCCCGCACGACCCCGCTCAGCCAGGCGCACCGCCGCCTGGGCGCCAAGATGATCGACTTCGGCGGCTGGCTCATGCCGGTCAACTATCCGTCGGGCATTCTCGAGGAGCACAAGGCCACGCGCACGGCGGTCGGGATGTTCGACGTGTGCCACATGGGCGAAATCCACTTCCGCGGCCCACGGGCCGCCGAGGCGGTGCAGCGGCTGGTCACCAATCAGGTGGGCAAGCTGTTCGACGGGCGCGCCATGTACACGGTGGCGTGCAACCCGACAGGTGGCATCGTCGACGATCTCATCGTCTATCGAGTGAAGGCCGACCACTTTCTCATCGTGGTCAACGCCGCGAACATCGCCAAAGACCATCGCCACTTCCTCGACCAGGTGGGCTCGTGGTGCGAGATCCGCAACGCCTCGGACGAGACCGGGCTGATCTCCTTTCAGGGTCCCAAGGCCCAGGCGGCCCTGGCGCCTCTCACCCGCGCGCCCCTGGCCAGTCTCAAGTCGTTTCACTTTCTGACCGACGTGGAAGTGGCGGGCCGCCCCGCGTGGATTGCACGCACCGGCTACACGGGCGAGGACGGCTTCGAGATCTTCTGCGCGGTGGCCGACGCCGAGCCACTCTGGCAGGCCCTGCTCGACGCGTGCGCGGGGCTGGGCGGCAAGCCGGTGGGGCTGGGCGCGCGCGACACGCTCCGCCTGGAAGCCCGACTGTCCCTCTATGGCAACGATCTCAACGATCAGACCACGCCTCTCGAAGCGGGCCTGGGTTGGGTGGTGAAGCTCGACGCCGGCGATTTCGTCGGCCGCGCCGCCTTGCTGCGCCAGCACGAAGCCGGCCTGACCCGCAAGCTGGCCGGGTTCGTCATGCTCGGCCGCGGGATCGCGCGCCACGGCTACCCCATCCACGATCCGGCAAGCGGCGCGAAGGTGGGCGAGGTGACCTCGGGCACCGTCGGACCAACGGTGGGCAAGAACATCGGGCTCGGCTATGTTCCAGTCGCCCTGGCCCGGGCCGGCTCTCGCCTGCTCATCGACTGTCGCGGCAAACCGATCGAAGCCGAGGTGGTAGAAGGCCCCTTTTACCGCCGCTCGTGAAGAGTAGAATTCCGCCACCGAAGGAGACCGACCGACATGAGTGAGAACGTTCCCAACGACCTGCTCTACACCGAGGACCACGAGTGGGCTCGCCAGGAAGGCAACCTGGTCACCGTGGGCATCACCCAGTTCGCCGTCGAGCAGCTCGGCGACGTGACGCAAGTGGAACTGCCGCGCGAGGGCGAGACCCTCAAGCGACGCGAGGTGCTCGGAACCGTGGAATCGGTCAAGGCTGTCTCTGACGTGTATGCCCCGATTTCCGGCAAGGTGGTCAAGGTCAACTCGCCGCTGCACGATTCTCCTGAATACGTCAACGAGGAGCCCTACGATGGCGGCTGGATGGTCCAGATTGAGATATCCAGGCCCGACGAGCTGAAGGAGCTGATGAACGCTCAGGCCTACGAGGAGTTCCTGAAGGAACACGAGGGCTAGCCACCACGATGGCCTCTGCGCACGACCCGACGGATTCGTTCTGCCCACGCCACATCGGCCCTGACCAAGTCGACCTGGGCGAGATGCTCAAGGTGGTGGGCGCGGGCTCGCTCGACGAGCTGATCGGCCAGACCGTCCCGCCGTCCATCCGGTCCAGGGCGCCCCTCGATCTGCCCGCGCCGCTGACCGAATACCAACTGCTGGCCGAGGCGCGCCGTCTGGCCGGCCGCAACCGCGTGTTTCGTTCCTACATCGGCGTGGGTTACCACGACTGCGTCGTCCCGCCGGTCATCCAGCGCAACGTCTTGGAGAACCCCGGTTGGTACACGGCCTACACACCCTACCAGGCGGAGATCTCGCAAGGCCGGTTGGAGGCGCTGCTCAATTTCCAGACCATGATCATGGATCTGACCGGCCTGGAGGTCGCGGGCGCGTCGCTGCTCGACGAGGCCACCGCGGCGGCGGAAGCCATGCACATGCTGGCCGGCCTGACGGAACGCGAGGACGCCAATCTGTTTTTCGTGTCCGAGCTGTGCCACCCGCAGACCCTGGCGGTGATCGCGACCCGGGCCGAGGCGCGTGGCATCGAGGTGGTGGTGGGCAACCACGAACGCTTTGCCTTCGACGGCCGCGTGTTCGGGGCGCTGGTGCAGTACCCCACCACCGACGGGAGCGTGGTCGACTACCGCGGCTTCTGCGAGCGCGCGCACGCCGCCGGCGCCCGCGTGGCGGTGGCGGCCGATCTGCTCAGCTTGGCGATGCTGGTGCCGCCGGGGGAATTCGGCGCGGACATTGCGCTGGGAAGCACGCAGCGCTTCGGCACCCCGCTCGGTTATGGCGGTCCCCACGCCGCCTTCTTCGCCACCCGCAAAGAATTCGTGCGCCGCATGCCCGGCCGTCTGATCGGCGTGTCGGTCGATGCCCAAGGACACACCGCCTTGCGCATGGCCCTGCAGACCCGCGAGCAGCACATCCGGCGCGACAAGGCCACCAGCAACATCTGCACCTCGCAGGTTCTGCTGGCCGTGATGGCGGGGCTGTACGCCGTGTACCACGGGCCGCGCGGAATCCACGCCATCGCCGAGCGGGTCGCCCGGCTGACCGCCGCGCTGGCCGAGGGTCTGGCGCGCCTGGGGCTGCGCGTGTGGCGCGGGCCGTTCTTCGATACGGTTCGTGTGGAGGGCTCGCTCGCTGACGTGAAGTCTTGGCACGAAAAGGCCGAGGCCGAGCGGATGAACTTCCGGCCGCTGGGCACGGCTGCGCTCACCATCTCGCTCGACGAGACCACCAGCCCGGCCGACGTCTGCGACATCCTGGCGGTGTTGGCCCCGATGGGCAAGAAGCTTCCCGACCTGGCGGCCCTGCTTCGCGAGGTCGAGCCGCCCATCCCCGACGCGCTCTTGCGCAAGAGCAAGTACCTGCAGCACCCGGTGTTCAACCAGCACCACTCCGAGACCGAGATGTTGCGCTACATTCGCCGGCTGGAGGCGCGCGATCTCTCGCTGACCCACTCCATGATTCCACTCGGCTCGTGCACCATGAAGTGCAACGCCACCGCCGAGTTGCTGCCCATCAGCTGGCCCGAGTGGAGCGGAGTGCACCCCTTCGCCCCGACCAGCCAGGCCGAGGGCTACCACGCGGTCTTCCGCGAGCTGGAACACGTCCTGTCCGCGGTGACCGGCTTCCCAGGGGTTTCGCTGCAACCCAATGCGGGCTCGCAGGGTGAATTCGCGGGCTTGCTGGTCATTCGCCGCTATCACACTCGGCGCGGCCAGGGCCATCGCAACATTTGTCTGATTCCCGCGTCGGCCCATGGTACCAATCCCGCGTCGGCGGTGATGGCTGGGTTCCAAGTCGTGGGGGTGGCCTGCGACGCCGGAGGCAACGTCGATGAAGCGGACCTGGCGCAACGGGCGGCCGAGCACGCGGAGCGTCTGGCGGCGCTCATGATCACCTACCCGTCGACTCACGGCGTGTTCGAGGAAAAGATCAAGCGTCTGTGCGCGATCATCCACGAGCACGGCGGCCAGGTGTACATGGACGGCGCCAACATGAACGGCCAGGTCGGGCTGTGCCGGCCGGCCGAGATCGGCGCGGACGTGTGCCACATCAATCTGCACAAAACCTTTGCCAGCCCGCACGGCGGGGGCGGCCCCGGCATGGGTCCCATCGCGGTGGCCGGCCACCTGGTCGAGTTCTTGCCCGGCCACCCGGTGGTGCCGGTGGGCGGGCGCGATGCCATCGGCGCGGTCGCGGCGGCCCCCTGGGGTAGCGCCAACATCCTGCTGGTGGCTTGGGCCTATGCGCGCATGATGGGCGCCGCCGGGCTGAAAAAAGCCACCGAATTCGCCATCCTCAACGCCAATTACGTGGCGGAACGGCTGCAGCCGCACTACCCGGTCGTGTACCGCGGAGAGCGGGGTCGCGTGGGTCATGAGTGCATCGTGGATCTGCGTCCGCTCAAGAAGAGCGCGGGCATCGAGGCCGAGGACGTGGCCAAGCGCCTGATGGATTACGGATTCCATGCCCCGACCATGTCGTTCCCGATTCCGGGAACCTTGATGATCGAACCGACCGAGAGCGAGTCGCGCGCCGAGCTGGACCGTTTCTGCGAAGCCATGATCGCCATCCGCCAGGAGATCCGCGAGATCGAATCGGGCGCCCAGCCACGCGACGACAACCTGCTGAAGAACGCGCCCCACACCGCCGAGTCGTTGCTGGTCAGCGAGTGGAGCCACCCCTACAGCCGCGAACGCGCCGCCTATCCCCTGCCCTGGCTGCACGGTCGCAAGTTCTGGCCCGCGGTGGGACGGCTGAACAACGTGCTGGGCGACCGCCAATTTGTGTGCGCCTGCCCGCCGATCGAGGCCATTCGCTAGCCGTGTCCAGCAGCAATCTGAGCTTTTCGTCGCGCGCAGCCCACCGGGCTTGGCTTGCCTCGCAGGCCATTCTGCCCGCGGGCTTCCGGGTGGGCACCACCAGTCTCAGCTTCACCCCGGCCGAGGTGGCCAAGACCGCCAAAATGGATTTGACCTTGGTAGTGCTCGACCGGCCCACGAGCGATTTCGCCGCGCAGTTCACCCGCAACTCCTTCCCGGGCGCGCCCGTGCTCATCGGGCGACGCCGCCTGGCCGAGCCGTCGGTGGGCGCGCTGGTGGTGAACAACAAGGTGTCGGCGGTGTGCGCGCCCGACGGGGTCGCGGTCGCCGAGCAGTGGTGCGCGGCCGTGGCTGCCGCGCTCGGCTTGCAGGCGAGCCAGGTCTTGCCCAACTCGACGGGGGTCATCGGCTGGCGCATGCCGATCGAGGCCATGCGGGCCGCGCTGCCCGCCGCGGTGGCCTCGCTGGGACAGCGATCCCTGGTCGACGCCGCCACGTCGATCATGACCACCGATCTCTACCCCAAGGTCCGTCGCGCCGCCGTGGGTGGAGGCAGCGTCGTGGGCTTTGCCAAGGGCGCCGGCATGATCGAGCCCAACCTGGCCACCATGCTGGTCTTTCTGCTCACCGACCTCGCGGTCCCGCGCGCCGATCTGCGCCGCATGCTGGCCCCCGCGGTGGATGCCAGCTTCAACTGCATGAGCATCGACTCGGATACCAGCACCTCGGACACCGTGTTGCTGCTTTCGTCCGGTCAGGTGCCCTGCCCCGATCCGACCGCCTTCCAGCACGCGCTCGAGCAGGTCTGCCGGGATCTGGCCGAAGACCTGCCCCGCAACGGCGAAGGCGTGCATCACGTGCTACGCGTGCAGGTGAGCGGGGCCCCGAGCGAGATCTTGGCGCGCGGGATCGGCAAGTCGGTGGTCAATTCGCCGCTCTTCAAATGCGCGGTGTGCGGCAACGACCCCAACGTTGGCCGTCTGGTGTGCGCGATCGGCAAGTATCTCGGGTCGTCGGCGCCGCAGCTCGACTTGCGCAACCTGCGCATCGCCCTTGGCGGGCTGCCCATCTTCCAAAATGGTAGCTTTCACCTGGATGCCCACGCAGAAGCGGCCCTGCGCTCCCACCTCGAGCAAGCCGAGCTCTATGCCAGTGTCGGGCCGGAGGCTGGCATCTTTCGCCCGCCCGTCGATTTTCCGCGCCACGAGCGCTGCGTGGAGATCGGGATCGATCTCGGCCTGGGCCCCGCCGCGGCGACCGTCATCGGCGCTGACCTCAGCCACGAGTACGTGAGCGAAAACGCGGACTACAGGAGTTAGCTTTTCACCGCAACGGCCGAAGGCTAACCACAGAGAACACCGAGAGAGGAAGAGAACACCGAGCCGGAAAGAAGAGGTTGCAGAACCTCCCACCCAACTCTTTCTTTTTCTGCGACCTTCGTTTTCTCTGCGCTGTCTGTGGTTAAGGCCTACTCCGATCGCCGCCCGCCCTGGACGGTCTCGCGCACGAGGTAGATGGCGGTGCGCGAGGACTCGTAGTAGGTGCGCATGGTGGTCTCGGCGAGCAACCCGATGAGCAGGGACAGGCATCCCACGAGGAAGAAAGTCACGGTGACGACGGGCAAGGGTGTTGCCACGAAGTCCTTGTGGCCCCAAAACTTGAAATACACCATCAGGCCGAAGACCAAGAACGACATGGCCATACTGGCCAGCCCGAACTTGCCGAAGACATGCATGGGCTTGGTGCCGTAGCGCCAGAGAAACTGCGAGAGCATGAGGTCGAGGATCACGTTCGGCACGCGACCCAGCCCGTACTTGGTGTGGCCATGCCTGCGCGGACGGTGGTTCACCTCCAGCTCGGTCACGCGCGCGCCCCGTTGCGCGGCATACACCGGGATGAACCGATGCATCTCCCCGTACAGGTGGATGCCGGACAGAATGTTGCGGCGGTAGGCCTTCAGCGTGCAGCCGAAGTCGTGCAGGCGCACGCCCGATATGCGGGCAATCAGCCGATTGGCCAGCCACGAGGGGATCTTGCGCGTGAAGAAGGTGTCGCTCCGCTTGCGCCGCCAGCCCGACACCACGTCGTAGCCCTGGTCGAGCTTGTCCAACATGTTGACCACGTCGGCCGGATCGTTCTGTAGATCGGCATCGAGCGGAACGATGACCTCACCGGTCGCCGCATCGAAACCGGCGGCCATGGCGGCGGTCTGGCCAAAGTTGCGCGCGAGCAGAATGACCTTCAGATGGGGTCGGCTGGTCGAGGCCTGGCACAACAGATCCCCCGAGCCATCGTGGCTGCCATCGTCCACCACAATCACCTCGCCACGAACACCCCGGCCCGCCAGGGCGGCCACGGCCCCGTCGAGCTGAACCAAGAGATCGGGAATCGACTCGGCCTCGTTGTAGCAAGGCACGACCATGGTTACCGACGTGGTTCGCGTCACGTCCCCATTATACGGGAGGTTGGCATTTTCCGCCGAGCAAGAGTCCGGGTGGCAGATTCACCGGCGAATCCACAGCGTCAGGTCCCCCCATCGGGGAGCCGCTTCGAAGGACTGCAAGACCGATAGTGGGACTCCATTCTGGCAAGCTTCGCGGATCACTACGAACCTGACTTCGCCAACCAGATCCGCGATACGCGCGGCTGCATCGGGTTCTTGCCGGCGTGGCGAGCCTCCGTCGCGCGCAACCGCCCCGTCGATTTCCGACAGTGACATTTTGCCTTGGGTCTGGCAGCCAAGATAAACGACTGAGCTCGGCGGTCTTGCCGGTGGTCGTACACTCGGCATGTTCACCACGATATGGCCACCGAAAGAACGCCGCTGCTCCCCGTGGTGGAACACGAAATCGTAGAACACCAACTCTCCGGAAACAGGGATCTCGCGATTGATACTCTGCGAGGCATTCCAGACAATGTGCGTGACCCCGTACTGCTTGAGCTGATCGAAGACGCGATCGGGTTGGCGGAGTACCGGGTAGTGAATTCCACCTTGCCAGCGCGCACTGTCGGCTACCACCGGCCGGCCAACCCCCATGCGGAGGTACTCCTCATGCAGGAGCACCACGGCTTTCTTCGGCAGATACGCGGATAGCTCCTCGTACCCGGTGTGGGTGCGTAGGCGAGACTCCCACTCGCCGCGAAAGGTGGTCGACAAGAGGGCCATGGCCCGCTTGGCCGGCGCGTCGCCCATCATCGCGTGAGTGGGGAGAAACGGGACGTCGCCACCCCAGATGAGTTGCAGCGCCACGAGCAAGCCGGTAGCGATCCGCGTCCAGCGGTTGACCGACCACGCGAGCATCAACGTGGCGGCCGTGCAGGCCACCATCCACGGCAAGAGGGCTTGCAGATAGCGATCCTCGTGATAGGTCCAATACCAGATGGCGACGCCCAGCAAGGTACTGCCTGCCACCAGCCAGATCCGGCGGGCTCCCCGAACGAAGGGAAGGATCAGCAGGCTGAGCGTGAACAGAAACCCGAAGACCGGCACATCGCGATGAAAATTCGGCCAGTCATGCGGGACGAAGGAGAAGTTGAAGACGGCCTTCGCCGTTTCCCGGAGCCGTGAGGCAAGCGGACCCTCCAGTTGGAAACCGGAATCCATGGTCGGGCCCGGCCAGCCCGCCGCCCAGGGATGCGAGGGGAAGAGCTTCGCGAGCATCGGGTACACCGGGTTCCCGTACCAGATCACGTTCGCCAGCCAATGCGGTGCCGTGGCCAGCAACACCGCGACGGCCAGGACGCCGGGGCCGGTGAGCAAGAAACGGAACGCATGGGCACGTCGGCGCACGAGTTGACGAACCACATCGACCAACAGCACCAGAGCAAGCGGCACCAGCAGGCTGACGGCTTGGTACTTGGTCAGCGCGGCCCCCGCTATCATGAGGCCGAGCAGCACCACGCGCCCCGGCTGCCAGGAACCCAGTGTCCGGCGTGCGGCGAGTGCCAGGGGCACGGCCCAGAAGGCGAGGACGTGATCGGCTGCCACGCCCAGGCTCGAATCGTAGAGAAAAATGCCGGGAAAGAGAAAATAGTACGTCCAGGTCAACCCCGCCCTGCGACGAGGACAGAGCGCTTCCACCAAGAACGGAGTGGCCGCCAAGGTCATCAGCAACAGGACGAATTCCATGTGGGCGGCCAACTCGATTCGCATAGCTGGTCCAAGCGGCCCAATGGTGAATGCCCAGGTATACAGCCAGGAAGCAAGATGCGGGTGAGCACCCGGAACCCAACCCTCGGGGAAGCTCCTGATCCTTCCCGCGGCTGCCCATGCTTCGGGCATGGTGAGGTGATAGGTCAGAGAATCGAAGGCAACGTTCTCGGGCAGCATGATGCTGAGATAGATGAGCGCGAGGCCCAGCGTGCCCAGCACCACGGCGCCCAGGCGGAGCGGAGAGGGCCGCAGACACGCGCGCCGGCGCGCGGCCCGCCAGTGGCGAAGCACAGGTCGAAGGGTGTGAAGCAAGCTCGGGGCACCTGCCACGGCCAATAGCAGAGGGAAAAGGTAGTAGAAGGGACCGCGTAACAAGCCAAAGAGACCGGCCACGAACAGTGCCACGGCGAACGCCAGGACCCCGGCGGCGAAATCGAACACGAGCCGCTCACGAACGGGGAGCCGCAACCGGGGAACCATGGCTAGGACAGCGTGACCGATGCTCAGGCAAGCCAATGCCCAAGCCAAGCTGAGAGCCCAAAGCCCCGCGTAAGGCCAGAAGAGCCAGTGATCGAGTCGCTCGTGGCTGTTGGTCTCGTAAAGCAGAATGGCCGCTGCGCCAAGCAGCGCAGCCACCAGCACATACGGGCGCGCGCGACCGAGGACGCGAAGATGGCGGAGCAGGTTCAAGACCGGCATTTCGATCGTACAAGATTCAAGGTGAGGCGCTGGTTCGCCCTGCCCAACCCAGCAACGCACTGGCAGGCTAGGATCTTCCTGGTTTCATAGCCTGATCCCGCGCTTTTCGCCAGGCTCGTCGCGGCGCGCTTGCTGTCGCAGAAGCCAATCGGCATCGCGCCTGGCCGCAGGAAGCCAGCTCTTCAGCGCGAACACCCTCGCACCGTGGTCTCTAGACGCGCGTCGCTGACCACGCCGCCCGAGCAAGGTCAGGCCCGGGCGTGGCCCCACTGGCCAAGCCAAGACTCGAACAGCAGAAGCGTCCACAGGGCCTTGCGCCGGTCGCGCCGGCCCAACAAATGATCGTCTACCAGGCGTGCCACCGCGCCCGGGTCGAAGAAGCCCTCGCCGCGCAGCTTGTCCGGGGCCAGCTGCTCGCGCACGAGGGGCGCCAGCTCCTCGCGCATCCAGCGCGCCACGGGAACGCCGAAGCCCTGCTTGCGTCGCTCGATGATCTCGCGGGGCAGGTGGTTCTGCATCGCCAGCTTCAGGATGTACTTCGAGGTCAGGCGCCGCATGCGCAGGTTGGGCGGCAGAGCGCACGCGAACGACACCACGGCGGTGTCCAGGAAGGGAGCGCGCACCTCGAGACCGACCGCCCCCGCGGCACGGTCGACCTTGGTGTTCACGTCGTGGGCCAAATACAGGCGCGCGTAGAACGCCATCAGGCGGTCCCAGGGATCGCGCGCCGTACCGCCGGCCAGGGCCGCCGCCGCCAGGGGGTCAGGCTGGGCCGCGCGGCGAATCTCGGGCAGGAGAACCTGATCGAGCTCCTCGGGCAGAAACGACGCCATCCAGCGCTGGTGGCGGCGAGGTCCACTGTCCCGCCCCCCGCGCAGGAATTGGTTGAGCTTGAAATCGAAGCTGAAATAGCCCGTGCGCGCGGGCAACAGCGAGGCGAACCGCGCCACGAGCCTTTGCCCGACCCCGGGGAGGCCGTCGAAGAACACCCGCCCGAACGGCTCGGCAAAGAAGGTCGGGTAGCCGGCAAACAGCTCGTCTCCCCCATCGCCGCCCAGCGCGACCGTGACGTGCTGGCGGGCGAAGCGCGCGAGCAGGTAGGTGGGTACGATGGACGCGTCGGCCAGCGGCTCGTCGAGGAAGCGCACCACGGTGGGGAGAGCTGCCAGCAGGGTCGGCGCATCGATGCGCTGCTCGTGGTGCTCGGTTCCCAGGTAGCGCGCCACCGTGGCGGCGTGGCCGGATTCGTCGAAGGACGCGTCGGAAAAACCAATGGCAAAGGTCTTGACCCGTTCGCCGGCCACCTTCGATGCAATAGCCGCGACCGTCGAGGAATCGATCCCGCCGGATAGAAAAATGCCCAGGGGCACGTCCGCCACCAGCCGCCGCTCGACCGCCCCGCGCAGGAGCTGGCGCAGCTCTTCCGCCGCCTGCTGCGCGCGGCGCGGGCGGTGCTCCTCGGGAAAAGGGAGCTGCCAGTAACGGGCCACGCGCACGATCGGGCGCTGGTCGCGCAGCTCGACGGTCAGGGTCTCGGCGGCGTCCAGCTTGCGCGCACCCGCGAAAATCGCATGCGGCGCCGGAACGTATTCGTAGGTCAGGTAGTCGACCAGCGCCTGCGGGGCGATGCCCCGGTCGAAACCGGGGACACCAAGCAGCGCCTTCAGCTCCGAGGCAAAGGCAAGCAACGGGGGCCGCCCCGGCCGGGCGATCTCGGCGAAGTAGAATGGCTTCTTGCCCATGCGGTCGCGGCCCGCGAACAGGCGGCGCCGGCGCGCGTCCCACAAGGCAAAGGCGAACATGCCGTCCAGGCGCTCGACCACGGCATCGCCCCACTCCTCGTAGCCATGCACGATCGCCTCGGTGTCGCTGCGCGATCGGAAGACATGACCGTGCGCCAGCAGGTCGGCCCGCAGATCCCCGTGGTTGTAGATCTCGCCGTTGAACACCACGACCACGCTGCCGTCCTCGTTGGCCATGGGCTGGCTGGCGGCCGGCGAGAGATCGATGACCGCCAAGCGCCTATGCCCCAGGCCGACCCCCTCGCCAAACCAGAACCCCTCGCTATCCGGCCCGCGCGGCGCCAGGGTGCGCGTCATCTCGGCCAACACGGAGCGCTCGATCGGGGCTCCAGTCGCGTCGAAGATTCCTGCGATGCCGCACATGCCGATCGGATGATAGTCGATCCGCGCGCCAGCGTCTGAAAACCAGTCGAGGGCTCAAGCGCGGGGTTTCACCCGCCCCCGAGCGGCGACAGCTTAACTTGCCTGCTGGTCTGCGATATGCTCAGGACATTATGCGTATACTCATTCGTAGCATCGGACTGGGCTTGCTCGCGACGGCAATTGCACAGGCGGGCTGCGGCAGCGGCGGCAACGGGACCGGCAGCACCGGCGGGGTTAGCCATGGGGGCGGCAGCGCAGGGGCCGGAGGCGCCAGCAATGGTGGCAGCAGTGGCAGCAGCGGGAGCGCGCCTTCGCAAACCGGGCTGGCGGCCGCGCTGGAGCAATGCCACTTGCTCGGCTCCTTCCGCATCACCGGCGCGAGCGACAATGCGTGCGACGATTTTCCCCAATTGGGTGAGCCGGTCACCATCGCGGCAGAGTCCGGCGGTCCGGTCCTGCGCGCGGGAACGCTGCAATTGCCCATCGCTTCCGCGGGCGACAACTGCACCTTCGTGGCGCGCGGATGCCAAACCACCGCCGCCACCGGCGACACGGGCGCGCGCTACCTGAGCGCCGAGATCACCATCAGCAAGAACAGCGGCGGGGTCCACCTCGACGCGCGCGCGACCGACGTGCTCGGCGGCAGGGTCGGCCCGTGCGCATCGACGGGCGACACGCCGGTATCGTTCGACGGGCAAGCCGCGGGAGGTTGTCAGCCGGCGGGCAACTACCTCGCGGCCAACCCCGGCGTGCTGGCATCCGGGAGCTGCCAGATCTCGTGGGATGCCGGCGACGTGACCATCACTGCAGCCGACGACGGCACCTTCGATCTCGACTGGGCCGGGACCACCATCGACGGCTTGAAGCTCGATCAGGCGTCGTGCAGCTTGAGCGGGAGTGAGGGGCTTTCCAGCGCGAGCAGCTTCGACACGTGGTCATGGAACGGCGTCCTCCGCCACCTGCAGCTCCAGCTTACCGTCAGCGCCAGCGGCCTCTCCGGTCAAGCCACCGACTCGCTCGACAAGGCGACCAGCAAAGGGATCGCCTGCCCCGGCGGGACCTACGACCTGCAGGCCGCGATCCTGGCCGCGCGGCCGGTGGTGGCCTTCGCGCCGACCTGCTCCGGCCCGCGGCCCTCGGCTTGCGGCGACGGCGTTTGCGATCCGGGCGAGAGCTGCACCTGCCGGCAAGATTGCCCCTGCCAGGCCGGGACCGAATGCGCGCCCGACGGCACCTGTCGCAGCACCTGCACCCTGGCCAGCGAAGCCACGGCCTGCGGCACGGGCCAGCGCTGCACGGACGACTCCACCAGCTCGAGCATCA
>Ga0335069_10009927_pt1 | contig 13523 bp, 8 predicted proteins | sample Lox_Sample_11_FD_206714 | JGI IMG/M metagenome (GOLD analysis project Ga0335069, IMG submission 206714) | Soil microbial communities from Loxahatchee National Wildlife Refuge, Florida, United States - Lox_Sample_1.1 | ecosystem: Environmental > Terrestrial > Soil > Wetlands | place: USA: Florida... | reverse complement strand
CTGGAAACGCAGGTCATTCACCGCCGTGCTCGACAGTGTCGAGGTCCAGTGCGAGATAAAGAAGCGCTCGTGGTAGCTCGTGGGCGCATTCGTGCTGGCCGATGTGTTCGAGTACGTGGGATTCGGGCTGTAGCCGTAGGTGCTGTCGAAATCCGCAAAGTTGAAGTTCGCGTAGATCAGGTTCTTGTCGTTGAGCTGATAATCGACGCGCGGAAAGAAAAGATTCTCCTTCGCAAAGCGCGTCGGAGGAGCCGAATCCCCTAAGTTGATCAGGAAGTTGATCGCATCCGTGCACAGGGCCGCCGTCAGCGTCGTCGGGCACTGCGTGGGAGAAATAATACTCGTCGAAGTTGGCGTACCCGTCGGCGTCTGCGTCACCGTGTTGGTCTGGTAGTAGAGCACCCGGCCTACGCGGCGGAATCCATCGTAGGTCACGAAATAGAACAGCTTGTCCCTCTTGATCGGCCCACCGGCACTGCCGCCGAACTCCTGCTGCTGATGGATCGGCTGTGTCAAAAGGAATGGGTTGCCGTTGTTGTGAAGAGCCGCCCACTTGCTGTAGGGATCGAGCGCATTCAGCGACGGATACCGCAGGTAGTAGAACAGGTCGCCGTGCATATCGTTGGTGCCGTTCTTGGTAATCGCGTTCACCTGCCCGCCCGCTGCCTGTCCGAATTCAGCCGAGTAATTCGACGTCTCGGCCTGGAATTCCTTGATCGCATCCAGACTGTACACAAACGGCGCACCCGACGAACGTCCCCGCGCCTCGGAAAAGAGCATCTGGTTGTTGTTCGCGCCATCCACGTAGTTCTGGTTGTAAAGACCGCTGATTCCATGGAAACTCACCAGGCCGCTGCTGCCATCCGCCACAACATTCGGCGTCAGAAGCACGAAGTCGCTCCAGTTGCGCCCGTTCACCGGCAGGTTCTGAATAATTGCCTGATCGACGACCTGCGACACCTCCGTCTGCTCGACATTCAGAATCGGCGTCTCGCTCGATACTTCGATGGTCGTCGCCGCCGACTGCACGCTCATGGTGAGATCGATCGTCAGAGTCTGGCCCACAAGAAGAGTCAGGTTTCTCGCCTCGACTGCGCTGAACCCTGCTGCGCTTGCGCTCACCTTGTAGTGTCCCGGCTGTAGAAATGGAGCAACAAACAAACCAGCGGAGTCCGAAGTGTAGCTATGGTTGATTCCCGTATCGACGTTGGTCACCGTGATCGCTGCACCCGGCACCACGGCGTGGCTCGTGTCCATGATGGTTCCGTTGATGGTGCCGGCGCCCGACGTCTGCGATCGCGCCGGAAGAGCTAGCAGCAGGCTAAAACACAGAAGTACCGCGGCACCAAGCCGGCGGCATCGCGCGCAGAGAGAAGATAAAGGCGTATTCATTGCGTTCTGGTTCCCCTCAAAAATTGAGTGTGATTGCGTCTCTTTTGGTTGAAATTCCCACATCCCGGCGGATTGTCCCGGGTCGGGTGCCTCGGTCTCTGAAAAAGGGAGAGGGACCGGAAAAGTGAAGCATCGACTGCCAAGTGCAGCAGATCGAACGTGCCGCTTTTCAGCGCGACCAAATGAAGAAACGTCCTGCGGGCCTGAGGGGCCCTGCTGGTCGCTTTGTCTATATTTAGATTATCGCAGGTGCTTATTGCGCTCATGTAAAAACATATGCTCCAACGATATGCACCATTTCCGCCGCAAAATGTCGACCCCGTGCATATGATGCACCTATGCTTAGCAATTCCCAGTTCATTCGCGGTTTCGGCCATCTCTCCCTCCTTGCTTGCTTCATCGCACCGCCCCTGATCGCCGCGCCGCATCGCATTCCTGTCAAAGTCGTCGTCGTCACCATGTTCGAAATCGGGCAGGACACCGGCGATCAACCCGGCGAGCTGCAGTACTGGGTCGAGCGCGATCATCTCGACCGCGTCTATTCCCTGCCCGCCGGCTACCACGCCGTGCGCATGAACGACCAGGGCGAGATGGCTGTGCTTACGGGTCAGGGCACCGCACATGCCGCGGCAACTATCATGGCGCTCGGACTCGACCCGCGCTTCGATCTCTCCCACGCCTACTGGATCGTCGCAGGCATCGCCGGCGGATGCCCCGACCGCACCTCGCTCGGCTCAGCCGCGTGGGCCCGCTGGGTCGTCGACAGCGACCTCGGCTATGAGATCGATCCGCGCGAAATTCCCTCGGACTGGTCCACCGGCTATCTTCCGCTGCGCAAGGCCAAGCCCTTCGAACAACCTGCTGCTCCTCTCGAAGGCCAGGTCTTTGCTCTCAACCCCGGCTTGACTCAGTGGGCCTACGAGCTCACGCGCAACGCGCCTCTCGCCGACTCCGACAAGCTCCACGAGATCCGTGCAGGCTTCGACGGTGCGGCCGCGCAGCTTCCCCCCCACGTCATGCTCGGCGACGAAATCTCCGGCTCAACGTACTGGCACGGCAAGCTCCTTGACCAGAGGGCCACCGCCTGGGTTTCTTACTTCACCGGCGGCCAGGGCCAGTTCGTCACCACTGCGATGGAGGACACCGGCACCCTGCTGTCGCTCAAGAATCTGGCTGCCGCGGGCCTCGTCGATGACAATCGTGTCCTCGTCTTGCGCACTGTGAGCAATTACGATCGCCAACCCACCGGTATGAGTGCCGCCGACAGTCTGGCACGTCAGCGCATCGGCAGCTACAGCGCCTACTTGCCGTCGCTCGAAGCGGCTTATACCGTCGGCCACACCGTCGTGAACGAGCTGCTCACACACTGGCCCAGATACAAAGACACGGTCGTTGGTTCCGGATCACCGACCAAACCCTGAGTAGCAGCGTCGAGTTTCCACTCGCGTCCGCTTGGCGAAGTGGACCCCGACCGTGCACAATGCTTCCGTTCCGCAAATTACATCGCCCCCTGCACCGCACTGCCAAACTTTGAAGCGCATGCGTGCACGGACAAGGAAGATCCCATGCACTCTGTCTGGTTCGGTGAATATCTCGGGACCCTGGTCCTCGTTCTGCTCGGCAACGGCGTGAACGCCAGCGTCACTCTGCGCAAGACCTATGCCGCCGACGCCGGATGGATGGTCGTCACCACGGGATGGGGTATCGCTGTGCTTTGCGGCGTGCTCGTCGCGCAGGCCTTCGGAAGCTCCGGCGCGCACCTGAATCCTGCCATCTCCCTTGCCGGCGCCGTCAACAGCGGCGACTACACCCATCTGCTCAGCCTTTGGTCCGCGCAGTTGCTCGGCGCCATGTCCGGCGCTGCCCTTATGACCCTTCACTTCGCTCCCCACTGGAGCCAGACTCCCGACCCGGCCGCCAAGCTCGGCATCTTCTGCACCGGCCCGGCCATCAAGAACCCTCTCGCCAACCTCGCCAGCGAAATCATCGGCACCATGGTGTTGGTCATTGTGGCCGGCGCCATCTTCTCGCATGGCGTCTCTGCCACTGGACCCGCAGCCGGTCTTGGCCCATGGCTCGTTGCAAGCCTTGTCTGGGGCATCGGCCTCTCCCTTGGAGCGACGACCGGCTACGCCATCAATCCAGCCCGCGACTTCGGACCGCGTCTGGTCCACGCCCTGCTGCCCATTCCCGGCAAGGGCGGCTCCAACTGGGCCTATGCGCCCATCCCCATCGTCGGCGATCTCATCGGCGGAGCTCTCGCAGGTCTCTTCCTGCATTTCGCGCATCTGTAGCGCGCGACCTCCGGCAACGCGGGCACACAAATCGTGCGCCCGGTGGTATTCGCCCGCGACGAGCACACTGTATCCTTGGCAAGAACACCGCTCCATCACCCAAAGACATGACTGAACCTGTACTGCAGCTCGATCCACACGATAACGTCCTCGTTGCCCTCAAGCCGCTCAGAGCCGGAACTGTCATCCACTTTGGCGACAAATCGTGTACCGTCATCGACGACATCCCCGCCAAGCACAAAGTCGCCGTCGCCGACCTTGCCCCGGGCGATCTCGTGTATCTCTACGGCATGGTCGTGGGCGAAGCAGTCAAGGTGATTCCCCGTGGTGGCCTCATCTCCACGCGCACTATTCGCCATCGAGCCGGCGACTATACAGCGCAACGCACCCCGGTTACTTTCCCCCTGCCCGATCCCGGCGCCTGGACTGCACGCACCTTCAACGGCTATCACCGTGCGGACGGCCAGGTAGGCACCCGCAACTACTGGATCGTCCTGCCCCTCGTCTTCTGTGAGAACCGCAACATCGAGCGCATGCGCGAGGCCCTCGAGGAAGAGTTGGGCTACGGTGGCTCCCACAACAGCTACCGCAGCCATGTCCGCCAGCTCGTCAAGCGCCAGATAAGCGGCGACCGGTCACGTGAACAGGATCTCGCGCAGTCCCGTTCCCAGCGCGTCTTCCCCAACATCGACGGCATTCGCTTCCTCACACATGAAGGCGGCTGCGGAGGCACGCGCCAGGATGCGCAGGCGCTCTGCGGCCTGCTCGCCGGCTACATCCATCATCCCAACGTCGCCGGAGCTACTGTCCTCAGCCTCGGGTGCCAGCATGCGCAAGCGCGCCTGCTGCTCGAAGAACTGCGCGCGCGCGATCCCAAGATGACCAAGCCGGTCCTCGTCTTCGATCAGCAGAAGTCCGGCAGCGGAGCGGTGCTGATGACCCGCGCACTCAACGAAACCTTCGACGCCCTCGCCAAAGCCAATCAGATCGCTCGCACCCCGGCGCCACTGTCGGCGCTCACCATCGGGCTCAAGTGCGGCGGGTCCGACGGCTTCAGCGGCATCTCTGCCAACCCCGCGCTCGGCTATCTGTCGGACTTGCTCGGCGAACTCGGCGGCAAGACCCTGCTCTCCGAGTTCCCCGAACTTCACGGCGTCGAACAGGAGTTGATCAACCGGTGCACCACCGACGAACTCGCCCAGCGCTTCTATGACCTGATGCAGGCCTATTCGGCGCGCGCCAAGGCTGTGCACTCGGGCTTCGAGATGAATCCCTCGCCCGGCAACATCGAAGACGGCCTCACCACCGACGCCATCAAGTCGGCCGGTGCAGCGCGCAAAGGCGGCGTTGCCCCAGTCCGCGACGTCCTCGACTTTCCCGAATATGCCAGGACAGCCGGCCTGAGTCTGCTCTGCACACCCGGCAACGATGTCGAATGCGTCACTGCGCAGGCTGGCGCCGGAGCAAACCTGGTTCTGTTCACCACCGGCCTCGGCACACCCACCGGCAACCCCGTGGCCCCGGTCCTCAAGATCTCCACGAACTCCGCCCTCGCCGACCGCATGACCGACATCATCGACTTCGACGCCGGCGGCATCATCGGCGGAGATACCACCATCCCTGCCTGCGCTGAGGAGTTGTTGAATCTCTGCATCCAGGTGGCCGGCGGCGAGCGCCTCACCAAGGCTGAACAGCTTGGTCAGAACGACTTCATTCCCTGGAAACGTGGCGTCTCGTTGTAGACGCCGCTCCAATTCACCGATCTATTCGAGAATCGATGCCGCGACTGCCAGCGCGGTGATTGCTGCCGTCTCCGCACGCAGGATGCGCGGGCCGAGCGACACCGCCTTCCATCCATTCGCGTCGAAGAGTCCTTCTTCCTCCGGCGACCACCCGCCCTCCGGGCCAATCGCAATCTCGAACGACGGTGTCTCCGCGCCCGCCTCCTTGATCGCCGCTTCCAACGCTCTCCGCAGAGTCGTCGAACGTTCCTGCTCGGCAAGCACAATTCGCACTGCCGTCGACTCTCTTCGCACGCACTCCGCCAGTTTGAGCGGATCCTGGATCACCGGAACATCGGACCGGCGCGCCTGTTGCGATGCCTCATGCGCAATGCGACGCCATCGCTCCACACGCTTCGTCGCGGCTTGCGCCAGATGCTTTTCGCTGCGCCTCGCAATCACGGGAGCGATCTCTGCGACACCAAGCTCAGTCAGCTTTTCAATCGCCCACTCCATGCGATCGAACTTGTAAACCGACATTACCAGCGTAATGGCCAAGGAAGGCTCCGCCTTCATCTCGGCGATCAAATTGAAGCGAACCTCGTTCTCTCTCTCGGCCCCGTTCTCGATCGCGGCTACCTCCGCGCGAAAGACTCGGCCACCCGCAATCACGTCCGCCGTCACGCCCGGCTGCGCGCGCAAAACACGAATCAAGTGATCTGCTGTTGCCCCCGTCAACGTCGCGGTCGCTTCATCCCATCGATCGGCAATCCAGCGCCTATGCGTCATCGCCTGTATTCATGCACCTTTCCGCATACATGCAAAAACTCTGAGGGGGACGCTTTGTGCGTCCCCCTCAGAGTTTGCCTTTTGTTGGTTGACCCGTTACTTCTTCTTGGCGGCCTTCTTCGCTGCCTTCTTCGCGGGTGCCTTTTTGGCTGCTTTCTTGGTTGCCATTTGCCTATTCTCCCTTTTCGATGGGTTGCATCGAAACTGCAATTTGAAATGCAGTTGAGGAATGTATAGATTCATGCTTGCTCAGTGTCAAGGAAAAAACGACATGCGAGTGGAAAAAGTGGCAACAACCTCCCCGCCTTCGGATCGACCTTCACACTCACTCTTCGCATGCGATGCACTCCGAAGATGTGCACGCCTGCCTCTTCGATTTGATCCTCGCGTCATCGATACGCAACGAAACATCGACGAGCACCGCACGCATCGGCAAAAGAGTGCATCACCCCTGAAGCCCTCATGCACCGCACGCGCGCGCATCAGCATTCGATGACATTCAGCGCAAGGCCCGCCAGGCTTGTCTCTTTGTAACGCGATTGCATATCGAGACCGGTTAGGTACATCGTCCGGATCACCTGGTCGAGCGACACCTTGTGCTCCTCCGATTCGCTCAGGGCAATCCGCGACGCGTGCACAGCCTTCGCCGCGCCCATCGCGTTGCGTTCGATGCAGGGAATCTGCACCAGCCCGCCGATCGGATCGCACGTCATGCCCAGGTTGTGCTCCATCGCGATCTCCGCCGCATGCTCGATCTGCCCGTTCGTCCCACCCAGTGCTGCCGTCAGGCCGCCTGCAGCCATCGAACACGCCACACCGACCTCGCCCTGGCACCCGACCTCCGCCCCGCTGATCGAAGCATTCTCCTTGTAGAGAATCCCAATTGCTGCCGAGGTCAGAAAGAACCGGATCATCCCCTCGTGGTCGGCTTCGGGCGCGAACCGCTCGTAGTACCGCGCAACCGCCGGCACAACGCCCGCAGCTCCGTTGGTCGGCGCTGTCACCACGCGTCCGCCCGCTGCGTTCTCCTCGTTCACCGCCATCGCGTACACCGTCACCCAGTCCAGCGGTGCCAGCGGATCGCCGCGCAGCCCGTCGGCTTCCTTCTCGCGCAACCGCTCCGCCAGGCGATGCGCGCGCCGCCGCACATTCAATCCCCCCGGCAAGGTTCCTTCTGTGGCAATACCACGCTCAATGCATCCGCGCATCGTCTGCCAGATCCGATCGATGCCCGCCCGCACCACATCCACCGGAGCAAGCTCGCCGCTTCCACCCGCAAGCGCACACTCGTTCTCCAGCATCAGTTGGCTGATCGACAGTTCATTGGCCTGTGCGGTGGTCAGCAACTCCTGCGCCGTATGAAACGGGAACGGGAGCGCCACCTGCGTCTTTGCACCCTGAGCATCCTCGCCGTCCTCCACAATGAACCCGCCACCGATGGAGAAGAAGGTCCGCCGCTCGAGGATCGCACCCGCCGCATCGTATGCGGTCAGGCGCAGTCCATTGGGATGCTGCGTCTTCGCGCCGGGAGGCATCATCGTCTGCCGGTGGAACACCAGATCGCGCGCTTCGTCGAATGGTATCGACCGCACACCGGCGAGCTCGATTCGATGCGATCCGCGAATTGCCCCTACCGTCGCATCAATCGCCGCCGGGTCGATCGCAGCAGGCTCGTTCCCAGCCAGCCCCAGCAGCACCGCTCGATCCGTCGCGTGCCCAACACCGGTCAGCGCAAGCGACCCAAACAGTTCGGCCTCGACTCGCTCGACTCGATCCAGCTTGCCCGCATCGCGCAGCCCCATCGAAAACCGGCATGCTGCCCGCATGGGCCCCATCGTGTGCGAACTCGAAGGCCCCACACCGATCTTGTAAAGATCGAACAGACTCGTCGCCACGGTGTGATTGTAGCTGGCCACGACAACGCCCGGTCCCACACGAGCACCGAATTCCGGCTCCCACTCCAAAGTCACGTCCGCATCGCGGTCGAGCGGCATCCGTCACACGCTGCTGCTCTCCGCACGGGATAGACTCTCCCCACTGGTTTCATGCTCTTCAAGGCCCTCAGCGCAGCCGTCTACGGCATCGACGCCAACCTCATTGATGTCGAGGTCGACTACAGCGGCATCGTCACCGACAAAGACAACTTCCATACCGTCGGCCTGCCCGACGCCGCCGTGCGCGAAAGCCGTGATCGCGTCCGTGCCGCCATCAAGAACTCCGGCTACCTGATTCCGCCCACCCACATCACCATCAACCTCGCGCCCGCCGACCTTAAGAAAGAGGGCTCCGGCTTCGATCTCCCCATCGCCCTCGGCATCCTCGGCGCCTACGGTGCCCTGCAGGTGAGCGATGTCTCGCGCTTTCTCATGGTCGGCGAACTCGGCCTCGACGGCAGCGTGCGACCCGTACCCGGTATTCTTCCGGTCGCCATTCTCGCCCGCGAAAAAAACATTCCCAATCTGATCTTGCCCGCAGCCAATGCTGCCGAGGCCGCCGTCGTCGAAGGCATCAACGTCTACCCCGTCGCCTCGCTCCTTGACCTGCTCGAGCTGCTCAACACGCAGGTGCTCGGCACAGTGCAGCGCGAACCCTGTCGCATCTCTACCGAAACGATCCTCGGCGAACTCCAGCACTTCTCCGTCGACTTCAAAGATGTCCGTGGACAACAGACCGCCAAGCGCGCCCTCGAAGTCGCCGCCGCAGGCAGTCACAACATCCTCATGATCGGTCCGCCCGGCTCCGGCAAGACGATGCTCGCCAAACGTCTGCCCTCGATCCTCGCGCCCCTCACCTTCGACGAAGCTCTCGAGACCACCAAGATCCACTCCGTCGCCGGAGTGCTCGATGCGGCGCAGGGTCTTGTCACGCAGCGTCCCTTCCGCTCTCCGCACCACACCATCTCCGACGCCGGCCTCATCGGCGGCGGCATCGTGCCGCGCCCAGGCGAAGTCTCCCTCGCGCACAACGGCTTGCTCTTCCTCGACGAGCTCCCCGAATTCCCGCGCAACGTACTCGAGGTCATGCGGCAGCCTCTGGAAGATCACACCGTCACCATCGCGCGCGCTTCCATGTCGCTCAGCTTCCCGGCCCGCTTCATGCTGGCTGCTGCAATGAATCCCTGCCCCTGCGGCTACTTCAACGACAAATCCCGCGAGTGTCTCTGCACTCCACGGATGATCCAGCGCTACATCGCCAAAATCTCCGGCCCCCCTGCTCGACCGCATCGACATCCACATCGAAGTCCCCGCCGTCCAGTACAAGGAGCTGCGCGGTTCAGCCGCCGCCGAAGGCTCGGCCGAAATCCGGGCCCGCGTGCTTGCCGCCCGGCAGCGTCAACAACAACGCTTCTCCAAAGCCAAGGAAAATATCTACTCCAATACCCAGATGACCACCCGGCAGATCCGGGCCCACTGCGAACTGGGTCCAGACGCCGAACGTCTCCTCGAGCGCGCCATGCAGCAGCAAGGGCTGACCGCCCGCGCCCACGACCGGATCCTTAAAGTCGCTCGAACCATCGCCGACCTCGAAGGCGCCGACCGCCTCGCCGTCCCTCACTTGGCCGAAGCCATCCAATATAGGACGCTCGACCGGAGCTATTGGAGTTAGGGATGCACCCGAGCCTCACAGCCTCAAAAGCAGCCCCAAGGCCCCCCGGGAGCCACGATTTCCACACCCTGGCCATTGGTGTCGTCAGTAACTTCCGTGGTGCCACAACGTGTGACAAAAAGCACACATTGTGGCTTTCGCCCTTTCCTGGGGCGGGATTCCCTATGCATCACATAAAGAAGATGTTACCTACGAGTGATTACGAAAACGTGCCGGGTAGCACCGCTCTCGGAAAAGCGCAAAAAATATGTTGACCCACCACAGGACCGGGTATACATTCAGGAGTGCCATCCTAAGGATAGATTGCACAGCGCGATCGCGCGTCTCTCTGTCAAATCCAGCATCGAGTAGTGGCAATAGCTCGCCAGGCAGATGCGTCCGGAAACGTGTTGTGTGCGAATTCCGGTTTTGGAATGACGGAAGCCGAGTAATCCCGATGCGGCAATCTCAACCTCTGAAGCGGCACAAGCCTGTTTCCAAGCAGACGATTTCTGTCAAAGATTTAGAACTGTGCCCCTGTTTGGCGCGTCTAAATGGTGCAAGGAAATGAGGCTAAGGGAGCAGCCGAGAATCGAAGACGCTCCCAGCTGCACCCTCGGCGCCAGGTAGCACCGCGGGGCAGAAGATTCGTAGAAGGAGAATACTTATCATGCGTTCTGATTTGGTTTTTGGGGCACTCTCTCATGTGTCCAATCGCTACCAGCTCTGTCAGTTGGCGAGCAAGGCCACGCGGAAGCTGCACAAGCCGAACACGCGGCTGCAGGACACAACGAACGAAGTCCTCGGCAGATTCCGCACCACAAACCCCGGCACGCTGCCAGCGGCTGTCGTTGCCAAGGATCAACCGGTCGAGACGCGCCGCGCCGCTTGACCGCTTTGCAGGTAATGGTTTGACGAGCATCGTTCGTAGGGCGGCTACCGGATCAGGCAGCCCCCTTCCCGATGTGACCGATCAAAGGCTTCTCACTCTAAACCGCAGTCTTCGCCGCACGAATCCCGCCTGATTCTTCCCGGAGCAAATCTTCCTCTCGGAATCCGCTCGACTCCATCCCGCCTTGACGCAGGTGACTATGACCATCGCAGAACTGAAAGAAAAAAACATCACAGAACTCAGCCGCATTGCGCGCACTCTTGAAATCCCCGGCGCCAGCGGCCTCCGCAAGCAAGACCTTATCTTCAAGATCCTCCAGGCCCAAAGCGAAAAAGAAGGCCACATCTTCGCCGACGGCGTCCTCGAGATTCTGCCCGATGGTTACGGCTTCCTGCGCTCCCCCGATTACAACTACCTGCCCGGACCGGACGACATCTACGTCTCCCCGTCCCAGATTCGCAAGTTCGACCTCAAAACCGGCGACTCCATCAGCGGCAACGTTCGCCCGCCCCACGAAGGCGAGAAATACTTCGCCCTGGTCAAAATCGAGGCCATCAACTTCGAATCGCCCGAAGAAACACGCAACAAGATCCTCTTCGACAACCTCACGCCGCTCTATCCGCAGGAACGCATCAAAATGGAAACGGTCCGTGAGGCCACCAGCGGCCGTGTCATGGACCTGCTCACCCCCGTCGGAAAAGGGCAGCGCGGTCTGATCGTCGCACCGCCCCGCACCGGCAAAACGATGCTGCTGCAGTCCATCGCCAACTCCGTCACATCGAACCACCCCGAAGTCGTTCTCATCGTCCTGCTCATCGACGAGCGCCCCGAAGAAGTCACCGACATGCAGCGTTCCGTCAAGGGCGAAGTCATCTCGTCGACCTTCGACGAACCCGCCGCGCGCCACGTACAGGTCGCCGAGATGGTCATCGAGAAAGCCAAGCGCCTCGTCGAGCACAAGCGCGACGTGGTCATCCTGCTCGACTCCATCACGCGTCTCGCCCGCGCCTACAACACCATCGTCCCGCCCTCCGGAAAAGTTCTCTCCGGCGGCGTCGACTCCAACGCCCTGCAGCGCCCCAAGCGCTTCTTCGGCGCGGCCCGCAACATCGAAGAAGGCGGCTCCTTAACAATTATCGCCACCGCCCTCGTCGATACAGGCTCCCGTATGGACGAAGTCATCTTCGAAGAGTTCAAGGGCACGGGCAACATGGAAATCATCCTCGACCGCAAGCTCGTCGACAAACGCGTCTTCCCGGCCATCGACATCCAGCGCTCCGGCACCCGTAAGGAAGAACTGCTCATCCCCAAGGAAGATCTGCAGCGCATCTGGGTCCTGCGCAAGGTGCTCAACCCGTTGTCTCCCGTCGAAGCTATGGAACTGCTCATCAGCCGGCTCGAGAAGGTGCGCAACAACGCCGAGTTCCTGCAAAACATGAACCAGCTTTAAACGCGGTGCGCGCGCCGGCGTCGCAGCTGGCCGCACCGCAGTGCATCAGCTCTGGGGTCTAGGTGGTCTGGATAACCCAGCGAGCTGACGGCAAAGGCCGGGGACGATCCCCGGCCTTTTCGTTTGCCCGCCTATGCATTTTTGGGTCCGCTGTGCCACGCCGTGCGCTTCAGAACCGGCGCGCTCAGGCGGAGAGCACGCGCTCCTCGCCGGCGCACACAGGACCGGCCAGCTCTTCTCTACCGGCTTCTCTCGCCTTCAACAGTGCCGCCCATGCTCGCCGAATGGCCATCGACAGGCCCGTCGGCGCTTCTAGGCCGCGCGCTTAAGCTGCACCGTGAACGTGCTTCCACTTCCGACCTCGCTCTCCGCGAGAATCGCCCCGCCGTGCTGCTGCGCGATCTGTGCCGCCAAAGCAAGACCCAGTCCCACCCCGCCCTCGGACCGCGAACGCACTTTGTCTGCACGCCAGAATCGATCGAAGACATGCGGCAAAGCCGAAGCCTCAATCCCGATCCCGCTATCGCGCACCGTCACACGCACCTCGGCCTCGTCGCCCTCCAGCGCAAGCTGCACCCATCCTGCGTCTGTGTACTTGATCGCGTTGTCGACAAGAATCAGGAACAGGCGGCGCAAATCCGGCCCCGAACCCATCGCCAGGACTTCGCCGGCCGGCAATTTCACCAAAAACTGCAGCCCTTTCGCGTGAACAGCAGGTTCAATCTCGGCAGCCAGCTCCCGCAGAAGTCCGGCCACATCCACGGGAACCCGTTCCATTTTCGCCTTCTGCGCATCCCCGCGTGCCAACGCCAGCAGGTCCTCGACCAACTTCGACATGCGGCGTGCCTCACGCACAATCTTGCCGAGCGCGTCCGCCAGTTCCTCGCGCGATCGCTCGCGGCGCAACGAAACTTCGCCCGCCGTGATCATCAACGCCAGCGGCGCGCGAAGCTCATGCGATGCATCGGTCGTGAACTGCTGCACCGAGCGAAACCCCGATTCGATCCGCGCCAACATCGCATTCAGCGTCTGCGCCAGCCGCGCCAGTTCATCGTCCGCCTCCGGTACGCGCAGTCGCGCAGTCATATCCGCAGGTGCAATGGCGTCCGCCTCCTTCCGGATCTGCTCCACGGGAACCAGCGCGCGCCGGCTCATCCAGTAGCCCACCGTGGTCGTCGCCAACAGCGCCAGAGGAATAAGCAGGCTGAAATAAAGCGTGTACTCACGCAGCGACCCCAGCACATCGCGCAGCGGTTCAACCACGTGAAGCGTCAGCCCGGCGCCCTCCACCACCACATGCTTGCTCGCCACCCTGACCGGCCATCCGCCTTGACCCACCGTGCTCAGCGAGATCGTCCCGTCTCGAGGCCCTTGCGGCATCACAGGCACCTTGTGCGACG
>Ga0335069_10009925_pt1 | contig 13526 bp, 16 predicted proteins | sample Lox_Sample_11_FD_206714 | JGI IMG/M metagenome (GOLD analysis project Ga0335069, IMG submission 206714) | Soil microbial communities from Loxahatchee National Wildlife Refuge, Florida, United States - Lox_Sample_1.1 | ecosystem: Environmental > Terrestrial > Soil > Wetlands | place: USA... | reverse complement strand
TCCTCCGACAGCGCGTCCACCATCATCGCGTCGCTGGTCAGCTTGTGGTCGTCCTTGCGCCGGTCCTCCAGCCACCGGCCCTTGAGCCCGGCGGTGTAGTAGTTGGCCACGTTCGTCGAGGTCTCCCCGCCGAACAGGTCCAGCGACACCGAGTAGTGGAAGTTCAGGTACTTCTGGATCACCGGCAGCGGGATCGCGCCGAGCCCGGCCACGTCGTCGGTGTCGTGCTCGCGCATCACCTCGACGGTGCGCTGCACCACCCGGTCCACGCCGGTGGTGCCGACCATCATGTGGTGCGCCTCCTCCTTGAGCATGAACTCGCAGGTGCGGCTCAGCGGGTCGAAGGCGGACTCCTTCAGCGTGCCGAGCTGGTACTTGCCGTCCCGGTCGGTGAAGTAGGTGAACATGTAGAACGACAGCCAGTCCGGGGTTTCCTCGTTGAAGGCGCCCAGGATGCGCGGCGAGTCGAGGCTGCCCGAGTTACGGTGCAGCAGCTCCTCGGCCTCCTCCCGGCCCTCCCGGCCGAAGTAGGCGTGCAGCAGGTACACCATCGCCCACAGGTGCCGCCCCTCCTCGACGTTCACCTGGAACAGGTTGCGCAGGTCGTACAGGCTCGGCGCGGTGGCGCCCAGGTTGCGCTGCTGCTCCACCGAGGCGGGCTCGGTGTCGCCCTGGATCACGATCAGCCGCTGGAGTTCGGCCCGGTACTCCCCCGGGACCTTGTCCCAGACCGGCTCGCCCTTGTGCTCGCCGAACCCGACCTTACGGCCCGGGTCCCGCTCGGCCAGGAAGATCCCCCAGCGGTACTCCGGCATGGCCACGTGGCCGAACTGCGCCCACCCGTCCCGGCCGACGTTGACCGCGGTGCGCAGGTAGACGTCATGGGTCGGCAGCGTGGGGCCCATCGTCTGCCACCAGTGCAGGAAGTTCGGCTGCCAGGACTCCAGCGCCCGCTGCAGCCGCCGGTCTTCGTGCAGGTTGACGTTGTTCGGGATCTTCTCGGTGTAGTCGGCGGTCGTGGTCATGGGTTCAGACTCGCTTCCGGTCGAAGACGGCCCGCTGCCCGGTGCCGAACCGGCGCAGCGCGCCGTCCGGCCCGGCGGCGTTGGGCCGGTTGAATATCCAGTTCTGCCAGGCTGACAGCCGGCCGAAGATCTTGGTTTCCATGGTCTCCGGCCCGGCGAACCGGTAGTTGGCCTCCAGGCCGGTGAGCGCGTCCGGGCTGAAGCTGGCCCGCTCCTCGGTCGCGATCCGGATCTCCTCGTCCCAGTCGATGTCGTCCGGCGCGAACGTGATCAGGCCCAGTTCGGCCGCATCCTCGGCTTCCAGCGGCGTGCCGCGGCGCTTGGCGGCCGCCTCGTAGCCCGCCTCGTCGCCCCAGAACCGGGTCTGCAGGCGGGTCAGCCCGTTGCTCATCGTCAGCGGCCCGGCGTTGATGTCGCCGAGCGTGATGGCAGCGGGCTCGGCGTCCGGGTCCTGGTCCTCGAACACCCCGGCCAGCTGGAACGACCGGTCGGCGGCCAGCGCCAGCTCGAGCAGCGACCCGGCGAAGCAGCTGCCCGGCTCGATCACCGCGATCAGGCTGCGGCTGGTCACGTCCAGCCGCCGCAGCGTGCGCTTGAGGTAGTGCAGGACCTCGTTGGCGAACCAGTCTGTGGCGTTGGCCAGGAGAAACTCGTCGTAGGCCAGCACCTTGGCCGGGTCGCCCTCGGTCCGGAAGACCCAGGTGCCGAGCTCGGGCTCGTTGGTGCGCAGGTCCAGGATCAGGTCGTCCAGCTCGCGGGTCACCGCCAGCGGCCAGAACGCGGCGCCCTGGCCCTTCGCGGCGTCGATGCCGGCGGGCGGGCCGGTTTGCGGGCCTTTTACCGATATGTCGATACTGCCCGCGTCGCGGTCGAGCCGGGCCTCGACGTGGCCGTACCGGATCGTGCCGTCCTCGCGGGTCTTGCCCAGCGGGGTGAGCGCGACACCCTGCGCGTCCTGCGGCCGGCTGGACCGGCCCGCCAGCTCGGCGGCCCGCTCCGCCACGGTCTCGTCCCACCGGGGCCGCGGCACGGCCTCGTCGACCAGGCGCCACTGGACGGCCTTCTTGCCGCCGACGCCCTCGGCCTTGGTGGAGAAGTAGTCGGCCAGGTCCCGGCGCACGTGCCGCTTGTCGGACACCCGGGTGAGCCCGCCGGTGCCCGGCAGCACGCCGAGCAGCGGCAGTTCGGGCAGCGACACCGCCGACGACCGGTCATCGATCAGCATGATGTGCTCGCAGGCCAGCGCCAGCTCGTACCCGCCGCCCGAGGCGGTGCCGTTGACCGCGGCCAGGTAGGTCTGCCCCGAGCTGGCGGTGGCGTCCTCGATGCCGTTCCTGGTCTCGTTGGTGAACTTGCAGAAGTTCACCTTCCAGCCGTGCGGCGAGGCGGCGAGCATGCGGATGTTCGCCCCGGCACAGAAGATCTTCGGCTTGCCGCTGGTGATCACGACCGCGCGCACCTCGGGGTGCTCGAAGCGCAGCCGCTGCACCGCGTCGTACAGCTCGATGTCCACGCCGAGGTCGTAGGAGTTCAGCTTCAGCTCGTAGCCGGGCACCAGGCCGCCCTGCTCGTCGACGTCCATCACCAGGGTCGCGACCGGGCCGTCGCAGGACACCCGCCAGTGCCGGTAGCGGTCGGGGCTGACCCGGAACTCGACCCGCTCGTCTGTCATGGCAGATTCCTTCCGCTTCCCTCGGCTCAGCTCGCTACGTGACCGCTTCTTGGCCGCTTCTGCGTTGCTTCTGCGTTGCTTCTGGGCCTGCCGCCCGGCCTGGCTCCCGGCCCCGGCTGGCGCCCTGGCTGGCGGTATTTCATACTCTACAAAACTTGAGTTGAACGTCAAGACTTCGTAGTATTTTGTTCGCTGGCTATCTGGTGGCCTGGTGGTGCCGGGTTGTGCTGGCCTGGCTGCCTGCACGTGCCCGGCCGCCTGCGGCCGAGAGGGGATGATGACCGTGGGCGAGCCCGCGCCGGCCCTGCCGCGGCGCAACGCCGCGGGCACCGACAGTGCCCGCAGCGTCCTGTTCACCGTGCTGGGCGAGCTGGTCCTGCCCACCGGCGGCGAGGCCTGGACATCGGCGTTCATCGACGTGTTCGGCCGCCTCGGCGTCGAGGAGAAGGCGGCCAGGCAGGCCCTGATGCGCACGGCGGCCGACGGCTGGCTGAGCTCCGAGCGGGTCGGCCGGCGCACGGTCTGGCGCCTGACGCCGGCCGCGGAGCGGCTGCTGCGGGACGGCACCGAGCGGATCTTCGGCTTCACCGCGGTCGCCGCGGACTGGGACGGCCGCTGGACGATCGTGATCGCGCGCGCCCCGGAGACCGAACGCGCCGCCCGGCACATGCTCAGGACGAGGCTGCGGTGGGCCGGGTTCGGCCACGTCATGCCGGGGGTCTGGCTGAGCCCGCGCGGCGACCGGGGCGACGAGGTACGGCGGATCCTGGACGAGGCCCGGCTGCCGGACGGCTACCTGTTCACGGCCGAGTACCAGGGCGGCAGCTCGCTGGCCGCGATGGTCGGTCACGCCTGGGACCTGGCCGAACTGGCCCGCGAGTACGACGAGTTCATCGCGGCGTTCGGCGGGGACATTACCCCCGGCGGCTCCGACCCGCTCGCCCGGGTCATCGACCTGGTGCACGCCTGGCGCCGCTTCCCGTGGATCGATCCCGGCCTGCCCGCCCAGTTCCTGCCCGTGCCGTGGAGCGGCGCCGCGGCCGCCGAGCTGTTCGCCCGGCGGCACGCCCAGTGGGCGGACGAGGCGATCGCCGAGTGGAAGCAGCTACTGGCCCGGGCGTGATCCTGCTCTGCTGGCCCGGGCGTGACCCTGCTGGCCCGGGGCCCGAGCCTGCCGGCTGGGCCGCGGCCCTAAAGGCCGCTGCGGAGCGTGGTCACCCGCTGGACGGCGGCGTTGAAGGCAGCCGGGTCCAGCTGCCCGCCGTCCAGGGCGCCGGCCAGGGCCGTGACGACCGCCTGTCCCTCGGCGGGATCCTGGGCCGAGCACAGCAGCAGGTCCATCCCGGCCTGGGCGGCGAGCACGGCGCGCTGCCCGTAGCTGCCGAAGGCGGTCAGCGCGCCCGCCTCGATGGCGTCGGTGATGGTCACCCCCTGGTAGCCGAGCCGGCCGCGCAGCTCGCCCTGGATGACCGCCGAGGACAGCCCGGCCGGGTAGGTGGCGTCCAGCGCCGGGTAGATGGCCCAGGACGCCATGATGAGGTCGACCCCGGCGGCGATGGCGGCCGGATAGGGCACCTCGTCCTTGCTGCGCAGGCCGGACAGCGACACGGTCAGCGTGACCGGGCCGGTGTCGGTATCCTGCGATTTCGTCGCCGAACCCAGGCCGGGGAAGTGCTTGGCCGTGGCGGCCACCCCGGCCTGCTGCTGGGCGGTGATGAAGGCCTGCCCGCAGGTACTCACGACCTGCGCGCTACTGCTGTAGGAGCGCTGGTACTGGTCGATGAAGTTGCCGGACTTGTAGAAGACGTCGAGCACCGGCGCCAGATTGACGTTCATGCCCACGCCGGCCAGGTTCTGCCCCGCGCCGGTGCCGGCCGAGCTGGCCGCCGCGGCCGGGTTCTTGGACGCCCCGATCTGCTTCTCCGACATCGTCGGGGCACCGGGCAGCCGCCGGACCTCGCCGCCTTCCTGATCGGTCATCAGCAGCAGCGGCGAGGACACCGGGCCCTGCTGCTGCGCCTGGACCAGCTGCTGGATGACCGACGCGATCTGGGCGTCACTGGAGATGTTCCCGCCGAAGAAGATCACCCCGGCGGCCTGGCCCGCGCTGATCTGCTGCAGCAGGGAGGCCGGCGCGGTCAGCCCCGGGTAGGAGAAGATCACCCGCTGGCCGGCCAGCTGCTGGGACGTCAGCGCGGCCTGGGCCCGCGCAGCCCGGGCTTTCCCGGCCTGGGCCTGCGTGGCCCCGGCCTGGGCCTGCGGCATCCGGGCTGGCGTGGTCTGGGCCTGGGCCGCCTCGGCCCAGGCGCCCGCCAGCGGCGCGGCCGCCCCCAGCGCCAGCAGGGTCTTGAGCGCGCCCCGGCGATCTGTTCCTGACGCCGGCCGTGCTGGGTCCTCTGCCATCGCTGCCCCTCCCCTTGACCAGTTCAGGCTCCTGCCCGCCAGGGCTGGCTGTCAACCAGGTGACCGGCCCGCGCGTAAAGCAGTCCGCGGCGATGAATTGCCGCGCGACCATGGGTCTTATCTGACTGCTCATGCGCGCCCGGGTGGCTGCGCAACGCGATCAAGGGCGGTACCCGCTGGATTGCCAGCATGACCGCGACCCTGGAAAAGCTCGATGCGCTGAACCGCGGCTGAAGTGCTCGCCGCAACGAGCGAACGCGAAGGGCCGATATCACCAGGCATGCCAGCGCCAATCATCGTTATCGATGAATACGCCGAGCTGGCCGACGAAGCGCCCGCCGCGATGAGCAATACCGATTCCATCGCCCGGCTTGGCCGCGCGGTGGCGGTTACCCTTATCGTGGCTACCCAGCGGCCGGCGCAAAGGCCATGGGCGTCGGCGCGATGCGCTCCCAGATGGACTTGCGAATAGTTCCGCGTCCGCGAGTCCTCAGACGTGAACCTGATTCTCGGGCAGGGAATGCTCAAAGCCGGATCGCATGCCCATAACCTCAACGCGTCCGGTAAGTTCCTCGTCTCCGCGCCGGCCACGATAGCCTCGATCGTTCGCGATAGCCCGGCCCCGGTTCGAACCGCTGATGCCAGGGGTGCTGGTGTTACCTGATTAGTCCCAGCCAGGCGCCACCGGAGCGTCAATGGGGAGGAAATCAGCATTGGGGTGGATTGTGCGGACTATAGGGGACTCGAACAAATCCTCCAACTTTACGGCTAGGTCAGCGCGCCGTCTCATGATCGAAGCCACGTTCGCCCTCTGATGGAGCGTCACGGTTCCTGGCGTGCCCATGCGAGGAGATCCAGTGCTCTCGGAGTCACGTAGCCGAGCTGTTCGAACGGTTCCAGGAGGCTTCTTGCCTCCCGCGCAAGGGCCGGGCCAGCGTCGCTTGATTCACCGATTGACGCTGACAGGTAGAGGACGTAGGCGAGTTCCACCGCGAAATCGAGACGGCCCGGTTCCTCGCGGACGAGCTGGCGCCTGATCTGCAGCGCCCTGGACGCCCATTGATCCGCCTCCTGGCCGGCGCCCTGGCGCATCGCCAGGTCCGCCAGCCGCTCGAACGAGATCGACAGGTCCCGGCGGTAGGTGGTGTTGCCCGGCTCGGCGTCGGCCAGCTCCTGGCGGACCAGCCCGCAGAATTGCGGGGTGAGCAGCCGCCCGAGCGCCCCGGCCAGGGCCATGCGCCCGGGACGGCCCGGGATGCCGTGCGACTGCGCTTCAGCGCGGCCGGCCAAGGTGGCCGCGCACGAATTCCGCCCAGGGCTGGTCAAGCGCGCCGCCGGCATCCACCGGCAGGACCGCGTTCCATTCCCGCCGGCACCGGACCGCTGCCTCCCGGTTCGCCGCCCGGATCAGCGCCCCGGCCGCGGCCAGCTCCTGCGGCACGCCCTCGCCGCCGGCCAGCAGCGCGCTCACCGGCGCCGCCCAGCCGCCAAGATCGGACCGGGAATCCCTGGTCACCGCGACCAGCAGCCCCGTCAGCTTGCCGCTCTTCGCCACCAGCTTCAGCGCCAGCTCCACGCTCGCCTCAGACGGCTTGACCGACTCCCACGCCCGGGCCAGCTCCTTGCCGATCCCGCTGATCGTGTCCCGGACGCCCTCAAACGACAGAACCTGATCCAGGGCGACCGTCTCCGGGCCACCCGAATCGGCGACCTCCGCGTAAACTCCACGCCACCAGCGCGCACCAGAACCGGCTGCCCCATAACCCCACCACTTCTACCTTTACCGCCCTCATACCCAGCCGCAGCTGCAACTGCCAGCCGGCCACGACACCCGGCGCTTGATGAATTACCGGCCCTGGCACGCCAGAACCCGAAACCCCCGGCAATAGCATCAAGACGGCCCGGCCCGGCGGATCCCGCAGCGATTCACCGATACTACGGCGCACGGGACGGCGGCGCGAGCGCACAGCGCAATCTGCCCGCGATCACAAATGACGTGATCGCCGCCGTGCCCGCCGGCAGGAATTCCGTGATCTGCCTGCACACGGTCGCAGAGGAAAACCGGTACACATGGCGAACCAGGGAAAACCTCCAGGACCAGCCCGAGCGTACGCGCGGAACCCGCGTCCGGCCCCCGGAAATAACTCAGGCAGACCCCGCATACCAGCTGCACAGTGCAGCACCCGCACATGCGGGCGCTGCATATCGCGGTCCCGGCCCGGCACCCCTCCCGGCCAGCACGGACGGGGTCGCTGCGTTCCGCTTCCGTGATCCTGACCTCACCGCCACTTCGTGACGCCAAGGTCAGGATCACTCCAGCTCCACTCCGCTCAAGTGGAGGAGGGGAAAGTAATTCATAAGCACGTGCCGGAACTCGCCGTACCAGTGGCCGGGGAAGGTGCAAGCAAGACCAGAGCGCATGGCCGTGGAAGGTGCCCAGGGCGCCGCGCTGGCGCGCGGCCCGGACGCATACCGCGCCGCACTCCGGAAGCGGTCCAGGAACGCCCGGTTCTCCCGGGCCATGGCGGCCAGCGGCGGGTAGCGGGCCAGGAGCTGGCGGGCCTGGTCCCGGTCGGCGGTGTAGTGGTCCTTGCCGCCGAGCAGGTAGTCATAGATGCGGGCCGTGTTCGGGGTGCTGGCGTCGAACGCGGGCCGCGCCGCCTGCCCTGGGCCTGCCGCCGCGGGGATGGTCACCGGTTCTCCCGCCGCCTGCTGGCCGTGGCGGGCCCGCGGCCTGGTCGTGTCCTGGCCTGCCGGGCTGCTGCCAGCGCCATCGCGAGCTGGATCCGGGCGAGCCGCGTCCTGGGCAGCGGCCCGCGTGCCGCCGAGCAGGGCCGGCGGGCGCACGCGGCCGTGAGCCGGCCGCAGGCCGGGCAGCCGGCTGTGGTGCCGACGTAGTGGTCGCGGCCGCGGCGGCAGGTCTGGTCCGGCGGCGGGCCGGTCATCTGGCAGGCGCGGCATGTCCGTGCCTCCCTGGGGTCGCGCATCAGGGCTCCTTTCGCTGGCATCCCTCAGCAAAGTCTCCCGTCGCATGGCAAGGACAGTACGGACCCGGCCCTTCCCCGCCAAGAAAATTGCTCTATTTTGCTCAGGAACTTTTCGCGGCCGGCCGTTCCAGGGCCTGCTCGATGAGCGCGCGGGACTCGGAGCCGTACACGGCCAGCGCCGCCAGCCGCTCGAACGCCCGCCCGTACAGCGCGATCTCGTCCGGCCGCACCAGCGACAGCTCAGCGCTGTAGGTGTCGAACTGCACCAGCGCCTCGTCCAGGATCCAGAACCCGTTGTTCAGCGGCACCCGGTACGGCGCCCCGGCCGGGATGATCCCCAGCCGCAGCCGCGGCAGCCCCATCACGGCCAGCAGGTGCTCCAGCTGGCCCGCCATGACGGCGGCGCCGCCGACGCCGGTGCGCAGCGCCTGCTCGCCCAGCACCATGTGGAACCGGCGGTCCCCGTGGGTCAGCACCCGCTGGCGCTCCAGCCGCGCCGCGGCCCCCAGCTCGGCGTCGTCGGGAACCCGGATGAAGTCGATGAAGGTCGACAGGACCGCCACCGCGTACTCCCGGGTCTGGAGCAGCCCCGGGATGACGGCCGGCTCGTAGATCCGGGACAGCCGGGCCCGCTCGTAGACCGCCGCCGAGGCCTGCTGGCGGCGCCGCACCCCGCCCCGCATGATCCGCCGCCACTCGGCGAACTGGGTCTCGATGCTGCGCACCGCCGCGATCAGGTCCGGCAGCTGGTCAGCGGCGCGGCAGTGCCCGCACCACGCGCCCAGGTCCTCCTCGGACGGGGTCTGCCGGCCGTGTTCGATCTTGCTGACCTTGGAGGCCTGCCACCCGGTGGCCTGCGCCAGCGCGGTGCCGGACAGGCCCGCGTCCCTGCGGATGTCCCGCAGCCGGATCCCCAGGGAGGCGCGGGCCTGATCAGCCGAGGTAGTCAACGCCGCCCGCGCCTTCAGGCGGCGTACCGGTCGTACGGGACCGCCCGCTCCCAGAGCTGGTCGCGGACCTGCAGGCACTGGCACACCAGCTCCGGGCGGTCCTCCCGGGCGAACCCGCCGGTCCGGCCGTCGGCGGAGAACACGCTCAGGATGAGCTTGTCGTCATCGACCAGCCAGAAATCCTCCTCCGGCAGCCGGATCCCGGTGGCCAGGTGCCGCGGCAGGTAGCGGATGTCCTCGCCCGCCGCCTCCTGCCCGGACCGGGCATCCCCCGCACCCCCTCTCCAGGCAGCCGCTGGTCCTCGCCGCGGGCTAGAAGGATTTTCATGCCGAACGATCCGGGCTCGTGCCCTCCCGCCGCCTCCGCGCCATCCTGCCGGACGGGTCATCTTCCGCCTGCAACGCCGCCACTGGCAGCCTTTGCCTGATCCAGTGGCCGCGCCCGCATGCACCCGCCGATATGACAGAAAGTAGTTGTGACGATGCGATTACGATCATGGCCGGCTCTCGCCCCCGGCGGCCTCCGGCGGAACAATCGTCACATCTCGTGCATAGGTGAACACACGGGGCCGCCGGGGTTCCTGTTACTGCGGGGAAAACTGGAGGGCGCCATGACGACCCAGGCCCACGACACCACCACCACGACTATTACTTCCCGCCCGGCGCGGCGCGCGGACGCCGGGACCATCCGGCTCTCCCAGCGCGACATCGACGGGCTCCTGCTCTGCGGCGAGCACTACGGCGTCCCGCTCGACCTGCTCGCCGCCGCGCTGCGCGTCCAGCCCGACCGCGTGCCCCCGATCACCGCCCGGTGGCGGAGCGCCGGGTACGCGGCCACCGGGCGGCTCGGCCCGGGCCCGGGGTGGTGCTGGCTGACCAGGGACGGGATGAGCGCCACCGGCCTGCGGTTCCCCGCCGTCCGCCCCTCCCTCGGCCGGCTGGCGCACATCCGCGCCGTGCTGGCGGCCCGGCTGTGGCTGCAGTCCGGCCCGGTCTGGGCCGACGGGCACGCCTGGTGGCATTCGGAGCGGCGGCTGCGCGACGGCCAGCCCGCCGCGGGCCGCCGCGAGCACGTACCGGACGCGGAGGTCCACTGCCCCTCTCTCGCAGGCAGCCCCTATGCGGGCCAGGTGTGGGCGGTCGAGGCCGAGCTGACCCCCAAGCCGCTCGGAGGCGGGCGAGGCCAGGAACAGCGCCGGGCCGCGGATCTCCGCGGCCTCGGCGACGCGGCCCATCGGGGTGAACCCGGTGACGGCCGCGAGGAAACCCGGGTCGTCGTAGGCCCCGAGCCGGGTCCGGTAAAAACCGGGACACAGCGCGTTGACCTGGATGCCGGCTGTGGCGTACTCGAGCCCGAGTTCCCGGGTCAGGTTGACCACGGCACCCTTGGCGGCGTTGTATGCCGGGACGGGGAAGACGCTGGAACCGCCGGCGAGACCCCACATCGACGCGATGTAGATGATCTTGCCGTGACCCTGCTCGACCATGATCTTCAGCGCCTCACGGGCGCAGAAGAAGACGCCGTGCAGGTCCACGTCCAGGACCTTCATCCAGTCCCCCGTGTCGTACTGGTGCAGGGGTGCCGGGTTGGGGTCGGCGATCCCGGCGTTGTTGAAGAGGATGTCGATGTGTCCGAACTCCCGCCGGCCGACCGCGAACGCCTCGCGCACCGAGTTCTCGGCCGTGACATCGCAGCGCAGCGCCAGGCCGCGCCGGCCGAGGCCGTCGACTCGCTTGGCGGTCGCCTGTGCGGTGGCCTCGTCGAGGTCGGTGCACACCACGTCGGCCCCGGCCTCGGCCATGATCTGGGCGAACTCGCCGCCCAGGCCGCCGCCGGCGCCGGTGACGAAGGCGACTTTGCCCTCGACGCTGAACAAGCTGGGGAAACTCATCAGCCTCGCTCCTCTCATCCATAGCAACGGTGTCATGAATTGGCGCCATGGTGAAGGCGGCGCCGGGCGGGCCGCCGACGGCAGCCCGCGCCGCGGGGGCCTGAGCAGCTAGGGGGCCTGAGCAGCTAGGGGGCCTGAGCAGCTACAGGCCGGGCGCCTTCTCCGGTAGCTGCGCGGGATCGTCGAACAGCGGGCACTCATCCAGGCTCGGGCATTCGCAGCGGGCAGCGCTCTCCAGCCAGCCGCGGACGATCTGGCTGCGCTCGATCAAGGCGGTGATCTCCGGCAGCTTCCGGTCCGCCACCTCGCGGAGCCGCTCGATCGCCGCCTGGTCACCGGGCGAGGCGGACAGCAGCGCCCCGATCTCGCCGAGGGCGAGGCCCGCCCGCTGCCCGGTCTCGATCACCGCGAGCGTGCGCACCGTAGCCGGGCCGTACACGCGCCGCCCGCCTACCCGGGCCGCGGGAGGCAGCAGCCCGATCTGCTCGTAGTAGCGGATCGCGGACGGCCGCTTGCCCGTCAGCGCGGCCACCGCGCCGATGGTCATCGGGCTCTGGAGATTTGACATTAAGTCGACTTTAACAAGGACGCTGACTGGGTAACCGATCGTCCCTGGTCAGGAGGAACCGCCATGACGGAAAACACCCCGGTCGCCTGCACCCTCACCCCGGCCGGCCTCGCGGCCCAGGGCGAGCGCTGGGAGCGGCTCATCGCTCGGGCGCTGACCGGGCGCGCCGAGACCGCGGACGGACTGCGCCTCAGTTTCCGCCCCGGACCCGGCACCGAGGAAGAGCTTCGCGCCCTGGCCGCCGTCGAGACCGAGTGCTGCTCGTGGGCCACCTGGATGGTCGAGCCAGCCGCCGGGGCGATCGTCCTTGATGTCCGTTCGGCCGCCGAGGGCGTCGCCACCTTGCACTCCATGTTCCGCTGAGCCCCGGCCGGCCCCTGCCGGGCGGGGGCCGGCCGAAGCCTTGTCACGCGGTTTCCCGGCGTCCCGGCATCAGCCTGGTCAGCGCGGCCACCACGAGAAGCAGGGCGCCCATCTGCAGCACGCTGCGCTCGAAGGCCAGGCCGTAGCCGTGGCCGAGCGCGCCGAAGAACAGCACGCCGGTGACGGCCACCCCGATCGAGTTGCCGACCTGCTGGGCGGTGGACAGCGCCCCGGATACCGACCCGGCCGTGGCCGGGTCGGCGTGGCTGAGCACCGTGGTGGTCAGCGGGGTGATGCACAGCCCCTGCCCCGTGCCGAGCAGCACCAGCCCGGGGAACAGCCAGGCCGCCGAGCCCCCGTGGCCGGTGGCCAGGTACAGCGCGGCGTCGCCCGCCGCCGCGAGGACCGCGCCGGCCGCGATCACCCGGCGGCCGAAGCGCACGGTCAGCGCCGGCGCCCGGAACGAGGTGATCAGGTGGCCCGCGGCCAGGAAGGTGAACACGGCGCCCGCGGTCAGCGCCGACAGGCCGCGTCCCTGCTGGCGGTGATCAGGGCGACGCCGGCCAGGTCGAGCCGGGATCCCTGCTCGGCCCTGGACTCGGGCACCAGCCGCGGGCAGGCCAGCAGCGCGGCCACGCCGAGCGGCACGTTGATCCAGAAGATGGCCCGCCAGCCGAGCCCGCCCAGGTCGGTGCGGATCAGGACGCCGCCGATGAGCTGGCCTGAGGTGGCGGCCAGCCCCATCACCATCCCGTAGATGCTGATCGCCCGCACCCGGCCGGGCCGGTGTAGACCACCCCGAGGATGGACAAGATGTCGGGCGCCATCAGCGCCGCGCCGATGCCCTGGACGATCCGGGCCGCGACCAGCGCGGCCGGATCGGGCGCCAGCGCGCAGGCCGCGGAGGTGAGGACGAACACGGCCATGCCGATGGCGAACATCCGCCGGCGGCCGAACAGGTCACCGAGCCGGCCGCCGGGTGACGAGCAGCACGGCGGTGCTGATCGCGTAGCCGGCCACGATCCACTCGATGGCGCCCTCCCCCGCCCGCAGGCCGTGCTGGATCGACGGGAGCGCGGCATTGACGATGAAGAAGTCCAGGACGAACATGAATGTCCCGGCCATGAGCACGGTCAGCGCCGCCCAGGACCGGCCGGACGGGGCTCGGGAGAGTACGGGTTGCGGTCATGCCCCGAGCCTGCGATCATCTACCCTCCCGTCAGGGGAGAGTCAACGGGGCCTGGCCGCGGAACAGCCACGCGTAACGGCGCAGCACCAGCCGGTCCCGTGACTCCAGGTCGGCCATGAGCCTGCGGCGGAGTTCCGCGCGATGTGGCTCGTCGAGCTCATCGAGGATCTGCCTGCTCCCGTGCGACTGGATCCAGGCCCAGAACGTTTCCGCGTCCGGGACGGGAATCTCGACCCGGATGTCCGTCTCGTCCAGGCCGGTGAAGCCGGCCGCGGCCAGCACGGCCATCTGGGCGAACCGGGCGCCCATGGCCCGTCCCGGCGGAAGGTAGCGCGCGAACTCCGCGAACAGGTCGTGCGCGCCGTCGGCGAACTCGAAGCCGTCGGGCACGCGCCCCGGTGTGGTGAACGCGAGCAGCCCTCCTGGCTTCAGCAGCCGCCTGACCTGCCCGATGACCGCCTCCGGGTCGTCCAGCAG
>Ga0335069_10009924_pt1 | contig 13529 bp, 13 predicted proteins | sample Lox_Sample_11_FD_206714 | JGI IMG/M metagenome (GOLD analysis project Ga0335069, IMG submission 206714) | Soil microbial communities from Loxahatchee National Wildlife Refuge, Florida, United States - Lox_Sample_1.1 | ecosystem: Environmental > Terrestrial > Soil > Wetlands | place: USA... | reverse complement strand
AGCGACTTCGGCGCGGCGATGCGCACGTCCATGCCGAGCTTGCCCGCGCCGATGAGGTACGTGTCGGCCATGTTGAAGCGGGCGTCTCCGAGGTAGCAGAAGACGACCTCGGACAGCGCCTTCGGGACGTGCTCGCGGAAGGTGAGGAAGTCGGCGAGGATCTGCGTCGGGTGCCACTCGTCGGTGAGGCCGTTGTAGACGGGAACACCGGACCACTGCGCCAGCTCCTCCGCCGTCTCTTGCGCGAAGCCGCGGAACTCGATCGCGTCGTACATGCGACCGAGCACGCGCGCGGTGTCCTTCGCCGTCTCCTTGTGGCCCATGTGCGAGCCGGACGGGCCGATGAAGGTGACGTGCGCGCCCTGGTCGTACGCGGCCACCTCGAACGCGCATCGCGTCCGCGTCGAGTCCTTCTCGAAGATCAGCGCGATCTCCCTGCCCACGAGCTTCCGCTCCTCGCGCCCCTCGCGCTTGGCCGCCTTCAGGTCGGCGGAGAGATCGAGCAGATACGTGATCTCCTCCGGGCTCAAGTCGGCGAGGCTCATCAGGCTCCTGCCACGCAGGTCGACGACCGTGCTCATTCCCTTGTCTCCTTTCAGGCGTCGCGGACGACGGGACACGTCATGCAGTGGCCGCCGCCGCGGCCGCGGCCGAGCTCCTGGCCGGCGATCTCGAGCACCTCGACGCCGGCCTTGGCGAGCTTCGCGTTGGTGAACTCGTTGCGCTCGTAGGCGACGACGACGCCGGGCGCGAGCGCGACGACGTTGTTGCCGTCGTCCCACTGCTCGCGCTCCTGCTCGAACTCGTCGCCCCCGGTCGGCACGGTCCGCAGCGACTCGAGCCCCAGCGCGTCGGCGACCTCGTGGAGGAACGAGCGCTCCGACAGCTCGGCCGCGACGCCGCCGTTCCCGTCGGGGCGGTAGAGGATCGGCAGGATCTCCGACACGACCGGCTTGTAGAGCGTCACGAGATGGCGGTCGCAGAACGAGAACACCGTGTCGAGGTGCATCGCCGAGCGCTCCCGCGGCATCAGCGCGCCGATCACGAGCCGCGCGCCGCCTGCCGCGAAGAGGTTCCGCGCGAGGATGCCGTCGCCGACCGGCATGATGTCGCCGCCCTCGAGCGAGGCGCCGTCCCAGTCGTGGTCGTAGCCGCCGAACCAGATCGGGAAGCCGGCGTCCCTGAAGCGCGGATGGAACCGGTAGACGGCCTCGACGTTGAGCGTCTCCTTCTGTCGCGCCGGCCAGTACATGTGGTTGAGCGAGACGCCGCCGTAGATCCAGGCGCTCGTGTCGCGCGTGAACAGCTGGTTCGGAACCGGCGCGATCACGAAGTCCGTCGGGCGCATCGCCCGCCCGATCGCCGAGCCGATGTCCTCGGGCACTTCGGCGACGGTGACGCCGCCGGTCAGCCGCGTCGCGAGCTCGTCCGCCGGCATCTCCTTCAGCCACGCCGTCAGCTCCTCGCAGAACATGACGGTGACCTCCTCCGGCCGCACCCGCCGCGAGAGGATCCAGTCGCGCGCCGCCGGGTCCGCGAGCGTCTCCGCGAGCAGGTCGTGGAACACGAGCACCTCGACGCCGCGTCCGCGCATCAGGTCGACGAACGCGTCGTGCTCCTGGCGCGCGCGCCGCACCCAGATGACGTCGTCGAACAGCAGCTCGTGGCAGTTCGCCGGCGACAGCCGCTCGTGCGCGAGGTCCGGCCGGTGGACGATGACGGTTCGGAGCGTCCCGACCTCGGAGTTAGCGCCGAGCGCCGTTGCGGTGTCAGCTTCCATGTTCTCTCCTTTCACGGCTCAGCCGGTGGCCGCCGAGATGCCGATGAAGGCGCAGACGACGACGAAGACGGCGATGAGGTAGGGCCAGACGAACTTGAGGTACCGGTCGTACCCGATCTTCGAGAGCGCGAGGCCGCCCATGATCACCGCGGAAGTCGGCGTCACGAGGTTGACGAGCCCCGACGCGGACTGGAACGCCGTCACCGCGATCGCCCGCGAGACGCCTGCGAAGTCGGCGTGGCGTTCTTCATCACGACCGTGATCCCGCGCGCGAGGACGATGATCAGTCCGGGCGCCGAGGAAGTCGGCCGCGCCGGCGACGATCGTCGTGACGGTCCCCTCCTCCCCGAGTCTCGCGATGAGCCCGATGACGACGGCCATGACGAGGAAGAGCGTCGCGGCCTCGGGGAAGTAGAAGTCGGCGAACGTCGGCAACGGGAAGTTCTTGCCGAAGCCCTCCTGCCAGAGGTCGTTCCACGGGATGAACCCGTAGATCATGAGCAGGAAGGTGCCGGCGAAGAGCACGAGGATCAGCTTCTGGCGGCCTGTCAGCGCCGGCACGTCCGAGATCAGGCTCTCCGCCTCGGAGGCGTCCTGCGGCGACACGCCGACGACCGACTTCTCGGGTGTGGTCCGCACGCGGCGCGCGTACCAGAGCACGTACGCGATCGCGAGCGCGAGGAGGACGAACCACATCGCGATGCGCAGCCCGATCCCGTCGCCGATCGTGATCCCCGCGGCGTCGGACGCGACGCCGGTCGCGAACGGGTTCACCGTCGAGGCGATCACCCCCGTCCCGGCGCCGAGGAAGATGATCGCCGCCGCGACCATCCGGTCGTAGTGGAGCGCGAGCGCGAGCGGGACGAGCAGGACGAAGAAGCCGAGGGTCTCCTCCCACATCCCGTAGCTCGTCCCGCCGAGCGCGAACACGGCCATGAGGATCGCGACGAGGACGGAGCCGCTGTGCCGGAAGCGCAGGGCGAGCCGGCCGATCCCGGTCTGGATCGCCTGCGTCTTCATCGTCACCGTGATGAACGCGCCGACGGCGAGGACGAAGAGGAAGATCGCCGCCGAGCCGTAGAGCAGGCCTTCCTCCCACGGGCCGACGAAGCCGTTCACGTTCTCCAGGCCGTAGAGTCCGTTCGGCGTCGCGTCCCAGAGCTGCTTGAACCGGAACGTGAACGACGTGTCGACGCACGGCAGGCCTGCCTCGCCGTAGGTCGCGCCGGGCGCGGCGGCGGCGTCGGCAGGCGCCTGGCCGCTCTCCGTCGGCGACTCGACGTCGAGCGCGGGCGACGTGGCGAGCGTCGCCGAGCACCACGGCAGCGTGTGGTACGTCCCCGGCTTCGGCGAGTCCGACGAGTCCTTCGTGTACGTCCCCGAGGGGACGAAGAACGACGCGATCCAGACGAGGAGCAGGACCGCGGCGAGGACGGTGAAGGCGGTTGGAAAGCGGAAGCTTCTCGACTTTTCGCCGGGCTGCGGCTCTGGCTCCGCGGACACGGCCCGAGCTTATGGCAGCCGTAGCGGCTGCGGGAGGTGACCGACCTGTCGGAACGACAGGCGTTCACCACACTGCCACCGGCCGGGGAGCCGGGAGTGAGCCGGCTCCCCGATCGTGCGTCACAGTCTAGGACACCGGCACCGTCGTCAGGGCGAACGCCGCCTGCAGCGGCACGTCGAACCGTGCGACGCCCGCGTCGTTCGTCGTCACGGTTCCGGCGATCGAGTTCGTCCCGTCGCCGCTCGCGTTCCAGACCGCGAGCGTGAACGTCGTGTCCGGCGGCAGGTTGCCGATGCTGTACGACGACGGCGGGCCGGCCGACACGGTGTTCAGCGCCTTGCCGTTCGTGTCGAGCCCGAGAACGGTCACGTCACCGGTGGGGCTCGTGTAAGCGGCGAGCTCCTGCTCGGGCTGGTCGTTGGTCGTGTCGCCCATGTTCGTGCGCCACGCCGGCACCGACCAGTCGCTCGAGTCCCACGGGTCGACGCCGATGATCTGCCAGCCCGGCGCCGTCGTGTGGAAGATGAGCGACATGGCGTAGTAGGTCGGCGTCAGCGGCGACCCTTCCGTCGGCGGCCCGATCATCCAGTGGAGCTGGTTCGTGGCGCTGCTGTTGTCGTAGCGTCCCCAGTAGGCGTCCCACTTGGACGTGCCGGCGACGCCGAGCTGCGCCGAGTCGACGTTGAACCAGAACTGCTGGAAGCCGGCGATGTTCGTCCGCCAGATCTCCGGGCAGCTCGGGTCGACGGCGTAGTAGAGATACCGGAAGGCGGGCTTCGTGCCGCACGTGTCGTTGGCGCGAATCCCGAACTCCATCATGTACAGCGGCTTGCGCTGCTCGGGCGGCAGCACCTCGTCGGCCAGATGCCAGCTGTCCCGGAGCCGGTACTCGAGACGGCCGGAGTCGTAGTAGAACCAGTAGACGTGCTCGGCGTACGCGTCGAGGATCCCGCCGAGGTCGGTGGCGATCGTCTGCAGGAACGCGTAGTGGTCGCGCGCGGGATTGCCGCCGTTCTCGACGAGGCCGGGGCCCATGATGTGGATCTGGTCGCGGAGCCCGCGGTTGACGAGCTCGGTGTTCATCGCCCGGACGAGCGCCTCGTACTGGGGGATCGACACGCTGCCCGAGTTCGGCTCGTTGCCGACCTCGACCCACCGCACGTTGGTGAGACCGTGATTGACGACGAGATCCTGGAGCACGTCGGCGAACTTGGCCATCGGCGGCCCTGCCGGCCCCGTCAGGACGTTGCCGAGGTTCTGGAAGCCGATCATGATTGTCGCGCCGGTGTCCTGGGCGAGCTGGACGACACTGACGAACGACGTGTAGTTCTTCTGCCAGTCGGGGAAGTTGCCGTTCGCGTTCCCGTCCCAGTTGTCGTTGTAGAAGATCCGCACGAGCTGGGGCTCGAGCATCTTCACCTTGTTCTCGACGTCGCCGTAGCCGAGATTCGGCGGCCAGGGCGTCACCGGTGCGTACAGGTGGCCGTTGAACTGCGCGCCATAGCCCCCGAGCGACGGGAAGAGCACACGCGGCGGACTCGCGAGCCGGTTCTTCGTCACCTCCACCGTCGCGCTGCGCTCGTTGTTCGTCGCGTCGTACTCGTCGGGCGCGACGTTCGTGACGGCGGCGTCCAGCACGACGGGCACCGGCGTCGTGAGCGCGATGCCCGGGAAGGTGAGCGTGACGTGGCCGCCGGCCGGGACCGTCACCTGCTGCGGGCCGGCGAGCGGCGCACCGTTGCCGGTGAGCGTCACCGTCGCCGTTGCGCCGACGTCGCCGTTCACCTCGGAGATCTCGGCGGTGACGTCGACCGGATGCGTCGGCAGCGTCTGGAGCGGAGCGGTCACCCTCGAGACGACGAGGTCGGGCCGCAGCAGCGACGGGGTCGACGCGTTGACGGAGTTCGTGCGCAGCGGCGTTCCCGTCTGAACCGCGGCGAGGACGTTGATCCGCGTCCCCTGCGCGATCCGCCCGACCGGGAGCTGCACGACGCCGCCCGGCGCCGCGACGTCCTGGAGGCTGGCGACGAGCGGGATCCTGCCGCCCGTCGACGGCAGCGTCACCACGAGGCTCCTCACCGTCGTGACCGCGTCGCAGCCGGCCGCCTCGGTGAAGCGGAGCGTCAGGTCGGTCGACGTCTTCCCCGTCAACGCGCCCGCGGCCAGCGAGTACGCGAACCTCGCCGGGCACGCGGCCGACGCCTTCTCGGCGGCACGTGCGCCGCCGGGGGCCAGGCCCGCGGCGGCGACGAGGACGAGGGCTCCGGCGATCGCGCCGAGCCGTCCCGGCACGAAGAGCGTACGGAGCATGGTTCCCCCTCTCCGGACGGCGTGCCGACGCGCCGCAGACGCGCAAGCCTGCCTCCGCACCCCGCCCTCTCGGTTGTCCGCGGGAGGCCGATGCCGCAAGGTCGGGCCCGGCCCGAGCCGGCGCGTCCCGCGGGAACTGCGGTTCGACCTTCGCCCGCCGGCCGCGGCCGGCCATCGGGGGATTCCCTGCAGGGCGCTAGGTCAGCGCGTCCGCGACGAACGCCGCGATCGCCGCCGAGAAGTCGTGGCGGCTCGCCTCCCAGGCGTAGAACATGTGCCCGCCGCCGAAGTGGCGGACGGTGAGCCGGCCGGCCGTGTCGGCATCGAGCCGCATCAGGTTCCGCAGCCGGTCGCTCGCGTAGTACGGCGTCACGAGGTCGTACCGCCCGTGCGTGATGAACGCCTTCAAGTGCGGGTTCAGCGACATGCCGTAGCGGAAGTCGTCGGTCGCGCCGGGAGCCGGCTGGAAGGCAGGTGCCTCCGTGTCGTCCTTCCAGGCGCGGTTGACCTCGTAGCTCAGGAGCTCGTACTCCCGGTCGGTCTCGACGCCGATCTCGGATCGGAGCAGCCGGTTGATCCCCATCGTGTACGCGGGGCTGAACCCGGAGAGGGTCGGATCGGGTCCGGCGAACGGGTCACGGTCCGGGAACGGGTCCGTGACCGTGAGCGTCGCGTCGTAGAGACCGAGCACCTTCCGCTCGTCGCGCAGCAGCTCGCGCGTGAAGACGCGGATCGTGATCCGGCCCTCGGCGCGCGCGACGAGGTCACGGGGAAGCCCGATCAGGTCGGCGAGCCGCGTGAGGATCCGCTCGCGCTCGGGCGGCTCCATCGATGCGCCGCGCGCCAGGAAGGACGCGAAGTCGCCCGTCGCGAACGCCTCCCCCTCGCGCAGGACGTCGTCGAGCGGCGTGCCGGCCGCAAACGCGCGCGAGCGCCCGTGATGCGCCGCGGCCGCGGCCATCGTCGGCACGAGGTCCACCCACGGCACCACGTCGTAGTCGGTTCCCGCGAGCGACGCGATCTCGAGCGCGGGCGAGATGAGGATCGCGCCGTTGAGCCCGATCCCGGCGGTCTCCTGCAACATCTTCACGAGCCGTCCGACGCGGTAGCCGCCGTAGCTCTCCCCCGCGATGAAGATCGGCGACCCCCAGCGGCCGCGGCTCGACAGCCAGCGTCCCATGAACTCGCACAGCGACTCGAGGTCGCGCTTCCAGCCGAAGTACTCCTTCGGGTCCGGCGCGTCGTCCTTCTTGTCGTCCTTGCCGTCGTTCTTGTCCGGCTCGATCACGCGGCTGAACCCCGTGCCGACCGGGTCGACGAACACGAGGTCGGCGAACGCGAGCCACGACGACTCGTTCTGGACGAGCCGCGGCGGCAGCTCCGGCAGCGTGCCGTCCGGCGGGAACGCGACGCGCTGCGGCCCGACGGCGCCGACGTGGAGATACGCGGACGACGCGCCCGGCCCGCCGTTGAACACGAACATCACGGGCCGGTCGGTGTCGGCGGCATCCGCGACGTACGACACGGAGAAGATCTCCGCCGCGGGCTTCTCCTTCTTGCGCAGCACGATCCAGCCCGCGCTCGCCGTGTATGCAATCGGCTCGGCGCCTCCGGTCCAGACGGCGGAGGTCTCCGCGCCGGCCGGCGGCTCGTGGTCGGCCTCTGCGGCCGGCTGCTCGCTCTTCGTCTCGTCGCTCATGCGCGAGACGCTACCGACTCACCGGTCCGGCGGCTCCACCAACTCGGTCTCGAGCAGCGCGAGGAGCGGGCAGTTCCTGCCGTGCTCGCCCGGGTCGGCCAGCCGGTCGAGGCGGATCGTCCGCCCGCAGAGGCAGACCCCGTACTCCGGGTCCTCCCCCGCGATCCGGCCGCCTCGGTGCCTGCCGCGGCCGGCTCTCCTCAACCACCGCACGTCTCGGTCTCCGTTCTGCTCATTTGATCAAATATCAGTTCCAACGTAGCGGCCCCCACCGGCCCATGGGTCTCGGCGTGGCCCGTCTGCGTCATGAACCGGAGCCCGGGTACGGGATTTGCACCGATGGCCCGGCGCTCGAAGCGGGCGATGCCGGGGAGGAGACAGCCGTGACCGTCGCGCCGACACCCGTTCCCGAGCACCGTCATCCGCACGGCCGCCGCCTCGCCCTCGTCGCCGCCGCCGTCGCGCTCGTCGCCGTCGGCGTGGCGATCGGGCGCTCGGGCGTATTCGGCACCTCGTCGGGCTCGAGCACCGAGCACGGCAGCGGCACGCCCGCGGCGCAGACGCGGAAGCTGCCGGCGTTCGGCGCCGTCGAGCTCGCCGGCTCCAACATCGTCACCGTCGCCGTCGGCCGCCCGCAGTCGGTCGTCGTCCATGCCGACTCGAACCTGCTCGACCACGTCGCCACCAGCGTCGTCGACGGGCGGCTCGTGATCTCGGATGTCGGCAGCTACTCGACCAGGACGCCGATGAGCGTCGCGGTGACGGTGCCGTCGCTGAGCACGCTGACGCTGAGCGGCAGCGGCATCGTCACGGCCGCGAACGTCGACGCGAAGGCATTCACGGTCGCGCTTCCGGGCAGCGGCGTGCTGCGCGCGAGTGGCACGGTCGACCGGCTGAACGTCACGCTTCCCGGCTCCGGCGACGCGCAGCTCCAGGATCTCGTCGCGCATGACGTGCAGGCGGTCGTCTCGGGCTCCGGCCGGATCCTCGTCCATCCGACCGGCTCGCTCGACGCGTCGGTGCCCGGCAGCGGCGCCGTCATGTACGTCGGCAACCCGCCGAGCGTGACCTCCAGCGTGACCGGCAGCGGCGCGGTCGTCCCCGGCTAGCGCGCTCTCAGAAGACGATGACGGCGCGGCCGCGGAGACCGCCCGCCTCCATCGCGCGGTGCGCGTCCGCGGCCCGCTCCGGCGGATACGTGGCGGCGACGCGGAGCCGGAGCGTGCCGTCGGAGGCGAGCCCACGCACCTGCTCGAGCCAGTCGGTCCGCTCGAGGACGCCGAAGACGAGCACCGGTCGGATCTCGATGCCGCGCTCGGGCTCACCGGCGTCCCAGCTGCGGACGGGGACGAGGGCGCCTCCGTCGCGGATCGCCGGGAACGCGTCGCGCTTGAGCAGCGCCGTGTCGACGAAGCCGTCGACACCGTCGAGCACGACGTCGCGCACCGCCGCCGGGAAGCCCTCGCCGCGGGGCAGGACGACGTCGGCGCCGGCGGCGCGCACGAGCGCCTCGTCGTCGGGGGCGGCGTCCGTGACGACGCGCAGGCCGCGCAGCTTCGCGATCGGGATGACGTAGGACGCGAGCAGTCCCGCACCGCCGCTGACGCCGAGCGTCTGCCCCGGCGCGAGGGCGAGCAGCTCGAGCGAGAGCACCGCCGTCAGGCCGTTCATCGGCAGCGTCGCCGCCTGCTCGAGCGTCGCTCCGTCCGGGATCGGCACGACCGAGGCGGCGGGCACGACGACGAGCTCCGCCTGCGCTCCGCCCTCCGGCCGGCGCGGAGAGACCGCCGCCATCACCTCGTCGCCGGCGTGCAGGCGGTCGACGCCCTCGCCGACCGACTCGACGAGCCCGGCCGCGTCCATCCCCGGCACCCACGGCGGCTCGAGCCCCTCCGCCCCGCGCTCGCGCAGGCCGATGTCGGTCGGGTTGACCGCCGCCGCCTTCACCGCGAGCCGGACCTCCCCCGGTCCCGGCTCGCGCACGGGGCGCTCGACCACGTCCAGCACCTCGACGCCTCCCGGCCTCGTGATCCCCACGGCCCTCGCGGTCGCAGTCACTCCCGCTCCTCCCTCGTCGGCGGTGCTGCGAACTCTCTCATGCGCAAACACTCGGAGGGATCGGACGTCAACGGCTTTGATGGGGTCGCTCTCCGGATGGATCCGCGCCGTCGTTCGGTGGCTCGCGCTCGCAGCGCTCCTCGCCGCGGTCGCCGTCGCGTTCGCCGACTCGTCGATCGTCGTGCTCGCGCTGCCCGAGCTGCTCCGGCAGTTCGACGTGTCGATCACCGGCGTCGCCTGGGTCGTCTCGGCGTACAACCTGTCGCTCGCCGTCGTCGCGCTCGCGTACACGCGCTCGCGGTGGTCGGCGCGGCTTCCGGCCGCGCGGGCCGCGCGGGTCGGCGCGCTCGTGTTCCTCGTCGCGTCGCTCGGGTGCGCCGCGGCGCCGGCCGTCGGGCTCCTCGTCGCGTGCCGGGTGGTGCAGGGTGCGGGAGCGGCGCTGCTGCTCGTCGGGGCGCTGCCGCTGATCCGCGGACTGGCGAGGACGCGGCAGCGGGGAACGGCGCTCTGGGCCGGCGCCGGCGTCTTCGGGGCGGCGCTCGGCCCGGCGCTCGGCGGCGCGCTCACCGACGTCGCCGGCTGGCGGGCCGTCTTCCTCGCGCAGGCGCCGGTCGCGGCGCTCGCCCTCGTCGCGGCGCTCGGCGTCCGCGTTCGAAGCGCCGAGCTCGCGCCGCTCGAGCGGACGCCCGGGCCGAGGCGACACGCCGCGAGCCTCGCGCTCGCGCTCGCGTCGGCCGCGCTCGTCGGACTGCTGTTCCTGGCCGTCGTGCAGCTCGTCGACGTGTGGCGGCTGACGCCGCTCGCGGCCGCGGCCGTCGTCAGCGTGATCCCGCTCGCGACCGTGCTCGCGCAGCCGCTCGCGTCCCGTCTCGCGGGAGCCGAGGCGACCGGCGCGATCCTCCTCGCGGCCGGCCTCGCCGGCATGGGCTTCCTCCCCGCGCGCAGCGTGTCCTGGGTGGTCGCCGCGCTCGCGGTCGCCGGGGCGGGCCTGGGACTGCTGCTGCCCGGACTGACGCGGCGCGTGCTCGCCGACGCCGGCCCCTCGGCGGAGGGCGCCGCGCACACCGCGTGGATCCGCCACGCCGGACTCGTCGCGGGGATCCTTCTGCTCGCACCGCTGCTGACGGCCGATCTCACGACGGCAGGCCAGGACGCGAAGCTGCGCGGCGTCTCCGTCGTGCTCGACGCGCCCGTCTCCTTCACGACGAAGGCGCGTCTCGCCCTCGACGTCGCGCCCGTGCTGACCCGCCCCCCGCGCGCGCAGCTGCCCGACTTCGCGAGCAGGCTCGGATCCCGCCACGACCCGACTCTGACGCGGATCGGGCGGCAGCTCGACGGCGTCGTCGAGGCGACGGTCACCCGCGGGTTCCGGCGCTCGTACCTCCTCGCCGGCCTGCTCGGCCTCCTCGCGCTCGTGCCGCTCGCCGTGCTCCGCGGCGGCGCGCCGCGAAGGCGGCCCGGCGCGGCCGTCGTCGCGCTCGCCGTCGCGGCCGCGCTCGTCGGCGCCGAGCTGGCGGCCGGGGCGCAGGCCTTCGGCGCCCGCCCCCGGCTGGAGCCGCCGTGCGCGTCGCGGCCGTCGGGGACGGACTCGGAGGCGCAGCAGCTCGCGCTCGAGGGACTCGACGCCGTCGCCTGCCGGTTCCACAAGAGCCGCGAGCAGCTGCTCCTCGACGTCGCCGACTGGGCGCGCGGCCTGCATCTCCCGTTCGGCTGACCGCGGCGACCGCTACCGCACGCGGCCTTTGCGCGGCTCGAGCGGGAGGCGCGCGCGCTGCCAGCCGGCCATTCCGCCCTTGAGGTTGACGACGTCGTAGCCGTCCTTGCGGAGCTGGGCGGTCGCGCGGGCGGAGCGCGAGCCGCTTCGGCAAACGGCGACGTAGCGGCGGCTCGGGGCGAGCTCGCCGCTGCGCGTGCGGAGCGCCCCGAGCGGGATGGTCTTCGAGCCGGCGATGTGCCCGGCCTTCCATTCGCCGCGCTCGCGGACGTCGAGCGCGACGAGCTGCCTCGCCCGCAGCGCCTCGGCGGCCTCGCCGGCGGTGACCGACGGCGGGAAGAGAGACGAGAACAGTCCCATCACATCGAAGCGACGAGGTGGCCGAGCGAGCACAGCTGCTGCTGGAGCGAGCCGCAGACGTCCTCGCACAGGCTGAGCACGCCCTCGTCGACGATGCGGTAGCGCACGGAGGTGCCGTCCTTGCGCCGGCCGAGGATGCCCGCGTCCGCGAGCACCGCGAGGTGCTTGGAGACGTTCTGCTGGGAGGCGCCGAGCGCGTCGGAGAGCTCGCTGACCGTCGCCTCGCCGTCGCGAAGCCGGTCGAGGAGCCGGATCCGCATCGGCTCCCCGACCGCGCGGAAGCGGCGTGCGATCAGCACGACGAGGTCGTCGGGGAGCGGGTGCGGGAGCGTCGTCCTCTTCATCTCTTTGCGAAATAAACGGATTAGTTGTAGAGTTGTATAGCATGACTACGACAATCCGGCAAGGAGGCATGAGATGTCCAGGAACATGAGCACCCTCGACCGCGTCATCCGCGGCTTCGCCGTCGCCCCTCTTGCGATCCTCGCGGCCGTGCTGCTCGGCGTCGGCTCGATCGGCGGAATCGTCCTCTTCGTGATCGCGGCGATCATGATCGTCACCGCGGCCGTCGGCGTCTGCCCGCTCTACTCCCTCCTCCATCTCGACACCCGCGGCAGCCGGCCGCTGCCCCACTAGGGACCTGATCAAAGGAGAACCCGAATGGACGTGACGACCGAGACCTTCGAGCGCGACGTCGTCGAGCGCTCGCACGAGCTGCCCGTGCTCGTCGACTTCTGGGCGGCATGGTGCGGCCCCTGCCGCGCGCTCGGCCCGGTGCTGGAGCGCGAGGCGGAGGAGCGCGACGGCGAGTTCGCGCTCGCGAAGGTCGACGTCGACGCGAACCCGGAGCTCGCAGGGCGCTATCGCGTCCAGGGCATCCCGGCGGTGAAGGCGTTCCGCAACGGCGAGGTCGTCTCCGAGTTCGTCGGCGCGCTTCCCCCCGCCGCCGTCGCAGAGTTCCTCGACGAGCTGACAGGCCCGACCGCGAGCGAACGGCTCGTCGCCGAGCTGACCGCGTCGGGAGAGCATCCGGAGATCGTCGACGCGCTCGACCACGGCGACAGGGAGCGCGCGCTCGAGCTCCTGCTCGCGGCGATCCTCGCCGCCGACGGCGACGAGCAGAAGCGGCTGGTCGAGCTCACCGTCGGCCTCTTCGGCGAGATCGGGCACGAGCACCCGCTGACGACGCGCTACCGCAAGCGGCTGGCCGCGAGCCTCTACTGATGAGCACGAGCGGGACCATCCGGCCGAAGGAGTTCCACTTCCCGCTCAGCGTCGAGTGGACGGGCGACCGCCGCGTCGCGGTGCACGTCGAGGGGAAGCCGGCGATCGACGTCGCGCCGCCGCCGGTCTTCCGCGGCGTCGACCCCGGGCTCTGGAGTCCCGAGGACTTCCTCGTCGCGGCGGCCGCGTCCTGCCTCGCCGTCACCTTCACCGGTCTCGCGGCCCGCGCAGAGCTGCCGTACGAGCGGCTCGCCGTCGACGCGGACGGCGTCTGCGGCAGACGAGACGACGGACGATTCGGCTTCACGCGCATCCTGCTCCGGCTCGAGCTCGAGACGGACGCATCGCACGAAACGGACGCGCGGCGCCTCGCGGAGCGGGCCGAGGAGCAGTGTCTCGTCTCGGCGTCGCTCGCCCTCCCTGTCGAGACGGTGGTCGAGGTGCGGCCGCGCGACGCCGCCGGCTGACGCTGCGCAGAAACCGTCCGCGGTACATCGGTGGGCACCGTGCCTGGGCTTACCATGCCGACCCTGAAACCGGTCTCCCGGGTGGGCCTATTCGTCACGACACCTGGATGTGGGACCGGGGAAAAGCCGTCAGCGAGCTCGAAAGCCCGGAGCCAGACGTGCTGTTTGTCTGTGGAAGCAGCCGTAACGCGACGCTTCCTGCCCTAGACGTGGACGCCGCCCAGCCGCTCAACCCGGTGGTCGACGAATTGCTTCGCCTGGCAACCTGAGCAACATCCCCACCGAGGTGCCGCGGACGGCAGAAACCCGAATTTGCAGCTGTCCGGCCCCCCGTTATCTGGTCCAGCCGGTGTGTGGCGTTGAGTGGGTGTGAGGCCTTCCTATGGAGGTGATTCATGCGTACGAAGCGCTAC
>Ga0335069_10009923_pt1 | contig 13529 bp, 9 predicted proteins | sample Lox_Sample_11_FD_206714 | JGI IMG/M metagenome (GOLD analysis project Ga0335069, IMG submission 206714) | Soil microbial communities from Loxahatchee National Wildlife Refuge, Florida, United States - Lox_Sample_1.1 | ecosystem: Environmental > Terrestrial > Soil > Wetlands | place: USA: Florida... | reverse complement strand
GCGGGCGGCCGCCAGCTGCTGGCTGACGGCGGCCCTGGCCTTCACCATCCAGTCGGGCCGGTACTGCGGGTCGCGGTGCACGTCGAGCCCGCCGTCGGTCATGAACAAGATGACCTTGGTGGCCCCCGCCGGGGACGGCGGGCTGATGGTGGAGGCCGGGCCGAGGTAAGACATGGCCTGGCCGAGCGCCGCGGCGTAATCCGTGTCGTCGCCCTCGGCCTCGGTCCTGGGGTGCAGGCCGCTCTCGCAGGTGCCGAGGTAGTTCAGGTCGGCGGCGCTGGCGATCGTCGGCTGGCAGGCCACGTTGACCGGATCCTGATCCGGCGCCTTCCCGTTCCTGCCGCCGAAGCCGACGACCGTGACCCGGCTGGCGGGATTGAGCAGCGTCTGGCTGATCGTGGCGGCGGCCTCACTTTCCTGCGCCACGGTCGCGGGGGTCTCGCTCCCGGATTCGTCGACCAGTATTACGACATCAAGCAGCACGTCACTGTTCTGGCTGGCCGCGTCCTTCCCGGCGTGCGCCGTGCGCGGAGTTATGCGGGCCGCTTGAAATGCCTGGGCAGGCACGGGCAAAGCCAGCAGGAGCAGTACTGTGATTAAAGTGATCGATAGGCGCCGTATCGATAGCCGCCCAACGGCGAGCTGAGCATCCAGCCGACGGGAAATTACGCCACGCCTCATACCGCGCCCCCCACAGACGCCGCAACACGGACCCGCCAGTAATACGAGTAATCCTCAGATTATCTTAATACTCCCCCATTGCCCAGCGCCCAATCATCCTTTCCGGCGCTGTTACGGATCCGTGCTCACGTGATTGTGGAGGATTCTGGTCAGGCCAAGGTGGCGGGACCCCGCTTGGTCATCTGGCGGGCGATGATCATGCGCTGGATCTCGCTGGTGCCTTCCCAGATGCGCTCGACGCGCAGTTCGCGGAAGAAGCGCTCGGCCACGTTCTCCCGCATGTAGCCCCGGCCGCCGAACACCTGGACGGCGCGGTCGGCGACCCGGCCCGCCATCTCTGAGCAGAACAGCTTGGCCATCGAGCACTGCGCGTGGGATACCTTCACGTCGGCGCCGCGGCCGATGGCGCGGGCCGTCTCGTAGGCCATCGCCCGGGCCGCGAACAGCTCGGTGAGGCTGTCCGCCAGCATCCCGGCCACCAGCCCGTACTCGCTGATCGGCTGGCCGCCGGCCCGGCGGGCGGCGGCGAACGCGGTCATCTCCGCGGTGAGCCGCTCCGCGGCGCCGAGGCAGCGGGCGGCCACCATCAGCCGCTCGAACCTGAACCACTCGTACGCGAAGGCCATCCCGTCGCCTTCCGCGCCGACCAGGTTCGCCGCCGGGACGCGCACGTCCTCGAACGCCACGATCGGATGGTGGTGGCTGATCGTGTGCGAGTAGGCCGGCGTCCGGATCACCCGGACCCCTGCGCTCGGCAGGTCCACCAGGAACATCGCGTGCTCGCCGCGGTGCGGCCCGGCCGTCAGCCGGGCCTGGAAGAAGGCGAAGTCGGCGGTGTTGTACGAGGTGACGTGCCACTTGACACCGTTGAGCACGTACTGGCCGCCGTCCAGGTACGCGGTCGCCTCGATCGCGTCCACGTCGGAACCCGCGCCCTCCTCGGTGATCGCGTAGCACTCCTCGCGATCCCCCGCGATCGCGGGCCTGACGTACCGGTCGATCTGGTCCCGGGTGGCCACGGCGGGCATCCAGGACGGCGGGGTGGCCGCCACCCAGCCCAGCGCGTTGGTCACCCGGCCCATCTGCTCCTGGACCAGCACCTGCTGCAGGGACGTGCAGCCACCGCCACCGAGTTCTCGCGGCATGTTCGTGGCATGCAGGCCGAGTTCGCGGGCGCGCTTGGCGTGCGCGGCGGTCACGTCGGCGGGCAGCGCCCCGCCGGACCGTTCGGCCTCTTCCTCGAGCGGGATCAGCTCGTCCGCGAACCCGCGGGCCCGCGCCTGGATCTGGCGATCTTCTTCCGACAACCCGTACATGCGGCGGTACCTCCAGGCGCCAGCCCTCGTATTGACTGAATGTTCAGTCTATGCCAGCATCGGTCGTGTGCCAATGAGCTTTACGAGCGGGGCCTTCGAGGACGGGAGGCGATGAGCATGGCGGACGAGACCGCGGACGCCGTGGTGGTGGGCGGCGGGACGGTGGGCGCCTGGTGTGCCTATTTCCTGCGCCGGGCCGGGCTGGCGCGGGTCATCCTGGCTGAGAAGGGCTGGCTCGGCCAGGGCGCGAGCAGCCGCGCGGCCGGCGTCGTCCGGATGCAGGGCGGGACGCCCGAGGCGGTGCGCCTGGGCCAGTGGTCCCGCCAGTTCTACCTGAGCCAGCGGGACGAGATCGGCACCGACTCCGGGTTCACCCAACAGGGTTACCTGCTGCCCTGCTTCACCGAGGCGGAGGTCATGGCGGCGCACGCTCGGATGGCCATGCAGACCGCGCTCGGCGTTCCGGTGCGGTGGCTGGATCCGGGCCAGGTGGACGCGGCCAACCCCACGCTCGCGCCCGGGCAGACGCTCGGCGGTACCTTCTGCGCGCAGGACGGCTTCATCACGCCGCCCCGCAACGTGGCCGCCTACACGGTGGCGCTGATCCGCAGCGGCGTGGAGGTCCGCGAGCACGTCGCCTTCCTGGGCCTGACCGCTTCTGGCGTGGACACGAGCCAGGGGCGGATCGCCGCGGGCCTGGTGGTGCTCACCGGCGGGCCGAAGCTCGCCGCGGTCGGCCGGCTGGCCGGCCTGCGCATCCCGGCCGGCGGCGCCCGGCACCAGGTCGCGGTGACCGAACGCCACCCCGACCTGGATCCGGCCCGGGTGCCGATGGTGTTCGACCTGGCCGCGGGGCTCTACTGGCGGCCGGAAGAGGGCGGCCTGCTGTTCGGCATGAGCAACCCGGACGAGCCGCCCGGCGAGAACCGCGAGGTGGATGAGGAGTACCTGGCCAAGATGCGGGCCCGGCTGGCCGCGCTGGTCCCGGTCACCGCCGGGCTCGGGCTGCGCCGGGTCTGGGCGGCGACCATCGACTACACCCCGGATCACCTGCCCATCATCGGCCGCGCCCCCGGGCTCGACCGGGTCACGGTGGCCTGCGCGGGCGGGGCCGGCATGATGTGGGGACCCGGCGTGGCCCGCGCCGCCGCCGACGTCGCGCTCACCGGCTCCAGCGACGTGCTCGACGTGTCGCCCCTCGGCCTCGACCGCTTCGACGAGGCCGGCCACAGCCGCCTCGCGACCGACCCCATCGCCCTGCCCTTCCCGGAGAGGATCGCCTCGTCATGATCGCCGCCACCACGTGTCCATCCTCAAGTTCATCGAGGCCAACTGGGGGCTGCCCGGGCCGCCACGATCGATAGCCTGGCGGTATGGACTATCGGACGCTGGGAGACAGTGGCTGCGCGGTATCGAGCCTGTGCCTGGGCACGATGACGTTCGGCGTCGAGACCGACGAGCAGGGCGCGCACCAGCAGCTCGACCGCTTCACCGAGGCGGGCGGCACGCTGGTGGACACGGCCGACGTGTACGGCGACGGGAGATCCGAGGAGATCATCGGCCGCTGGTTCGCCAGCCGCCCGGCCGGCGTCACCGAGCCCGTGGTGCTGGCCACCAAGGGCCGCTTCCCGCAGCCCGGTGACGGCTCGCCGAACGGCGCCGGGCTCTCCGCCCGTCACCTGACCCGGGCGCTGGACGCGTCGCTGCGCCGTCTCGGGCTGGAGTCGGTCGACCTGTACCAGGTGCACGCCTACGACCCGCTGACGCCGCTCGAGGAGACGCTGCGCACGCTGGACCAGTTCGTGCGGGCCGGCAAGATCCGCTACTACGGGCTGTCCAACTTCACCGGCTGGCAGCTGACCAAGGCCGTGCACCTGGCCCGGGCGATGAGCACGGCCGGGCCGGTCACGCTCCAGCCGCAGTACAGCCTGCTGGCCCGGGAGATCGAGTGGGAGATCGTGCCCGCCGCGCTCGACGCCGGCCTGGGCCTGCTGCCGTGGAGCCCGCTGGGCGGCGGCTGGCTGTCCGGCAAGTACCGGCGCGACCAGCGCCCGACCGGCGCCACCCGACTCGGCGACGACCCGAACCGCGGGATGGAGGCCTACGACCGGCGCGGTACGGAGCGTACCTGGAATGTCATCGACGCGGTGCAGAGGGTGGCCGAGGACCGCGGCGTGTCCATGGCCGAGGTGGCGCTGGCCTGGGTGACGGCCAGGCCCGCCGTCACCTCCACCATCCTCGGCGCCCGCACGCTGGGCCAGCTCGAGACCAACCTGCGTTCGGCGCAGCTGCGGCTGACCGCGGCCGAGACCGCGGCCCTGGACGCCGTCAGCGCCCCGCAGGTCGTCGACTACCCCTACGGAGAGCTCGGGGTGGAGCAGCGGTCCCGCACGCTGGCGGGCGGCCGCTGAGCCTCCCGTCAGAAGGCGGCCACGCGGGAGCAACCGGACCGCGCCTGGGCGTTGAATCGTTACCGGGCGGCGGGTGACGCTGAATGTCATGGTGTGGCGGATTCATTTCACCGCGGAGGACCTGGCGCGCATCCAGGTCAGCCCGACGCTGGGCCCGCTGGCCGAGACGGTGATGGCGGTCTCGCTGCTCAGGTCCCCGCGGCAGCCGCGCACCCTGCTCAGCGAGTGGCGCGGCCAGGTCCAGGGCAAGGTCACGCCGGCGATGAAGCCGCTGACCGCGCTGATCCCGCCCGGCACCCATGGCGTGGACCTGTTCACGCTCACCGGCGAGGCGGCGACGATCGAGCAGGGCGTCCAGGCACTGCTCGGCGTGCCGCGAGAGCACCTGCTGGTGGAGATGGAGTACGCCGACCGGCGCAGCCGGCTGCCGGCGGCCGCGTGGGCGCTGGCCGAGACGGGCCACCGGCCGGATCTCGCCGAGGCCACGCAGGCGGCCTACCAGGCGCTGGTCGAGCCGTACTGGACCCGCATCCGCGCCCTGCTGCACGCCGAGCAGGCCGCCCGCCGCCGGACGCTGGCCCGCGAGGGCGCCAGCCGGCTGCTCGCCTCGCTGCAGGGCCAGCGGATCCGCTGGCGGCCGCCGGTCCTGGAGATCCTGATGCCGAGCGACCTCGACATGGACCTGGACGGCCGGGGCATCGCGCTGGTCCCTTCGGTCTTCGTCGGCAAGGACCTCAGCCTGCACGAGAACCCCAACCACTGCTCCGAGATGCCGCGGCTGGTCCTGCCCGCGGCGGACGCGGGCCGGGCCCGGCTGTGGAACGGCTCGCGGCCCCCGGGAGCGGCGCTGGCCGCGCTGGTGGGCCGGAACCGGGCCGCGGTGCTGCGGAGCATCGCGGACGGGTGCACCACCACCGAACTGGCCCGCCGGGCCGGGGTCTCGCTCGCCGCGGCCAGCCAGCACGCGGCGGTGCTGCGCGACGCCGGCCTCATCGCCAGCCGCCGGCAGGGCGGTGCGGTCCTGCACGTGCTCACGCCGCTCGGCGCGGAACTCCTGCAAGCCGGGTAGGGCCGGGGTAGGGCTGGCCCTGGCGGGCCAGCCCCGGATCGGACCACCGGCTATGGTTCCGTCTTCAGGATCGCCAGCGGCCGGCGGCCGGGCAAACCCTTTCAGCCGTAGCTGAAACCCCTCGGGCCGGGCCGGGGATTGACAGCTGACACAAAACAGCATCAACATCGGTAAAGAACGGTCATATAGGAGCCGTATGCTGCCGACTCAGCGCCGTCAGGCCATCCTCGCCGAGGTCCGCCAGGCGCGGGCGGTCTCCGCGGAGGAGCTCGCACGGAGGTTCGGCGTCTCGCTGGAGACGATCCGCCGTGACCTGCGCGGCCTGCGGGACCGCGGGCTGCTCGAGCGGGTCTACGGCGGCGCGCTCTCGGTCCGGTCCACCGAGGGCGACTTCGCTACCCGGAGCACCCTGCACAGCGCGCGCAAGCAGGCCATCGCGGAGCTGGCCGCGACCCTGGTCGAGCCCGAGGACACCATCGTCATCGACATCGGCACCACCGCGCTGGAGGTGGCCAGGGCGCTGCCGGCGGCGTTCCGCGGCCGGGTGCTGACGAACTCGGTGCCCGCCGCGATGGCGCTCGCCGACCGGGAGGAGATCGAGCTGCTGCTGTGCGGCGGGCAGGTGCGGCACGGCGACGCGGCCTGCTTCGGCACGCAGGCGGAGGCCTTCTTCGCCGACTTCTACGCCGACAAGGCGTTCCTCGGCTCCGGCGGCGTGCACGCCCAGGCGGGGCTGACCGACTACCACCCGCCCGAGGTGACCACGCGGCGCACGATCATCGCGCACGCCGCGGCCTCCTACGTGCTGGCCGACTCGAGCAAGCTCGGCACGATCGCCGTGCACCGGGTCTGCCCGCTCAGTCACGTCACCGCGGTCCTGACCGACCCAGAAGCCGGCGCCGGGGCCATCGAGGTCCTCACCGCCGCCGGCTGCACCATCTTGCGCCCCCCGGACTAGCTCAGGAGTCATCAAACATGGATCAGGTCACCACGGGCAGCGTCCCGGAGGACGAGGAACTGGAGAGGTTCGGCTACCGCCAGCAGTTCGTCCGCTCGCTGCGCCACTTCGAGTCGTTCGCGGTGGCGTTCTCGTTCATCTCGATCACCACCGGGATCTTCACCACCTACGGCTTCGCGCTGGCCACCGGCGGGACCCGGTCCATCTGGACCTGGCCCATCGTGATCGCGGGCCAGGCGCTGGTGGCGCTGGTCTACGGCGCGCTCTCGGTCCGGGTCCCGCTGTCCGGCTACTCCTACCAGTGGGCCTCGCGGCTGGCCAACCCGCACGTCGGCTGGTGGTTCGGCTGGATGTCGTTCGCGTTCCTGACCATCGTGACCGTGTCGGTCGACTACGGCCTGGTCCAGGTGGCCTTCCAGCCGCTGATCGGCCAGGCGTACACCCCGACCAGCGCGGCGCTGGAGACGCTCGTCGTGCTGGCCCTGCAGGCGGCGCTGATCATCACCTCGACCCGGGTCACCACCCGGATGAACAACGCCGCGGTGGCCACCGAGATCATCGGCATCGTCGGGCTGACCGTCCTGCTGCTGGTCGTGGCGGCGATCAGGTCGCTGGGGCACTGGTCGAACCTCACCTCCACCGGGCCGGTGCCGTCCGCCGGCTACTTCGCCTGGCTCGGCCCGTTCATGCTGGCCACGCTGCTCGGCGCGTACACGATCGTCGGCTTCGAGTCGGCCAGCAACCTGGCCGAGGAGACCCACGAGCCGCACCGGGTCATCCCCAAGGCGATGCTCCGCGCGGTGCTGGTCTCCGGCGTGGTGGGGTTCGCGTTCCTGATCGCGCTGGCCTACGCGACCAACAAGGCGGCCTACGCCAGCACCGCGCCGGTGGCGTCGATCGTGCACGACGTGCTCGGCGGGGCGGTGCAGAAGATCTTCCTGGTCTTCGTCTGCGTGTCGATCTTCGCCTGCGGCCTGATCATCATGGTGACCAACAGCCGGCTGATCTTCTCCATGGCCAGGGACCGGCGGCTGCCCGGCCACCAGTTCCTGCACCAGGTGCCGAGGGCGACCGGAGGCCCGGCCTGGGCCACCGTCCTGGCCGCGCTGCTCAGCGCCATCATCGCGCTGGCCCTGCGCACCCACATCGGGGCGCTCACCACGCTGTTCACCGCGTCCACGATCATGCCGGCGCTGCTGTACGCGGGCACGGTGCTGCTGTACGTGCTCACCGCCCGGCGGCTGGGCACGGGGGGAAGCGGGGGCACGCAGGTGCGCCCGTCCGGTCGATATGAACTTCCGATCGTGGCCGGGGCGATCATCTGGCTGGCCTATGAGCTGTGCATCCTGATCGGGCCGAGCGAGTTCCGCGACGCGCAGTACTACGTGCTCGGGGCGCTTGGCGTGGGACTGGTGTTCTACATCGTGCAGCTGGTGACCGAACGCGAGGCGATGCAGAAGGAGCCGGGCCAGGAGTGAACGTCCTGGCCATCGACCAGGGCACGTCGGCGACCAAGGCGCTGCTGGTCGGCGAGGGCGGCGAGGTGCTCGGCCGCGGCGAGGTGCCGGTCCGTACCCGCAGCGCGGGCAGGGACGGGGTGGAGGCCGATCCGGAGGAGCTGCTCGGGTCGGTCGTCGCCGCGGGACGCGGCGCGCTGGCGGCGGCGAGGGCGCCCGCGCACGCGGTCGCGCTGGCCAACCAGGGCGAGACCGTGCTGGCCTGGGAGCGCGGCACCGGCACGCCGCTGTCCCCGGCGATCGTCTGGCAGGACCGCCGGGCGGCGGGTGTCTGCGCGCGGCTCGCGGACCGCGCGGCCGGGCTGACCGCGATCACCGGCCTGCCGCTCGACCCGTACTTCGCCGCGCCCAAGATGACCTGGCTGCGGGAGAACCTGACCGCTGACGGCACGGTCACCACCACCGACACCTGGCTGCTGGACCGGCTGGGCGCGCGGTACGTGACCGACGCCGCCACCGCGTCCCGGACCCTGCTGCTCGACCTGGACTCGGCGGCCTGGTCCGAGGAGGCATGCGACGCGTTCGGCCTGGACCCGGCGGCGCTCCCGGCGGTGGCGGACTGCGCGGCGGTGGTCGGCGAGACGTCGCTGTTCGGGGGTTCGCTGCCGGTCGCCGGGATCGCCGTCGACCAGCAGGCCGCGCTGCTGGCCGAGGGCTGCCTGGCCGCGGGCGACGCCAAGTGCACCTACGGGACGGGCGCGTTCCTGCTGGTCACGACCGGTTCTACCGCGGTCAGGTCCGGGTCGGGGCTGTCCGCCTCGGTGGCCTGGCGGCTAGGCGGCGAGGTGACGTACTGCCTGGACGGGCAGGTGTACACGGCGGGTTCGGCGCTGCGATGGCTGACCGGGATCGGGGTGCTGCGCGAGCACGGCGAGCTCGACGCGGCAGGCGGCACGGTGCCGGACGCGGGCGGCGTGACCTTCGTGCCCGCGCTGGCCGGGCTGGGCGCGCCGCACTGGGCACCGGGCGCGCGGGGGCTGCTGTCCGGCCTGCACCTGGGCACCTCCCGGGGGCACATCGCCCGGGCCGTGGCCGAGGGCATAGCCGCGTCGGTGGCGCTGCTGGCGTCGGCGGTCGTCGCCGACCTCGGCGGGCCGCTCTCGGCGCTGCGGGTGGACGGCGGGCTGACCAGGTCCCGGCTGCTCATGCAGGCCCAGGCCGACCTGCTGCAGGTGCCGGTGCTCATCTGCCGGTCGCCGGACGCCACCGCGCTGGGCGTGGCCGCGCTGGCGCGGCTCGGCCTCGGGGACGCGGCCTCCGCGGGCGAGGCCCTGGGACCGGTCGAGGTGGAAGCCACCGTGGAGCCGTCGATCACCGCTGATGAAGCCGCCGAACGGATGGCGGTTTTCCGTTCCGCCGTCGACCTCACGCTGGCGCCGCGATGACGCCTGACCCGGCTGATGTGGTGATCATCGGGGCCGGCGTGGTCGGCACCGCGATCGCCCGGACGCTGGCCGGGTACTCGCTGGACCTGGTGCTGGTCGACACGGCTGGTGATGTCGGCGCCGGCACTTCCAAGGCGAACACCGCGATCCTGCACACCGGGTTCGACGCCAAGCCGGGCAGCCTGGAAAGCCGGCTGCTGGTCAGGGGCTCGGCGCTGCTGCGTTCGTACGCGGCGGCGGCCGGGATCCCGGCGGAGCGCACCGGTGCGCTGCTCGTCGCCTGGACGCCCGAACAGGCGGCGGCGCTGCCGTCGATCGAGGAGAACGCGCGGCGCAACGGGTACCTGGCCGTGCGGCCGCTGCCGGCCGGGGAGCTGTACGCGCGGGAGCCGCGGCTGGGTCCCGGGGCGCTCGGGGCGGTCGAGATCGCGGACGAGAGCATCATCTGCCCGTGGACCACTCCGCTCGCGTTCGCCACCGAGGCGGTCGGCGCGGGCGTTCGGCTCATGCTGTCCACGCAGGTCACGGGGGTGGCTGCCGCCGATGGGTGTCATGAGCTGGCGACGACGCGCGGTCCTGTGCGGGGCCGGTGGGTGGTCAACGCGGCCGGGCTCGGCAGCGGGGCGGTGGACCGGATGTTCGGCGGTGACGGGTTCACCATCCGGCCGCGGCGCGGCGAGCTCATCGTGTTCGACAAGCTGGCCCGCACGCTGCTCCGCTCGATCCTGCTGCCGGTGCCGACGGCGCGGACCAAGGGAGTGCTGGTCGCGCCCACCGTGTACGGGAACGTGCTGCTCGGGCCGACCGCGGAGGACGTGCCCGACGCCGGGGATACCGCGACGACCGCGGCCGGGCTCCGCGCCCTGCTCGCGGCGGGACGGCGGATCCTGCCCGGGCTGGTCGAGGAAGAAGTCACCGCGGCCTACGCGGGGCTGCGGGCCGCCACCGAGCACGCCGACTACCAGGTCTACGCGGACGCGGAGCGGCGGTACGCGTGCGCGGGCGGCATCCGCTCCACCGGGCTGTCCGCGTCGCTCGGCATCGCGGAGCACGTGGCGGGCCTGCTAGGTGAGGCTGGGCTGCCGATGAAGCCCCGGCCTGGTTATGCGGCTTCGCCGCCGGCGATGCCGTACATCGGGGAGGCGGGCGTGCGGCCGTACCAGGACCCGGCCCGGATCGCGGCCGACCCGGCGTACGGCCAGATCGTCTGCCACTGCGAGCGGGTTACCCGCGGCGAGATCAGGGACGCGCTGGCCAGCGCGATACCGCCCGCCGACCTGGGCGGGCTGCGCCGCAGGACCCGCGCCGCCAACGGGCGCTGCCAGGGCTTCTACTGCGGGGCGGCGGTGGCGCGGCTGCTGGCCGGGGCTCGCGGGCCGGCTAAGTCCGGCGTTTCCGCGGAGACGCGGGAGCCGGCGAAAGCCGCCGAGCCGGCCGGAGCCGGGGAGCCGTGAAAGTCGACGTCCTCGTAGTGGGGGCCGGCCCGGCCGGGCTGTCCGCGGCCATCGAGCTGCGGCGGCTCGGGGTCGGCTCGGTCCTGGTGGCGGAGCGGGAAGCGGCGGCGGGCGGCGTGCCCCGGCACAGCTGGCACACCGGGTACGGGCTGCGCGACCTGCGCCGGGTCATGACCGGCCCGGCGTACGCGCGGGCCCTGGCCGACGCGGCGCTGGCGGCGGGCGCGGAGCTGCGCCTGGGCACCACGGTGACCGGCGTGATCGCGGGCGGCGGCGCGGGCCTGGGCGGCGGGCCGGTGTCTGTCTCGATGACCAGCGTTGACGGGGTGGAGACGGTGCGGGCGGCGGCCGTGCTGCTGGCCACCGGCTGCCGGGAGCGGCCGCGGGCGGCGCGGCTGATCCCCGGCGACCGGCCCGCGGGGGTGATGACCACCGGCGAGCTGCAGCAGCGGGTGTACCTGAGCGCCGAGCGGCGGCCCGGCCGGGCCCTGGTGGTGGGGGCCGAGCACGTCTCGTTCTCCGCCGCGATGACCCTCGCGCACGCCGGCGCCCGGGTGATCGCGCTGGTCACCGAGTACGACCGGCAGCAGAGCTACGCCGCGTTCCGGCTCGGCGCAGCCCTGCGCTGGCGGGTCCCGGTATGGACGTCCGCGCGGGTCGAGCGGGTGGCCGGCCGCGGGCGGCTGGACGGGGTGGAGGTGGCGGACGTCCGCACCGGGGAGGCGCGGTTCGTGCCGTGCGACACCGTGGTGTTCACCGGCGACTGGATTCCCGACCACGAGCTGGCGCGGCTGGCCGGCCTGGCCATGGATCCCGGCACCCGCGGGCCCGTGGTCGACACCAGGCTGGAGACGTCGGCCGCAGGCGTGTTCGCGGCGGGCAACCTGGTGCACGCGGCCGAGACCGCGGACGTCGCCGCGCTGTCCGGACGGCACGCGGCGCGGCACGTCGCGACCATGCTCGGTACGGGGTCGAAGTCGCTGGCGGCAGGGGCGCGGGGGGCCGGGGTGCCGATCTTGGCGGAGCCGCCGCTGCGATGGATCTCGCCGAACACGATCACGTCTGCGGCCACTCCCCCGCTGGGGCGGTTTGTGCTGCGCAGCCGTGACTTCCGCCGGCCGGCCCGGCTGGAAGTCCGGCAGGATGGCCGGCTGCTGGCCAGGTCGCGCCGGGTTCGGCTGGTGCCGGAACGGCCCGTGCACCTCGGCGCTGGCTGGCTGGCCCGGGTTGACCCAGCGGGCGGCCCGGTGCGTGTCGTCACCGGATCCTTACCGGTGTGGCTCGGCGCGCCGCTTCGCCGACCTCGCTCAAGGGTCAGCGTGCGGCGCGGGAGGTGGCGAGCCGAACCACCCGCAACATCTCACGCAGGAAGACGGCACCGAGCTCGCGCCGCTGGTCCCGGCTTGCCTCCGTCGGCTCACCGTCATGGGGAACGAAGAAGACGAAGTACCTCGGCCGCATCACCTCCATAGCCGCGAGCGCCACCGCCAGCGGACTGAGCTCGCCGAGTTGCACCGTCTGGTCACCGCGCCAGATTCTCGCGTGCTCCTCGTCCAGCGCGCGGAACCTGGTCCGGGCGAGCAGCCAGCGACCAGGTCCGGCGAAGGCCGGCACCGCGTCGGTGAGCCAGCGCTCGGCCTCCTCGAGGGCGGTGTCCGTCCGGCCGGGCTGCAGGACCGCGTCCAGCGCCGCGTTGAGCCGTGCAGGAAGGTCGGCCTGCAGCGCGGCCACCGCCTGCCGGCTCGCTGTGCTGGCCAGAAAGTCCGGAGCGTCGGCCGGTTCGGCGAACCGGACGAGTTCGGCGACCACATCGTGGTTCTGCTCGATGCGCGCGACGTATTCGTGGTAGTCGCGCCAGGCGGGGATCGGCGTGATCGACATGGGATCGAGCACCCGGATCAAGGCCAGCGTCGCGCGCGCCTGCTTTCCGGCTGGGGATTCCTCTGTTGCCATCGACGCGAGTACCGGGCGTGCTGCCCTCAGCCACGACACGACGCCCGGATCGTCGACGCAGGCCCCGTCGCCGCCGCCTGCCGCGGCGGAGGTGAGGTAGTCGAGGTCGGGCACCAGGTCGCGCAGCGCCGGAACGGGCTCGGCGCCGCACGACATGCTGAACAGCGCCGCGACGGCTCGCTGGATCGCCGCGTCCGCCGCGACCACCATGTGGTGCTGCACGACCCAGCGGTAGTGCTGCGCTCGCTGCAGGAGCATCGTCTCGAACGAGGAGAGGGCTTGTGCGCCCAGGCCGATGCGCCAGTCGTACGGGCCGGTCCGGTGCAATTCGAGGTTGCGTAGCAGGTTCGTCACGTCGAGCTGCCCGAATTCCGTACCGGCTCCAGCGGAGTCTCGGCAGAGGAAGTCCAGCCGGTCGACGTCGAACTGTCCGTCCAGAACCGAGTGCAGGCAGCCCGCCCAACCGTGTCCGGACCGGTCGGCAAGGATCCGGCGGATGAGGTAGCGCGGCACCAGCCGGAACGCCGATTGAGGCATCGCATCGAAGATCGCGAGCCCGGCCCACTCGTGGAACTGGATTCGGCCGGCCGCGTCGGCTGCGTAACGCGAAAAGTCGGCACATCGGCCGACGCCGAGGATCTGCTCGGCGTTACGCAGGTAAAACGGTTCGAGGACGTGCGAGAACGGTGGGTGGCCCACGTCGTGCAGCAGCCCGACGGCGCCGAGGGCCAGGCCGATGACGCGCTCGAACGACGTCCACAGCGCAGTGTGTCCGGGCCTATCCG
>Ga0335069_10009922_pt1 | contig 13530 bp, 12 predicted proteins | sample Lox_Sample_11_FD_206714 | JGI IMG/M metagenome (GOLD analysis project Ga0335069, IMG submission 206714) | Soil microbial communities from Loxahatchee National Wildlife Refuge, Florida, United States - Lox_Sample_1.1 | ecosystem: Environmental > Terrestrial > Soil > Wetlands | place: USA... | reverse complement strand
GTTGGAGGAATCGTTCGTACAATTTCCTCACTGGAGAATTGAATCGGCAATTTCCCATCCATTGGTATGACCCTCCCCTCAATGGTTTTACCCCCTCGGATTGCCTGGCGCGGCTGCTCTCATGCTGAAGTTCCGAGTCGTATGCACGTCAACGAGGACATTCATCGATTTCGCGCTTGACTCCGTCCGCGCGGCACCAGAGGAAGCAACCGATTTAGTTCTTCGCTCCACCCAGACCGCCGGCGCGGCAGGACTTGCAAATCCCGAATCCGCTTCCGTTGGCTTGAATGAATCCACAGAATGAGGTCAGATGGGTCAGTTCGGCTCTGCTAAGACCGCCATCTACGAAACGGCTCTCCGTGAGCGCATAGCTCGCGGGAGTGCTCGGAAGGGCGTGAAGGGTTGTACCCCAGGCGCGCATCCCTGGAACGAGATAACTCTCGTTTACGGCCTCGCCTTCGAGCAGCGGGCTGATGGAGGCTGGATTGCAATCCGTGCCGGAGGTTCCCGCGACCGCGGCGCCGATCGGAGAGCTGGCGACTAGCTTGACTACCACAGCAGTCGGCGTCGAAGGCGAAAGTGTGTTGCTGATCAGATCAGCCTGAACAGATAGAGAAACAAGAGCGTTCGGCGTAATCAGACAAGAACAACAGGAGACCATTTCCTCGGACGGGTCAAATGTATAGACGTTCGCGCAGATGTTACCAACGCCCAATAGGGGTTCGTCAGAACTTCCTGTGTTGGTGATATTAATTACGGAGTCCCCTTTATTCAAATTGGATGCGTAACGGACTTGGAAAGCATCCACGGGACCAATGACATTTTCATCTTGCGCAAACGCGGCAGCGGCGCAGGCAAGAGTGATGAGAGCAGATAGAATACGCAGGTGCATGCGGCAACATCCTCCGTAGGGAACAGTAGCATCGCTTCCATATTTCGAACAATTCTCTAGATGGAATAGTCGAAGCGGTTAGGACTGCAAAAGGCGTTAAAAACCTAAAGGTTCCAATAGCATGCACTTTATCGTGCAGTACCAAAAAGCAACCTCTTTTTTGGAACCAGGAAACCTCCGAGGCTCAAAATTCTACGTTCCAGTACGAGTAGTACAACCTTGGTTGCGTAATCTTTGAATTTGGATTTACAATCGCTCCGTGAAGTTTACAGCGCCCGCAATCCGTGTGCGTTGCATAGGGATTCATGGGTTCTCACCGTGGGTATTTGAACTCGCCGTCATAGTCCTGGGAACACTCGCCGTTTTTCCAATAGTCAGTGCATTGCGATTGTCTGGGGTCTCCGCGAGCAATCCCATCGTCTCAACAGCCAAACGGTATTTCATCTCCGTACCCGCCGGAGCCGCAGTTAAGAGAGATATCCGGCCTGCAATCGAAGTGTGCGAAGATCTTGCGGATGGCGTCGACCGCCTGAGAGCAGAATTCTCGGTTTCATACCTCACACCGCAATCCGAACGAGATATTTCGAATTTGTATGTGTTGACGGACCTTCAAAATGATCGGAATTTGCTGCCTGAGACAACAGCGTTGGCCGCTCGAGCGCGAGCGATGATTAAAGACTACTTTGAGTTAGCCGCATCCGATACGCAAAACTCCGAAATTCGCAGAGCCATGCTCATTAACAGCTTGACTTCCTCGATTGGGGATCTTTCGATCGCCGTGAGGCGCGACTGCAAGACGGTTACTACGCCAGCTCTTCCACAACAGCCGGTATATACGGCGCGCTAAGTGCCAGGCTGAGTGAAGTAAACGGATGTTGCCAGGAGAATGGCAAGCGGGAAGCCCGCGGCTGTGGAGCGATTTCGAATTCATACCGCCGATGGCGGATGGCTACGCTGCGGAGCTCCTTCCGGATAATTTCCCCATGGACTACCAGCACCATTTGCCTGTTTCTTTGTGGAATAGGCCACGTCAACCGAACCGTCACCAGAGTGCCGATCTCGACCTCCTGGTCACAGTACAGCAGCAACCCACCGCTGCTAATATTTGCTGTTCTAGCTTGCAGCTTAAGCTTCCCGGCAGCCAGCTCAGCCGACAATTCGAGCGGAAATCTTGTAGACGATCGACGCTCGGGTGTGAAATTCGGTGGATCTGATATACCTAGCGAGTATTCCGGACGTTCAAGTTGGGTTAGAACGCGAGCAGTTTGGGTGTGGGGCGGGACTTCCTGGCTTACGGTACAAGTCGGCAATTTACAATCCACGATTCAGTCCTCCCAATTTTTTGTTTTTCTCTTGCACAGGCAGCATTCCAGAGGCATATGCCGCTTAGCTCACAAGGCCCTCTGAAAGAAAAAGCAGGCTACGGGTTAAGGAGTACCTTTTCCAAAGATAGCCTGCTCTGAAAAACTTTGCGGGCCGGTTTCGGCTGACCGGTCACCCGGCCTTGGAAAACCAGCCCGCAGGCAATTGAGACAACTTACTGCTTCGCGCCGCCCAGTCCGCCAGCGCGGCAGGACTTGCAAATACCGAAGCCGCTGCCATTAGCGTTGATGAAGCCGCAGAACGAAGTGATATGGGTGTATTCAGCCAAGCTCAGACCGCCCGGCAAGAAGATGGACTCGGTGAGACCATAGGTTGCAGGAGTGGTCGGAAGAGCGTGGAGAGTCGTACCCCAAGCGCGCATGCCAGGAACAGGCGGTTCCTCGATTCCGGGATTGCAAGGAATGCTGCCAACCAGGGTTGGGGTAGCAACGAGCTTGATCACCACGGCGGTGGGGGTGGACGGGCTGAGAGTGTTGCTGATCAGGTCGCCCTGAACCGAAAGCGAAACCAGCGCGTTCGGAGTGACGACGCAGGAGCAGCAGGACACCATTTCTTCAGACGGGTCGAACGTGTAGACGTTGACGCAGATGTTTTCGCCGTCGTCCGAACCGGTGTTGGTGATGTTAACGTAGGAATCGCCCTTGTTCAGGTTCGATGCATACCGGACTTGGAATGTGTCCGGAGCTAAGGGCGAGTTGACATCTTGGGCAAATGCAGCCGTCGCAAAAGCAACGGTCGCGAGAGTGAGTACAGTACGCAGGTGCATGTAGCTTAAAAACCTCCGTCTGGAACAGTAACACCTCTCGAAATTGAATACAATTCTCAAAAAGGAATAGTCAGAAGGGTTAGAGCATCGAGCGTAGAACTAGGTGGGAGGTACTTGTTCGACTTTCAGTGTGCCTGGGCCGTAATTATGCAAGCATTTCTTGGTTTTTGAAAACCGGGCGGCCAAAAACAAAGCAGGCTATTACAGCAAATACGACTCGCTGCACAGCCTGCTATAAGATACTCTTGGCGGATCGACTTCTTTCACTGAACATCGATCCGCCTAATCTGAAAACAACTATTCCTTCGCGCCGCCCAGTCCGCCAGCGCGGCAGGACTTGCAGATACCGAAGCCGCTGCCATTGGCGTTGATGAACCCGCAGAAGGCGGTGATGTGGTTCCACTCAGCCGAGCTCAGGCCACCGGGCAGGAAGATGCTCTCGGTGACACCGTAGGTCGCCGGCGTCGTGGGAAGCGCATGCAGGCTGGTGCCCCAAGCGCGCATACCAGCAGCGAGCGAGCCTTCGCGTCCCGGATTACAGGTGATCGAAGTGCCGCTACCGGCGTCTGTGGCAACGAGCTTCACAACCACTGCGGTCGGGGTCGACGGGCTGAGGGTGTTGCTGATCAGGTCGCCTTGAACCGACAGCGAAACGAGCGCGTTCGGCGTTACCAGGCAAGCGCAGCAGGACACCATCTCTTCAGACGGATCGAAGGTGTAGACATTGACGCAAAGATTGTCGGCAACAGGATCCCCGATCGGATCCGTGGTGCCGGTATTGGTGATGTTGATATAGGAATCGCCCTTGTTCAGATTCGAAGCATAACGGACCTGGAATGCATCAACCGGTCCGATGCTATTGATATCCTGAGCGAAGGCGGCCGTCGCAAATGCAACGGTCGCGAAAGTGAGTAGAGTACGCAGGTGCATGTAGCTAAAACCTCCGATAGAAAGTTATCATTCACGCAGGCCTGCTTCAATTATCTGAACGAAATAGCCAAAAGGATTAAACCTTTAGTAATACCTCGTAAATCTAGCGATCCGTAGTACTTTATGATTAAGCCGTTTTCCGCAGGGTTAGTCGGAGGAGCCCGCCGTCCCCATCACGACACCTGGAAATCATACTCTTTGCGAAGGATCGCGACACGCTTCGATTCGTGTCGCACAATCTCGCCTTGAATGACCAAAATAACTGGCTTGTCAGACTGTGGAATCGGCCATCTCAGTCGAACCGTCACGATGGTACCAACTGGTACTTCTAGGTCGCAGTCCAGTAGCATCCCGCCACTGCTGATGTTGACGGTCTCACCCTCCATGCGGAGATTCGCCGCTGAGAGTTCTCCCTTTAGTCGCAGCGGAAATCTCTCTGTGATTCGCCGCTCTGTAGGAACAAAGTCGGATGCCTGCACGCCCATGCTGTTCTCCTGTTCTGCGGGAGCTGCGCAGTTATGCCGCGAAGGCGACTGAAAGACTAATCCAGCTTGATTCTAGAGCCGGCGGCATGGAGTAATCGCACGCCGGCTCACAGAAGTAAGTCTGAGCAACTAGGCCTTCCGGCACCCGGAACTGCGGCGGCAGTCGTGAGAGCCCCTGTCAGCGACCGTTCCTAATTGCCCTTGGCGCCGCCGAGCGCACCATTGGCAGGTGAGCACGCGGTGCTGCAAGCACCAAATCCCGAACCATTTGCCTCGATGAACCCGCAGAACGTAGTGATATGGTTCAGTTCGGCCTGGCTCAGTCCGCCGTTCAGGAAGGCTCCTTCCGTCAGAACGGTCGGGGTTGTGCCTCCGGGCGGGAAATGAAGAGTTGTTCCCCACGCGCGCATTCCGCCGGCAAGGTCACCAACGCCATAGTTGTTCCCGGCGTCGCAACTTCGGGTGTTCGTGATATTGGTCGCCAGAAGCTTGATCACGTAAGAATTGGGCGTTCCAGGCGTGAGTAGATGACTAGCAATGTCGGTCTGGACCGAAACATGCACCAGCCCGTTCGGAGTCACCTGACAGGTACAGCAGGCCAGAAGCTCTTCCTGCGGATCGAACGCGTAGATGTTGATGCAGAGTGGGTTCTTGATCCTGTTGTTCGACGTTACCGAAGTACCGCTATTCGTGATGTTGATAACCAGGGAATTGCCCGAGGGATCCGTGGCAGTGCCGTTTGAAGTGACGTTCCCTACATATCGAATTTGAAATGCGTCCGGTGTAGCCGAGTCAATTGCTTGTGAAAATGCGACCGTCGACAGCGCGAGGGCCGCGAGAGTAATAAGAATGTGCCGCTGCATTGAGTAGCCTCCGTAGAGAACAGTACTAGTTCTGTAGGGTTAGTACAATTCTCTAGATGGCCTAGTCAACGAGGGTAGCACTGAAGTACTAGCCCAAAAGGATTAGTTAATACGGATAGGGCTGTCCAGATTCTTTAGAAGAATGAGTTTCTTACCGGAGGAAAAAACAGCTTCTCAAGGAGCTTCGGATTACCGTTGGGCGAGTCGTTTCCCGGACTTTCTTGTTGGTGAGCCAGATACTCGCCGTGCGCGAGCGAAGAGCTTCACCGGCGCCGAAAGCCGCTTTCCGCAGCCCAGGTTCGTACAGACCTTCTCATTCGCAGTTTGGAGATTGCAATGAGGGCAAATTGTACGGAGCTTGAGCGGAGCGGCGTTCATGGTCGGAATCATGCCATCTCTTGCATCGGAAGAGAATAGTCGCAAATGGCCTCCTGTACTAGAAGAATCGTCAATTAGGACCGCTCAGGGCTTCACAATCGCTTTTAGCGAAGTATCGTTGGTAGCCTTAGTAAATTCCTTGGGCGTCACAACGGAAACCCTCGTCGTTCCGACACCTACTGGTTTGAAAGTTGTGGGTGCGTCTGCTGAGCCGCCCCGAATGGTGACTTGAGAATCTACCGTCCCCACGTTCGGATCGCTACTCTCCAGCGGTACAGTGATTGACATTCCGGCGCGGAGCGCTTGAACCGTGATGTCAGCGCCCCTCAGGCTGACCGGATCCAGTTGAACCGTATAGATCTCCAGAGTGGTGTTCTTCCCGGCAGCGAGGCTGGTCAGGAAGCCATGCTCCTTCGGGCCGTCTTTGTTCAATAGCTGCCCTTCAGGGAACGTCAGCGGACCGATAACCACAACACCCGAGGGTGTGAGTTGAATCGTTGCAGTGCGGTCCGAGTATCCCGGCGCTTTGGCTGTGTAGGTAACCATTCCTGTATTCGCTAGCGACTGGAGAAAGTAGGTTCCATTCAGCCGGCCTGCAGGAACATCCATCGTGATCGTGCTGGTTCCCACGGCGGTTGGTTCTTTCGATAACAGCAAATTGGGGCTATTGCTCGTCAGCGTAACCTTCACTCCGCCGGCTGGCGCCACTTGGCCGAGACTGACCGTTCCTACGATCTGCAGATTTTGGCCGACACAGAAGTTATCTGTGATCCCAATGCCGGGAATCTTGACCGTCGCGGTAATGCTTCCGGATTCCGCTGGCGCGGTAAACCCAGGAGGCACGCTCAACGCCAAGGTAGCTGTTCCAGGCGCTTGCGGCTGGAACGCAGTCACAATGCGGTTATATCCTCCCAGCATGGTCAGCTCCGAGTCCTGAGCAGCGCCCACCGAAGCGTTCGAACTGGTTAGCTTCACCTTGGCTGTCATCCCGCCCGCCAGCGCTTGAGGCGACACATACTTATGGGCTTGGTCGAGAAGAACGGAGAATACATTGAGCTCGGTCGGTGATGCACCGGTCGTGGTCTGGAATCCGGGTAGTCCGACCCTCGACTTGAGCGCGATCACAAATGCGGACGGAGCGAGTGTTACGGTAGCGTCCGCGCTCGCGTATCCCGGGGCGCTCGCGGTATACGTAGCCGAGCCGCTATCGACAAGACCTTGTACGTAGAACTCGGGACTCTGCCAGCTACCGCGTGAAGTGACCGTGATTGAGGGTGACCCAGCCTTCTCCGGATTCGTCGATAACAACAACTTCTTTGGGTCGCTGCTGGTCAACTTAATCTCGAGTTCCTGACCCGACGTCGAGCCTTCAATACCAACGTTGGCTGCAATTTCCAGATTCTTGCCAACTGTCGCGTTCACCATCTTGAGGTGCGGTGCTGCCGGAGGAATGACTTTATCTTGTCCGAGAAGTGCCGCGGGAACCAAGACCGCCGCCGCGACTAGAGTCGCTGGATAGAGTTGTCGCATGATGACCTCGTCGAATCGCAAATTGGACGACAATCGGTTCCCCGTTGCTGACTAAGTGGATCGCTAGATACGAATTCCTGACCGATTGTTCACGACGAGTATAATCAACGATCTCGCGCGTCACCATGCCCGAAAGTACTATAAGTCCTATCGGTTTTCGCGTGAGTTGATGGAGGGGGAACTAGAGTTCGCTTAAGTGCTCGACTTTGCCGTTGCTGTCGCCGATTCGCTCCGGATGAACGCCGGCCATATCCAGCATGCTCATGAAAAGATTCGTCATCGGTGTGCCCGGCTGATATGAGACGTGCCGGCCCGCACGGATCTTCCCGGCTCCGCAGCCCGCCAATAGCGTCGGAAGATGTTCGTGCAGGTGGCGATTTCCGTCACTCAGACTGCTGCCATACACAATCATCGAGTGGTCCAACAGAGTCCCGTCCCCGTCCTTGGCAGCTTGCATCTTCCCGAGGAAGTACCCGAACAGTTCAATATGATGCGAATCGATCTTTTGCAGCCGCTCGATCTTCGATGGGTCATTGAAGTGGTGCGAAAGCCCATGGTGTGCGTCCGGTACACCAATTGCCGAATAGGTTCGATTGCTTCCTTCGCGCCCGATCATAAGAGTAATGATCCGGGTCTGGTCCGCTTGGAAGGCGACGGTCATCAGATCGAACATCAACTGAACGTGCTCTTCGAAGGTAGGAGGCACACCGGATGGACGATCAATCGAAGGAATCAGATTGTCGTCTTGCTGTTTCTCGGCGCGCTGGATCCGCATCTCGATCTCGCGGACAGAATCCAAATATTCGCCAAGCTTTCGCCGGTCTCGAGCGCCCAAGTCCCGGCTCAACCGCGACGCATCCGCACTTACGAAATCGAGAAGGCTGCGATCCATTCGAGCCTCCCGCGCGCGGACGGCGGGATCGGTCGTGTCGCCGTCTCCAAAGAGGCGTTCAAACAGCGCTCGTGGATTCGTTTCCAGTGGCAAAGGTGCAGTCGGCGAGCGCCAGGAAATTGTATTGCTGTACGCACAACTGTAACCCGAGTCACAATTCCCAACCATCCTGCCATCGTCAAAGCCCAGCTGTAGCGAAGGCAACACAGTTTCCCGGCCGATCTCATTAGCCGCGATCTGGTCCACCGAAATTCCCGCCTGTATGTCCGCCCCTTGTGTCTTGCGAGGATGAACGCCAGTCAACCATGTAGCGCCAGCTCGCGCGTGATCCCCGGCGCCATCCCCCAACGATTGCCCGTTGTGGTGATCCAGATTGGAAAGCACCAGGAGGTTCTCCCGATACTGCTCGATTGGCTGAAGCGTCCGTGGAAAAACGAACCCAGCCCCCTCGCTCGCCGGCGTCCAGTCCTTCATGATGATCCCATTGGGAACATACAGAAAAGCCATGCGAACGGGAGCCTTGAGGGCATTCCGTGCCGGCGCCCCAAACGCTGGAACCATGGCATCGAGGAACGGCAGTGCGACCGCAGTACCGAGTCCACGGAGAAACGCACGACGCTGCAATGCCTTGTTACTCAGGATCATCTCGGCGCAGGTTGCCTCATTTGAAATGGTACGCTACTTACGGCCGCCATTACCAGAGAAGAAAAACGGTAGTCCTTCTGAGTAGCTTGGCGGCGCATGTCGCGCACGACGGGCATATCGTAGTACTCGAGTCCTCTTCCCAAGGCGTACGTCAGCAACTTCTCCGCCAGGCATTCGACAAATTGATCGTGCCGGTCCAATAGAACCTTTTTCAAGTCGCCCGGGCCATTTACCTTAATCCCACCCGGGAGCGATCCCGACGCATCGATCTCGCTGCCCCCTTCATTCGTCCGGAACTTCCCGACGGCGTCATAGTTTTCGAGCGCGAATCCTAAGGGATCCAGCCGTACGTGACACACCGCACATGCCGAATTGGCGCGATGCTTTTCCAGTTGCTCGCGAAGATTTTTCGGCGAACTCACCGCGCTATCGGACAATTGCGGTACATCGGGCGGAGGCGGTGGCGGCGGCGCGCCGAGCACGTTCTCCAGGATCCATTTCCCTCGGAGCACCGGCGAAGTTCGATTCGGATACGCGGTGACCATCAGAATGGCAGCCTGCGTGAGAATCCCCCCACGCTCGGGTCCCTTCAACTGGACCCGGCGGAAATAGTCGCCTGACACGCCAGGAATGTCATAGTAACGGGCCAATCGGGCGTTTAAGTACGTATAGTCGGCAGAGATGAAATCGAGAACGCTTCGATCCTCGTGAACGATGTTCTCGAAAAACAGCTCAGCCTCCCGCCGCATCGCGATCCGGAGCGACTCGTTAAAGTCAGGAAACTTGTCCGGATCCGGATGCCATTCGGCAACGTTCCGCAGTTGCAGCCACTGTCCGGCGAAATTCTCTATCAAGGCCCTGGATTTCGGATCCGCCAACATCCGGCCAACCTGCTTCTGCAACACATCTGGATCGCTGAGCTTGTTCTGTTCGGCGAGTTGCAACAACTCTTCATCAGGAATGCTGCTCCACAGAAAGAAGGAAAGCCGCGACGCCAGCTCCAAATCGCTGATGCGATGAATGCCCGATGCTGCCTTGGACTGCGGATCGTGTTCCACGCGGAATAGAAAATCCGGCGAAACTAGAATCCCTCGCAGCGCCAGCTCGATCCCGGCGTCAAAACTCCCGCCGCTTGTCCTCCCCGCCGCGAACAGTCTCAACAGCGGCGCAAGGTCGCTCTCACCCGCCGGCCGCCGGTATGCCTGGTGCGCAAGCGACGTCAGGATCTGTCTTGCGCACGGTTCTTCCGGTTGACCGCTCGCTGGACGGCAAATGAAGATGCGTTTGCGGCTGTCAGTATTTCCCGGCCCGGTTGGATGGAATGGTCCGCCGATCGTCAAAGTGTCCACGCCAGCCGGAGCCGGCTGCGCCGCCGGCTTCCGTGCACCGTCTTCGGAGGCGGCAAATTCTGCCAGTATTCCAGCGCCGATGAAATGAGACCCAGCGTTCACTGGCAAACGCAGCTCGTAATTCCGTGTCGCTTGCTTCTCCTCCGCCTGGTCGATGTGTACTTCGAAGAGCTTGACCCGGCGGCCATCAATTCGTAGATCGAGCTGCGCGGGCGGCACGTTAGCCGGCGGATTTCCGCGAACACGCACTAACAGCGAATACTCAGCGTCGAGCGGGAAGTAATGCTTGATCACAATCCCTGCTCGCTCGCTCAGCGGCAACCCATCGATCTGTCCATAACCGCGTGGCGCCGTGTACCGTTCCACAGATGGGCTCGTTTTGACGGTTCCGATCGCCAGACGGCTGACGCGACGAGCCGAGCTCATGTACTTTTCCATGTGCAGCGGCGAGACCGTTAGCACATCGCCGACGTTGTCGAACCCGTAGCCTGAATCGTCGGCGGGAAGGCTCGACGAAGAATCGATATCGAGCGCCAGCAAGTCGCGAATCGCGTTGCCGTACTCCGCTCGATTCAGGCGATGGACTGCAGGCGCGCCCGGATTAGGATTCACGGCGGCAGTACGATCCAGTTCCGATTCAAGCCACCCAGTAAAAGCCTGAAGCACTCCATCGGTCGGCCGAGGCATGCCCAACGGAGGCATCTCTCCACTTCGCACTTTTCGCAGGACTTTTTCGAAGATCGCCGCGTGGCCACCAACGTCTGCGAGCAACTTTCCGTCGAGAGAGACACCGGCAGTTTTCAGCTTATCGTTGTGACAGACCACGCAATAGCGTTCAACGACGTTTTGGGCTGACGCAGCCCCGCTCCACGCTGCAGAAGGTGGTTGCGAAACCTGAGCGGATAATGCGGCGACAAAGACAAAGATAGCCACCGCCCGGCACATGACTGTAAGTAATATATCATCCACTTATGGTGCGAGTTCGGATCAGCGCCCTGTTAGTCGCAGCCGTGTCGCTCAGCGCTGCCGATCTGCGCCTGCTCCAGGCTATCCAGCAAATCGATTTAAAAGCGGCTCAATCTCTGATCGCCGCCGGAGCGGACGTCAATGGCGCCGGTCCCGACGGCACCACGCCGCTCGCGATGGCAGTGAGCCGCAATAGCGAACCGCTTGTTTCGGTTCTGATTCGCGCGGGCGCTAAGGTCAATGTGGCCGACGAGAACGGTGAGACGCCTCTCGCCTTGGCCTGCGCTGAAGGTTTGGCACCTATCGCGCGGCTGTTGCTCGACTCCAAAGCCAATCCGAACACGCGTTTGTGGAGCGGGGAAACTCCCTTGATGCTGGCAGTCCACTCCGGGAACGCAGGGCTGGTCAAGCTGATTCTCGGCCAAAACACCGGCGCAAATGCCACGGAACCGCGACTGGGCCAGACCGCTCTCATGTGGGCGGCCGCTGGAGGCCGCACTGAAATTGCGAGATCTCTTCTCGAGCACGGTGCTGATGTCAATGCGGTTTCGAAGAGCGGGTATACGGCGCTATTGTTTGCCGCGCAAAACGGCGCAGTGGAACTTGTCAGACTGCTCCTGGCGGCAAAGGCCAATCCCGACGCAACGGCGTCCGATGGCGTGTCCCCACTTCTGGTTGCATTAGCCCACGGCCATCAGCCCGTTGCAAGCCAGTTGCTCGACCACGGCGCAGACGTCAATACGCGCAGCCAGAGCGGGAACACCCCCGTGCAAGAAGCGGTGCGCCAAGGCAATATCGAACTCGTTCACGAACTGGTTCGGCGTGGCGCGGATATGCACGGCGGTGCTTCAACGCCGTTTCTCATTGCGGCCCAAACAGGCAATGTCGCAATGATGCGTGAGTTGATCAGCCTGGGTGCCGATCCCAAGGAGAAATCGCGTGATGGCGCCGGAGGACTTCTCCTCGCGACTCGCAGCAAGAAACTCGAAGCTGTAAAACTTATGGTCGAACTCGGAGCGGATGTGAATGAAGCTCCTGCACGGCGATCCAGCCCTCTGCACACAGCAATCCAGCTTGGCGCCAACGAAATCATCGAGTATCTTGCGCAACACGGCGCTGATTTCAAGGCTATAGACGCCTTCGGCAGAGATGCAATCGAGGAAGCCGAATTCGAAGCCCCTAAGTCCACGATCACCTTAGTCCGCAAGCTAGCCGCAGAATCCGAACACCCCAAACAATAGACCCTGAATACAATTTTATTTTGTACTTCACCTCATCAAATTCTTACCATCCTTCAAAGATTCCGAAGTGGGGCAGACGCCCTCGTCTGCGCCGGACCCCCTGGTCCGGCTCTTGGATCGTTTTTACCTCACAATCTTCCGCTCCACAAACCACTCCCTCAACCGATCCGGCCACGTATCCACCGGCAGATGCTTCGGCCTCATCCCAAACCCATGCCCGCCCGCAGCATAGATATGCATCTCCGACGACACTCCCTGCTTCTGAAGATCCAGGTAAAGATTCACTGTGGTCACCACATGCGACGGATCGTCATCCGCGCAAACAAGAAAAGTGGGAGGCGCATTCTTCGGGACGGTGATCGAACCAGGTCGAAATCCCGGATACACAACAACCGCAAAATCGGGCCGCGAGCTGACGCGTTCAGCCGAATCTGTCGACGAAGAACTCCCCGCATCGAACCGCGTTTCGATCAAAGCCGCGACCTCGCCACCTGCCGAAAATCCCATGAAGCCGATGCGTGCAGGATCGACACCCCATTCACCCGCTCTACTTCGCACCATCCGGACCGCACGCCCGGCATCGGCCAAAGCGTCCTTGTCCACCGTGTACTTCGAATCCGGAGCTTTCGCCAGCCGGTACTTCAACACAAACGCAGCAAACCCGTTGGAATTCAGCCAATCGGCAATTTCCCACCCTTCTTTATTAATGACGAGCTGAGAGTGGCCGCCGCCCGGCGCCACCACAACTGCGGCTCCGTTCGCTTTCTCGCGCGGCGGTAGGAACACATAGATCGAAGGATAGTGAACGACAGTGAACTGGTCGGGAAGCTTCGGATTGCTTGAGACCTTGAAGACTTCGGGCGACGTCACGCTTTCGGAGCCAGGCGCTCCTTGCGGCCAGAGCCGGATCTCCTCGCCACGTTCCGCGGAAGGCGCGAGCACGGAAACCAGCAGGCAAAGACTAATCGCCCTGAGAATCATACCGGTAGTATCGCTCACTCCCAAAATTATTTTGTGTATCATGTCGAGAATCCGCCCTGTGCTCCGACTACTCAATGAAAGCGCAAGAATCAAAGGAGACCAGCCGATGAAATACATTCTGATGATGAACACCATGAAGGCTGGGCACGGGATTCCGGAATGGCCTCAAAAGGACCTTCAGGCTCACATCGCCTTCATGATGAGCTTTAACAAAGAACTGCGGGAGGCC
>Ga0335069_10009921_pt1 | contig 13530 bp, 13 predicted proteins | sample Lox_Sample_11_FD_206714 | JGI IMG/M metagenome (GOLD analysis project Ga0335069, IMG submission 206714) | Soil microbial communities from Loxahatchee National Wildlife Refuge, Florida, United States - Lox_Sample_1.1 | ecosystem: Environmental > Terrestrial > Soil > Wetlands | place: USA... | reverse complement strand
AACACTTGTTTTTCAGCGGGATTCGCGCGAAGCACCCGACACCGCGGACTTTACATTCCTATTACTGATTGCGCAAGTTCGCAGGCGCGAATGTGTCGCATGGAGCAGCGGCGATGCAATCGCCCTAACCTGGCCTCTTCGCCTATGTGAAACCGCTTGACCTCCTACCATCACTTCGAATACAGTCGATATAGGATCATTGGTGAGATTATCATGCTCGATCGAATATCCTTCAGAATCCTCTCTTTGCTTCGTGATCGGCCTTTGTCTGCTGCCGATCTCCGACCCTATCTGGACGTCGAACCTGGCGCAATATCCGGAATCATTGGGAAGCTCATTGGTCAAGGATTGGTCGCGCCGCTTTCCAGTGTAGGCCGGAAGCAGACGGTGCCTGACGATCAAATCAAATCGTCCTCTCCGGATGAGCAGCCTCTTACACTTACATTCCGTGGAATCCGGCAACTCTAAACGTTCCAAGCCGCGATACCCTATGGCAAGTGGAGTAATGAATGGCTTGGATTCCATACGTTGCGCTCGCGGCGCTCGCTGGCATCGTGAATATAGCGAACGCTTGGAAACAGCTTGCTTACGATTGCCGATTTTTGGTCTTCTTTCGGGCACATCGCGTCTTCGCCGTTTATCTATGGAGCGCCGCTCAACTCGTTATCCCTGCGGCGCTGGCATGGATAGTACTCGGATATTCGAATCGCCCTCCAGTCAATTATGCCGTTTTATTGAAGGCGATCGGATTTGGTGTCGGTTTCGTGGCCCTGATGAATGCCTCCACGGAAGTCGCCGGATTCAATATAGACATACTTCGAAAAATTTATCACGGTCTTATTTACGCGGCGAGACAAATGATCGCAGCCCGCGAAACCGCTCGGACCGCGCAGTTTTGGCAGAATCTTGAAGTTGAATTGCGGAAGGTCGCACCTGCATCTTTGACCATCGGATTCGACTTCCTGCATAAGTATGTCGAAAACGATATTTCGCTGTCGCCCGAAGTCCGCGCTGCCACTCTCGATGCAATTGACAAAGTCATGGCCATCCCTGCCCAGCCCGCCCAGGGGGCGCAGATCAAAAGCGTCCTGACCGTGCGCCGGAAGGACCTGCCGCTCGTCCTGCAAAAATTCGGATGCGGCGCTGCCGTTGTAACTGCCCTTCTGTCATAACGCTAAAGGCGCCCGGCACGCTCGTATTCTCCGCGGTCAAAGCCCACAAGCAGGACCTAAAGAATTTCGGCTCTCGGATTTCGGGTTTTAAATGCTCCGCATCCTCAAAAACTTCTGGCTCACCTCTCTCGCCTCTGAAATGGAATACCGCGCCAACTTCCTCACCTCCTCCCTCTACTCCCTCGGCCAGCTCGCCGGCACCCTCTTCACCATCAACATCCTCTACAACAAGGGCTACCGTTTCGCTGGCTGGTCGCTCGACGAAACCTACCTTGTCGTCAGCCTCTTCACGCTCCTCGACGGCATCACCACCTCCGCCCTCAGCCCCAACCTCTCCAAGATCATCGTGTACGTCCAGCGGGGCACGCTCGACTTCATTCTGCTCAAGCCGCTCGATTCCCAGTTCCAGCTCTCCACGCGCAACCTCACGCCGTGGGGCTTCCCCAACATCACCTTCGCACTGATCCTCATGGGATATGCGGGCGGCAAGATCGGGCTGCCCCTGTATGCCTACGCACTAGGCATCCTCCCCATCTTCTTCGCGCTCGTGATCCTGTACTCGCTCTGGTTCGCCGTCGGCACGACGACGATCTGGTTCACCAAAGTCTGGAACGCGACGGAAGTGCTCCGCTCGCTGCTGGAAGCGGGGAAATATCCGATGGGCGCCTATCCACTCGGCGTGCGTTTCGTCCTCACCTTCATCCTGCCGATCGCGTTCATCACGACGTTCCCCGCGGAGGTGATGCGCGGGGCCAAAGCGCCGTGGTTTATTCTGATCGAAGGAATGCTGGCCGCGGCGCTCTTCTGCGCATCGCGTTCGTTCTGGAAGCTGGCACTGCGTTCCTACACGTCGGCATCAAGCTGACGCTGGAAGAGGCGGAGGGATATCAGCGCAGAAACGCTGCGCCGACGCCAGCGATCAGGCCGCTGACATTGACGATCACGCCGATCATCGCGCACTGATAATCGCGCCGATTGGCTGCAACGCTCATTCCTGCGAAGAGAATACCCAATAAGGGGAGGGTAATCATGGCGAGCGTTGGCAACTGCACAATCATCATTCCAAGCTCGTTACCGCAGTACGTTTGCCTGGGACGCGAAAACAACGCCTGCAGCACCGCAGCCGCACCGTTGATGGCGGAAGGCAATGCGCAGACAAGAGTTGCAATTGCGGAGGAAACAATGCCGTACATCATGGCTTTAGGGCTGCGCTCTCTTGGCGCAGAATAACTCAGGGTCCCGATCATGGGCTTGCCTCGTGAATCAAACAAAATGTCATCACAGGAACCGGGAGGCACTGATCCATCAGCGCACTTGAATCTCCCGAAATAGGCAACCTGCGTCACGCGGGACTCCAAAACCGGCGGAAATGCATCGCCGATTCCTCGCGTGCCCAATTCGCAGGCAGAAAGGGGCCTTCATAGAGGATAATTGCAAACGATGGACCAGAACTGATGAGGAGACTGTTTGCCTTCGGTGAAATGATCCCGGGCACTCGCTCCCCCAGCGGCCCTGGTATCGCTTCTCCATGGGGCGCGTTACGCTAATGTGGAGTCTTGGATAATTCGAAGGAGTCATTCGATGCACACTTCTCCAAAACAACGCACATTACTGGGCGTCATTCTCTTCGTCCCGCTGGCCGCGCTGCTCTTGGTCATGTTTGCCTGTCTTCCCGCGCCCGTGGGCGATCCCGCCACCTCGAAAGTGGATCCGGCGTTGGCAGGGGCATGGACGGCTACGGATGACGAAGGGAAGGGGCTGCTCGTTCTCGTTCGGCCGTGGGATACGCACACGTATTACGTCGAATATATGTGGCAGTCGAAGAAGGAGGGGAAGGAAGACAACGGCGTCATACACCTGAAGGCCTGGCTGACCACGCTCGGCGGCTCGACCTTCATGACCTTTGAGCCCCTCGATCGGCTGGATTACGTTTCCAAGGATGAAGGCAGCAAGGCGTGGTGGCTGGTGATGCGACTCGACGTGCAGCCGGACGCCATCAAGGTGCGGCCGATCAATCAGGACTCGCCGCTGGTGAAGGATCTCGACACGCGTGAGAAGCTGGAACAGGCGATCGCGAAGAATGCCAGCAACGACGAGTTGTACGGCAAGGAGTTGACGTTCCAGAAAATCGCTGCGAGCGGAAAGGCGACTGACGCGGAAATGCAGTTGATCAAGGAGGCACTGGAAGTCTTCCACGTGGCGAAGTGAGATTCGGAACTGAATGAAACGCCGGAAGTGAAGACATGCATCCCTGGCTGGTGAATGGTTGGCCGATGACGACGTACGGCGCGTGCATCGTGTGCGGGCTGATTGCGGCGTGGCTGTTGGCGCGGCGTCTGGCGAAGCGCGAGCGGATCGATGTGTCGTTGATCGATCTGATGGTGCCCCTGCTCGTCGGCGCCGGCATCCTGGGGGCCTATGCCTTTGGATGGTGGACTGATGCGGTGACGGAAGAGGCCTCGCACGGCGTGGTGCTGGTAGGGGCGATGGCGTGTGCGACGCTGATCGGCATTGTCTATGGGATGGCGATGCGGATTCCGCTGGGGCGGATCGGCGATGTCTTTGCCGCCCCGGCGGCGCTGGGAATTGCCTGCGGCCGCGTCGGCTGCTTCTTTGCAGGATGCTGTTACGGCAAAGTAGCGGCGCTCCCGTGGATGGGCGTGCGATTTCCATGCGGATCCTTTGCGTTCGTGGATCAAGTGCAACACGGATTGCTCCCCGCCGATGCCGCCGCGTCATTGCCGGCGTACCCGGTGCAATTGCTCGAAGCGGTCGCGTGCATGCTGCTCGCGTGGCTGCTGGGGCGGCGATTCTCGAAGCGGCGGATTTCCGGTGAACGGTTCCTGATGCTCGGCGTTGGTTACGCGGCGGTCCGGTTCCCGTTGGAGTTCCTGCGGGCGGATAATCCCGCCGTGGTGGGGGGGCTGACCTTCTCGCAGTTCGGATGCCTCGGTTTGGCCGTGGCGGCGGTGATCACCATGGCGGTGCGCCGTCATCTTGCGGATGCCCTTGACCTGCGGACCGCGATTGTGCCGGAGGGATGATGGGCGACCTGCAACCGTGGGCGTGCGGGATCGAAAGGGATTAAAAGGGATCGATGCAAAAAAGAACGTCGGACCGTGGTGAGCGGTCCGACGCATCGTAATCCGGGGAATACTGATTCGCTTACTTCTTGGCAGCGCCCTTGGCGGCCGGAGCAGCAGCGGCGGCCTTTCCAGCGGGAGCGCCAGCCTTGGCGCCGGCGGCCGGAGCGGCGGCGGTTGCGCCTTCAGCAGCGGCCTCGGCCTTCGGCGCCTTCTTGCCGGCGGCCTGCTTGCGGTGGGCAACCTTCACGAGGCTGAACACCGAATTCTTGCCTTCCGACCACTTCTCATTGTCTTCCAGCGTGACGATCCGTTCAGAACGACGAAGAACGTTGCGGTGACGTTCGAGGGTGCTTTTGCCTTTGAGGCTGCGGTCGAGAGACATTGTCTTGCTCCAAATCAGGCGATTTACAGGAATCGGGCATGATACAAAAACGCGGGTGCGGTGACAAGCGCGGATCGTTCTCACCGAAAATCAAATCGGCAAATCGGTCGCTTGCGCCCGCAAGTCCCTGTTTGTGAATGATTATGGGTACTCCAGCGACGTGACAGGCATGACCGTGGCAAGCTGGTGGGTGAGCTGCCAGAGGTTATTGCCCGCGGGGGTCTCTGCGCTAAGCAGTTGGGAGGCAGTGGCCAGGTCGCGGCTGTGAAGCGCTTGCGACAGTTGATCAAGCACGGGTTGGCCCAGCGGGACCAGATAGGCATAGGGCGTGCCTTGCAGGGAAGTCGCGCGTTTGTGGGTGGCGATGGCGAAGCTGTCGCAAATCCTGGTGGCGGTATCGATGTCTCGGGCCTGAATCGCCGCGCTGAGCTGCGATAGCGACCCGAGGTAGTCGGTGTCATAAACGGCCTTGTCAGGCTCACAAAGCGGAACACTCGCCTCGACATAGGCGGCAGCGGAAACGCCGGCGCGGAGCGTGATATGGCGGAACACGATGAAGTGGCGAGACTGTCGGATCGACACCTGGAAATTGGAAACCTTTTCGAGCGGGAGATCGAAGACGAATCCCGCGGTCATGGCATTCGGACCGATGTCGCCGATAAAGCGCGGCGCTGTATTCGAAATGGGGTGTTCATCGCCGGCAGTATCAACGGCCACCGCCTCATAGTCGTACCGAGAGTATGGATCCGTCGGGAGGCAGATGACCGATTGGCCATCGCGGCTCATGACGTGCGCGGGGAGCAGGCAGCTCATGCCTTTGGGCGACGGGCTGATCGGATTGCCGCTGGCGTCGAGCGTCGCGGAATACCAGCCGCCCGTGGAGAGTGCGACGCAGATGTTGGTGGAGGTTTGCTCGATGGGCAGCGGGGCGGATGCGTAGACGAGACCGCCTTCGTCGCGCTGGTTGGGATTCAGGAGCACGCCGCGCAAGCCGTGCGGTTCCCCCGCGGCGCTGACCCACAGATCATGGGCGTTGGGTGTGAGGTTCGTGACGCGGAAGGCGAATTCGTAGATGTCGCGGTGCTGGAGGTCGGTTCGCTGGAAAGTGATTGGGGCGGAGTGATTGGGTGTAGCCAGCGGCGTGGAGCCGTCGGGCGCCCACCATGTGCGTGGAGAATCGGAGACACGGGAAATGGCGACCAGTTCGACGCGCCCGCCGGGGTGGAAGTTGGCGGCGAGCCCGTCCGGGACGGGTGGCAGCGATAGAGTGGCAGGCTGATCCTTGAGCTTATCGATGCCCGTGGCAACGGCCAGGACGCCGAGGCTCAGGACGACGACCGCGGTGAGCGCGGTGCCGCCGACGAAGGTCGCCCTGGCAATTTCCAGCGTGCGGGCAACGCGGCGGGCGATCAGCAGGGCATGGGCGGAGGCGGCGATCGAGGAGGTGTTGGTGGCGGCAGCGGCGACAAGGGAATGAACGGCGACGGGTGTGGCATGCGCACTCTGGGAGGCGATCATCGAAGAAAGCGCGGCGGCCGAGACAACAGCGCCGCGGCCGGCAAGCGTGCGGCGTAGCTTGTGCAGCGCGCGGGCACACGAAAGCCGCGCGGCATCTTCGGAAATCCCGAGCGTGGCGCCGACTTCGCGGAATGTGCGACCTTCCATGAAGTGCATCGCCACGATATTGCGGTGTTTGGAATTCAGACTTGCGAGGGCGGCATCGAGTTCGGGCGAGATGGAGTCCCACGCGGCTTCCTCGTGGTTGCGATCGCGTGTCAGGTTCATTTGGGCAGCCTTCAGTTCATGCAGACGGCGGCGGATTTCGAGTTTACGCGCGTCGCGCGAGGCATAATAGGTCGTGAGAACGAGCCAGCCGGGAAGTGCGGCGCCGCTGCGGACGGAATGCGCCTTTTGCGCCAACAGGATGAAAACGGCCTGGGTCACATCCTGGGCGAGGTGCTCATCGCGAACCTGGCGGCGCGCAGCGGAATAGACCAGGTCGATGTGGCGGGACATGAGCTTGTCGAAGGCCTCTGTCGAGCCCGTATCGAGATAAGCCTTTAGAAGTTCCGAATCTTCCATCGCCTAACCCAACCAATGAGATATGGACGCGGAGGGGTTAAACCGATCATTCTGACAAATGAGAATACCACAAATACTCCATGATTAACGGATGTGATTGTGAATATTGCTGGAATTGCGGGGTTTATGCTCGATTTCGGTGATGCTCGGCCGCGCATGGCATGACGTGCGACCGACGGAATCGCCGGATTTCAGTTGAGCGAACGAGGTGGCGGCGTCTGCATTTTAATGTGAAGCGCGAGAGCTTCCCGGAATACCTTGGTGGCATCTTCGCGGCGATCGAGTTGGGTGTAGAGCCCGAAGAGCGAGCGTAATGCGGCGAGACGTGTCGGGGGATCGGAGGTTTCCAGTTGCGATTCGAACGAGTGAATTGATTCTTCGAGGCGCGGCGAGCGCGCGATTCCGCGACGGGAAGCGCTCGATGATTCCGCGCCGACGGGTTCGACTCCGTCGGTTTTCGTCACATGCGGAAGCGTGAGAAGGCGATCAACAGCGTCGCGCATCTCGCCGGCGCTTTTGTGACGGTCGCCGGGATCGCGCCGCGAAGCGCGTTCCATCACGATGAGGAGTTCCTCGGGAACGGCGGCGAATTCGCGCAAATCGGGAAAACGCTCGGTGAGGTGGCGGCGCATCACTTCGGCGGGGTCGTCTTCGACGAATGGCGGTTGCCCGGCGATCAGCGTGTACCACGTGGCGGCGAGGGAGTAGAGATCAGAGCGGCTGTCGATGTGAAGCGAGCCGGCGGCCTGCTCGGGCGACGCGTAGCTCGGAGAGCCGACGAAAGCGCCGGGAAAGGTAAGATCGGCATCGTGCGGCGAGTCCTGAGCGGCGCGGGCAAGGCCGAAATCGACGAGCTTGATCGCGCCATCCTTTGTGCGCATCAGGTTTGCCGGCTTGATGTCCCGGTGAATGATGCCGGCCTCGTGAGCGGCGGCAAGCGCGGAGAGGGCGTCGCGAACCGCGCGAGTGGCGATGGGCCATTCGAGCGGGCCGGATTTGCGGAGCTGATCGGCAAGCGATCCGCCCTCCACGTATTCCATCACGAGATAGGGGCGACCCCGTTCGCCTTCGGATTGACCGACGTTGTAAATGGTCACGACATTCGGATGATTCAGCCGCGCCGCGGAGCGTGCTTCGCGCATGAAACGCCTGGTCATATTGGAGCCGGCGGCGGGCGACGCGCCTTCCTGAAGACGGAGCACCTTGATCGCGACGTGGCGCGACAGCGCGGCGTCGTGTCCAAGGTAAACAGTCCCCATTCCCCCTTCGCCGAGCGTGCGAAGGATGCGGTATGCGCCCAGGGTGTTGTATTCGGACATCTGAGGAGCAGGCATGCCGATAGAATAACGAGAAGGAACGGAGGGAAGAAGGGGGGATTTTAGAATCAAGAATCAAGTAGCAGGAACTGCAAGATCGATCAGCGAAGCCTTCTTGCTTCTTGCTTCTTGAATCTTGATTCTTACCTTCCGGCCCTAAACTTTCTTCAGCTCCGGCGGCGCTGGGCGAATCTTGTCCGAGACGATCGTCTGGTTCTTCCCGCGATGCTTCGCCGTGTAGAGCGCTTCGTCCGCGAGCGCAACGAGCTGATCGGAATTAACCGGATGATTGTGCAGCACGCTGCTGATGCCCATCGACATCGTGAGCGAGAGTTCGCTCGGGATGAGCGCTTTCATCTGGAACACGAACTGCGAGTGGATGCGCTCGCCGACGCTGGTGGCGAGTTCCGCGGAGGCGTGCGGCAGCAGGACGACGAATTCGTCGCCGCCGTAGCGCGCGGCAACATCCATCACCCGCAGGTTCCACGTGATGATCTTGGAAGTGACCTGCAGGATTTTGTCGCCGAACTGGTGGCCGAGCGTGTCGTTGAGTTTCTTATAGCCGTCGAGGTCGCACATGATGCAGGCAAGGTCCTGGCCGTAGCGGGCGCTCTCGGCGAAATACCGTTCCAGCACTTCGCCGAAGTGCCGGCGGTTATAGAGGCCGGTGAGCGGATCGGTGGCGGCCATCTGCTCCAGCTTGTGCAGGCTGTCCTTGAGCTGCTGGTTCTTGATGGAAATCTCGCGCGCAGCGGCCTGCTGCTGCTCGTGCAGCCGCTTGTTTTCCTGCTTCACCTTCCACGCCTCGAGATTCTTCTCGACGACCAGCGGAATGGTGAAGAGATATTCGCCGGCCTTCACGATGTAGTCGTACGCGCCGGCACGGATCGCCTGGGCGGCGGTCTGACGCACATTTTCACCGGTCACCACGATCACGGGGCGGTCCACCTTGGAGAGAATCGCCTTCAGGAAATCCATGCCGTTGATGTCGGGCAGGTTGAAGTCCGTGAGGATGACGTCGAATTTCTCGAGGTCCCATTGCAGCACTTCGTGGCCGCACTCGGCGCAGGTGACGGTGTCCTGTCCGAAATGATCGACAAGGGTCTCGCGAATGAGTTCTCGCTGGTCGAAATCGTCTTCCACTGCCAAGATTTTCATGTCTACCTCAAATGAGTTGCGAATTCCTGCTGATTCGCGGTGCTTGAACTTATCCGTCCTTATGCGACGTTCTGTTGCTCGTGGACCGACGGAAACTGGTGAATGCGGAGCCAGTAGTTGGTGCTCTGCACAACGGTGTACACGAAGGTCATCGCGTCGGTCGGTTTGTTGGTGTAGCTGTTGGCGCCGTTGCTCATGGCGAGGTGCTTCTGGTTGTCGTCGGTAACGCCGGTCATCATGACGACGGCGATGTCGGCGAAGCGCGGATCCTTGCGGATCGCCCTGAGCGTTTCCTGGCCGCCCATGCCGGGCATTTCGATGTCGAGATAGATCAGACCCGGGCGCGGCGCGTTGGCGTGAATGCCTTCGCGGCGCAGGAACGCCAGGGCCTCCTCGCCGGACGCGACCTCGTAGACCGGGTTGTCGAGCTTGCCCTGGTCCATTGCATCGCGAATCAGCGTGCGGCAATCCTCATCGTCGTCGACGAGCAGGATCGTGACAGGCTGCGCCGAGAATTTATGCACCTCTTTCATACGGTCACCTCACTTGGTTCAGGAAAATGGGACCGCGGAATGGCGAAATGGAAAGTCGTTCCCTTGCCCTGGATCGACTCCACCCACAGGCGGCCCGAATAGTTGTCGATGATGCTTTTGACGCTTGCCAGCCCGACGCCTTTGCCGGGGATCTTCATCATGGAGGCGTTCTTGGCGCGGCGGAACACGTGGAAAAGTTGCGGAAGATCTTCCTTCGAAATCCCGATGCCGGTGTCTTTGACGGTAAAGGTGAATTCGTCGGCGAAAGCGATGACGGAGACGACGATTTCACGTTCGCTGTCGTCGCGCATGTATTTGACGCCGTTATCGATGAGGTTCTGGAAGACCTGGCGCAGGCGGGATTTTTCGCACTGCATGACGGGGAAGTGCCCCTCGCGGCGGAATTCAATCCTGCGGGTTTCGAAGTCCGAGGAGAAGTTGTCGGCCACGGCGTCGAGCAGTTCGCCGAGGTCGACCCGTTCAATCTTCTCGCGGCGGGTCTTGATGCGGGAGAGTTCCAGGAGCTCATTGATCAGTTCGCATTCGACGTCGACGTTCTTCTGGATGCGTTCGAGCCGCTGCAGCGCATCCTTCTCCAGCGTGTTCTGGTATTTGAGAATCAGCATGCTGGCCATGCCGGCGATGTTGCGGAGCGGCGCGTTGAGGTCGTGGCTGACGGCGCGGAGGAAATCCTCTTTTTCGAGCATCTCGGCCTGCAGGCGGGCGTTGAGCTTTTCGAGTTCGGCGGTGCGGCGCTGAACCGTTTGTTCGAGGCCGGCGTTGATTTGTTTGATGTCCTCCTGCTGCTGCTGGACGGTGTCGGCCATGCGGTTGAAGGCGAGGGCGAGTTCGCCGAGTTCGTCGGCGCGCGGGAGATTGACGCGATGGGCCAGGTCGCCGCCGGCAAGCGCGTGGGCTGCAGCCGCGAGGCGCTGGATCGGCACGGTGATGTGCCGGGCAATGAGGCCGGCTATCGGCACGGCGATGAGCACGACTGCCATGCAGGTCAGGAGAATGAACGCCTGCACGAAGCGAAGCTGCGCCGCGTCACCTGCGCCCGAGATGCCGACGTGCAGGTAACCGATGACATCCGTTTCGCGGCCATTGGAATCAACGCGGAAAACCGGGACGCTCACGACATAGCAACTCAGACCGTTGTAGAAAAGCTCGCGCGCCTGTCCCATCTGGGTGGTGAAAATGCGGTACTGGCCCGCGAACTCGCGGGTGAATTGCTGCCAGGGAGTACGTTCCGGGATGAAGTCGGCGATGGTGTTGAGGTTGGCATCGGTGAGGACCGCAAACTGGAGGTCGGGGGTTTTTCGGAGCGAGTTGAGCTTGGATTGCCAGTCGGACAGGTCGGTTTGCTTTTGTTCGAGAACGGCGGCGACGGCGTAGGCGAATTGGCTGACCTGCGCGGCTTTGTTGCGCTGCAGCATGGTGCGGGTGCTGATGTCGAAGATGCCGCCGCAGAGGGCGACGATGGCGATCAGCAGGACGAGCAGGATGATCGTCGTTTTGAGGGGGAGTTTGAGTCCGGCGACGGCGCGGCGCAGCAGGCGGCGAAGCCAGTTGTTGGATGGCTTGACGGGTGCGAAGGGGTTTGGCTGTGGACCTTCCCTGGACATACCTGCCGTCGCGTAAAACGTGTGCCTGTGGGTACATCGGATGGTTCCCAGGGACGCTTAATCATGCGGCTTTTAGGGGCGCGGGATTATCGGAAGCGCGGAACGGTCTGCGGGCCGTCATGGGCAGGATGCCCATGCCACAATCCTTATCGTCCGAGAATTTCGAAGGCGTTGCGGAGGACGGTGTCGGCTTTGAGGGTTTCGACTTTGACGCGGGGGTGGACTTTATAAGGGTTGTACAGGGGATCACCGACATAGGCGATGCGCCAACTGGCCAGAGGCATGGTGACCTGCCAGACTTCGCCCTGGGTGAACTGGCCGGAGAGGAGGAGGGGGAAGAACTGGGAGGGCTTTGGGAAGGCGGTGAGGTAGGGTTCGGAGACGGCGCCAAGGGTGCCGCAGAAACCGCGCTTGAGGAGATTGGGGACCCAGCCGGTGTCGTTGGGGTCGTGGAGTGTGGGCATTTCGAGGCTGGCGACGTGGTATCCGACGGCACCGGGGAGCCACTGGCAGGAATCGACGTAGTGGTGGAGGGAGTACCAGCCGCAGTAGAGGGCGGCGTTGGGGCAATTGCGTGCTTCGAGGAGCGCGGGGTTATCGTCGAGGACGACATTAATGTCGGCGTTGGAAGTGAGCCAGTCGGCGGCGCGGCGGATGTCGGCGTCGAAGGCGGCGTAGCCGTCGGTGCCGTGGAGACCGCGGGCGTCGAGGTAGATTTTGCCTTCGAGGCCGGTGCGTTCGACCTTGAGGGTGGTGTCGATCATGTGGGTGACTTGATCGATGGAGGCGCCGTCAATGCGGGAGACCATGATGGGGCGGGGGAACTGGGGGAATTTTTTGAGGGTCTGGTAGAGGTCGAGGGAGTCGGCGTTGACGATCCAGCGGTAGCGGGGGTAGTCCTGATCGGCGAAGACGAGGGAGAGTTCGTTGTCGAAGGCGGATTCGGTTTCTTCGGGGGTGAGGTCGCTGATGGTGGATTCGATCTGGTTGGCTTGGCCGATGAGTCCGCGGGCGCGGGCCTGGAGGTCGATCAATTCCTGGCGGGTTTTGTGGGTGAGTTTCTGTTTGGCGAGTTCCTGGAGGCGGACGTCGAGGGAATTCAGCTCGGCTTGCCAGGCATCGCGGCGGGCGTAGGCGAGGGAGGCGTTGGGGGTGTCGTCGGAGACGCGGAAGATGGCGAGGCAGCCATTGATGCCGGCGACTTTCATCTGGAGTTTGAGAAGTTCCTCGATGGCGGCGGGGCGGTCGTTGGTCGAGAGTGCGGAGAGGCGGGTGGCGGCGGCGGTTCCTGCGGCGTTGAGCCGCTGGAGGACGGCGTGGAATTCAAGCTGCTCGTCGGCGTGATTGGGGGCGGCATTGGTGGCGGGCTGAGATTCGGGTTGAGACGCAGGGGTGCCGCCGGCGAGGGTTTCGTATTCGGTGACGGCGGCGTTGAGCTTGGTGAGGACGTCGGCGAATTGCTTCTTGTCGGCTTCGATTTCCTGATGAGTGATGGAATCGAGCTGGGCGGAGTCGATGATGAGGGGGCAGCCGCAGACGGTGACGAGGCATTTGATTTTGCCGTCGAGGTTGCGCTCCTTGATGGCCTTGCGAATTTCGGGGACGACGAGGGTGCGGTAGTCGATTTCCGGGATGCGCTGGAGCGGGGAGCAGTTGAGATCGATGAGGTTTTCGTGGGGGATGCCGCGGGCGTGCAAGTAGTATTCGGCGACGGGAACGGACTGGTCGTTGCGCGTGTTGCAGATGACGGCGATTTCCTTGGGTTCGAGGGCGCGGGCGGAGGCTGCGGCGAGGAGGAGGGCGCAGGCGGCGAGGGTTTGGCGCAGGTGCATTGGGATTTCCATGTGAGAGTTCCCCCCGTGATACGTGGCCCGAGCGTAGTAGGATTGGCAAAGGGACGGCCTGCGGGCCGTCATGGGCGGGACGCCCATGCCACTACGCGGGGCGGTTGAGATAGCCGATGGCGAGTTCGGTCATCATGCGGATGCCGACGGGGACGGCGTCGTCGGTGAAGTCGTAGTTGGGGTTGTGGAGCATGGGGTAGGAATCGCGGTCGTGGGGCTGGACGCCGAGGACGAAGAAGCAGCCGGGGACGCGTTCGAGGTAGAAGGCGAAGTCCTCGCCCCACATGGCGGGTTTGGAGGCCCAGATGAAGGCGTGGGAACCGAGGGCGCGG
>Ga0335069_10009920_pt1 | contig 13532 bp, 15 predicted proteins | sample Lox_Sample_11_FD_206714 | JGI IMG/M metagenome (GOLD analysis project Ga0335069, IMG submission 206714) | Soil microbial communities from Loxahatchee National Wildlife Refuge, Florida, United States - Lox_Sample_1.1 | ecosystem: Environmental > Terrestrial > Soil > Wetlands | place: USA... | reverse complement strand
ACCCAGGCTGACGATCTCGCCGCGCGCGACGAGGCGGTCGTTGACGTAGATGTCGACGTCCTCGCCGACCTTGCGGTTGAGTTCCAGGACCGCGCCGCGACCGAGGCGTATCAGCTGCCGGACCGGTAGGTCGGTCGTCCCAAGGACGACCGAAACCTTCACGGCAATGTTGTGGACGACCGAGAGGTCGCTGCCGGCCGCGGCTGCCCCCAACGCCGCCGGCAGGTTGCCGGTCTGTCCAGCATCCTCGATCGCGGGCAGATCAACGCGCGCGTTGCGCTCTTGCGTCGTCATGTCCGGTTGGGCCATCGCGTCTACTCCTCGGTGGGTGCGTTGTCGGTCACGGCCGCTTCGCCCTTGGGCGAGTCGGCGCTCGAGTCGTTCTGTTCGAGAATGCGCTGGATGATCGCCGATACCTCCGTCAGCATCTGCGCGGGGTCACGCTCGGCGCCGCCGTGCAGCCAGCGCACGCGCACCATGCCCTCGGCCAGATAGCTGTCGCCGAGCAAGTCGACCCGGCCGCGAAAGGCAAGGTCGCGCGCCAGGCGGGCGATGCGCGGCCGGATGCCTTCGACGATATCGTGCGGCACGCGGACCTCGACTACCGGATCGTTGCAGGCGATCGTCAATGCGGTCCGCACGACGCCCAGGATTTCCTCACCGCCGCCGCGGCGGACCAGTTCCGGCAACAGGCGATCGAGGATGACGCGGACGAGACGTTCGCAATCATGGCTAAGCGCCGCGAACATTTCATCCTGGCGGCTGGCCAGCGAGGCGATCTGTTCGGCCAGCGTGGCGAATGCAGCGTTAGTCTCTGCCTCGGCCTTGGCAATGGCGCCGGTGGCGCCTTCCTCGCGCCCTTCCTCGCGTCCCTGGCGCAGGCCGTCCTCGTAGCCGAGCTGGCGGGCGGTTTCGATGTCGGTCTCGACATATTGCGGCGCCTCGCTCTCGCTGGCGCGCGTGGACTCGAAGCGGGACAGGGCGACGTCGCCGTTAAAGGGCTTCTCGTTGAACACCCGGTCGAAGACGAACCGCTGTACTTGCGGAAACTGATCGATGTCGCTCATGCCACGCCCTCGCTAATCCAACCCTTGATCACGCCCGCGGCGTTCTCCGGCTGGCCGCTGACGATCTGGCCGATACGCTGCTGCGGCAGCGGAATGGCACGGTTGGCTCCTTCCGGAGCCGCGAGCATTTCGGCCGCGCCCGGCCCCGATATCGCGCTGCCCGTGCCGGCATGACCATTGCGGCTGTCGTCCGCCAGAGGTGGCAGCGGCGCCGGCTTCAGCAGGTTGGTGATCAACGGGCGCAGGACGAACAGCGACAGGACGATGCCGACAATGGCCAGCGAGAGCCACTGCACGAGCGTCATCGCGTTGCGGCCGAGGAAGTCCATGATTCCTGGCGACGGCATGTCGCCGCCGACGATGGCCGCCGAGGCGAAGGGCAGGTTGACGACCTCGACCTTGTCGCCGCGCTTCTCGTCGAAGCCGATGGCGGCCTTGACCGCCCGTTCGATCTCGGTCAACTCCTCCGGCTTGCGCGGCTCGTAGACCGATTGGCCGTTGGCGTCGGTCTTGGTCGTGCCGTCGATGACGACGGCGACCGAGAGCTTCTTGACGGCGCCGCTCTCGTGAATGGTTTCCAGCGTCTTCGACGAGATCTCGTAATTGACGGTCTCGTCCTTATGCTGGGAGGTGTCGCTCGACTTGCTGCCGCCGCCGGTGTTCGGGGCCGCCTGCTGCGGCAGGTTCTGCTGGACGCCGACGACGTTGGCGCTGTCGCCGGACGATGAGGTGTCGGACTGCGAACTGGTCTGCGTCGAACGCACTACCTGCCCGTTCGGGTCGAAGGTTTGCTCGCGCTCGACCTTGTGGTCGAAGTCGACGTCGGCGCTGACGGTGACGCGGACCTTGTCCGGCCCGAGATGGGGCGCCAGCATCTCCTCGATCGATCGCTCGAGGCGAGCCTCGAAGGCGGCGCGCGCGTCGTCGGATTTGGCGACGGAAGGATTCTGCCCGTCGTCAGATGCCCCAGCCAGCAGGTTGCCTTGCTGGTCGATCACCGATACGGCCTGCGGTTTCAGTTGCGCCACGGCCTGGGCAACGAGGTACTGGATCGCCATGACCTGCTCGCGCCCCAGGGTGGCGGCGCCGCGCATCACGATCAGGACCGATGCCGTCGGCTGCGGGGCCTCGCGCGCAAAGGGCTCGCGCTTCGCCAGCACGAGATGGACGCGGGCGTTGGAGACGCCGTTCAATGTGCGGATGGAGCGTGCCAGCTCACCTTCGAGGGCCCGCAGATAGCGGATGTCTTCCTGGAAGCGCGTCATGCCGAGACCCTGGCTCTCGTCGAGGATCTCGTACCCGACGGGACCGCCGCTCGGCAGTCCGGCGCCGGCCAGGGTCATGCGCAGCCGCGCGACCTGGTCGGAAGGGGCCAGGATCACCGAATCGCCTTGCACCTGGTAGGCGACGCCCATCTGGTCGAGGCGCTGGAGCACGGCGCCGGCGGCCTCGGGCTCGAGGCCCGAGAACAGCGGCACCATCGGCGGTGCCGCCATGCGCATCACGAGAAAGCCAAGCGCGAAGAGGACGGCCAGACCGGCACCCGCCAGCGCGATCAGCCGACCGCCGGGAAGTGCACGCAAGTTGCCGAGAATGTTGCCCACGCGGGAGCCCGCTTTGCCAGTTGAAACCTGCCGTTAATGCGGCCCGTGTATCCGTGTCCGCGACAGCAAGGCCGCACTCTAGGTTCCCCTGGTAAAGGCGCGGTTACGGATTTCGGGCGGAAAGATCGGGGGCAGGGGCACGGCGGTGAGGAAGAAATGAGTGCAGAGGAAGCGGTTGCCGATGGCGCCGAGGGTGCGGAATCGGTTGCGGCCAAACCCAAGAGCCGGCGAAAGCTGCTGATTATCGTTGCCGCCGCGGTGCTGGTGCTCGTCGCCGGCGGCGGTGCAGGTGCCTATATGTTCCTCTTCGGCAAATCCAAGCCGGCAGACGAACAACAGATGGCGCTCGACGACCAGCCGACACCCGTCTTCTACGACATGCCGGAGATCGTCGTCCGCCTCGATGGCGGCCAAGGCCAGTATTTGAAGCTCGCGACGGTCCTCGATCTCAGTTCCGACAAGGCTCCCGAGGCGATCAAGCGGATCGAGCCGCGGCTGGTCGATCTCATGCAAACCTATCTCATCGACCTGAAGCCGGACGACCTCAAGGGCACCGCCGGCATGTACCGGGTGCGCCAGGAGCTGCTGCGGCGCATCAACGACGTTCTGCCCGGAAGCACGCGCGACGTGCTGTTCAAGACACTCATCCTGCAATGAGCGGCAGCCCGGCCACGGCAGCGACAGAGCGCACGGCCGATCCGGCCGGCCCGACGCCACTGAAGACGTTTGCCGCCGCCAAGGGCGCGGCCGCCGGGATGGAACGGCTGCCGATGCTCGACATCGTCATCGAGCGGCTGGCCAAGACGCTGCAGCTCAGCCTTCGCCGCCTGGCAGGCGATGGCGTGACCGTCAGCATCGATCCTCCCTCGGGCATGCGGCTCGGCGACTACCTGCAGAAGCTGCCGTCACCGGCGATGCTTTGCATAACGCGCTTCGACGGATCGAACGCGCCGGGCCTCGTCGTCGCCGGTCCCGACCTGGTCTTTTCTGCCGTGGAGCTGATGCTCGGCGGCAAGCCCGTCACCGTCGAATCCAGGCCCGACCGGCCCTTCTCGGCCGTCGAGCGGACGCTGGCCGAGCGCATGGTGCGGATGGTCCTCGCCGATCTGACGACGGCCTTCCAACCGATCGCCGACGTCAAGCTGCGCATGGAGCGCATCGAATCATCCGCCAAGTTCGCGGCGGTCGTGCGGGAGAGCAGCATCGTACTGGTGATCGGCGTGCGCATGCAGATCGACGGTCGCGGCGGCCGTGTCGATCTGGTGTTCCCGACCGCTTCCATCGAACCGCTACGCGAGCAGCTGCGGCAGACTTACCCCGGCGACAAGCTCGGCCGGGATTCGCTATGGGAGACCCACCTGACGCACGAGCTGCTGGTTTCGCAGGTACGCTTGTCGGCGGTCCTCGACGAACCATCGATCGGACTCGGGCAGGTCATGCGCTGGAAGGTTGGCTCTACCCTGGCGCTCGATGCCACCCCGAACTCGCCGGTCAAGGTGCTGTGCGGCAAGTCCGCCGTATTCGTCGGCTCCATGGGTCGACATGACGACAAGGTCGTGGTCCGCATCGACGGCCGCGTCGACGGATGAAGGGAGTATCTTCGTGGATAACCTGATTGGCGTGACCCTCGATGGTGTCGTGGTGCTGCTGCTGAGCGCGGCGATCGTCTATGGCATCATCCTCCACCGCAAGCTGACGGCACTGCAATCGGCGCAGTCCGATCTGGCGAAACTGCTCGGACGGCTGGATGCGGCCATCTCGCAGGCGAGTTCAACCGTCAGCGCCCTCAAGTCGAATGCCGCCATGATCGAGACTTCGACGCGCCCCGTGGGGACGCATCCCCTGGGGACGCATCCCCTGGGGACGCATCCTGTGGGGATGCGCCGAGTCGGCGCCGCGGACGCCGACGAACAAACCGCGGACACCCCGGCACTCGCGTCGGCCGCGGCAGCGGTGGCGCGTCGCCGCAAGGCGCCGGCCAGCCTCGTCGGCGGCAATCGGATCGAGGCAGCCAGGGAGCTGCTGGCGGCGATGCAAGCGGTGCGGAGCGCCTGACGATGCGGCGTCCGCCCCGGGCGACCGTGCGCTTCCTGCCGGTCCTCATTCTGATTCTCGTAGCGGTGCTGCCCGCCCACGTCGGCTCCCTGTGGACCGGCATCGTCAAGCTTGCGGTGGCCGAAGAGGCTGCCAAGACCAGCCCCGATGCCGCGCCGTCGGTGTCCCCAGGGGCATCACCAGCTGCGTCCCCCGAGGCATCCTCCGGCGCCGCAGCGAGTTCCGCGAGCGCGGGCGCTGCCGGCCAGGCAACGGCGCCCGAAGCGGCCGGGCAGCCGGCCAATACCGCCACGACGACTGCCGCTGCGGCGCCTGCCGACGGCGGTGCCGCCAGCGAACCCGCGTTCGATCCGCTGACGCTGACGAAGGCCGAGATCGACGTGCTCAAGCAATTGGCCAAGCGCCGGGGCGAACTGGATCAGCGCGAGCGCGCCCTCAAAGATCGCGAGGCGCTGTTGGCGGCGACCGAGCAGCGCATCACCGACGAAGTCCAGAAGATGCAGCAGTTGAAGGCGGAATTCGAGCAACTGAAGGCGCAGCGCAACGACGCGCAGGAGGCCAACATGCGCCGCCTCGTCACAGTTTATGAAGCCATGAAGCCGGAAGAAGCCGCGCGCATCTTCGAAACCATGGAAGGTTCCGTCCTGCTCGAAGTCGTCACGCGCATGGGAGAGCGGCGGTTGGCGCCGATCCTGGCGCAGATGACGCCGACGCGGGCCCAAGCCCTCACCATCGCGATGGCCAATCGGCGTACCACTGTCGCGGCGGCGCAACCCGGGAGTTGACGGGCGGTCAGCGGCGCTGCGTTGCCAGACTGAGGATGGTCGAGGCGCTCAGCAGCACTCCTGAAGTGCTGTCCGAGGTCTGCGCCGCTATCGGTTGCACAAGCGACACCAGACCCGCCGTCGAGGTATCGTTGGCCTGGTCGTAGCTCGCCAGGAACCGGCTGATGAACCGGTCGACGAACTTCGGGTCCTTCAGGTTGGCGATTCCGACCCGCTTTTCCAGGTAGGCGGCCTGCTTGTCGACGTCGTCGGATGGGCCGAGGGCCATCACGTTGAGCGCGGTCTTGGCGACGTTGTAGAGCGGAACGTCGCCCAATACCTGAAACCAGCTCGTGATCGTCGGCGCCATGCGCTTGAAATAGAGCGCCAGTCGCACGCCGGGATTGGTCTGCCCGGCATTCTGCTCGAACGCTGCCGTCACGTAGTTGTCGACGATACCGTCGACGAAGGAGGGGTCCGTCACCTTGCTGGCGCCCCCGGCCGCGAAGTTGAAGGCCGCCGCCAGCTGGCGATAGCGGGGATCGACGAGCTTGTTGGCGATCGACTTGGAATCCGTCAGATCGCTGCTCAGCACCTGCTTGATCAGTGCCTGGGAATTGACTTGCGAATCGAGGCCGAAGGCCGTGAGGACGAATTTTCGCAGCCGATAGTCCTTCATCAGGTCGTCGGGGCTGGTGACCTTCGCGATCGCCGTCCGAAAGTAGTTGATGTCGTTCTGGACCGCGCCGCTCTTCTCGAAGGCCGCCTTCTGCTTGTCCAGCGACGCCTCAACCAAGCTGTAGGCCGTCGTGGCGGGAAGCGTCGGGACGCTCGAGTCGGCGCCGGCCAGCAGCGAGATCACGACTGGCCTCCACCGGCATCGCCGTTGTCGCTCGGGATGGGATCCTTCGTACCGCCGGGCCGGTAGCCGGGCGGCAGGTAGAACAGTACGTCGCCGCTGGCCGTATCGACGACCTCGGTGATCACGCGCAAGGTCTGCGAGTCGATGCGAATGCGATAGGGACCCTCGGACTCGACCATCTGGCGGGCGCTTGCATGCGTCTGGGGAAGCGGAGCCGGGGCCGGGTCGCGGCGCTGGGAACGCTCGCCCGGAAGCGCCGGGCGAGCCGTTCCAACAGACGTGATGACAGCGGGTCCGAGAGACGCGATGTCGGCGCTCATGTCATCTCTTGCAGCACCCCCTCTTGCGGGGCGTCGTCCGCCGCTGGCCGGCTGAGCAGCTTGGCCTCGTAGTCGAGGACGGGACGCAACGCCGCCAAGGCCTTGTAGAAGTCGCGCTCGCCGACCCAGAAGGCGGAATCGGTGAGCGCCTTGAGGATCGGCGGCGACTTGAAGGTGCGCAGCAGACCCGTCATCAGCTGCTCGTAGGTGGCCGTATAACTCGACGCGTCCTCCGGATTGAGCAGCATCAGCTGGACGATGAAGTACACGCGACTCGTCGGCGTCACCGCCTGCTCGACCTGCATCACATCGCGTTCACGCAGGATCGACGCGCGGTTGGCGAAATAGAGGACGTTGCGGCTGTTGCCGTTGTGGAGGACGGCGCCGTTCACGACCAGGCGCTCGCCGGGCTTAAGCTTTACCGCCAGCATAGCGCACCTCCCGTTCGACGGGGACCGATGGCGCCGCCAAGCTCTGCGCCGCCAGATTGCGGGCCTGGGTCAGGCCCGCCATGATCGCGCGATTGATGTCGACCAGCAGCGCCAGGGTCGCCTTGCCGGTCACGACGTTGCGGCCGTGGCGGACCGACGTGGCCGCCAACCCGGCAAGACGCCCTTTGAGGTCGGGTGCCAGCCGGTTCGCCGGATTGTTCAGGTCCTCGAGCAGGGTGAGCCATAGGCGTGTGTTCTGATAGACCGCATCGCACAGTCGCACCTGGCGTTGCGTCGCTTCGACCGGCGCGGCGGAGAGATCTTCCTGCGCTTCGGCGTGCGAGTGTTCGAGGGCGTTGGTGACTTTCTGGAAAGCCATGATCTCCAGGGACAGCGGCGACGCCGTCTGGAGATGGGTGGTCTGATAGCTGATGACGCTCATGTTTGCGTTTCCCGAGACTTCTTCTCAGTGAGCCATTGAATTCTGCGTCTGGTACGAGGATGCGTGCCGTCCACTGGGTTCCCGTTTCCGGGGTGCCGTCAGGCTGTGGTCGGCGTTTGCATCAATGAGTTGGCTCGTCCTCCTTTTTGGAAGGTTCCCGGGTGGCCAGCGGCCACCCGGGAAGTCTTACGGACCTCGTTCCGGACGCGGCGGCGTTTAGCGGAACAGGGTCAGGATGCTCTGCGGCGTCGAGTTGGCGATGCTGAGCGCCTGCACGCCCAACTGCTGCTGGACCTGCAGGGCGCTGAGGCGCGCCGACTCTTCTTCCATGTTCGCATCGACGAGGCTGCCGACGCCGCTGGTCAGGGCGTCGCTGAGCGACTTGATGAAATCGCTCTGGATGTCGAGGCGGTTCTGGACCGAGCCGAACGACGCACCAGCGGCAGTCGCCGTGGTGATGGCAGACTCGATCGTGTCGACTGCGCCGGCGGCGTCGGACGTAACGTCGATGCCGTCGATGCCGAGGGTGGCAGAAGTCAGGTCAGCCGCGGTCACGGTGATCGTGGACACCGACACCGTGGAGCCGCTACGATCGAGCGAGGCCAGGAGGTCGACGTCCGAACCGCCGTTCACCAGGTTTGTGCCGTTGAACTGCGCGGCGTTGACGACGCTGTCGACCTGCTGAACGAGCTGGTCGATGTCGCTCTGGATCTTCGCGGTGTCGACGCCGGTGCCGTTGGCGGCGACGACCTTCTCTTTGATCTTGTTGAGCAGATCGGTGACGCTCTGCGCCGCCGATGCCGCAACGCCGACCGTCGAAGTGGACAGCGCCAGGTTGTCGGAGATCGCGTTCATGCCGGACACGTCGCCGCGCATCGTCGTGGCGATGGCCCAGGTGGAGGAGTCGTCTTTCGCGGTCTCGACGCGCAGGCCGGTGCTGATCCGGTTCTGCGTCTGCGTCAGAGAACGCGAGGTTGTGTTGATGGACTGCAGGGCCGCCATGGCCCCGACATTGGTGAGAATGCTGGTCATCGAGTTTCTCCCTCAGAAGATTGTATGAAAGGATGTACCCTTTTGGCGCATCCGAAGTCGGAAGCGAGATTGTCTCAACTTCCGGCAGCAATCATGCCAGGGAGGTCTTAAGCGTCGGTGAAGAGCCCGGGGGAACGCCTGCGGGCGACGCGCGAAAACTGCGGAAAAGTAGTGAATGGTTAACGCTTGGTTGCGACGGCAACACGAGCATATCGGCCGGCGGCGGCATCGTCGCGGCGGTAACGCTGGGGGAAGGCCGCTTTGCTACGCTGGCCTGGCAATGCAGGATTCCGTCCGCGCCCCGATGTTTGTTTCGCAGCCGGCCCACGCCACGGTCGCGGCCGCGAACCGCCTGGACATGTCGCGCGACAAGGGTCGGGCGCATCCCGACGATCCCGTCCAGGAGCTGACGTTCGATGACGTTCTCGACATCATCAATCCGCTGCAGCATCTGCCGGTCATCAGCACGATCTACCGCGAGCTGACCGGCGACAAGATCAAGCCGGCCATGCAGATCATGGGCGACCTCGGCTATGGCGGCCCCAGCGGGTTCGTACTGTCCTGCCTGCAAGTGCTGTTCGGCCAGATTTCCGGCGATGACCTCGGCGGACACGTCATGGCCTTCCTCGATGGTCGGGATTCGGCGAATGTCGCGGCCGCGCCCAAGGCCGCTGAAGCGCCCGCGCAGGTAGCTGCGGCGGACATATCGAGCGGCCCTGTTGCGGCCCCCGAGGTTGCCGTGGCGATGCGAACCTACGGCGACGGCACGCGCCGCTAGAGCCGGGCCGCCGGCTCGGGGCGTGCGGCGAACTAGGTGAGGAACTTGGTGAGCGTCAGCTGGCTCATGCGCGCGGTTACCTGGAAGGTCGCTTCGAGCTGGGTTTGCAGCTGATTCAACTTGGCCGCCGTCTCATAGGGATCGGCCTGCTCCAGGTTGGCGATCTGGGTATTCAACTGGGTGAGCGTGCTGGTATGGCGCGTCGCGGCGTCGGCGACGGCCGATTGCTTGAAGCCGAGGTCGCCGGCCATGTTGACCACGCCCTGGAAGCCGTTGTTGAGATGCGTCAGCGCCTCGTTCTGCCAGGCGGTATAGGTGTCGTCCGATACCGAGCTCGAGGGCATCGCCGCCAGCATGTAGAGGCCCTGCAGCGACTCGCGCAATGCCGGATCGTCGGCGCGCACCCCATAGTCGATCTCCTGGCCGCGATCGATGCGCGCGGTCAGCGTACCCGTCGTCGCCCCGTTATAGAACGTCGACGAATATTGCAGGTTCGGGTTGCTGTTCGTGTTGTCGAACAGCGAGCTGATGCCATCCGGACCGTTGGCGACGGCGACGGCCGATGCCGCATCCGTCATCGGCCCCAGATTGGCGATGATCTGGGCCACGGCCTGCGTCGGCGACAGCGACGTCGCCGGATTGACGGTGTTCTGACCCTGCATCGCCTGCGTATCGGTTTGCACGCCCGCGAATAGCGCCCGGCCGCCGAACTGCGTGTTGAGCAGGGAGTTGATCTGGTCGATCGCCGTCTTGGCCATGCTCTGAAGTTGCTGGCGGGTGACCGGCGAGTTGGCGGTGAGGGCCTGGGTACGCGCCTTGTCGATGGCATCCTTGATGTTGCTGATGGCGGTCTGCATCACATCGAGGCGCGTCCCGACGAGATCGGTGGTCGATTTATATTCGGTGGTCTCGGTGTAGGCGTTGCGCAGGTCCACGTCGGCCGTCGCCTGGTTGCCGAGGTCGGCCATGAGATCGGCCTTGCGCCCGGTGGACAATTCCTTCTGCCCATCGAGGAGGGCCTGCTGCAGCGAGCGGATGCTGCCGTTCAGCTGGAGGAAGCTGGCCAGGCTCGAGATGTTCATGTTGGTCATGATCAGATCTCCAGCAGCTTGTCCATCATGTCGCTCACCGCCTGGATGATCTTGGCGGAGGCGCCGTAGCTCTGCTCGAGCAGCAGCATCTTCTGCATCTCGTCGTCGATATTGACGCCCTCGACGTTGGCGCGCTGGGTGTCGATGGCGCTGCTGATCGAGGCTTGGTACTGGGAGCGGTCGTCGAGCGCCGCCCGCTGGTTTCCCTGGAAGCCGACGAACGACGTGGCGTAGCCGCCTATGGTCGAGCTGGTGGAAAGCCCAGCCGTCGAGTTGAACGCGACCGCCTGGGTGAATACGTCCTGGAACGCGCGCACCTGCGTCGCGTCGCCGGGCGCGCCCGGTCCGGCCGCATGCAGACCTGTGCGCAGGCGCCAGAGGTCGCCGCCGTCTTCCGGCACGACCAGGCTGTTGACGGCAATGCGTCCCGCCAGGCCAGTGACCTGGGTCGGGTCCGTGCGGTCGTGGGCGGCGCCGTTGTCGGTGAAGAGGCCGGTCATGCCGGCGCCCACTGTCGAGTCGCTGTTCTGGAACCCATCGGCCAGCGTGCTGGCGATTTCATCGATCTGCGCCTGGGCCTGCGGAAAGATCTGGTCGCGCAGTTCGAACTGCGCGGCCAATTGGCCGCTGCGGATGCTGCCGGGATAGCCGCTGCCGGGAGAGATGTCGACGCCGTTCACGCTGACGCCGCTCAGGCCCGGTCCGCCGCGCGTGTAGGTCTGTCCGGCGGTGATCGACGAGGTCGGCGTGAACTCGAGGTGATGCACCGTGGTGCCGTCGACCAGCGAAGTGCCGCCGTCGGTCAGCACCACGACCTCGCCATGGTCGCGCGTGAAATAGGTGATGCCGAGCTGCTTGGCCAGCGTATCCAGCTTCTGGTCCCGGGTGTCCTCGAGGTCGGTGGTGTCCTGCTTGCCGTCGGACCGCTCGGCGATCTGCTTGTTGAGCTGGGCGATGTCGTCGAGTGTCTGGTTCACCGTGGCAACGCTGTCGGCGATGCCGGCGTCGGCGGTCTTGCGCTGGGTCTGGATCTGGGTCGTCATGTCGTTCAACGACTGCGCCACGCCCTGGGCGGCGCTGACGACGGATTGCTGGACGACGGTGTTGTCGGGACTTTCGCCGAGCTGTTGGAACGCGGTCGTCAGTTTGGTGATCTGGCTGGAGATGCTACGCTCTTCGTCGGGCTGACCGATGTAGTCGGTGAAGGTCTTGAGCTGCGCGGCCTTGGTCTGCAGTTCCGTCGTCAGCCCCGACTCGCGCCGCGAGTCGCGTTGCAACGAGGCGTCGACGGTGCGGGAGATGCCGGTGATCTGCACGCCCGCCCCGGTACCCGCCAGCACGAGCGACGCCAGGTCGGCGCTCTTGCGCGTATAGCCTGGCGTGTTCGCGTTGGCGATGTTGCGTGACAACAGCGCCGTCTGCCGTTGCGCGGCCGTGAGGCCGGAGAGCGCTGAGTCGAGGGCGAGGGAGAGCGACATGGCGACCTACCGGTGACGGCCTACCGCTTCAGCTGCGTCAGTTCGCTCAGCATCTCGTCCGCGGTCTGGATGACCTTGGCATTGGTGCTGTAGATGCGTTGCGTCTCGATCATCGAGGTCAGCTCCGTCGCGATGTCGACGTTCGACTGCTCGAGCGAATCGCCGGCCGTCTTGCCGGCCGGGCCGGTGCCGGCATCCCACATGTAGAGGCTGCCGCTGTCGCGGCTCTGCACGAAGGCGGTGCCGTCGCGGGCCGTGAGGCCGTTCGGGTTCTGTACCACGGCAATCGGGATCTGGTAGATCGGCCGGCGCGAGCCGTTGTTGAAGATGGCCGTGACGATGCCGTCTTCGCTGACATCGACACTGTTGACGACGCCGAAGAGGGCGCCGTTCTTGGTGATCTTCGTCGGCGTGTATTCGCCGGCAAACTGCGTGATGCCGGTCGAGGTGTTGATGTCGCCCAGGTTGAGGTCCAGTGTCTGGACGCCGCCGCCGACGGAAAGCGCCAGGTTGCCGCCGGCGAGGCCGGGGATCGATGACGGCGAGCCGGCATTGGGGCCGCTGGCGTTGAAGGTAACCGTCTGGTCGTAGACCGCTGTGGTGCCGCCGCCCGTGGCGCTGTCGAAGATCTGCAGATTCCAGTGGTTGGGCTGCGAGTCGGCCGACGGCGTCCACTGCAGGGTCAGGGTCTCGGAGACGCCGAGGTCGTTGAAATACTCGATGTCCGTGCGGATCGGCGTGCCCGGCGTGCCGTTGGCATTCTGCGCCGGCAGGTTGCCGGCGAAGGTCATCTGCGTCGTCGGCGCGCCCGTGAAGTTGATGCCGGAGATGTTGACCGGCTCGAGGCTGGCAAAGGTGTCGCGCGCGGGGGCCGGGTTCACGGTCGTCCCGTCTGGATTGAGCTGCCAGCCCATCAGGTAGTAGCCGGCGGCGTTGCGCAGGAAGCCCTGGTCGTCGGGCGCGAAGCTGCCGGCCCGCGTCAGCGCGATCAGGTCCGTCGAGGGATCGGCATTCTGCGTGTCGGAGACGGCGAAGAAACCGCCGCCGTTGATGGCGATGTCGGTGCTCGACGAGGTCGCCTGCAGCAGGCCCTGCTTGTCGACCTGGCGCCGCACATCGCTTTGTACGCCGCCCGGCGAGTAGGAATGGTTGGAGATCTGCTGGGTCACGAGGCTCGAGAACTCGACGTCGGAGCGCTTGAAGCCGGTCGTGCTCGAGTTCGAGATGTTGTCGGAGATCACGCCCAGCTTCGTGCTCTGTGCAGTGAGGCCGGACACCGCGGAATACATGGCGCCTAGGATGCTCATCGCTCGTCCCTCTTTCTTGCTGCGTCTATTTGCCGCGCCGGTTAGGCCGCCGACTTGACGGGCAGGGGCCCGCCGTCGTTCTGTTCCTCGAAGGCGACGACGACGAAGCGCCCTTCCTGACGCACGCGTTCGGGATCGACGAAGCGATAGCCCTGCCCGGGGAAGGTCTGGATGTAGTCCTCGCCACCGGAAAAGGCGCGCAGCTTCTTGCGGACCTTGCACATCATGACGTCGACGGTCTTCTCGTCGACGGCACTGCTGTTGTAGCCGTAGATGTAGTTGTAGATGAAGCGGCGATTCA
>Ga0335069_10009919_pt1 | contig 13532 bp, 11 predicted proteins | sample Lox_Sample_11_FD_206714 | JGI IMG/M metagenome (GOLD analysis project Ga0335069, IMG submission 206714) | Soil microbial communities from Loxahatchee National Wildlife Refuge, Florida, United States - Lox_Sample_1.1 | ecosystem: Environmental > Terrestrial > Soil > Wetlands | place: USA... | reverse complement strand
TGACAAACGGACCCAGATCCTGGTTTCGGTGCGTTCTTTTCTTGAAGCGGCTCTTTCGATAGACATGGCCTGTCATGAGGGTCATGTCCTGCAAGTGGCATTCACCTCCCTCGTCACAGACAGGGCAATCGTGGGGATGGTTCAGCATCAGCCACTCGATGATGCTCGCGCGGAATTTTTTGGCATCCGGGTCGTCGATAGAGAGCCGGGTGCCATTGTCTGCCGCTGTCATACAGGACATGACGATCCTGCCCCGGGTGTCCCGCTCATCCCTAAAAACTTTTACCGCACACTGGCGGCAAGCCCCCACTGATTTCAAGGCCGGGTGCCAGCAGAAGTAGGGTATGTCAAAGCCAAGAGACAGGCATGCCTGAAGAAGGCTTTGCCCTTCTTTCACCTCGTGAGGTTTGTTATCTATGAAAATAGTAACCATGCTCTTAGAACAATATGTAAATCCCAATATCCAAATCCCAAACAATTTTCTAATATCGAATATCTAAATCAACTTCATTGATGTCCTGGGTCGACATTTTGGTCATTTGAAATTGTTTGGATATTGGAAATTGGATATTGGAATTTCCTGTTTTCATTTTGCCTTCCACGGACATTGCTTTTCCTCTATGTGCTGCTCAAAATCTTCCCTGAAATATTTGAGTGCGCTCTGCAGCGGTTCAACAGCGCCGGGTGCATGCACGCAATAGGTTTTACCCGGCCCGAGGGCCTGGCACTGCCATTCAAGAATGTCGAGGTCGCCCAACTCCCCTTCCCCCTTCTCGATTGATTCCAATATCTTTACTATCCACGGCAGTCCTTCACGGCAGGGCGTGCACCAGCCGCACGATTCGCGGGCAAAGAAGCGCTCGAGATTGAGCACCAGTCCAACAGGACAGGTCTTGTCGTCGAGAATGATCATTGTGCCGGTGCCGAGTCTGCTTCCCGCCTTCTGCATAGAATCAAAATCCATTTTTACATCGAGGTGCGCCCCTGTGAGAAAATCGGTCGATGCGCCGCCTGGAATGATACCGCGTAATGTGTATCCGTCGCGCATCCCTCCTGCACGCCCATCCAGTAACTCGCGAATAGTGGTACCCATGGGCAGTTCCCAGAGCCCGGCTTTTTTTACTCTGCCGCTTACCCCGTACATCTTTGTTCCTCCATCGCTGGAAGGGCTCAACGATTTGTACCAGGCTGCGCCATGCCGGACGATGTGGGGAACATTGGAGAGCGTCTCCGCGTTATTCACGACCGTGGGGCGCCCCCAGAGGCCGCACTGCGCCGGAAAAGGCGGTCTGGATCGGGGTATCGGCCTTACGCCCTCCAGCGCGTTCAACAGCGCAGTCTCTTCACCACAGATGTAGCGCCCTGCACTGGTATGCATCTTGACATCCATGCTGAACGTTGAGCCGAGTATGTTCTCTCCCAGATATCCTTTCTCGTATGCCTCGCGCACCGCCTGCATCAACGATTTGGCCGAAGCAGTGTAAGCCCAGCGCAAGAAGAGGTAACCGATCTGCGCATCGATCGCGTAGCCGCAGAGAATCAACCCTTCAAGAAGTTGGTGAGGGTTCTGCTGCATGAGCAATCGATCCTTGAACGTGCCCGGCTCCATCTCGTCTGAGTTGGATATGGCGTACCTCGGTTTGGCCATATCAGACCCTGGGGGACAGGCACCCCACTTCATACCTGTAGGGAAGCCGGCGCCGCCCCTCCCTCTCAGATTGGACGCCTTCACCTCCTCAATCACTTCAGATGGCGTCATCTGCGTAAGAGCCTTCCGGAGAGCCTGATAGCCACCGGCCCTCTCGTACTCCTCGATGCTGAGCTGCTGTCCATCATCTCTCAAATGTTCCGTCAGCGGTCTTTGTGTCAAACTATGTGCCTCTCCTGAATCCAACGAAATCGGTTCGTCTGTAACTGCTCACTGCTTTCGGCTCACTGCGCACCGTTATGGGTACTTCTCCAATATCTCATCAACCTTGGCGCTATCCAGGTCTCCATATAAATCGTCATCTATCATCATGGCGGGAGCGTGATCGCACATGCCGATGCAACTGATCGGCAAAAGCGTAAAGCGATCATCCGCCGTTGTCTCTCCAGTACTTATTCCCAGCTTTCCACTCAGATGCTCCTGGATAGTCTCCTGTCCCATGATATAGCAGGTCAGACTGTCGCACACAAAGATCACATGCCTTCCCACCGGCCTGCGGAAAATAAATGAATAAAATGTTGCGACACTATCCAGCTCCTCCGGCGACATGCCGACAAGGGGTGCCACATCCCTGATCGCTTCATCCGAAATCCATCGGCGGTACCGCTGCAAGGCTTGCAAGGCTTCCACGGAGGCAGACTCCGGGCACTCGCAGTCCTCAACCTCCTTCTCCACAGCCATCCGCTCTTCATCGGTCAGCACAGCTTCGCCTCTACAGGGGCTTGGGTCCCGGGTCCGGCAGAACCACAAGGTCTAACCTTCGCAAGGCTACCCTCGGCAATGGCGGACAAAAGATCCACGCTGCCAGAGAATGCGCAGGATTCGCACGATGAAAGCGAGAGAAAAAGCTTCAGATGCAAGGCGCGCAAGTCCTGAGGCACGCAGGCGTACTGAGACGTACGTCGGAGTGGCACAGGGCGCCGCGCAACGCCGCAGATGGACTTTTTATCTCGCTTTCTATCGGTCGACATCGGCCATGACATAGTCAAGACTCCCCAGTATCGCTATCAAATCAGCCACCATCAATCCCCGGCACAGGAAAGGCACTGTCTGCAGGTGTGCAAAAGATGGAGTACGTATCCGCGTCCGATAGGAAACGGTGTTGCCATCGCTTATGAGATAATAGCTCTCGTTGCCCTTTGCTGCCTCGGCGCCCACGCATACTTCGCCTGACGGAATCACAGGACCCCAGCTTACGTTGAGGAAATGGTCGATCAACGTTTCGATGTCATGCATGGTTTTTTCTTTCAGGGGCGGCGTGGCCAGCGGATGAAGAGCTTTATAAGGTCCGGCCGGCATGTTATCGAGGCACTGTTCTACAATACGCAGGCTTTGCCGCATCTCTTCGATCCGAATGAAGCAGCGATCGTAGCAGTCACCATGTGAAGCGGTGGGTATGTCAAAATCGAACTGATCATAACCGGAGTAAGGTCTCGTCTTTCGGAAATCCCATTCGAGACCGCACGCCCGCAAATTGGGTCCGGTGACACCCCATTCTATGGCTTCATCCATTGTGCAGGCACCGACCCCTTTCGTGCGTGCCTTCCAGATGCCGTTATTCATGACAGCGCTGTCATACTCATCCAGTCTGCGCGGGAGATACTTGATGAAATCGCGGATCAGCTGATCCCATCCGCTCGGCAAATCCTGCGCAACACCGCCTATACGAAACCATTCGGGATGCATGCGTCCGCCGCCGATGGCCTCGATAATAGCGAATGCGCGCTCCCTGTCGTTGAACGTGTAAAAGACCGGCGACATGAAACCCGTGTCTTGCGCGAAGGTCCCGTAGTAGACAAGATGATTGATGATGCGGAAGAGTTCACACATCATCACGCGAATCACTTTTGCTTTATCCGGCACCTCGATCCCTGCCAGCTTCTCCACGGCTAGTACGTACGGCATCTCGTTCAGGAAGCCTGCCAGGTAGTCAATGCGATCAGTATAAGGGATATAGGTATGCCATGATTGACGCTCGCCCATCTTCTCGGCCCCCCTGTGATGGAAGCCTATATCAGGCATGGCGTCCACAATTACTTCTCCATCAACTTCCAGTATCAGGCGAAAGACCCCGTGAACGCCCGGGTGGTGCGGCCCCAGGTTAAGGAACATAAAATCGCTTCCTTCACTGTGGCGCTTCATGCCGTACTGCCGAGGGTCGAACCGGAGCGCGTTCTCGTCTGACTCTGCCTTTTCAGGCGGAAGCCGGAAAGGCTCTATATCCGTGGCTCTCGCGGGATGCTCTTTGCGGAGGGGATGGCCCTCCCACCACAGCGGCATCAGTATGCGTCTGGGGTCGGGGTGTCCTTCGAAGGAGATGCCGAACATATCGAATACCTCCCGCTCGTACCAATTAGCCGCCGGCCACAGAGGTATAACACTGGGAAGCGAAGGATGTTCGCCCGTGAGTGCCACCTTGATGCGCACATCCTCATTTCTCTCATACGAGAGGAGATGATAAACGACAGTGAAATCGGCCGCAGGCTGCCCGCCCCGGTGAGAGCGGACGCGCTCATCTATGGCCGTGAGGTCGTAGAGCGTCCGGAAGGGCTGATCCAATTCTGCCTTGAGATACCGGAGGACATCCCCTGTGCTCTCCTTCGTTACCCATACGGTTGGGATAGCGTCCGCAGTGGGCTGCTCATAGACAACATTCTCACCCAGCCGCAGCTTCAATGTGTCAATGAGTTCCGAATTGTTCTGTGAATGTAACAAGTGCACCTTTTCAAAAGAGATGACAGAGGATGGACATTAAACCTCGTCCGGAGGACGCAGCAGCGTCGCGCGGCTCCTCTCAGCCCTTTTTATGTCACGCATTGACAGGGTCTCCGGTTTGACCACCCTTTGCGCTCCCGTCACCCAGCTCAGGGGCCTCTTCTCTTTGCCGACATAGCGCTGAAGAAGCACGAGCCCTTCCTCGAACGCGGCCGGGCTGGGAGGGCACCCGGGTATATACACATCGACCGGGAGGAATTTATCTACGCCTTGCACGACGCTGTAGATGTCGTACATGCCGCCCGAGTTGGCGCAGGAACCCATGGATATGACCCATCGCGGTTCCATCATTTGATCGTAGAGCCGCTTGATTACAGGGGCCATCTTGATAAAGACCGTGCCTGCAATAATAATGACATCCGCCTCTCGGGGCGTACTTCGTATTACTTCTGCTCCGAAACGGGCGATGTCATACCGGCTCGTGAGACTCGTCGCCATCTCCACGTAACAGCAGGAAAGACCGAAATTGAAGGGCCACATGGAGTATTTGCGTCCCCACGCGATGAGATCCTGAAGCCTCGAGAAGAGAACGCTGCGACGGACAGACTCGTCGATGGAAGTCATTCCACCGTTTGAAGGGGAAGACCCCCCGGCTTTGCGCAGTAACTGTGATTTGAAATCGGCCTCAGGATCAGACATGAATTTGAATCCTTTAGTCTGCGATACCTATGGGGCCAGTCTCTCTTCGCGTACGCGGCCTCCCCTGTCGACCCCAGTCCAGCGCGCCCATGGACCATATATAGGCGAGCGCAGCCACCAATATCAGGATAAAGATTGAGGCCTCGATAAAACCGGCCCACCCCGACTCCCGGAGAGAGACGGCCCATGCAAAGATGAACACAGCTTCGAGATCAAAAATTACGAAAAACATCGCAACGAGGTAGTACTTCACGTCGAACCGCATCCACGCTGACCCGGTCGGCGGTATGCCCGATTCGTAAGGCTCTCCCGTGGTCCTGTCCCTGTGCCGCTGCCCCAGCAGGCAGGAGAGGCCCAGCGTAACCGCCACCAGTGCAATGGCGAGAGCGCAATATACTCCTAAAGGCCAGAGCGTCATGCAATAATCTTAGACCGTCGCGCGGTTATGTCAAGACCGGAAAAACGCGCGCGCGGGCTTGACAGCGGGAGAGCATATCCTGTAGGTTATGGCGTCATGAATATCATCGTCTGCGGTTCGCTTGCCTATGACAGGATCATGGATTTCCCCGGCCATTTCTCAGACCATATCCTGCCTGATAAGATTCACACGTTGAACGTCTGTTTCCAGGTTAACGGCATGAAGGAGAAATTCGGAGGTACAGCAGGCAACATAGCGTACGCGCTCACCCTGATGGGCGAAAAACCCTCAGTTGCGGCCACCATCGGCTATGACTATCACCGGTATATCGACTGGTTGACAAAAAACGGGATTTCCACGGAGTATATCAAAATCGTAGAAGAGGAATGCACTGCAGGCGCGTACATTACCACCGACAAGGCAGACAATCAGATCACCGGATTCAATCCAGGCGCTATGAAATATTCTTCCTGCCTCAACTTCGATAGATTCGACCCGCGAGAGACATTGTTTATTGTTTCTCCCGGCAATCTGGACGATATGATCAAGTACCCTGTCGAATGCAAAGCCAGAGGCATTGACTATATCTTCGATCCTGGCCAGTCATTGCCCATGCTCGATGCCAAAGATCTGACCCAGGCGATAGACGGGTGCCGCATTTTGATTTCCAATGATTACGAATTGGATCTCATTATGAGTAAGACCGGCTTGAACAGAGAAGAGTTGCTCAAGCGCGCAAAGACCATCATAGTTACTCTCGGGGAGCAGGGCTCCCGTGTGTGCGCGAGAGATCGGGAAACAGATATTCCTGCGGCCAAGGCGAGAAAGGCGGAAGACCCCACCGGTGCGGGAGATTCGTACAGGGGCGGATTAATCAGCGGCCTGGTAAAAGGCCTGGAGATCGAGCACTGCGCCAGGATGGGCAGTGTGTGCGCCTCGTTTGCTGTGGAATGCTACGGCACTCAGGAATACAGCTTCAGCGCAGAGGAGTTCCAGGAAAGGTTCAGCTGTTGCTTTCTATAAAGCCGGCCGCATAACTGCCTTGCACATCACGTTCTTATCAGCCCTCTCTCCGTCAGTCCGCTCAAAAGGAGATGGAAATAGACCAACCCCGCAAACGGTCTCCATCGGGCAACACGACGGCCAACCTCTGAATACGACATGCGCGCGCCGGAGCCGAAAAGGGCCTCTAGCTTATTCCGCGCGCCGGCATCATCGCTAGGGAAGATTGAAAGGCGCCCCAGGCCCCGTAACATAGCGTACTCGGCAGACCAGCGACCTATGCCTTTCAGAGCCATAAGCCTCTCCCGAAGTTCCTCATCACTCAATTGCGACAAGCGTCCAAATTCGAGTTCTCCTGCATTTGCAGCACACGCCACTTCACTGATCGCCCGAGCTTTTGCGAAGCTGAATCCGAGTGCGCGCATCTGATCAAGGCTTATCTGCAGCACTTTATCGGGGGCCGGGAACGCATGCATTCCCGATGTTCCCTCTTTGCCGCAGAGAGCGCTTAACCTGTTGAGCAGCTGGATGCCCACCGTGAGTGTAAGTTGCTGACACGCCACGGCATTGATGAGCGCCTCAAACACCGTGGGGAAGCAGGGAGGCTTCATGCCGCGGAACTGGTCGACAATACGTTTCAGTCGCCGGTCACGATCCGCCAAGAAGTAGAAAGGTGAGAGATCCAGCTGCGCACCCAGCAGCGTGATGACAGTCCTTCTCACTTCCGGCTCGGAGCGCCGGGAGAGTCGCGAACCCTGCACCAGAGCATGCAGCACAGGTGAGTCCACGGAACCCGTTGAGTGTACGCGAATTTCCAGAGGAGCGCCCTGAATCAACAGAATCCGGCTATAGGTCTCACCGTCCCATCTATCGATGAGGTTCTCGGGCCTGCGTCGCAGTGCCCATACTGTAAGATCGAGTCGGAAGGGAGCAGCGGGCTTAAGCTCAAAAGAAAACGACGCCATCTCGACAAACGTGTACCTTCACGTGCATATCTTTATCCCCGGCGCTCCCCTCCTCCGCCAGACAAGGAGGCCTTGTTCAAGAGTGCTGCAGCTGACGTATCAATGAGCCACGAGATGCTGCCTGTCAGGGGAGTTACCATGGCAGCCGGATAGATCAGCTTCGCTTGGCTATCTTCGAGCACAGTCCGAACAATGGAAGCTTTTGCAGCACCTGAGACGAGAAAGATCACCTCGTGCGCGCTGTTGATGACCGGAAGGGTCAGTGTAACTCTGTTGAGCTCCGGCGGGTGCCTGTAGACTGCAACTGCAAGGCGTAGCCGCTCCTTCAATGCAGGAGAGCCCGGAAGGAGTGAGGCTGTGTGGCCGTCTTCACCCACCCCGAGCAGTATCAGATCGAAAGCGGGAAGTCCCTTTCTGAAGAATTCCCGCAGGCGAGCGTCATAGGCCTCTGCAGCGGCATCCGGTGATTCCTCACCTCTGATCCTGTGCACATTCCCCGCAGGAAGCGGCACTTTAGAAAGAAACGCGTCGCGGGCCAGTTTGAAGTTGCTCTGTTCATGATCCGGAGCTACGCAGCGTTCATCTGCCCAGAACAGATGGACGTGTTGCCAGTCGATCGAACGAATGTAGCGGTCTGAGCCGAGAAGCCGGTAGAGTGCTCTCGGCGTGGAACCGCCTGACAGAGCAACGCTGAATGTACCTTTTGAGGCAATCGATTCAGCTGAGGCTCCGGCAAAGCGCAGGGCCGCCGCAAGGCTCATCGCTTCAATATCTTCGAGGATTTGGATTTCAGGTAACGGTCTCACTGAAACTCTTCGCGCCGGCCGGTCGTGACCGCTGACCCGCGACATCCGCTCTCAAAGCGGCATCCAGGCACGCTGGTCGTTCCCGATGAGCTTCATTGCTTGATCAGGCCCGTCAGAGCCTGCAGCGTACGTGGGCAGTGTCTCCGGCGTTGTGATCGACTCCAGCTTCTCTATAAGAGGCGTGAGCAACCGCCATGTCTGCTCCTCAGCTTCTTCACGCATGAAAAGCATCTGATCTCCAAGCATGCAGTCGAGCAGCACCCACTCGTACGCATCCAGCAGCCCTGCGGAACCAAAAGAAAAATTCATCACCATGGGTCCGGGGTTGAGGCAGAATTTTGTTCCCGGCTTCTTCGTTTGAAACGTTAGACCGATGCCTTCGTCAGGCTGCACTCTGAAGATGAGCGTATTCGGCTCGATGTGCCCATCGGGAAGATCGGAGAACATGAGGTGAGGTACCGCCTTGAAATGGATCGAAACCTCCTGTCGCGCCCGTTGCATTCTTTTGCCTGATCGCAAATAGAAGGGCACGCCCGTCCAGCGCCAGTTATCCACGTATACCTTCATTGCTGCATAGGTGGGGACGGGCGATACGGGTGAGACGCCCGGCTCACCTCTGTAAGCCGGAACAGGCTCGCCATCAATCTCGCCCTTCCCATACTGGCCGATGACAACAAAGTCCGCAAGCCGCTCCAGCGGGAAGGGCCTCATGGAACGAAAGACTTTATTCTTTTCATCACTCACCGCATCGGCTTCAAAGGCAGCGGGCGGCTCCATGGCTGTCAGCGAGAGCACTTGAAAGAGATGGCTCTGGAACATGTCCCTGATTATCCCGGCTTTTTCGTAGTACGCGGCCCTGTGCTCCACCCCGAGCGTCTCAGCTACGGTGATCTGCACATGATCGATGTAATTGCGGTTCCAGAGCGGCTCAAAAATCGCGTTGGCAAAGCGGAACATCAACATGTTCTGGACCGTCTCTTTTGCGCTGTAGTGATCGATCCGGAAAACCTGCTTCTCAGAAAAACAGGCCTGCAGGACCCGGTTCAGGTGGCGCGCCGACTCCAGATCGCGGCCGAAAGGCTTCTCCACCACCACGTAAGGGTAACCGCTCTTACGCGCTCGCACAAGGCCTGCCTTGTCGAGGTTGGTGACTACGGTTTCAAAAACCGTCGGAGGTATGGCGAGATAAAAAATACGATTGCCGGCTGTCTGATACTCCCTCTCCAGCGGCTCAAGCTTTTCTTTCAGCCTAGTAACGTAAGTGTCCACCGCTTCAAAATTAAAGGAAGTGTAGTAGAGCTTCGAAGCGAACTCGCCCCACGCGCCCTCACTGTATTCAGCACCGACGCCTTTCTTCACAGCAACCTTCATCGTCTCAAGGTACTGAGCGCGTTCTATCTCGATTCGGTCGGCACCAAACACAAAGGAATTACCGGGCAGGAGATTCTCCTTGAAAAGGCGGTACAACGACGGCATCAGTTTCCGCTGGGTGAGGTCTCCACAGGCTCCGAAAATCACGATGCAGGCCGGCGGCGCAATCTCTATTTCGCACGCCCCTACCGTGCGGAAGCTGGGACTTACGTCAACCCGCGGCAGTCCTTCTCCCATACCCCACCTTTCTTAAGATCTCCCTATCAACGCATTCCAGTCTGAAGAGAACCGTTCCATGCCTTTGACGGTAAGATCGTGGGCAATGTCATACTCCTGCCACTTATTTTCAAGAACTATCTCATGATACGGAATACCCGTCAGTTTTCCCTGTTGGTACACATAATCCTCTTTCGGCATCGGAAGTCCCTTTTCCGCCCATTCCTTGAGAACGGCAAAAGGGGCGGTAATGATGTCGGATCCCAGTTTAACGGCAAACAACAGATGCTCGAGTCCTCTCACGCTTGCCGTCAGCACTTGCACGTGACCGTCCCCCTTACTGTACATCCTGATGATGTTGGCGATCACATCCATACCATTCTCTCCCCTGTCATCAAGACGGCCTATGAAAGGAGAGACAAAAACGTCTCCTTTTGCCGCGCCGCGGGTGGCAGCGTAGACCGCAGCCGCCTGCGCCTGCGAAAAACAAAGGGTCATATTCACGCGAAGCCCATCCCTGACCGCCTGCTCAGCCGCCTTGAGTCCCTCTCCTGACGTCGGCAGTTTGATGTGCGCGTTCGGAATCCACGCAAACATCTCCTTACCCTGAAGAAGCATCTGCTCAGCCCGCGTCACCTTGTCTGCGTACACTTCCACGGAGATCGAGCCCTGCGGCAGCATCGCAGATAGTTCCTTCACCACGTCCTTATAAAAGGCAAGAATCTCTCCGTCGCTGAACCGGTCGCCTCTCTCGAGGCGTTTTCGCACTTCCGGATTTTTCGCGATGAGTGTGGGGTTTGTTGTTTGCCCGTCAAGGAACCCGAGCAGACCGAGTGCCCCCCTTGTCTCATCAGGGTCTCCTCCATCCAGGAATATTCTTGTTTTCAGACCGGGAGGTCTCATAGTATCTCCTTCACCTTTTTGACGATCGCGCCTCTGGATATCCCCTCGTAGTCGAGAAGTTCGTGGGGCTTCCCGCTCTTCGGCAGGCTGCGTACGGCAAGCGAATAGACGGGAATCGCCACGGAAGCCGCCGCAAGGGCGCTTCTCACGGCTTCACCGATGCCACCTTCAGGCCGGTGATCTTCGACTGCTATAACACTCCTCACGCCGCCTACTGCTTCATTCAATGCCTCTGTATCGATGGGTTTAATGCAGTAGCAATCGACCACACGGACGTGGATGTTCTCTTTTTCCAGTTGCTCATAGGCGCCGAGAGCCTCGAACAGCGTCGCACCTGCAGCGACCACCGCGATCACATCGGTGTCGCTCCTCTTGAGAACCTTAAGCTTTCCTATCGGGAATGTGTCGCCCGGGCCGTAAACAAGCGGAGTCGCTTCCCTTGTGGTGCGGATGTACACAATGCCCTTCTCTTTTACCGCTTCTTCGACCAGGCGCTCCGTAGCGTAGGCATCGCAGGGATAGAGCACCACGCTCTCCTGTATCGTTCTGAACATGGCTATGTCTTCGAGCCCCATCTGTGACGGGCCGTCCTCGCCGATAGCAACGCCCGCATGGGAGCCGCAGAATTTCATGTTTGCCCGAGAATACTGGCCCATCCTGATCTGATCAAAGGCGCGCGTGAAGAATGCCGCAAAAGTTGAGCAGAAAGGAATCTTCCCCCGCGTCGCCAACCCCAGTGCCACGCCAACCATATTCTGTTCAGCAATGTACATCTCGAAGTAGCGGTCAGGATGAGCTTCTCTGAAAATCTCGGCAAAGGTGGAATTGCTCACTTCTCCGTCCACGGCAGCCATTGCCGGAAATGCGGGCCCGATGCGCTTCAATGCGTTGCCGTACGCCTTTCTTGTCGCAACCGGTATTCCTTCTTCGTACGAAGGCTCCGGGATGACTGCGGGTGTCGAGGCCTGGGGCTTCAGATCTTCGGGTTTTGCCATGACCCCGCGCACGGATCTGTCTACTTCACCGAGAGCAGCAAGTGCCTCTTTGAGTTGCTCCTTATTCAACGCCTTCCCGTGCCACCCCTCTTTGTTCTCAACAAAAGGCACACCCTTGCCTTTCACGGTCCTGGCAATAATCATCAGAGGTTTGCCCGTATTCCTGGCCGCTCGTTCGTAAGCCGCGCGGATTTCTGCACAATTGTGTCCGTCAATAATAGTAGTGTTCCATCCGAACGCAGCGACCCGCCTGGCGTACGCGTCGACATCCCATCCGTACATAGTTTCCCCGCGCTGGCCGAGCCGGTTCACGTCGATGACGCCGACAAGATTATCAAGCTTGTAATGTGCTGCAATCTGCAATGCCTCCCATTGCGAACCCTCTGCCATCTCGCTATCACCAAGAAGCACGTACGTGCGGTAAGGAAGACGATCAAGGTACTTGCCGTTCAGCGCTATGCCGACACCGATAGGAAGACCCTGGCCCAGGGAGCCTGTCGCTGCCTCGGTATACCTGAAAGCAGTGGTAGGGTGGCCCTCCAGGGAACTGCCGAATTTGCGGTAACTCATCAGTTCCTCTTCCGTCACTTTTCCCGCTACCGTCCAAAGTGAATAAAACAAAGGGGAGGCATGCCCTTTCGAGAATACGAGGCGATCGTTGTTCGGATGTTGAGGCCGATCCGCATCGTACTTGAACCAGCCGTCGAAAAACAGGGCCGCCATCAACTCGGTTGCAGACAGAGAAGAGGTGGGGTGGCCGGAACCCGCCTCTGTTGTGCAGACGAGAATGTAGTAGCGGACGAGTCTGGTCAGTCTCTCCAGTTCGGTTTGTTCTATCATGATCTTACCTCTGTATCTGATTACAGGAGAATCGTGAAAAAGGTAGCAGGCCTTGTTCACTTCCTTTCAGAAATACGTTGGCCACTGCTGAACGCCCGATCAAGAACTGTTTAGAATGTAGAGCGCGCCTTTTTCTTTGTCAAGGCAGACTTATTTCACGAAGGGGAGCCACAGTCCCTGTCGATAGACAAGGCGGGTTGTGTTGTCGGAAGGCGTTGAAGGGCGACCATGCGTGATCTCTTTAGGATACCGGTCCGGGTCAGTACTCCTGTAAAGTTCATAGTCAGGATCCCATGGATAAATCAGCACGGTCTCCCCTCCCAGAACGACGCTCACAGGCTGTACGGGCGGCTTCCCTTCCGCACCATCCAGGGAGCGCAGTAAGGAATCGAGGGTATCGAAGCGCCCTATATCTTCGAGCGTTTTCAACGTGGGGGGACTCAACGGTACATCTCCCCGGACGTTGGCTTCCAGAGCGCTTCTCGGAGCGACCCAGGTACCTTCGGTTGTCTCCTTCAAATCCGGCGTTGCAACCTGGCCTGAGGGATTGCGCGCAACAAAGAACCTGGTATCGAAACGGACAGGATTCGCTTCGGGTGTTATCCAGTGCGTGTAATAGTGGAGTTGATCAAATGCCAGCAGGAGGTGCTCCTCTGCCAGAAGTTCCACCATAGTGAGCTTACGGGCATTCAGCTTGTTTCTATGTTCAGAAAATCTCTCCTGCTCGGACTCGTTCTTGATTCGAAAAAGAGCCCCGTCAGTATCATACGCGAGCAATATTCCAGCCTCTTCGAAAAGCTCGCGAATAGCTGCAACGCGGTACCCGGGGAGATTGGCAGGTGCGGCAACGCCCGCATGCGAACCCTTCCCGGCCCCGGATGCAACACGGGTGAG
>Ga0335069_10009917_pt1 | contig 13536 bp, 10 predicted proteins | sample Lox_Sample_11_FD_206714 | JGI IMG/M metagenome (GOLD analysis project Ga0335069, IMG submission 206714) | Soil microbial communities from Loxahatchee National Wildlife Refuge, Florida, United States - Lox_Sample_1.1 | ecosystem: Environmental > Terrestrial > Soil > Wetlands | place: USA... | reverse complement strand
CTTGGGCTGATCTTCGGCATGCTTTGCGCGCTGAGCAACGGCCTGCTCGTGCTGGTCATCCAAATGGCCGTTCGCGCCGTGTTCCCCACCAGCGGCACCGATAACGCCGATCATCTTCAGAAGCAGCTCCAGCACATGCCTCATTTCCTGCAGCACTGGGCCGAGTCGCTCATGCCGTACCTGGACAAACTGAATCCTTCCACTCAGTCCGGCGTGATCCTGACCGTCACCCTCATTCCCGCCGTAATGATAATCCGGGCGATCTTCACCTACCTGAACCTTTACCTGATGATGTGGGCGGCGGTGCACGCCATCGCCGATCTCCGCACCGCGCTGTTCGATCATCTCCAAAATCTCTCGCTCGATTTTTTCAGCCGCGCCCGCACTGGGGAACTCATGGCCCGCATCAATGGCGATACCCAGGCCATTCAGACGATCATCGCCTATTCGCTCGCCACCATTTTCAGAGATCCGCTGCAAATCATCGTGCTGCTCACGCTGCTGTTGGTTCAGAACCCGGGCCTTACGCTGCTGTCGCTGATCGTGATGCCGATATGCGTCATCCCGATTACCATTTACGGGAGGAAGATGCGCCATTCCGCATCGGCCGCCCAAACGCACTCGGCGGAACTTTCGTCGCTCATGCAGGAGACCTTCAGCGGCGTCCGCATCGTGAAGGCTTACAATCTCGAAGGCAACGTCCTCAAGCAATTCAAGCTGATCTCCAGCCATTACGTGGGCCAGGTCCTGCGCGTTCTGCGCGCCAATGAAATCCCGAGCCAGACGATGGAGGTCCTCGGCTCCATGGGCGTCGCAATGATCCTGATCTACCTGGTTACGCACAAAGCCGGCGTCGAAAAGGAGCAGGCCGACGAATTCGTCGGTTTCGTCGCCAAGATTTTCCTGATGTATCAGCCCTTCAAATCGCTCCTGCGCGTCGGCAATCAAATGCACCAGGCCGCCGCGGCGAGCGAACATGTTTTCACCCTGCTCGAAACGTCGAACTCCATCACCGACCCCGCCACACCGGTTCCTCTCACGGCCACGAACGCCGACATCCGGTTCGACCACATCACGTTTGCCTATGGGGAAAAAGTTGTCCTTAGCGACGTCGATGTCACCGTAAAGGCCGGCCAGATGGTGGCGCTGGTCGGGCTCAGTGGCTCGGGTAAAACCACGATGACGAACCTGCTGTTGCGCTTTTACGATCCGCAAAAGGGAGCGGTGCGCATCGGCGGGACGGATATCCGCCAGGTCGCCATCAGAGACCTGCGCAGCCAAATCGCGCTCGTGGCGCAGGAGACGATTCTGTTCAACGACACTATTCGCGCCAACATCGCCCTCGGCCGGCCCGGCGCTTCGACGGCGGAAATTGAAGCCGCCGCCAAGGCCGCCTTCGCGCACCAGTTCATCATGGAGAAGCCACAGGGCTACGATACCATGGTCGGCGAGAAAGGCGTGAATGTGTCCGGGGGCCAGCGCCAGCGCATTTCCATCGCCCGCGCGCTGCTCCGCAATGCGCCCATCCTCGTCCTGGACGAAGCCACCAACCAACTCGACAACGAATCTGAGCGCATCGTGCAGGCTGCGCTCGACGATCTGATGAAAGGCCGCACGACCATCTGCATCGCCCACCGTCTCTCGACCACCCAGAATGCAGACCATATTGTGGTGTTCGACCAGGGTCACATCGTGGAGACCGGCACGCACACCGAATTGCTCAAGCGTGGCGGGACCTACAAAAAGCTCTGGGAATTGGGACGGCAGGCGTAGGGATTCGCCAGGAGTGGAAAAGTTCTCCCCTCGAGGGCGGGATTTTACGTTCCTGGCAATGCAGTCTTAAAGTGTCAAAAGGTGGCTTTTCGAATTGTTGACTTCATCCCGGTTGGGCTTCGAGGCTGACGACCTCGCCGGATTCGCATTCGATGGTGACTTCAATGGGGCGGCAACAGACTTCGCAGTCGGTGGTAAAACGCTGGCGGGGCGTGGCGGTGTCGACGGCGAGTTCCATCTCCTGGCCGCAAAAGGGGCACTGAAAAGTTTCGGTGATTTGCACAATAAATTGGACTATAACGGGTTTTTGTGCTTAAATAAAGCGGTAGAACCGAACCTGACTAGTGAGGCCGCCTTCATTAATGCACACGCAAGGAAGCTGCAAGGGAAGTTATGTCGAAAGCAATACGGGTACTTTTGGTGGAGGATTCCGAGGCTGACGCGCTATTGATGCTGAATGAGCTGAAGCGGGCCGGCTTTGACGCAATAGCCGAGCGAGTGGAGTCCGCCGCGGAAATGGAGGCAATGCTGGATTGCCAGACGTGGGATATTGTCCTGGGAGATTACTCTTTGCCGGGCTTTGGCGGCATCAAGGCGTTGAAACTGCTCCAGGCGCGCGGTCTGGATACCCCTTTTATCAGCGTTTCCGGAATGGTCGGCGAGGAGGTCGTGGTGGAAACCATGAAGGCGGGCGCCAGTGATTACGTTTTGAAGGACCGGATGACCCGGCTGCCATCGGCCATCGAGCGCGAACTCAAAGCTGCCGAGGAGCGCCGCCAACGCCGGCGCGCGGAAGCCGAGGCGGCCCACCTGGCGGCAATTGTTCAATCCTCCGACGATGCTATTTTCAGCACCACGCCGGACGGAGTCATCGCAAGCTGGAACGGTGGGGCCGAGAAGATGTTCGGGTTCGCCGTTGCGGACGTGGTAGGTCATCCGGCGACCATGCTCCAACCGCCCGGAAATCGAAACGGTCTTAGGGGCATTCCCGAACTTATCGCGACCGGCGAACGGCTGGCACGATTGGAAAGCCATTGCCGGCGCAAGGACGGCAAGGGCATCGAAGTGGCCATCGCTGTCTCGGCCATTCACGATTCGCGCGGGCAGGTGACCGGCGTATCGTTCATCGCGCGGGATGTCACGGAGGCGAAACGCGCCGAGCAGGAGCGCCTGCAGTTGATAGCCGAATTGACGGAAACACTGGCCAAGGTGCATGCGCTGGGCGGATTGCTTCCCATCTGCGCGTCTTGCAAGAAGATCCGCAACGACGAAGGTTATTGGGAACAAGTGGAGACGTATATTCGCAACCATTCGAGCGCTGATTTTACACACAGCATCTGTCCGGAATGCACGGAACGGCTTTATCCGGAGTTGCATTTGCGGCTTCACGAAAAGGGTGTTGTGACGGGGCAACCGCCCGCGCCCGGAGCTTGAATTTACGATTGAAGATCGAAGATTGACGATTTGACGGAACTCGAAACGGTCTCCGCTTGTCGCACGATGCTGGCGGTGAGGAGTCGGGTCACCTGACGGAGGAATTCGTAATTCAAGGTATCCGCTGTGTCGGTGCGCCGGTGGTAATTCGGGTTCCGAAATTCGGAAGTGTCAGTCCACATCACGGCGGGAATCTGGCGAGCCCAGAATGGGGCGTGATCGCTACGGGACAGCACGGGGAAAAAATTTTCGAGGCCGAGCTTCACATTCAAACCGGTCACCGGCAATCCGGGGACGTAAGCCGCAGCGTGGCGCAGCACAAAATCCATGGACGACGCCGAGTGGCCGTTCGCGAGCAATCCGAGAAAATCGCCGGTGTTGCTAATTTGAATTGGCAATCCGGTGGGGGCACGCTGTGAACCGGGCTCAGAACTTGCGAAGCCAACCATCTCGAGAATATGCGCGCAGACAACTTCGTAGCCGGCATCCGGCAAATGGCGTTCGACGAAATCGCGGCTGCCCTGCAATCCATCCTCTTCGCAGTTGAACGCGACGAACACGACGGGCAACACCGGCCGCCAGAGGCTGCACGCGGCTGCGCAGCCGAGCATCGCCGCGACCGCGCTGCCATTGTCATCCGCGCCCGGGCAACCGGGCACCGAATCATAATGCGCTCCGACGAGGATGACTTTCTTAAACGCGTCGTCCGGACGCGCGATGATGTTGGCGAATCTGCCCTGCCGTTCGACACGCAACCCGAGCGACTCGAACACCGTGCAAAGCCAATCGGCTGTCGCCCGGTTTTGTTTCGGCTCCGCCCCGAAATGCCGCGGCACGGAAATGCGCTCGACCCATTCGCGGAGCTGGTCTTCAGCGATGGTTTTCAGCAGCGCCGCGATCCGTTCTGAGGTTTCCGCCGGCACCACCTGGTTGGAGTGGATGATTTTCAAAAAATACCTGCGAGAAGGTGCGACATGGCGAATTAAAGCCTGACGAATATCAATCGGCAAATCGAGCGCAATTCGCCGCCGATTCCCAGTCCCCGGTCTTGATCGCGGGGGCCGATGTTTCGGGGTTGACCTCCGGTGTCATCGCAGTATAAGTAGAACTGTATTGTTACACAGTATTTAACATTACTGCTACTTGATCAGCGAATGCCGCCTCGTTCGATAATCGTTGACCGAGAGATGGGCATGCGAGCCAGCCGTGATCCGCAAATTTCCGCGGTGAGACCTTTGTCGAACAAATGAAATCCATCTTCAAGCCGGCGCTGGCTCTACTGCTGTTGCACGCCATAGCCCTTCAAGCGGCAATGGTGGTGACCAACCTCGCCGCGGGTGGCGCTCACACGTTGTTCGTGAAATCCGACGGAAGCCTTTGGGCGATGGGTGCCAACAATTCCGGCCAACTCGGCGACGGATCGTTCAATACAAGCACCAACAAGCCGGAGCAAATCGTTCCCGGCGGCGTGACTGCAATTGCTGCCGGAGACCAGCACAGTCTCTTCCTCAAGTCCGATGGCAGCCTCTGGGCCATGGGTTACAACGCCTTCGGCCAGTTGGGTGACGGCACGTTCAGCGTGAACTTCCCCTATTACGGCACCAACCGACCCGAGCAAATCGTTCCGGGTGGCGTCACCGCGATAACGGCGGGATCCGAACATAGCCTGTTTGTGAAATCCGACGGCAGCCTTTGGGGGATGGGCTGGAATACCGAGGGCGAACTGGGTGATGGCACATCGAACGGCAATACCAACAAGCCCGAGCAAATCGTATCCAACGGTGTGGTGGCCATTGCTGCCGGATGCTGGCACAGTCTGTTCTTAAAATCCGATGGCAGCCTTTGGGGTATGGGCGCCAATACCCACGGGCAACTGGGGGACAGAATCGACATAACCAACCGGCCGGCACAACTCATCCCCAGCAACGTTGTCGCCGTCGCAGCGGGATATCTGCACACCCTTTTTCTCAAATCCGACAGCAGCCTTTGGGCCATGGGCTACAATGTGGATGGCGAACTTGGCAACGGCACGTTCAGCAGCACCAACAAACCGCAGCTAATTGTCTCCAACGGCGTTACCAGGATCGCTGCCGGGGACTCTCACAGCCTTTTTCTGAAATCCGACGGCAGTCTTTGGGCCATGGGCAACAATGTTGACGGCCAGTTGGGCAATGGCACGTTCAATCCGACCAATAGACCGGAGCAGGTCGTCGCCAGTGGTGTGGTGGCGATTGCTGCTGGAGCTGGATGCTATCACAGCCTCTTTCTCAAATCCGACGGCAGTCTTTGGGGCATGGGATACAATGGTCCCGGCCCGCTGGGCGATGGTTTCAACAGTAATTACCCGCTTCCGGAACAGATATTCCCGCCGCCGGAACCCGTATTGACGTGCTGCGTTTCCTCCGGGACCAATCTGCAAGTCAAGGCGACCCCTCAGTTCGGGGGAACCTTTGTACTGCTGGCAAGCACGAACCTCGGCCAACCTCGAAGCCAGTGGATCCCCTTCGTGACAAACTCCATCACATCCCGGCCCACCAACGCTTTGAGCGTAACGCTGACAAATGCTGTGAAAGCGGGAACTGCCGGGCACTTCTTCATCCTCAAGTCGCAATAAAGCGGTGTCTCGCCCGAATTGGTTGAGTGGACGATTTTCAAAATGGCATTCGGAAGCTCGACACAACTCGATTCCGGCAGTCAGATTAGCCCGCGAGCTTTCAACGACCGAATCCAAATGTCGTAGTCATCATTGGGTACGCGGTCCGGGTCGAGACGCACTTTGTTGAAGCCAAGATTCGACTGGCATTTGCGTTGCGCCGCAGACGGCTGCTCGAGGTGCCTGATGATTCTCCAGTAATCTGCCTCACGCAATTCGATCGGCTCCCAGGCGCACAAAGCACCCGTCGCGGCCGGGGCTCGGCCTGTCCGAAGCACCTTGGCGACGACCTTGAATGGAGGCACCAGACCGCAACTTGGAACGATACCCGCTTCCAGCAACAGCTTCGCCACTCGCGCGGCGTGCTTCTCGTCTTTCACCTCCTGTGCGGCCCGTTCTTTTTCCCACTCATAATCAGAATCTTTGTGGCCGTACCGGGCGGTGAGTTTCGGGTATCTCGCTTCCATCGCCCATTCATTGAATGGTTCTCCGGCCGGTTCCGAGGGGTGGGGTGGAAAGTCGCCTGGGACTTCTTCAACGCGAGCTGCCAATTCTTTGTCCACGACGTATCCATAGCCCTCGTAGGTCGGATCCCTAAAGTCGATTTGCGCGAGCGAATCGGGATCGGCGAGCGCCTCCTCATAGACCTTCCGTCCCATCGAAATTAGTGTGCGCCGGAAGTCGCTGAATGAATCGTCGCCGCAGCCGCCGGCGATGAGACACGCGGCGCCCCACAGGTCCCACCGGTAAGCACGATAACACAGCTCCCGAAGATGATTCTCGAAGGACTTAATTTCCTCGATGGACAGGCGGCGCAACTCCATATCCAACAACTGGCACTTCCGCGCCATATTACCGTCGGCATTTTGAGCCTGGACGCGATCTACAATCGACCAGAACTCGTCAATGTTCATACGGAAGCAGCGCCGGGCGACAAATTCCACCCCTCAGGCTTCAAGAACGCTTCGTGGAGGCGGGTTGCTCACCCTTTCTCGATGCACGCGTAGGCATTGTGATTGTGGATGCTTTCGAAGTTTTCAGCCTCGACCTTGTACCAGGTCACGTCCGCGTGCGCATTGAGCTTCAGCGCCACATTACGCACGAGATCCTCGACGAACACGGGATTTTCGTAGGCGCGTTCCGTGACGGCCTTTTCGTCGCGTCGCTTGAGCAGTGAATACAGTTCCGAACTCGCAGATTGCTCGACCATGGCAATGACGTCCTCGATCCAAATCGCCTTTCGCGACCGCAGTTGGACGGTGCACAACCCGCGCTGGTTGTGCGCGCCGTATTCGCTGATCGCTTTCGAGCATGGGCACAGAGTGGTCACACCGACCTTGACCGTAAGCACAAAATCAATTTCCTTGCCGCACGCGGTGGCGTCGAAGCGCGCGGTGTAATCCATCATGCCCTCCATCTCCGTCACTGGCGCGCGTTTGGCGAGGAAGAATGGGAATTCCATTTCCAGGTGGGCCGTGGCCGCATTGAGCTTGCGCTGCATGGCATACAGGATGTCCGTGATGTTTTCGACGTGAACGACGCTGCCATGGGCGTTTAGCACTTCGATGAACCGGCTCATGTGCGTGCCCTTGAATTCCTTGGGCAAATCCACAAACAACCCGATCGTCGCAATCGTGTTTTGCACTGAGCGCGCCTTGTCACGAACCTGGATGGGAAACCGCAGGCCGCGCACCCCGACTTTGTCGATGCGCAGGTCGCGATAATCACGCTCGTTTTGCTTGTCGTGCATCACGGCAGGCGATGCGGCGGCGCCGTTCCGGCGGACACCGTGCGCGTGGGAATTTTTTTGCATGCCTGAAACAATAGCAGATTTGGGGCGTTTGTAAATTTCCAGGGTAGCGCCGCTTAAAACTATCGTTCCCAAGGTGTTGGTGCGGCTCTGGGAAGCCAGCGTCTACGCTCCAGGTGCGTTTGGTGTGACCTTGTCTGGATGCCGTCGAGTGAAACGGGATCGAAGACGAGGACGCGGAGGATGGCAAAAGGGGAACGGTTCTCACTTGACGGCAGACACTCCGCTGCGCGTTACTTTTGGCGTGATGAAAAAACTCATAAATGTCATTTGTGCGATCGCGGCCTGCGCCGCGGTTTCCACCGCGGTGGCCGGTCCCGCCCAGCAGGACGTTGGCACGAACGCCCCCGCCGCCACAATCAAACTCAAGGTCGTCAAAGTGGATAGCGAGGAGACCGCCGGCGAAAACGGCAGCGCCACCAACGCCGTGGATGGAAACACCAACACTTTCTGGCACACCCAATGGCAGGACGGCGAACCACCTTGCCCGCACGAAATCATCATCGAACTCATCCCGCCCTCGGCCATCGCCGGGTTTACCTATCTCCCACGCCAGGATGATTCGGATCACGGCGACATCAAGGAATACGAGTTTTACGCCGGTGACGATTACCAGAAATTCGGACCCGCTGTTAAAAAGGGCACCTTCGACGAAAGCAAGGACAAGAAGACCGTCAAGTTAGATACCCTGACGTGCCGCTACATCAAGCTGAAGGCGCTCTCGGAGATCAATGGCGAAGCCTGGACTTCCGCCGCCGAAATTGGCGTCATTCCGGCGCAGTGAGGGGACCACACGCGCTCTGGCGTGTGGATTGGCGCGGAGATTTCCACGCGGGCGCGGGCGCTATCTACCGGATTAGCCCGCGATAATACCGGAAAGCGTGGTTGGTGGCGTCCGCATCAGTGAAATCAACCGTTCCCGACGGCGACGGATTGGTCGAGATCGGGGTCCAATTGACCATGTTGCTGGAGGCATAAATCACGTAATTCGATCCGGCTGGGCCGGACAGGTGCAGATTGAATCCTCCGGCGCTGAGGCCGCTGGAGGTCACATTCAGAATGTTCGTCACGGTCGGCAAAACCACTACTACGAAAGCATTGGAGCTCTGCACGCTGCCTGAAGTGTTTTTCACCACCACCCAATAATTGCCGGAATAGGTAATATTGCTGACCGTGCAGATCATCAATCCAAGAAATGGCGTGCCTTGGTTGCCTACCTTCTGCTGCCCCTTCCCGTTCCCGTTGCTTTTGTACCACTGATACGTCATCGGCGTCAGGCTGGCTGCGCCGGCGATCAGAGTGGCACTGCCTCCATTTAGGACACTCACGCCTACGGGTTGGACAGTCATCTGCGGCGGTCCACCGAGCTGTGCATAGCTTCGTGACACGCCTATCCCAAAGCAGAACAGGCAGATCGCCGCGATTTGCGCAGCCCTGGACAATGGAAGCATGCTTCTCAGTCTCACTACGAGAATGCATAGTCGCTAGTTCCATGCCGAACTCAAAATCGATAGGTCAGCTTCACGCGGAAGCTCCTGCCGTCCTGAGGGATGAGCGCTTCCGTGTGGAAGCGCGTGGCGGGATCGTCATAGTGCCGGTCGAGCAAGTTGTAAATCCCACCGGAGAGTTCCAGATTCCGGATGATATTCCGGCTGAACAGTGTAAAATTCACCACCCCAAACGGTCCTGCGTCCGGGCCTGCAGGTGTCCCGCCGGTGGACGTTGAATACTGGGTATGACGGCTGGTAGTATATTGGAACTCGAGGCCGGCATAAACCTTGTCCATGTACACCGGCACGGTCACGTTTGCCTTGAGCAATTGGTCCGGTGAATCCGGTAGCGGCGTGTCGCCCGAACGATTCTCCGTGGTCTCCAAGGTGTAACCAAGCTGTCCGCGGACATCTGCCCACGCGCCATTGAGGATGAGTTCCACGCCTTTCGCGTTCGCATTGAAATTCGTGAACCCTCCGTCCTGAAATCCGATCAAATCGCGCATGTGATTGTAGAATCCGGAAATCGACGACCGCACATGACCGCCCCACTGTTGCTCGTAGATCAACTCGTAACTCGTGATCTCCTCCGGTTGGACGTTCGGCGACAGCCCATCGATCACCTCCAGAAAACCCGGCGCCCGAAACGCCGTGCCGCCGACAGCCTTGAGTGTGGCGGACGGCACGGGATTGTAAATGAGCGCCAGGCGCGGATTGAAGGCCGGGTCGTAACTTCCGTACTGGTCGAACCGGCCGCCGACATTCAAGTGCAGGTTCGTTCGCAACATGAACTCGCCCTGCAGGAAAACTCCATAGCTCTCGCGGCTCAGTTCCGTCGTCGGGAACGGCCCGGGAGTGCCCGGCGCGGTGAATTGCTGGTCTTGCCGGAAATTGTCCCGGAATTCCGCACCCAGCGTGATCACGTGACGGTCAAAAAGATGTTTATCGAATTGCACCTCCATCCCGGCCGATTCCCCGGTGTCATGCTCCACAGTGAACGATCCCGTCTGCGGATAGCCGAGTTGAAAATCGCTGCGGTCGTAATACGCGCGCGCCGTCACATCCACCACATCCGGAAAACTGTGCGCATACTTGATGTCGGCGAAGCCGCGGTCGTCGGTTGTGCGCAGCCGATTATCGCCCGGGATCGTGAGGTACTGCGCGGTGGGATTTTGCTTCTGGCGATTGATGTAGGCGCCCTCGACCGTGAAATCCCGGTAGCCTACCGAGCCGAAAAAGCTCTGATAAATGTCGCCGTCGAGTTGGTGCGCCGTGAACGTCGGCGGCGGCGATTGGCCGAGCTCCGTGAAAGTCAAATTACCGGCGCCGTCGCTGTTGTAGATTGTGCCCGAGAGCATGAGCCGGATGCCGTTGGTGAACACCTTGCCGTACGTGGCGCGCACCTTGTAGGTGTCGTATTGGCCATATTCAGCCGATGCTTCCGCGCCGTTCACCTGCCCGGCCTGGCGGGTGACTACATTGATGACCGCGAAAAAGGCGTTGTCGCCGTAGAGCGCCGAGCCGGGGCCGCGGATGATTTCCACATGATCGATCAGGTCCACGTCCAGGATGAATGTCGTATCGATGTAGGCGCCGTCAGTCAGGCTGTTGTTCATCCGATGGCCGTCCACCAGCAAGAGGACGCGGCTGTTGAAATCGCCGAGATTCATGCCCCGTGTGCCGAGGAAGGCGTAATTGCGGTCGTACGTTACGTAAAACCCAGGAACGCTAGCCAGAACGTCCGCCAGCGTACGGTAGCCATAATGCTTGATGTCGTCGGAAGTGACCACGGTTACGGACGACGGTGCTGCGCTGGCCTTTTGCTCGAATTTGGACGCCGCATAAACCGTGGGCACTTCCAGGTCCATGAGCTTTTCGAGCGGCATCGTGGTAAGGTCGGTGGAGGAAGCGTCCGCAGGAGCTGTCGCGCCAAGCGAGTTGGTGTCCGCTGCAAACGCGCGCGGCGTCGAAAACGAAATCGCTGCGCAAAAAACCGGCAGAACGGCGGCCCAAAGGAGAAAACCCACGCCGGCTGCCCGGGTGCGCAACGGGTTTCTCTGGTGCATTTGTGCGGAGAGGATGGCGTGTTAAGGCCCGTTATCAAGCGGATTTTGCGCGGCGCACGAAACAGGAATTGGCGCGTCGCGGCGTCGAGCCGGCGCCGCGGCGGAATCGTTCTCGTCCTCGATCCCGTTTCCGTCACTTCTTGTGCCGGAAATAAAGCAGCAGCAGCACGAACACCACGATCTGGAGCACCACGAATCCCGCCACCATCGGCAACCACCGAAATCGCGATTTCCAGATCTGCGGCGCCTGGAGATGGGCGTGGCGGCTGGTCATTTCAACCGACTCGTAATCGTCCAGCTCCTTTTTCATTTCCAACGCGGATTGGTAGCGCCGTTTAGGATCGCGTTCCATCGCGTGGAGGATGATCTCCTCGATCACCGGCGTGAGCTTATTGTTCACCTTGCGCGGCGCCTGCGGATCGCCGGTCACCCGGGCGTTCATAATGACGTAGGCGCTGTCGCCGCCGAAGGGCGTTTCGCCGGTGGTCATCTCGTAGAGAATTGCGCCCAGGCTGTAGATGTCCGTGCGCGCATCGCCACGGCTGCCGCGCACCTGCTCGGGCGCCATGTAATCGGGCGTCCCCATCGCGGGAGTAAAACCGACGAAGGTCAGCCGGCGCGCCTGGTCGGAGCGGGCGATCCCAAAATCCATGATGCGCAAGGTGCCGTCGTTGCAGAGCATGATGTTCTGCGGCTTCATGTCGCGGTGCACCACGCCGTTCTTGTGCATGTAATCGAGCGCCTCGCAAATCCGGCTGGCGATCTTCACCGCATCGGGTTCGGGCAGCGGCCGAACGCTCTTGAGCAATTCGCTGAGCGTCTGGCCCTCGAGATATTCCATCACGATGTACGGCCGGCTTTTATTTTCGACCGGGAACATCTTCAGGATATAGGGGTGATTCAGCCGCAAGCCGATTTCCTCCTCGCGCCGAAAGCGGTCGAACCCGGCGGGATCGCTCTCGATTTGCAGGTGCGGGATTTTCAGCGCCACCGCTGTGCCCGTCTTGCGATCGTTCGCCTTGAACAATGACCCCATGCCGCTCTTGGCAATCACGTCGGTGATTTCAAAGCGGTTGTCGAGCAGGGTGCCGACGGTTGGATCCTTGCCGGTGGGGGCCGCAGCGGCGGCGCCCGTTGCGGCCGAGTCCACTTCCCACACCTGGATAATCTGGACGGAGACGTTGTCGCTCGCCTGGCGTTTCTCGGCCAGCGCGATGAGCCGTTTGCACGCTTCGCCCGGGTGGAACTTCACCACGTTTTCCAGAATCTCCTCGTCGAGCAGAAAGCCATACAAGCCGTCCGAGCAATGGACAATGCAATCGCCCTTTTGGAGGTCCTCGGTCGCAATGTCGTAATGGCAGAACGGCTCGGAGCCGATGCTGCGAGTCAGTGTCGAGCGATGCGGACTGGTCATCGCGTTGCGTTCGAGCAGCAGGCCGAGCTTGACCTGGAGTGAGGTGTAGGAATGGTCGGTCGTCAGGCGGCGAATTTTGCCGGCACGAACATGATACGCGCGCGAATCGCCCACGTGCGCCACGGTCACCTTGTCGTGGCGGAAAATGGACGTGATCATCGTCGTTGCCATGCGGCCCGTTTCCCGGGTGGCCTGGAAAACCTTGTTGGCGGTTTCGCTGTAGATTTCGCGGACGATATCGGCCGGCGGTGTTTCGGGCTTGGCCGCCTTGAAGATCTCCACCGCTGTTTCAGAAGCCAGTTTGCTGGCAATGTCCCCATTGCCCATGCCGCCCACACCATCGGCCAGGACGGCGATGCTGCCGATGTTCTGGCGCGCGTAGAAGTCCTCCGGCTCCCAGTACGCGATGTAGTCTTCGTTATGGTCGCGCACGGTACCCGTGCTTGAAAGCTGGTGGCATTTGACTTTCATGTAATGGAAGGCATTAAACGGCATCGCGGCCGTCAAATCCAGTGGACTTTTCTCTGTTAAGAAGTTGAGAGTTTTGACTTCTGAGTTCTGGGTTCCGAAAGCATGGCAGGGAAATGGAGTGGTGGTGAAAATGAGTTCTGGGTTTTGCGTTCTGAGTTGGGCATTTCCCGCACCTTTCCGCGAATTTTTTTTAGTCGGATTTAGTCGGATTTAGTCGGATTTTCGGGGGTCAAGGTCGGATTTTCAGATTCCGGATCCGACCTTGCCCGCCCCTCCCCTTCGTTCCTCCGGAGGAGAGGGAGACGGAGCAGTCCCGAGTCTTGAGTCTTGAGTCGAGACTGGCGCAGGTAGCGTGACGCGTCGCGCCCTGGCCGCGATTTGCCGATATGTCAAAGAACGCCCTTTCCGGCGGGAACCTGCCCGCA
>Ga0335069_10009916_pt1 | contig 13536 bp, 11 predicted proteins | sample Lox_Sample_11_FD_206714 | JGI IMG/M metagenome (GOLD analysis project Ga0335069, IMG submission 206714) | Soil microbial communities from Loxahatchee National Wildlife Refuge, Florida, United States - Lox_Sample_1.1 | ecosystem: Environmental > Terrestrial > Soil > Wetlands | place: USA... | reverse complement strand
GAGAACGAGGTACTCGACGTTGCCGACGTCCGCGAGCCGCTCCGCGATCGTCTGCGGCTCCGCGAGGTCGAGGGCGATGCCGCGTGTCGCGCCGCCGATCTCGGAGGCGCACGCCTCGGCGCCGGCCGCGTCGCGACCGGAGATCACGACGTCGCGGCCCTGCGCCGCGTAGAACTGCGCGACCTCGCGGCCGAGGCCCTTCGTCCCGCCCACGACGACGACGCTGCCCATCCTCCGACTCCTTTCGCGGACGGAGGAGCGGGCCGAGGCCCGCCCCTCCGGTCCGGCTCTCTCAGTGTGAGTGCGCTCCGGCCGTGTCCGCGGCCCACTCGGGCAGCAGACCGCCCTGCCCGAGGATGGAGTTGCGCGACTCCTCGAGCTTCTGCACGACCGACTTCATGTCCACGCCGACGAGCTGCCCGTTGCGCTTGACCGCGTTGCCGGCGACGAACACCGAGTCGACGTTCGACGTGTCGGCGAAGGTGACGATCGTCGCCTTCGGGTCGAGCACCGGCGCGGTGTTGATCACGTCGGTCTTGAGCAGGACGATGTCCGCCTGCTTGCCGGGCGTGAGCGAGCCGACCTTGTCGTCCAGCCCGATCGAGCGGGCGCCGTCGATGGTCGCGAACTCGAGCACGTCCGTGTGCGTGAGCTTCGGCGCGAACGCGATGTCCGGTGTGTCGGTGAACTCGAGGATGCGGTCGTAGGCGAGCGCCGTTCGCATCTGCGTGAACATCTCGCCGGGAACGCTCGAGACGACGTCGACGCTGAGCGAGGGCCGGACGCCGCGGGCGAGCATCTTCCCGGTCGGGGGCGGCCCGTGCCCCATCAGCATCTCGACGTAGGGAGCGATCGACGCCTTTCCGCCGGTCTCGGCGATCCAGTCGAGCTCCTCGTCGGTCAGGTCGGTCATGTGGATGTAGCAGACGTCGGGGCCCATCAGCCCGAGGTCGTGCATGTCCTTGACCGGCGTGTAGTGCAGGGTGTGAAGCCGCATCCCGACGTGGACGCTGATGAGGATGCCGAGCTCGCGCGCGAGCGCCCAGTCGTGCTTCGCGACGTCGGGGGTCACGTTGCCGGGCTGGCGGGCCGCCATCGCGAGCGTGAGCAGGCCGTCGTCGGACGAGAAGTACGTCTCGCGGATGCGGCGGATGTCGTCGGGATGGTTCAGCTCGCTGTACATCCACCACTCGCCGCCCGTCGGCATGCCGTTGGCGTAGACAGCGCGGATGCCCGCGTCCTTCAGCCCCTGGATCGCCGCGTCCGAGTGGTCGGGCGTGTTGCTGATGTGCGACCAGTCCAGCAGCGTCGTCACGCCGGCGTTCAGCGCTTCGAGCGAGCCGGCGTAGTCGCCGATGTGCACGTCCTCGGGGCGGTAGAAGCCGCCGACCTGGCCGAGCATGACCGCGAAATAGTGGTCGAGGGTGCACGAGGGAAGGACGCCGCGTACCGGGGTCTGCCAGGTGTGCCGGTGCGTGTCGACGAAGCCGGGCATCACGATCATCCCGGACGCGTCGACCTGCTCCGCGTCCGTGACGCCGAGATCGCGGCCGACCTCGACGATCTTGCCGTCCTCGACGAGCACCTCGCCGTTCGGTATGTCCCCGACGTCGGGGTCCATCGAGACGACGAAGCCGTTGCGGAACAGAAGCCGCTGCGCGCTCATGCCAACTCCTTAGCGTCTTCGGGCTGGATGTACAGCGACCATAAACGCTTGCCGCCGGTGGCGTCAACGGCCGTGGCGAATCGTTAAGCCATCATTGACACTGTTCGCTGGACCTGGTCAGAATGTCGCGTGGTCGCGGCCAGCCCTCCCTCGCCGCCCCCGATGGGACGGTACGCGGGCGCCCCCGTTCGACGGCTCGCAACGAGCGCCGCACTCGCCGCTCGGTTTCTCCCGGTCTGGCTCGCGACCGGCGTCCTCTTCGTCGTCGCGGCGTTCGCGGCGCCGGACGCCCTGGGGCACACCTCGTGGTCCTACGTTCTGCCCTACGCCACCGTTCTCGCCATCGCGTCGCTCGGCCAGATGCTCGTCGTCATTCAGGGCGGCATCGACCTGTCCACGCCCGGGACCATCTCCGCAGCCGGCAACCTGATCGCCGGGATCGGGGCCGGCTCGAACCACAACCTTCCCGTCGCGATCCTCGCGGCTCTCGGCGTCGGCGTGCTCGTGGGACTCGTCAACGGCCTCCTCGTCGGCGTGCTGAGGCTCAACCCGTTGATCGTCACGCTGGCCGTGGGGCAGATCGTCCTCGCCTGGAGCAGCAAGTACTCGCGCGACGTCGTGACGAACCGGCCGGACGTTCCGGCAGGGTTGTCGCACTGGGCGACCGCGAAGCCGCTCGGAGTGAGCAGCGTCTTCTGGATGGGGGCGGCGATCACCATCGCGGTTGCGCTCGTCCTCCGCTACACGGTGGTCGGCCGCCGGTTCCAGGCGGTCGGCGCCAACCCGAGGGGCGCCTGGATCGCGGGCCTGCACGTCCGGACGCACATCGTCATGGCCTACACGGCGGCCGGCGCGCTCTATGCGGTCGCCGGGGTCCTGCTCGCGGGCGTGCGCATCAGCATCGACCCCGCCTTCGGCTCGGCGTACCTGCTCGCGCCGATCGCGGCGGTGGTGATCGCGGGCGCATCGCTCTCCGGCGGGCTCGCGAGCGCGACGTCGACGTGGGTCGCGGCGCTCGCGCTGACGCTGTTGACGCAGATGCTGCTGATCATGGGACTTTCGACGGCGATGCAGTTCGTCGTCTTCGGCATCGCCATCATCGCGGGAATGGTCGTCTCGGGCGACCGTGTCGCCGCCGCTCTCGCCTGGGGCCTGCGAGTCGTCACGCCGCCTGCCCACGAGGCTGGACCCGGCTAGACAATCGAGCGACGTCAGCGTCAAAGGAGAGTCAACGATGCACCGACCGAAGAAGGAGGCACAGATGAGACGGAGGCGCCAGTTCGTAGTGGTGCTGATGTTCGCGGCCGCGGTATCGGTTGCGCTCATCGCGGCCGCAGGCGGAACCGCAAGCGGTAGGCACTCGGCAAGAAGCGCCGTCACCGGACCCTCCGGCTGGGTGGGGTCCGGCGGTACGACGATCGGAAAAGGCGGCGGCTACGGCGAGAGCTACACGGCGCCGTCTCCCACCCTCCAGCATGCACTGTTCCAGGCGAACCTGCTGCCGGCGAACGCGACGGCGCGCGACATCTCGCTGGCCGCCTACGGCCGCTCGACGAAGACCGTCAACTACACGCTCGCGCTCAACTGCTGGAAGAACAACGGCTGCAGCACGGGCACGAACGGCAAGTACACCGTCGCCTATGTCGAGGGCTTCGGCGAGAACACGTACCGCCAGATGTCGAAGATGGAGTTCATCCTCGACGCGCTCACGTATCCGTCGATCGGCAAGATCATCTACCGGAGCGCCCACTCCGACCTCAACCAGGCGATCGCCGACTTCAAGTCGATGATCGCGCAGCACGTGAGCGCGATCGTCACCTACCCCGACTTCGGCGACGCCATGCTCCCGGTGTTCCAGCAGGCGACGAAGGCCGGCATTCCCGTCTCGACCTACGCCTGGGGCTACGTCACCGGGCCGGGCACGAACTACACGACGGTGGTCGGCGAGGACACGTGCAAGCTCGGCCAGGCGTTCGCGAACGTCATGAACACGATCGTCAAGTCGGGCAACATCGCCTTCCTCGGCGGCTTCCCGGGCAACCCGCTGTCGACGAGCTGGCAGAAGTGCGAGCAGGCCGCGCTCAACTCCAACATCAAGGTCGTCGCGAACGAGCCGACGAACTGGGATCCCTCGAAGGTGCAGGGCATCGTCTCCGGCATCCTCGCGAAGACTCCGGACCTGGCCGGCCTCAGCTATGAGGACGCGCTCTTCATGTCGCAGGGCGGGTACGCCGCGTACCAGGCCGCGAACATCCCGTACCAGGGCGTCTTCACCTACCGGACGGACGAGGCCAACATGGGCTGCCTCGCCGACAAGCTGAAGGACCCGAAGCTCAAGATCTACTACTACTCCGCGGGCAACGCGCAGATCCGCGTCGCGCTGACGGCGGACATGATGAAGCTGCAGGGGGCGAAGATCCCGCCGACGATCGTCTTCCCGATCCAGCTCCAGCAGCAGTCGAAGCGGAGCATGTGCCTCAAGGGGTATCCGCCGACGGCGTCGGGAACCTCGCTCATCCCGCTCAGCCTCCTCCACAAGATGTATCCGTAGGAGCCGCCGCGAGAATCTGAGACCGCAATGTCGAATCCCGGGCCCGTGAACCCCGACGTCCTGTGTGCTCGCGGGCTGTCGAAGACGTTCGGAGCGGTGCAAGCGCTCCGCGACGTCAGCGTCGACTGTCGTGCCGGCGAGATCCACGCCCTCGTCGGGGAGAACGGGTCCGGGAAATCGACCTTGCTGGGAATCGCGAGCGGGTTCCTCGCGCCGGACGAGGGGACCGTCGAGATCGGCGCGAGCCGCCTCGTCCACCACTCCCCCGCCGCGGCGCGGCGGCTCGGACTCGGCATCGCCTACCAGGACTACTCCCATGTCCTCGACCTCTCGGTGGCCGAGAACATCTATCTCGCAGCGCCTGCCGACGCGCGTCCGGCATACGGGCGCATGCAGAGCTGGGCAGAGGAGACGCTCGTGGCGTTCAACCTCGACGTCCCCGTCACGACGCTCACCGGCTCGCTCTCGCTCGCCCAGCGGCAGCTCCTCGAGGTCGCCAAGGCATTGCTGACCCGGCCGAAGGTGCTCCTCCTCGACGAGCCGACGACGGCCCTCGGGCCGGAGGACGTCGGGCGCTTCCATACCCTCGTGCAGGACCAGGCGCGGGCGGGCGTCGGCATCCTCTACGTCAGCCACCGCCTTCCCGAAGTGCTCGCGGTCGCCGATCGCGTCACGGTGCTTCGCGACGGAGTCGGCCAGGGGACGTTCGAGGCGGCGTCGGTCTCGGAGGACGCGCTCGTCACCCTGATGATCGGCCGCCCGCTGACGGTCGCGTTCCCGGAGCGGCGCGTGCTGCCCGAGCAGGCCGAGGTCATGCTCGCCGTCTCCGGCCTGCAGGGCGAGCGCTTCGGCCCGGTCGATCTGGAGGTCCGGAAAGGGGAGATCCTCGGGATCGCGGGCGCGGAGGGCAACGGCCAGGTGCCGTTCCTTCGGGCCCTCGCCGGCACCGAGCCCGCGATCGGCACCGCCTCGTGCGGCGGCGCGAAGATCGACATGCGCTCCCCTGCGGGATCGCTTCGCGCCGGCGTCGTTCTCCTCAGCGGCGACCGGCGAGGCGAGGCCCTGTTCCCCGTCCTGAGCGTGCGCGCGAACTCGACCATCCAGATCCTCCGCCGACTCGCCCGGGTCGGCATCGTCCTGCGCGGCCGTGAGCGTCAAGCGATGGCGGAGCTCGTCGAGCGCCTGCGCGTCCGCATGGCGTCGACCGAACAACCCGTCCAGTCGCTCTCCGGCGGCAATCAGCAGAAGGTGTCGCTCATCAGCTCGTTCCTCCGCGGAGAGGTGAAGGTCATCCTCGCCGACGAGCCGACGCAGGGTGTCGACGTCGGTGCGCGCTTCGACATCTACGAGGCATTGCACGCGAAGGCGGAGGAAGGCGTCGCCGCCGTCGTCAAGTCGAGCGACCCGATCGAGCTCTCCGGCCTGTGCGACCGCGTCGTCGTCATGTCGCGCGGGCGCATCGTCGAGGAGATCCCCCGCCACGAGCTCGGCGAGCGCCGGATCGTCGAGGCGATCGTCGGCGCGCGCCCGGGCGCGACCGCGGCCGGCGGCGAGAGCGAAGGAACGAGCACGTGAAGCGGGGCTGGCTGCCGCTCGTCCTGATGACGGCGCTGATCGTCGCCCTCGGCGCGTACTCGGCGGCCCATCAGTCCGCGTTCCTGAGCAAGGAGAACCTCAACAGCCTGCTCCTCGAGGCGATGCCGCTCATCCTCGTCTCGATGGGCCAGGCGGTCGCGCTTCTCGTCGGCGGCTTCGACGTCTCCGTCGCCGCCCTCATGACGATGGTCGTCGTCGTCGCGTCGTTCACGCTGTCGCCCACAACGACCGGCATCGCCATCGTGCCCGGCACGCTCGCGCTCGTCGGCGTCGGGATCGCGACCGGGCTCTTCAACGCGTTCCTGATCCGCGGGTTGCGGCTGCCCTCGATCGTCGCGACGCTCGGCACGCTCAGCATCCTCGAGGGAGCGTCGCTCTGGCTCCGCGGCTATCCGTCGGGCGCGATCAACACCGACTTCACCTCCTCCCTTACCTCGGCCGTCGGCTTCGTTCCGCTCGCGTTCGTCGGCGTCGTCGTCCTCGCCGCACTCGCCGACTTCGGTCTCTACCGGTCGCGGCCCGGGCTCGCCCTGCGGGCGGTCGGCCTCGACGCGACGTCCTCGCGCCGGCTGGGGATGCCGACCGGCCGCACGATCGTCCTCGCCTTCGTCGTGTGCTCGGTGCTGGCGACCCTCGGCGGCTTCTACCTCGCGGCCGAGGTGCAGGTCGGCTCGCCCATCATCGGGAACCAGGCGCTCGAGAGCATCGCGGCCGCCGTCCTCGGCGGCGCCAGCCTCGCCGGCGGACGAGGGTCGTTCGTCGGGACGCTCCTCGCCGCCTTCTTCCTCACCGAGATCAACAACGTCCTCCCGCTCTTCCAGCAGCCGACCGAGTACGCGGACATGACGATCGGAGCGCTGATCCTGCTCGCGCTGCTGCTCTACCAGTCGCCCGTGCTGATTGCGCGATTCCGAAGCTCGCGCCGCCCCATCGAGCCTGTCGAGGCGCCCGCGGCCTAGGAGAGATCAGGGAGGGCGGCCGCCTGCCCACGCGGATCGGACGCGCGGCCGATGACGACCCAGATCGCGTGGACGGGCTCGGCGCCGATCGTCCACAGGCGGTGCGGCGACGAGGAGTCGAAGGCGATCGACGTGCCCGGCCCGAGCTCGTACTCGTCGAAGCCGACGCGCACGCCGAGCGTGCCGCTGGAGACGTATCCGTACTCGCGGCCCTGGTGCGTGACGAGCGCATCGTCCGGGCAGGATTCGGCGCCGACCGGATAGACGACGTGGAGGAACTCGACCTCGGGATCGCTGTGCGGCGTCAGGCGCTCCCAGCGCACGCCCGAGGCGAGGTTCACCGTGCGGCGGGTGCCCGGGCGCGCGACGAGGCCGTCGCCGTCCGGTCGCGCGCTCACGGTGCGCGGCGTCTGCTGGCTTGTGTCGCCGAAGACGTCGCCCATGGTCATCCCGAGCTCGGTGACGAGCGCGTAGAGCGTGCTCACGGACGGGTTGACGCGGTCGAGCTCGATCTGCGACACGAGGCTCGGCGACACGCCGACGCGGCGCGCGAGCTCGCGCAGGCTGATCTTCCGCCGCTCCCGCTCCCGTCGGAGCCGGCTTCCGACCTTGGAGGGCTCGAAGGTGCGATCTGTGGCCGCCACGTCCTTACCGTAGCCGCCGCAGGATCTCCGTGACGATCCGATCGGGTCCCGGAAGGAACGCGTCCTCGAGCGGCGGGCTGTACGGGATCGGCGTGTTCGGCGTCGCGATCCGCCACGCGTCGTCGAGGTGGCCGAGCGCCTGCTCGGTGACGCACGCGAGCACTTCTCCCGCCCAGCCGCCCGTCAGCGGGCCTTCCTCGACGACGACGACACGGTTCGTCTTGCGGACCGACGCCACGACGGTGTCGACGTCGATCGGGCGCAGCGTGCGCAGGTCGATCACCTCGACCGAGACGCCGTCCCGGTCAAGGCGCTCCGCCGCCTCGAGCGAGTCGTGGACGCTCTTCATGGCGGTGACGAGCGTGACATCGGTCCCCTCGCGCACGACCGCCGCCTCGCCGAGTCTCCCGACCGTTCCGTCCACCTCGCCCTCGAGCGCGTAGAGCCGCTTGTGCTCGAAGAAGAGCACCGGGTTGTCGTCCCGGACGGCGGCCTTCAGGAGCGACTTCGCGTCCGCCGGCGTCGAGGGCGCGACGATCTTCAGGCCGGGGACGCCCATGAACCAGGAGACGGGCATCTGGGAGTGGATGCCGCCGAAGCGGCCGCCGGCGCCGACGACCGAGCGGACGACGAGCGGCACGCTCACCTGCTCGCCGGTCATGAACCAGTACTTGGTCGCCTGGTTGACGAGGCTGTCCATCGCGAGCGTGAGGAAGTCGCCGAACATGATCTCGATCACGGGCCGGAGGCCGTTGACCGCGGAGCCGAACGCGGCGCCGGTCATGGCGAGCTCCGAGATCGGCGTGTCGAAGACCCGCTTCTCGCCGTACTTCTCGTACAGGCCCGGCGTCGTCGCGAACACGCCGCCGGCGGCCGCGATGTCCTCGCCGAAGAGGATCACGCGCTCGTCGGCGGCGAGCTCCTCGTCGAGCGCGTCGCGGATCGCGGTGCGGAAAGGGACGGACGCCATCAGAGGGCGAGGACGAGCGGCTGCTCGAGCAGCTCGCGGAGTCGGGACAGGAAGCGTGCGCCGTCGGCGCCGTACACGACGCGGTGGTCACAGCTCAGCGTCAGCGTCATCGCGCCGTCGACGGTGCCGCCGACGGCCAGGATGGCGACCTGCGGCGGGTCGACGATCGCCGTGAACGAGCGCACGCCGAACATGCCGAGGTTCGAGACGGTGAACGTGCCGTCGCGCAGCTCCTCCGGCCGGAGCGACCGGCTGCGGGCGCCGGCCGCGAGCCTGCGGGTCTCCGCGGAGATCTCCGAGAGCGTCTTCTCGTCGGCGTCGAAGACGACCGGGACGAGCAGGGCGTCGTCGGTGGCGACGGCGATGCCGACGTTGACGCGCGAGAAGCAGTGGACCACGCCGTCCGCGTACGAGGCGTTGAAGCGCGGGAAGTCGCGCAGCGCCAGCGCAGTGGCTTTCACGACGAAGTCGTTGAGCGACGGTCGGGCCTCGACGGCCTTCCGCAGCGCGACGATCTCCGACACGTCGGCGTCGACCGAGACGGTGAACACCGGGATCGTCGCGGCCGACTGCGCCATGCGGCGCGCGATCGTCGCCTGCGTCGGCGTCAGCTCGAGGACCCGGACGTCGCCGCGTGCATCCGCCGCCGGCGCGCCGCCGACGGCCGCCGCGCGCTCGACGTCCTCGCGCGTGATCCGGCCGCCCGGACCGGTTCCGGCGACGCCGTGGAGCGAGAGCCCGAGCTCCAGCGCAGTGCGCCGTGCGACCGGCGTCGCGTTCGGCCGCGCCGCAACCGGCGGCGCGCCGTTCGACCGTGGCGGCTCCTGCCGGACCGGGTCGTGCGGTGCGGCGACCTCGCCGGCCCCGGCGAGCACGGCGATCGGCTGCCCGACCGCCGCCGCCTCGCCCTCGGCAACGAGGATCGCCTCCAGGGTGCCGTCCGCCTCGGCGTCGTAGACGACCGTGGCCTTGTCCGTCTCGACCTCGATCAGCCCCTCGCCCCGCCGGAACGCATCGCCGGGCGACTTCAGCCACTTGATGATGACCGCGTCGGCCTCGGAATCGGACAGCTTCGGCATCGTCAGCTCGGCGGCCATCGCAGCTCAGTCCTTGAACTCGGTTGCGGACAGCTCGGAGGGGAACGGCGCGGCAAGACCCCGCTCGCGCATCCGCTCGAGCTCGTCGCTCACCTCGCGCTCGACCTCGTCGAGCGAGCCGCCGTCGACGCCGTCCTCCTCGAGCTGCGCACGGAGGACGACGATCGGGTCGCGCTTTCGCCACTCGTCGAGCTCGCCCTCGGGACGGTAGGCGCCGGGATCGCTGCGCGAGTGCCCGACGAACCGGTACGTGATCGCCTCGATGAACGACGGGCCGTTGCCTGCACGCGCGTGCGCAATCGCGCGCGCCGCTGCCTCGCGCACGACCCAGACGCTCATGCCGTCGATCGTCTCCGCCGGCACCTCCATCACCTCGGCCCGCGCGCGGATCTCGCCGGCGGTGACCGAGCGGAACGCCGTGTACTCGCCGTAGCCGTTGTTCTCGCACACGAGGACGAGCGGCAAGTCGAGCACCTTCGCGAAGTTCATGCACTCGAAGACGTAGCCCTGGTTCATCGCGCCGTCGCCGAAGTACGCGACCGCCACGCCGCCGGTCGTCCGCGAGAGCGCGAGCGCGGCGCCGGTCGCGGCCGCGATGCTGCCGCCGACGATTCCGAACGAGCCGATGAGCCGGTCGGCGGGAGACGTCACGTTCATCGAGCCGGCGCGGCCGCCGTTTACGCCGGTGGCCCGCCCGAGCATCTCGTCGAGGAGCGCCTGCGGATCGACGCCCAGGGCGAGCGCGTGGCCGTGGCCGCGGTAGGTCGCCGCGACGCGGTCGCGCTTTTCGAGCAGGCTGGCGACGCCCGTTGCCACCGCCTCCTGGCCCGAGTACAGATGCGTCGTGCCGTACACCTCTCCCTTGAGGAAGAGCGACTGCACGAGATCCTCGAAGCCGCGAATGAGGAGCATCTGGCGGTAGATCCGCGTGTACAGCTCGACGTCGTCGAGCACGCGCGCGCTCGTCTTGCTCATGCAATCTGCTCCGCGAGGTAGTCCCAGTCGCGCTCGAATCTGTACGAGTGGCGATTCGGCGGGCCCGGCGCGGACGTCTCGAGCCAGCGCACGGTTCCGCCCTGCGTCTCGTAGAAGGCGTGGACGCAGCCCGCGGCGGTCCAGAACACATCCCCGGGCCGGAGCGTGTAGCGGTCGCCGGCGGCAACGACGTCGACCTCGCCCTCGAGCATGTAATACGACTCCTCGAAAGGGTGGTCGTGGGGATGCGCGACCGCTCCCGGCTGGTAGTCGACCATGAACATCGTGTGCAGCTGTGCGTCCAGCCGCTGGTCGACGAGCATCTTCACGGCGATCCCGCTGTAGGCGAGAACCGCGGTGGCCATGCTCGACGACACGGTCGGCGCGCCGACCGCCGCGCCGTGCTTGAGGACGTCGAGATCCATCTGGCCGTCGGAGAGGAGGAAGAGGTTGCGGTTGCGGGGATCGCGGACGTCGAGCGGCCGCGGCGACGCGTCCGGCGCCCCGCCGAGGAAGAACGTGTCGCTCCCGTCGGGGCGTGGCCGCGGCGCGGCCATCTCGATCCACAGCGCCGGCCCCTCTGAGCGGAACGCGTGCGGAACGCCGACGGGGACGACGCCGCAGGCGCCCGGCTGGAGCTGCACGCCGGCTCCGTCGAGGTAGAGGACGGGCTCGCCCTCGAGCACGTAGAACCCCGTCTCGAACGAATGCACGTGCGTGTCGACATGGCCGGACGCGAGCGAGACGAGCGTGAGGGCCATGTGCGTCGCGCCGAGCGAGCCGCCGACGAGGCGGCAGCTCCGGAGGCCGCTCGCGTGGCCGGGAAGGGCCTCGGCGAGCTCGACGTCCTCCCGGCGCACGAGGCGGTACCCGGGCATGCCGTCGGCGAGCGTGCGGGTGCCGGAGTCCGTGCTCACGCTCACACGACGTCCCCGAGCACGGCCGACGCGGCGACCACGTCGGCCATCCCGTCACGGCCGGCCTCGCCGTCGGCGACGAGATCGGCGCCGCGCACGTACATCCGTCCCGCAACGAGCAGCTCGTCCGCCGGGAAGCGCGTGATCACATCGCACCCGGTGGCCGTCACGACGACCTCCTCCTCGATCCGCGCTGCGGAGCGGCCGTCGGTCGCGGCGCAGTACGTCTCGAGCGCGAAGACCATGCCCTCCTCGATCTCGACGGGATGGTCGAGCGAGTGCACGCGCGAGATCATCGGCGGCTCGTAGAGCCCGACGCCGATGCCGTGCCCGAACTGGAGGCCGAAGCACGTCTCCTCGTCGGGGAAGCCGAGCTCCTCTGCGGTCGGCCAGACCTCCGCGATCCGGTCCGTCGTCATCCCCGGCCGGACGAGGGCGATCGCGGCGTCGAGCCACTCGCGGCACTGCTTGTAGGCGTCGAGCTGCGCCGCGTTGACGCCGCCGACGTTGAACGTGCGGTAGTAGCACGTCCGGTAGCCCATGAACGAGTGGATGATGTCGAAGAAGGCCTGGTCCCCCGGACGCAGGAGCCGGTCGGAGAAGACGTGCGGGTGCGGGTTGCAGCGGTCGCCCGAGACGGCGTTGACGGCCTCCACCAGCTCCGAGCCCATCTCGAAGAGCAGCTGGTGCGCGCGCCCGACGATCTCGTGCTCGTAGATCCCGGGTCGCAGCATCCGGTAGATCTCCTCGTAGACCGCGTCGACGAGCCCGGCCGACTGGTCGAGCAGCGCGATCTCGTGCGCCGTCTTGATCTTGCGGGCCTCGAGCATGACGCGGGAGCCGTCGGTGACGTGGACGCCGGCGCGCTGCAATGCCTCGAGCGTGACGAGGTCGGCCATGTCGACGCCGAGCGGCTCGCCGGCGACCCCGTGCTCGCGCATCTCGTGCGCGATCCGCTCGCCGAGCCGGTCGGGGACGCCGGTCTCCACGGGCATCGCCCCGCGCATCGGCGCGACACCGGCGCGGAAGTTCTCCGGCGGGAGCCAGGGCGCGAAGAGCTGGTGGTGGCGGGCCGCCGAGCCGAAGTCCCAGAGGATCGGGTCGGCACCGCGCGGGAGCAGCGCGAAGCGCGCGTTCTTGTCCCGTGCCCACTCGCCGATGTGCGTGCTCGTGACGTAGCGGATGTTGTTCGGGTCGAAGAGGAGAAGCGCGCCGAGATCCGAGGCCTCGAGGGCCGCCTTCGCCCGCTCGAGACGATCACTGCGGAGGCGTGGGAAGTCGATCCGCTGCTCCCAGTCCACCGCCCGCGTCGCGTCGGGCGACCCGGAGAGCCTGCCGTGCATCGTCACTTCAGCACCTCCTGATCCGACGCATTCCTCAGATGCGGGAAGAGCGCCATGAAGTCGTCGTCGCCGTAGCCCGCCTCGACCGCGGAGTGCACGAGGTCCTTGATCTCGCCTGCCAGCGGCAGCCGTACGCCGGCAGCCGCGGCCGCGTCGAGCACGAGATCCACGTCCTTCTCCATGAGGCTGGTGGTGAACGTCGCCGAGTAGTCGTCGTGCAAGAGCGGACCCGTCTTGTACTTCACGAACGGCGCGCCGGCCGCCGAGGAGCCCATCGTCTCGAGCAGCGCGGCTCGGGAGACGCCCGAGGCCTCGCCCAGCACGAGCGCCTCCGCCATGAGCTCCGCGAGCCCGGCGATGACGAGGTTGATCGCGAGCTTGACGATGCGGGCCTGCTCGCCGTCGCCGACAACGTGGATCGTCGGCCCGATCGCGCGCAGCACCGGCTCGGCGCGCTCGAGGGCTGCGCCGGGGCCCGAGACGATGAAGCTGAGGTTCCCGGCCCGCACGACGCCCGGGTTGCCGCTGACCGGGGCGCGCAGGTACAAGAGCGAAGCGCGCTCCGCCGCCGCGGCGACGCGCGCCGAGGCGTCCGGCGAGACGGTGCTCAGGTCGGCGAGAACCGTCCCCGGGCGCGCGCCCGCCACGATGGCTGCGGCGACGGCCTCGAACGCGTCGTCGTCGGAGACGGACGTGAGGACGACGTCGGCGGCGGTGGCGAGGGCCTCGGCGCTCTCGGCGACGGCCGCCCCCCGGGCGGCGAGAGGCTCGGCCCGCTCGCGGCTCCGGTTGAAGACCACGAGGTCGCAGCCGGCGTC
>Ga0335069_10009915_pt1 | contig 13538 bp, 10 predicted proteins | sample Lox_Sample_11_FD_206714 | JGI IMG/M metagenome (GOLD analysis project Ga0335069, IMG submission 206714) | Soil microbial communities from Loxahatchee National Wildlife Refuge, Florida, United States - Lox_Sample_1.1 | ecosystem: Environmental > Terrestrial > Soil > Wetlands | place: USA... | reverse complement strand
TACGACGAGCCCGGCATCACGGACGTCGATTGGGTGATCGGCAACGGCTGCCTGCTGCGCTGCGCCACGTTGCGCGAGATCGGTCCGTTCGACGAGGAATTCTTTCACTTCAACGAAGACGTGGACTGGTGCACGCGGGCGCGGCGGGCGAGCCGTCGCGTCGTGTACGTCGATCAGGCCGCGCTGGATCATCACGGCAGCAGCAGCGCGGACGAAGCCGAGGAAGTCGCGTCGACCTCCGGCTACTTTCTCGGCCGCACCTGCATCCTGTTCGCGTCCAAGCACGCATCAGCCTGGCAGTGGCTGCGGTTGCTCGTCAACATGGTCGTCGGCTTGGGTCTTCGTTTGGCGTGGCACACGGTTGGGGCGGTGAACTACGCGATTCGGATTCAGTGGCCGTTTGTCGAGGGCATGATCGACGGCTTCAGCGGCCGCTTGCAACGCGACAAGATCACGATCCGACGGCAATCGTCCGCGCCCGTGGTCGAGCGCCGCTTCCATCATTTTCTGAACTGGATCGGTGTGTAGGGCGACGCGAATCGGGTTCACCGCCGAACTGCGCGGGGGGTGAAGGGACCGCATGCGCACACCGACACGGCCCAACCGCCTTGAGTCCTCGTAGAAGGCTTGATACGCAGAGCCGCTCTCTTGATCTGCATCGCGAAGAGCAACAGCGGCGGCAGGCTAGGTAGGACAGATGACCCGTGGACGGTTGAGGGCGCAGCGCACAACGATCAACCGTGAAGCCCGTCGAAGGGGATTCCGGTGATACTGCGCGCCGTAAGAGATTTCTGGTCCGCTTCATCCGCGCGATCGGGCAAGCGGCTCAACGACATTGCAGCGGCGCATTATGCCACCGCCGATCAAACGCGAAAGCCCAAGGAGTATTTTGAGATCTATGCGGCGATGCTCGGAAAATTCGTCGGCAAAAGAATCAAGATGCTGGAACTAGGCGTGTTCTCGGGCGCGTCGTTGGCGATCTGGCACGAGTATTTTCGACGAGGGTCGATCGTCGGTCTCGATCTCTCGCCCGTCCCAGATAAACTCAAGGACCTGGTCGCCACGGGGCACATTCAGTTCGTTCGGGGAGATCAATCCGACCCCGCGGTGTTGGATCAGGCGATCAGATTGACCGGGGGAGACGGCTTCGACGTCATCATTGACGACGCCTCGCACGTTGGGATCCTTTCGAAGGCGTCATTCCACTACCTGTTTCGCAACGGGCTCAAACCGGGCGGCTATTACTTCATCGAAGACTATGGCACCGGCTATATGAGAGGCTTTCCCGACGGTGCTCCGTATGTTGAGCCCGCCGGTGGCGAACTGAACATGTTCCCGAGCCACCACTTCGGCATGGTCGGCTGGATGAAGCAGCTTGTCGACGAGACGAATCGCGGCGAGTTTACGCCCGATCACCGTCCCTACTATCCCATTGCGTCCCTCACGTTCTGGCCGTCCATCGCACTCGTGCGCAAGACCGGATCGTGATTCGCGCGGCGAAGCCCTTGTGCGAATCTAGCCGCGCGGCTGGATTGATGCCGGTGGAGCTTACTCATGTCGTCGAATCGCAACGTCGCAAAACATGTGCTGCTGAAGCGCGAAATGCGTGATCTTCCAGCCGTGATTGACGCATAGATCGTTCACGACGGGAACGATGCCGTACGGCGTCCGGGCAATGTGGTCATACAGGATGTAGTCGTTGAAAATCAGAAACCCGCCCGGCTTCAATTTGGCCGCCGCAGCTTTCGCGTCGCGCAGCACCCAAGCGTACCGGTGGTCGCCGTCGATGTAGATGACGTCGTAGAATCCGTCCGGACGCTCGGCTAGATTCGTCGCGCCGTCTCCGTCAAACACTTCCATCTGGCCGCTCGCGATCTCCGCACCAAATTGCTTTTCGTAGAATTGCCGGTGGGTCAGGCCCTTGAACACCTCGGCCGTTGATCTGCCCCAAATGACCGGGAAGTCGTGAAAAGGAAAAATGTCGTAGGCATGGAACAGCTTGGGATGGAGCTGCTCGATCAAGAATCGCGAGAACTCGCCGAATGCCACCCCAAGCTCCGCGACGGCAGGGTGTTCGGGGACCTTCAAGGACTTGATCAGCTCGTATCGATCGGCACAGAGCCGCGCGCCCGCTACATGTTCCGGCCGCAATTGGGGTGGAGTTTGGGGCGGCTCGAAGGTTTCCTCGGGAACGACTGTTGCCGCTGGATTCGACGCGACATCTGACTTCTTCGCCGCCTCCAATTGCGGACGAGGCGACAGCGCGCGCGCAACTCCCTTGAGTTTCTCCAAAATCTGATCCGTCATCGGGCGCATCGCAACTGTCCTTATCGCATTGCTTCCGCGCAGAACCGCCGCCGGACAGTCTCATACCAGCGGGGCCGAAGCCCCCGCAACCTGCTGCACGGCTTGCGCCGAGTCAATTCGAGGACAGCTTCCTGCGCTGCGCATGTTGAGGCCATCCGGATCGTGTGATACCCGGCACGGTCGAATGGCTGCGAGCCAGGTGGGCGCTGCGTCAAGCGCGAAAGGCTCGGAATGGTTTCGGCTGCTACCGTGGTCAGCCGCATTGATCAGCGCCGCCGCGTATGCGCCGATCCTCGGCAGCTATTTTCTCCACGACGATTTCAACCATCTCTACAACATTGCCAACAAGGGCTTCTGGCACTTCGTGCTCACACCGCATGGCGGCCACGCCCACTGCACGCGGAACGTCGTGTTTTATTCGTTTTACCGGTTCTTCGGCCTGGACCCGCGACCGTACTTCGCGTCGGCACTGCTGACCCATGCACTCAATGTGTATCTGTTGTGCCGCATCATCGAGTTGCTCACCGAGGACTCGCGCCTTGCATTCGTCGGGGGGGTGCTGTGGGGCACCTGTAGGGCGAACGAACAAACGATCGGCTGGTATTCCGTGTATGGGCAGGCGCTGGCGACCTTGCTCACGCTTTGGGTGCTGTTCGATCTTTTGCGATCGGGCCGCACGCGCATTTCCATGGCGCGCATCGTTGGTTGGTGCGCGTTGCAGTTGGTCAGCCTCACGTGTTTTGGTACCGGCATCGGAACAGCGCTGGCGTTTCCGGTGATGGTGTTCCTGCTCCTCGCCGGTTCGCCGCAACGAAGCCGCGCGACGCTCATGACCGCGTCGCTCTTCGTGACCGTACCGGCGCTGTATTTCGCTCTCGTGAACTTATACGCGACTTTGTACGGACAGGGCGGGCCGGTTGACGCAACGATCTTGAGACCGCACAACTTCGATCAGCTTGTTGGCGTGCTCAAAATGCTGGCGACCTTGATCCAGTACGGCATCGCCGACCTGTTCCTCTCTCTGTATGCAACCGAGGGCGCAAGGGAGCTTCCGCTCGCCGGCCATGTGGTTGGCGCGGTCTCTATTGCCGCCATCGTGATGACATTCGCGTTCGGCACAACCGTCACCCGACGAAGGATCGCAGCCTTCGGCGTTGCCTTTCTCGCCACGTACGGGATCATCGCCTTCGGACGGGCGGTGCCCGTACTAGTCTTCTTTGGCAGAAGTTTCGCCTGGGGAGCCGCGGAACCTCGCTATCACTACACGACCGTCGCACTGTTCTCCGTCATCCTGTGCCTCACGCTTCACGAGGCGAGGCGTGTTCCCGCGCTGCGTCGCATTCCTCTGCGCCTGCTCCTGCTTGCATTTGCGGCGACCAACCCGTTGCTTCGCCTGCCGCCCGGTGGCGTCATCGACCAACACGTCGGAGCGCGGACCGCAACGATCGGCGTGCTCAACGCGGTCGACGCAGCCGTTCGCTCAGCGCCGCCCGGTCAGACGGTCTTGATCAACAACAGGGCATTCGCCTGGAGGTCGATCCTGGTTCCGCCCGAAGGCTTCCCGGGATGGGCGGCGGTGTTCATGATCGCCCACTCGGACAATGTGTTGAACGGCCACCCCGTGCGCTTTGTCGAGCACGATCCGAAGGTACTAGAGGCCCTACGGGCGCAAGGGGGCCGGGTTGCCACGCTAATAGTTGGACCCGGCGAACCGTCGACGTGAGTTGCTCTTACCGGGTAGCGCTCGTCGGAATCGCTTGCGAAAACGGCGAGAGCCCTAAGCCCGATCGCTGCGCTCGTAGAGAAAGATCCCGGGAATCCTTGAGTCAATTTGCCTGTAGTGCTGATTGAGGTACGGAATGAACGGGTCACTCGGCCGGATGAACAACCCCACGACGAGTACGTAGCGTACCCTTCGGGCATCCAACACGGACTGAACTTCGCGGAATTGGTCGGGAGCATTGTAGCCTGGGATCAAAAGCTGAAACGGGGTCGGGTTGATACTCGCGGTGGTCAGATACAGCGACGGATACCCCTGGTAGATGAACAATTCCCGCGACGGGACATCTGCCAACAACTGGTTGACCCGCTCGATCATCTGAATATCCGACTGGCGCTCGAAGTTCACCCTGCCGAACGCCGTCATGTACGAGAGTCGATACTGTTCCTGGCTGCGCAGCCAGTTGTGTCGTAGCTGAAGTGCGAGCACCACGAGTATCGCCCCGTGAATGCACCCCATGATGACCACCGGAGCCGTCGATTTCTTGATTCGCTCAATCGGTCGCTCCAGAAGCCACGCGAGCAACGTCAGAAATACGGGAGCAATGAAAGCGATGTGAATGAAATCGGGATAGTACGCGATCGACAGCGTCGAGAAGACAGCGAACCCACCGATTGTCATCAGCATCCGGAGCTCGCGCCACCGTTGGCGACGCCAGCTGACGATTGCCCAAACCACAGCGAGTGGCAGCAGTGCTGGCGAATACTTGAGTGCCAGCGGGAACGTGTAGAGCGCGAGATCACCGGTTCCCCAACCAACCTCTCCCCAGTCGGAATGGAACGATCGCTGATAGTTGAACAGCGGATGCACGACGAGCGCGCGCACCACCGGCTGCAATCCTGCATTCGCGATGCTGCTGCTCAGTATCGGAACGACAGCAACGACGATCCCCAGCGCGTAGGTCAAGATTGTCCGCATCAGAGGCCGTGCGGCCGTCACCCCGTCGAGCAACGCGTCCACAACCAGAACGATCGCCACCCCTGCACCGATGACGACGCCCTTCTGCTGCTGAACGCATATGAGAATGCCGGCAAGGACGCCAACAAGTACCGGCGCGCGCGGCCCATGAAAGGATTGGCGGCGCAGCAGCGCCAGCAGCAGGCCCTGGGTGATCAGCGTGCTGAGCCAATGAGGACTGGCGTAGGGCCAGACGGGCTGGCACAGAGCCAAGAACGAGCAGGCAGCGGCCAGCGACAACATGGGCCGCACAGCGACGACACGACACGTGGCGTAGGTAACGACGGTAATCGAGGCGTGAATCACCGCCGTAACCAGTCGCGCCGTCGCCATCGACACCCCGAACAGCCAGAAGCACCCGGCCATCAAGTACCAGGCCGCCGGCGTAACCAGCTCGAAGATGTCGCGGTAGAGCGCCTGCCCCTCCACAATGCGCTTCGCCTCGTACAGATAGAGCCCTTCGTCCGACGCACTGAGGTTCGGGGGAAAGCTTGCAACGTACACGAACGCGCCGGTGAACAGGAGACCAACCAGCCAGAATTCGGAACGGCGGAGCGCAACCGCGATACTTGCGCTCAGACTGTTCGCTAGTGACCGCTCCGTGTCACACACCGATCTTTGCCCCGGCTGTCATTCATCGGCCTGGATGGAAGGGGAATTTCGTTCCAATCGCTCAGCCCAAAGCGCCCTAGTCACACTTCCGCCATTGGCAGATTGCGAAGCACGAGAACCGCTTCCCACCCCAGCGACTGAGAAGTCGCTCAACCCACAGCACTAACGGCGCATACACCGCCTTCAACCAAACCGGGAGCCGAAAGACCATTGAGTTGAGAACGAGCAGGAACGCGATGTTGCCGCCGTAACGCTCCACCACAGGGATGAATTTGCCGGCGCATTGCTCCCTCAAACCGACGATGTCGATCGCCGCTTCGTTCGCCAGAAACAACCGGTCGAACCGGTACCAGATGCGACGGAACAGGTCCGGCACGGAACCCGAGTGCGGCTCCATGAAGCAGAGCGTGCCGCCGGGCCTCAGCACGCGGTGAATCTCAGCAAGCGCCTTGGGAACGTCCGGGTGCAGATGATGCAAGCCCGCAACGATCACGACGGCGTCGAAGCACTCCGACGGCAGCCCCGACTCGGTAATCGAAGCGCAAACGGCACGGCAGTCCGGCCAGCGGCGCCGAAACGATTCCATCCCCGCCTCGGAGATGTCGAGCCCGGTCACATGCGCACCGCGTTCGAGCAGCGCGGCGGTCGTCTGCCCGCTCCCGCACATGGCCTCGAGCACTTCGCGACCGCGAATGTCGAGCCCCGCCAGCAACGGCTCGTCGATGAACTCCCGCCGGTAGCGCTGACTCCATTGGTCGCCGTAGTGCGCATCGTATTGTGCCGCCAGGTGGTCGTAGTGATCCTTCTGCGCTGCACCCCACTCGCCGGGAGTCCGCTCATCGGCCGGGAACGACGGCGAGGGCGAGGAACCACGGAGCGTCATATCGGCTTCTGAGCCAGGCAAAGAAGCGACATCCCGAACGGCGGCGGAACGTACCGGCCCAGCCACCGCTCGAGATCCATCAGGTGCGTCATGAGCCGGTTGACACTCGCCGGGATGTCGTACAGTTGCCCAAGGGCGTCGACAGATGCTTGATCGCCTTTCGACCCGTTACGCCCGAGCGCTCTCATCAACATCGCCGCAGGAAAGGCGACCGAGTTCAAGTAGTGCACTTGGAGCACCTTGAGACCGTTCCGCTCAATTAGATCGGTCAAGGCCTTGCGCCGGTACCGGCGCCTATGGTGGTTGAGTTCGTCCTTGTAGCTCCAAAGGAACGGGAACGCCGGGACGTGAATCAGGACGTGGCCCCCGCGCCGGCAAACGCGCGCCATCTCCCGCACGCATCCCTCGTCGTCGTCGAGGTGTTCGATGACATCCAATGCCGTCACCAAATCCAAGCACTCGGTGCCAAACGGAAGAACGCTTGCGTCACCCTGAACGAGATCGTTCAACCCACGACGGTGGCAAAACGACAGCGCCAGCGACGAGCCGTCGTAGCCGCAGACGAAGCGCTGCTCAGTCGCCAACTCCTTCAGCATAATTCCGGTGCCGCAACCAAGATCGAGGACCCGCGAGGGAATGGGTACCAGCGTCTCGTTGATCACTTCCAGGAATGTCCGACGTGTCCCGACGGACCACCAAAAATGCTCCTCGATATCGTAGAACTTTTCGTAGAGTTCCGCCTCCATTGCGATCGCGAGTCCGCGCCCCAACGAGACGCCGCGAGATCGGCGTGTAACTGGCGGCACCGCTGGTGTCAAACGACGCCGACGGGCCGCTGCATTGCATATGGAACAGCGGCCGGTCCGGCACCCCAGGGGTTGTGCAGGCAACCGGCTTTCAATCGGGCACGAGATGAGCTAATCGAACCGTCCGCACCGATTGGAACGCATCTTGGCGAACGCTTGGTTCACCGTGGCCGTCGCACGACTTCTGGAGGCCACCTCGGTCGGGGGGTGCCTGTTTCACTATACGCGGGTTCCCGCCTACTGGGGCACGACAGAGCGCATCGAACGCGCGCTCGAGCTCCGACCCAACGAACGCCTTCTCGATGTCGGCTGCGGCACTGGGATATGGACCTCCCTGGCTCGCGGGTTCTATGTCGGACTCGATACCGACCTTGCGCTCCTGCGATACGCTGCGCGCCGGGCCACAGAAGCCCGCACCGCCCTGGTCAAGATGAGCGCCCTTGATCTCGGGTTCGTTGGCCAGGCGTTTGACCGTGCCGTGATCATCAACGTCATTCACCACCTTGATGACCTCACCGTCGATCGACTGCTCGCCCAACTCAAGCGTGTCGTCCGCACGCGGGTGGTTGTCGCCGACGTTGCGCCGGAGTATGCGAACCGAGTGGAAGCCTTCTTCAATCGGCATGATCGCGGCGCCCACATCCGAAGCACCGAGGCGCTGCGCAATCTGCTGGCCCGGCACTACACGATCGAGCGAGAGGAGGCTTTTCACAATTGGCTCCACACCACCAGTCAAGTTCTCTTCACCCTCGCGCCGAAGAACGGAGCCCCAACGTGGACGTAAGCGTCATCGTCCCTTGCCGCAACGAAGCCGAAAATCTGCTCGAATTGACCGAGCGGGTCCACAAGCTCTTCACGTCGCGAGACGTGACGGGCGAACTCATCCTGGTCAACGACGGCAGCACGGATCGGACCGGTGAGCTGATCGACGAGTTGGCGGCCAGCCACGACTTCGTCCGCGCCCTCCACCACCCGCACAATCTCGGCATGCCCGCCGCGTGGCAGACCGGCCTGCAGGCGGCCCGCGGCCGCTACGTGGTGGTGATGGATGGCGATCTCCAATACCTGCCCGAAGATATCTACCGCCTTTACCGCGAGCTGACCTACTCGAACGCCGACATCGTGCAGGGGTGGCGCAGTCACATCGGCCGGCCGCGCGATTTTCGCTACGTCATGAGCCGGACGCTCGACATCTTGCTGCAGCGGCTGTTCGGCATGAAGTTGTTCGACATCAAGTCGGGCTTCTTCATCTGCGAGCGCGAAGTCTTCGCCCACATCTTGCGACGGCGGTTCTCCTACGCGTACTTCCAGACCATGATCATGGTCTCGGCGCATCACAAGGGCTATCAGATCCGCCAGATCGAAGCGCTGTTCGAGGAGCGCAAACTCGGACGATCGTTCATCTCCAGCTTCCCGTTCCGCATGATCATGCGGACGCTCGGCGATCTCGCCAAGGGATTCGTCGAATTTCGGCTCGTATCCGATAAGACGGACGTCTTGGCCGATTTCTTGTCGCGCCATCCACCCACCCGACCCGACGATACCGTCGAGTGGTGGCGTCGCGCCTACCTCAATGTCTTCGGCTGGCTGATGCCGTTGCATCACTGGATGGTCTCACTCCCGGCGATTCGTTACTACCAGCAGCTTCGCCGGACGCAGTGGCTGAGCCGTGACGACGTCCGACGGTTGCAAGAATCTCGGCTGCGACAGCTCATCAAGCACGCGTACCGTCATGTCCCCTACTACCGCGAAATGTTCGATCGCCTCGGAATCAAACCCGACGATATCCGCAACCTGGAGGATCTGCAGCAACTACCGGCGTTGACCAAGGACGACATCCGCAACAACCTCCACTTCGACTTGATGTCGGATCACCACAACAAGCGACTGATGCTGGCGGTAACAACGAGCGGCTCCACGGGCGAGCCGCTGACACTTTACGCCGACAAGACCCAACTGGAAATGCGCTGGGCCACAACGTTGCGAAACATCGAGTGGACCGGCTATCGCTTCGGCGATCGCCAGGTGCGCTTGTGGCACTCCACGCTCGGCATGACCCGCCGCCAAGCCTTCCAGGAGCGACTCGACGCGCTCCTGAGTCGCCGCAAGTTCTTTCCGGCCTTCGAGATGAACGAACAGACCATCGATCGTTACATCGAGTTCCTCCGGCAGACTCGACCGGTGCTCATCGACGGCTATGCCGAAGCATTTAACCTGATCGGCAACTATCTTCGCGCAGGCCGGGTCGACGGTGTGCAACCGAAGGGTATCGTTTCGTCGGCTCAGACGCTGTCCGAAGAGAGCCGGACTCTCATCGAGCAGGCGTTCAACGCCAAGGTGTTCGACAAATACGGCAGCCGGGAATTCAGCGGCATCGCCCACGAGTGCGAGGCGCACGCGGGGCATCACATCAACGCCGAGTCCTACATCGTCGAGATCATCCGCGACGGTCGGCCCGCTCGTCCCGGCGAAACCGGTGAGGTGCTGGTCACCGACCTGAACAACTATTGCGTGCCGCTGATTCGCTACAAGCTCGGCGACCTGGCGACGGCGACGGACGAGCAATGTCCGTGCGGTCGCGGGTTGCCGCTGATCGGCGCGATCCAGGGGCGCACGCAAGCGATCATCATCGGCACGAACGGTTGCTTCCTGCCGGGCACCTTCTTCGCCCACCTCCTGAAGGACTACGGCCACATCGTGAAGCAGTTCCAGGTCGTTCAGGAGCAACTCGGCGCCATGCAGTTCAAGGTGATCCGCGGGCCCCGCTTCTCGGAGACCGCACTGGAAGAAATCTTGGCCAGCTTCCGCCAGCATCTCGGCAGCGATATGATCATCAATGTGGAATACGTCGATCACATCCCGCTCGGGCGGACCGGCAAGCACTATCACAGCATCTCCAAGCTGAAGATCGCTCCCGAGGTCTTCACGCAGTATCGGCTGCACGGTGAGGCGATCGATGCAGGAGAAGGAGCCAATGAGAACGTCGCGCGTCGCAGTGGTCAGCAGACCTGATCTGCGCTACCCATCGGTCGTCCCGTTCGACCCGCCGAATCCCGTTTATGCGGCGGTGGCCGACTTGCTCGCGGCGCTGGGGTTCGACGCCTCCCGCGCGGGCAGCCCAGAGTGGAACCCGCTGGGCGATTTGGTGGCGCCGGGTAGTCGCGTCGTCATCAAACCGAATTTGGTGACGTCGCGGGACTTTCACCGCGACCTGACCGACGATGACCTGTGCTGTTCATCGACCCACGCGGCGGTGCTGCGCCCGTTGGTGGATCTCGCGTTGCGAGCGGTCGGACCCGAGGGGTCGGTGATCCTGCTCGATTGTCCGTTGGAAGGCAGCGATTTCGACCGGACCGCTCACGTCCTCGGGGTGACGCCGATGCTGGACCAACTTGCCACGCGGATCCAACGTCGGATCCCCCTCCTCGATTTGCGCAGCTTCCGCCTCGGTCGCACGATGCTGCTGGACGATCTGCGCGTGGCCGGGCGCTCGCTCAACGCTGGAATCTTGTCCCCGCGGCCCATGCCCGGCGATCCTCGGGGCGTGGCGGTAATCGATCTGGGGCGCGACAGCGCTTTCGTTGGCCATCGCGCGCCGGCCAATCGCCTCCGATTTCATCGCAGCCACAAACGATCGCCCATCCAACATCACAGCAACGGGAGGAACGAGTACAGCATTGCCCAAACCGTCCTCGACGCGGATCTGGTCATCACCGTACCGAAGTTGAAGACACACAAAAAAGCCGGAGCCACCATTTGTCTGAAGTCGGTGATCGGTCTGTCCCCATACAAATACTGGCTCCCGCATTTCACCGCGGGCGCGCCGCCGCACGGCGACGAATATCCTATCCTACCGTCGCTGTGGTACCGGTTCGTCCACCAACTCACCCGTTTTCCCCTGCCCGGCGATCGCTCCGGCGTGCTGCGTGCGCCGTCGTTGACGGGCCACGATGAACCGATCAGTGACGGAAGTTGGTCGGGCAACGATACGATCTGGCGCACGGTGGTCGATCTGAACCGGATCCTGATGTACGCCGACAGGCGTGGCGCGTTGCAGAGCACCCCCCAGCGGCGCTGCCTCAACATCGTCGACGGAATCGTCGCCGGCGAAGGCGACGGACCACTGGCCGCCACGCCCGTGCATTGCGGCGTGTTGGTGGGTGGGCTCAACGCGGTCGCGGTCGATACCGCCGCCTGCGGCATCATGGGCGTTGATCCGGAGGTGGTGGGCTATCTGACCGGTTCGCGCGATCTGAAGACCTATCCATTGATCGACTACGACAAGGTCGACACAATCCTTGTCGACGGCGCGCTGCCCCGCTTTGCGTTTCAGTTGCCACCGGGCTGGGAATCAACACGGCGACACGTTGCGTAGTCAGCGATCCGCGAACGCCCGACCGTCAATTCGCAATCGGACGGACTCGTCCGACCCGCCCCGTCAGAGCGGCGCTCAAGACACTTTCGCAGGCCCGGCGTCGCTGTTGGTGCTGTTGGCTCCGCTTGTCTTGACGCTGATTCAAGCGTGGACCCATCGCTGGATGACGGACGATGGCTTCATCAATGTCCGCGTCGTTCATCAGCTTCTGGCGGGCAACGGCCCCGTATTCAACGCCGGCGAACGGGTGGAGGCGACGACCAGCCCGCTGTGGTTGTCGTGCTTGGTGCTCGGCAAGCTGTTGTTCTTCTGGCTGCCGGTCGAATGGGTCGCCGTTGTCCTCGGCATCGTAACCACGCTGGGCGCCGTTGCGCTTGCCGTCATTGCTGCCCGCTCCGCGTACGGTACCGCGCGGCTGCTCCCAATCGGTGTACTGGCCTATGTCGTCTTGCCGCCCGCAGCGGAATTCGCGACCTCGGGACTCGAAATGGGGCTGAGCCTGTTGTGGATGTCGGTCTGGTACGTGCTGCTCCTGCATGCCGCAGATCGACCTGACGGCCGCTCGTTGTCACTCGCTGCGCTCGTAGTGGGACTCGGTCCGCTCATCCGTCCGGACTTTGCAGTGATCAGCCTGCTGGCGGGCGCGACCGTACTCGCATTGAACCGATCGTGGACCGTTCGACGACTCGGTGCGATCGCCGGAGCCGCGCTGGCACTGCCGGCGAGCTACCAGCTCTTTCGTATGTGCTACTACGGCAACCTGCTGCCGAACACGGCGTATGTGAAGGAGGCGACCACCGCGAACTGGCCGCAAGGTTGGCAGTATTTGCGGGACTTCAGTCAGCCGTATTGGCTCTGGGTCGCAGGCATCGCCGTGCTCGTCGCCGCGCTCGCGAGTCGGCGGCAAGTGCCGAAAACTCGCCGCATCGTGTTTGTCACCCCGCTGGTGGTTGCCGCGGTGTACGGCACGTTGATCGTCCGCGGCGGCGGCGACTTCATGCACGCACGGATGCTGCTGCCGGCCGTATTCGCCGCGCAGCTACCGGTGGCCGCCGTTCCAGTGCGCCGCAGTGTGACGGCGCTGTTCGTCGCCATTCTGCTGTGGGCGGCCGTTCCGCTCAGAGCCGGCGGCCCTCCCTACAAGGGCGTCGGACCGGCCGGCATCACCAACGAGCGCGACTTGTACGTTGGCAAGCTGGACCACCCGATCACGATCGATGACTACGCATCAAACGGCCTCGTCATGCTCGGAAGGGGCGCGCGGGAACGGTCGGAGCAGGGACAACGGAATGTCGACGACTTCGGCGTCATTTGGTCGGCCAGCCAACCCCTGGACCCACATGCGCCTGCCTTTGCTCAGCGCGGAGTATACGCCATCGCGGCAATCGGCATGGTGAGCGTCGCTGCCGGTACCAACATCTACATCGCTGACCACATCGGCCTGGCGAGTCCCATTGCATCACGACTGCAGATCGCCAAGCGCGGCCGGCCGGGACACGAAAAGTCACTCCCGCCGAGTTGGATCTTCGCGATGTTTGGCGACCCCGAAGCACCCGCTCCCAAGATCGCGCCCGCCGACGCGATTCACACTGCGCGCCAGGCCCTCGCCTGCCCCGCGATTCAGCGCATGCTGGCGCGCGCACGCGAGCCGCTGACGCTGCGGCGGATGGCGCGCAACTTCGCCGAGTCGTTCACCGACTTCACGACCAGGATCGATCCCGACCCGTCGAAGGAACTGGCCCGCTGCTCCGCCGCGCTGACGGACCACACTCCCTAGGGGTGGCGCACACCGTCGAGGCGCGAGCCACTCTCTCACTA
>Ga0335069_10009914_pt1 | contig 13538 bp, 17 predicted proteins | sample Lox_Sample_11_FD_206714 | JGI IMG/M metagenome (GOLD analysis project Ga0335069, IMG submission 206714) | Soil microbial communities from Loxahatchee National Wildlife Refuge, Florida, United States - Lox_Sample_1.1 | ecosystem: Environmental > Terrestrial > Soil > Wetlands | place: USA... | reverse complement strand
TCACTCACTCGAAAAGGGAGACCCTCTATGAAGAAGCTTTTACAGATGTTGGTGTTCCTGCTGGCTGTCAGCACCGGCATCGCACTGGCGCAGGCCAGCAGCGGTAGCACGGGAGCTAGCTCCACTCAGACACCCAGCGCCGCCACCGATCAGTCGAACCAGACTCCAACCAGCAATGCGAGTGCAACCGACGACCAGACACTGCACCGCCAGATTCACGAACAATTGGCCACCAATCCCGACCTTCAGGGCGTTCAGGTGGAAGTCAACAACGGCGTTGCCAAGCTGAGCGGATCGGTTCCTAACAAGGACGATAAGAAAGAAGCTGCGAAGCTGGTGAAGTCGGTCGCTGGCGTAAAGAAAGTGAAAGATAACCTGACCGTCGCGAATAGCACTGGAGCAGCTGCCTCCTCCGCCGCGGGCTCACAGTCGGGCAACAACAGCACTACGGGCGCGAACAGCGGCTCCATGAACGAGAACCCGCCCTCCACGCAGAACCCAAACAACAGCCCTAACAGTCCGAACTCTCCGGTTCCCCACAACAACTTTGTGGCGGATCAGGCCAGCAGTCAGTCTGGTAGCAGCGCCCAGGACTCCAGCGCGGCTTCCAGCCCGTCCAGTTCCCCTTCTGCCACTCCGCAGAGCGGAAGCGCGGCTGTCGGTTCCGAAGCTGGTCAAAGTTCGACGACTAGTGCTAACGGCGCCGCGGAATCTTCCGACCAGGTAAAGAACGACATCCAGACTGCGTTCCACAACGAGCCGACGCTGACTAGCAGCAACGTCTCGGTTGACGTTACCGACAGCAAGATCACGCTGAACGGCACGGCTCCTTCCGAGAAGGATCGTGACGAAGCTCGCCGCATCGCGCAGTCCTTCGCCGGAAACCGCAGCATCGTGGACAACGTGAAGGTGGAAGGTACCGGCGCGGCTTCGGGTTCCAACGCATCGAGCACCCCGGACGCCTCCGCCACGCCCAACAGCGCTGGCTCCAGCGCTGCCGGCTCGAATACCGGCTCCCAGAGCGGTACTTCGGCCAATAACCCGGAACAGCCCAACGTTCCGAAGAAGTAGGACTGTTTCTCCTGGACTGAGCGGCCATTCGTGGCCGCTCAACTTTTTGGCGGCAGCTTCTTTTTCACCTGAACGACTTTTTCGACCACCGTCACCACTTCACCGCTTTCATCCTTGACCTCCACGATGAACGTCGGCTCGATTCTTTCCGCCATTTGCAACTGCTGCCGAATGTTCTCTAACTGCTGCTCCGTGATCCGGAACTCTGCCGTTACACGCCCTTTCCCCGGACGCCGAAAGCGAATGCTCGCCGTCTTGTCCCACACGACGTAGTCACACCCAAGATTCTCGATCAGCATCAGCATGTAAAACGGATCGGTCATGGAGTAAAGCGACCCACCGTAGTGCGTCCCGACGTAGTTGCGGTTGTAGAAGCGCAGCTTCATCTCAACATCAATGGCGCGCCAATCAGAATCAAGGCGCGTGACCTTGATCCCGGCACCGAGAAATGGAGGCCACAGATTCATCCACAGTCGGATGTGGCGCTTCATGAATGCATTCATGGCTTTTGCGATTTGCGGAAGCAGGTGACAAGATGATCGTCAACCAATCCGGTGGCCTGCATAAACGCGTAGCAGATGGTGCTGCCAACGAAGTTGAACCCACGCTTGCGCAGCGCTTTGCTGAGCGCATCGGATTCCGGTGTGCGCGCCGGAATGTCCTTCAGGGTGCGCGGACGATTTACCTTGGGCTTGCCCCCGATGAAGTCCCAGATAAACCGGTCGAAGCTGCCGAATTCCTTCTGGATTTCGAGAAAAGCCTTCGCATTCGCCACGGCTGACGCAATCTTCAGCCGGTTGCGAACAATACCTTCATTTTCCATTAGCGAATCGAGTTTGCGCTGCTTGTAACGCTCCACCTTCGCCGGATCGAAATTGTCGAACGCCTTACGATAGGCATCGCGCTTGCGCAGGATCGTATCCCAGCTCAGGCCAGCCTGTGCGCCTTCGAGAATCAGGAACTCGAACCACATCCGGTCATTGTGCACGGGCACGCCCCACTCCTCATCGTGATAACGGATTGAGAGTTCGTTGCGCGCCCAGTCGCAGCGGGTGAGATCCTTTGAATTCATCGATGCCAGTGATTGTCTATGCCCCAGGTGACACTTGTCTATCAACGCCTGACCGACTCCTAGCGCTTCAACAGGAATACTTCTCCGGCAATGACTGCAAAGCCCAACGCCGTCTGTACCCCTATCACCGCCGCGATCGACAGGCTGAGCTTACGGTCGCGCAATTGCCGAGCCACGATGGGCAAGTTCACAATCGCGCTGGTTACCGACGCAAGCACCACTGCAATGCCCGCGATATAGGGCGAAACCTTCGCCTGCGCGGACAAATTAGCCGCCGCTGCTGTGGCGCTGGCGCTGCTCACAAATCCGCCAAGGGTGGTGGCGCACAGAAATCCACCCGAACCCAGAAAACGTTGTCCCAGCGTGCCGACGATCTGGATGATGACAAAAACGGCGCCAAACGTAAGCACATGCCGAATCGAAAGCGGCGAAGAGAGCTTCAGCGCGGTCTGCGTATCGTCTCCGCGGCGTTCGGTTCGCCACAGCATGATCAGCGCGGGAATAGCCATCGCGAACAGCGGAGGCACGCAGGTAAGCAACGCGTGGGGTGAAAGAATCGCAACGATGGCCACGTTGCGAACGAACATCGCCACCACAGTGATCAGCACCAGTGCGCTCACCACGGCGGGTTCGATGTTTTCCCGCGCCAGCCCTGCAATTTCCGCTACCGTCGCAGTGCTGTTTACCAGTCCGCCGAAAACTGCCGTCCATTTCAGGCCTTTCGCGCTGTACATCTTCAATAGCACATAGTTAAAGAAGCCCAGTCCGGCAATGATGATCACCGTTACCCAGGCTTCGCGCGGGTTGAACAAGTCCCAAGGATCGACGTTGCGGTCAGGCAGGATCGGATAGATCACGAACCCGATCAGGCACAGCAAAACAGCGCTGCGTATCTCTTCCGGGGTGATGCCGCCTGCGAAGCGGCGCAGTTCGGTCTTCCACGCCAGCAACATGGTCATCAGGATTGCGGACGCGACTGGCGTGAACGTATGGCCTTGCGCCACCAGGACGCCGAGCACAAAGGTTACGGAGAGCGCGGCGGAGGTCGTGATTTCCAGGGAACGGTCTGTAAGGATGCTGCGTGTATTGACCAGGAGGATGAGCGCGATAACAACAACCATCCCGAGCAATGCAAATGCCGGACTCAACAAGCCACAAGCTAGCCCCAGCATCGCGATGAGAGCGAAGGTGCGAATGCCGACGTCTTTGTTCGACCATTCGCGCTCCAAACCCACCAGCATGCCAATGGCTATGCTTACCGCGAGCTTTAGAGCGACCGCGTTAACCGGAAATCGAGCCTGCCATGCGAGCGCTGCTGCCATCCTCACGGAGGGCAGTATAGCGCTGCTGATCCAAAGCGCAATTGTGCTCGCAGTTAATCCGATCTAATTAGTCTGTCGGGAACAGCAGGAGGCTCATGGAAGTTCTCACCCCTGTGGTGGAATACCCACAGTAACTAACAGTTTAATCGCCGACCAGCGGTAGTTCCGGATGCGGCTCGCGCCACACCGCGCCCTCCAGCCGCAGCAGTTTTTCTTTGACATCGAGTCCGCCACCATAACCTCCGAGCTTGTGGTCGCTGGTAATCACCCGATGGCACGGCACGATGATTGGAATCGGATTGTCGTGGTTCGCCATTCCGACTGCCCGAAACCCGCGCGGACTTCCAACTTTCCGTGCCAGATCCGCGTAGGAACAGGTCTTCCCATAGGGAATTTCAAGCAACGCGTTCCAGCAGCGGAGTTGAAACTCGGTTCCTCGCAGATCGAGCGGCACCGTGAACTCCTTGCGCTTTCCCGCAAAGTACTGATCCAGTTGTTCGGATACTTCGGCCAACGCCGAATCGGACTCGCTGAGCTCGGGATTTTTCCTAGCGTGTGACAGATGCCTCTTGTCGTAGTCGAACCATGCCGAGCGCAGTCCGCGTTCCGAGGCTACCAGCAACATGTGCCCAATCGGGGACACGTAGGAGGAAAAGTGCATGGGCAAATCGTATCTGACTATCTGATTATCTGAATATCTGATTCTTGCGCGAGTCTCGATGGCTCAACTATTCAGATCACCAGATATTCCGATACTCAGATCAAAAAAGCCCGCCACTTTCGTGACGGGCTTCATTTCCCTCGAGTTCAGGGATCTACGCTGCCGGCGACTACTGCGGCTGATTGGGGGAGGGCTGCTGCGTAGCCGGCTGCGAATTCGGGGTTCCGGCGTTGTTGCCCGCCGGTGCGGAAATGCCTTGCGGTTGCTGCTGCGCCTGCGGCGCCGCTGCGGGCATCGCACCCTGCTGCGGAGTCGCCATCGCGGTCTGGCTCAACTGATCGATGCTCGAGTTTTTCAGCACCGAGATTTCAACCCGAGCTCCGTGATAAGGTTTCGCGGCGGGGGCGTTCGCATCGGTGTTGTTTGCCTGCTGCGAAGCCGCCTGAACTTTCGCGTTACCCATACCCAGCGTGTACACGCGGTACACCGGGATGTCGTGGTTCACGACCAGGTAACGCACCACCGCATCAGCCATGCGCTGCGAGGAAGCGATCGCCGCTGCGCTGGAGCCGGGAGCGAATCCCTGCACTTCGATGATGTAGTTCTTCTGGTCCTTCAGGTTGGCGGCAATGTCATCAAGAGCGCTCTTGGCGTTCTTGCTGAGCAGCGTCTGGCCTGAGCGGAACCGGATCTCGGTCTGGTTGGTGGGCGCGTACTGATCGTAGTTGTTGATCACAGCGGTTACCGTTTGCAGCCGAGTGCTCGCCTGCTGCGCGGTCTGGTTCGCCTGCTGCGCCGTGCTACCGGCAGCTAACGCATGCTGGTCGGCTTCATTGGCTTTCGCCATCGACTGGCGGATGCCTTCCTGCGCGCGGCTGTCCACGTCCTTAATGTTCTTCGAGTTCTGTGCGGTGAGTTCGTCGAGCTCGTTCACGCGGTCGCGAATCGGCGTCATCTGACGCTGTACGTACTTCTTGCGCGCGAACGGATTCAGGTGTCCCCAGAAACCCTCGTGCGTCTCCGCCTGTAGCGGCTGACGGTTGGAAATCTGGTCGGACGACTGTGACTGCGATTGTGGTTGAGCCGGCTGGGCCTGCGCCGGCTGATCCTGGGCTGGCTGCGACTGCGTGGCCTGATTCTGCTGATCGGGGGTATTGGTGCTCTGCTGCGCTACGGCCGGCAGTATCATCGTTGCCGCCAGCGGAAGCACCATCAAGCTGCGAATCTTCATTGCGAATCCTCCGTAATAGGCGAAGCCTCAGGGGCCTCGGGTGCCCGCTCGCCCCAGGACGCTGCCAGAGAAGCGGCGGCACATAAACCTTCCACCTCTTCTATTACAGGTCGAATGCCAAAGCTGAACCGCCCTAAGTTGTTTGGTTTCAATGAGATTTCTAGGCCCGCTGAGCGGCGGCTGAGTAGGAAAGGTGACTGCCGAGTAAATTCTTCAGGAGGTCATTGTCCAATCGTTGGGGATGGGACTGATCGGGTATGGTTCAGCTACTTTGGATTGATTCACGCCTTCGCCTACTATGCCTTCGCTTGCGGGCGCCGCTTCTTCGCGTAAATCGCCTTCACCTCTGATATCACTCCCTTCAGATCCTGGGGATAAGGGCAGCTTTTCGCGGCCATTCGCCTGGCTTCGCGCAGGTACTCGCGGATTTCTGGCCGTTGCAAATCCGCCTCCGACTTAATCGTTATGTGACGAACATTATTGCCAGTTCCCTTCAGCAGCTTCGCGGAGTCCTTCATGTGCGCACCCTGACTGAATCCCAGGTTCACGTAGTTTGTGTACACCGCGACATGAATCGCGCCATCCTGGTAGCGATCGTTCGGCCCATATCCGAATGAAACCGCACTGTACGCGTCATAGATGTACTCGAAGCAGGGCTCCATCTCGGGGATCACGAAGTCGCGAACGGCCAACGCCAGCTTGCGGATTGCAGGGTCGTACGGCTTGAGAAAGTTGAGGAGAGGACGGGGCGCAGGGTACGGCATGGAGGAGGATAATACCTGAGGGCCATGTCTTACTTTTATGATAAAATGTAAGATATGAAGCAAAAAGGAAAATTCAGCACTAAGGGACAGCTCATCGTTCCTGCTGAGATTCGCCGCAGGCACGGCATCGAACCGGGTACGCCGGTCCTGTTTGAGGACGTGAAGGAAGGCATTCTGATTCGGCCCTTGGGCGTGTCGGCGATTGACCGCGCTTACGGTTTTCTGCGCGGAAAGGGCTTGCCGCTCAACTTGGAAAAAGAGCCTGATCGCGAAATTGAATGAAAGACTACGTCCTTGATGCCAATGCCCTCTATCGTTTACTGACTGCTGGTCCTGGTGGCGAAGTCGTGCGAGGCCTAATGCAGGAGGCTAGGCGACAGGGGACTAATCTTCGGATGTCATCGGTCAATTGGGGCGAAGCTTACTACGGAATTGCTCGGCGAAGTGGCTATGCCGACGCCAACGAAGCTGGTCGCCTGCTTGAAGATCTTCCAATTACCATCGTCGACGCAGATCGTTCACTGGCTGAATTTGCTGGCCGCATCAAGGCTGGCTACGGCCTTCACTATGCCGATTGCTTTGCTGCCGCTCTCGCCGGAAAAACTGGAGTCGTCGTGACTTCCGACGTTAAGGATTTCAAGAAAGTTCCCTGGATTAAGACACTGGCTCTTCCGTCGGCAAAATCTTCGTAATTCTACGCCCGCTTCTTCGCCAGCTCTTCCTGCTTCTTCTCCCACGGACGCACCGGCCTGGTCGCCGCATCCCGATCCTTCACGCGGTCGTAGTGGTAGCTCTCGCTCACAGTCCCAAGCGATTCGTTGTAGAGACTGGGCAGGCCCAGAGCTTCCTTTAACTCTTCCGAGAAATCGTGCAGCGCCTTCAGGTGATCGGCCGTCGCGGCAATCTCCGTCTTGGTGGTCTTCAGGTGCTGCTGGTATCCCATGTTCACCAGCTTCGAGATCTCGCCGCCGATCAGGTATCCCGGATAGGCAAATATCTTCGTCGTACCATCGGCATTGCGCTCGATCGCCGCCGACACATGGTTCTTCTTCAGGAACACGCGTCCCTGCGTACCTGGAGCTTCCAGCAGTTCAAACCCGTGCTGGCGCAGCCACTCCAGGGCTTCTTCGTATTTACGGGCTACAGCTTTCTTTGCCATCTTGATTCCAATCTGAAATGTATAAGAGCTGAGTACCTAAACCCAGAACCATAGCACGTGAGAGCCATTTGTCTCCACCTGTGATGTCCCGCGCCGGTACGAAAGTAATTTCTGCCACTTGGACATGTCCTGCCGCATCCGATCAACCTAAGGATGTGGGAAAGCTCGCAACCTCCACAAAAATCAGCCTCCTGACCGCTGGACCGTCCAATCCGGCAGCTCATAACACGGCCATTGTTCAGGCACGAGGTTCGCGATACCTTATTAACAGACCCCATCCTGCTGTTTGACAGATAGAAAACAGAATGAACCCAGCAGCGCGGAAAATCGCGGACTACCGTATCGTTCCCCACAGTGCGCCCCGAATCGGGCAGACGCTGCTGGAGTCGATCGGCAATACCCCGCTGCTGCGGCTGGAAAGCGTGGCCGAAGGACTTCCGGGCGTCGAGGTTCTCGGCAAGGCAGAATGGGCCAATCCCGGAGGCTCGGTCAAAGACCGTGCTGCTGCCTCGATCGTCAAAGCAGCCATCGAATCCGGCGAACTGCGCGCCGGGCGCGTGCTGCTCGATTCCACCAGCGGCAACACGGGAATCGCTTACGCCATGCTTGGCGCCGCGCTTAACTTCCCGGTTACGCTCGCGATGCCCAGCAATGTCTCTCCCGAACGGAAAAAAATCTTGAAAGCTTATGGGGTCGAGATCGTTTATACCGATCCGGGCGAAGGCTCCGACGGGGCGATCCGCAAGGCGCGGGAAATGGCTGCTTCCGTACCGGAACGTTACTTCTACGCCGACCAGTATTCCAATCCTGCCAACTGGCGAGCTCACTATCACGGAACCGCCAACGAAATCTGGGAACAAACCCACGGACGCGTGACGCATTTTGTATCCATGCTGGGCACGAGCGGAACTTTTGTGGGAGCGACACGGCGGCTCAAGGAACTAAATCCGAAGATTCAGTGCATCTCGCTTCAGCCCGACTCTCCATTCCACGGCATCGAGGGCGCGAAACACATGCCCTCCGCAATCGTTCCAAACATTTACGATCCCGCGCTGGCCGACGCCAACGTGGAAATCTCGACAGAAGCTGCCTACGCCATGTGCCATCGCCTCGCGCGCGAAGAGGGACTGCTGGTGGGGATCTCCGCCGGAGCCGCGGTTGTCGGTGCTTTGGAAACTGCGCGAGCAGCGGCTGATCGCAACGAGAAAGCCGTCGTCGTGACCGTTCTCTGCGACAACGCCGACAAATATTTGAGCGAAAGATTCTGGGACGCCCCCAACCAGGCGTCCGACGATTGGGTGATCTGAATGCTGATAATGGGCCAAATGGAATACGACGAAATTCGCCGCCACGGCGAAGACACCTACCCGCATGAGTGCTGCGGTGTAATGCTCGGCCTCATGGAAGACGATCGCCGCATCGTGAAAGCAACCGTCCGTTGCGGTAATACGCGTGACGACCGCCCACAAGACCGCTTCCACATCGATCCCAAGGATCTCGTCCGCATTCAGCGCCAGGGCCGCGAGCAGGGGTATGACATCGTCGGCTTCTATCATTCACATCCGGATTGTCCGGCGCAGTGGTCGAAGACCGACCTTGAAGAAGCGCACTGGATCGGCTGTTCGTACGTGATCACGCGCGTCGACAAGCGCGTCGCGCAGGACACGAACTCCTTCTCCCTCGAGGGCACGCTCGAAGAAGACAAGCACTTCGAAGACGAGGGGATTCGGGTGGAAACAGCAGTGGCCCGGTAGCCCGCAAATTCTGTTGTTGTGGTAGAGATATCTCGACTTCGCTTGGCGAAGTCTCGACATGACAAAGGAAAAACGATGAAGGTTCTGATCCCAACACCACTTCGGCAATATGCCGACAAAAAAGACGCGGTCGATGTTTCCGCCACCACCGTGGGCGAAGCGCTCAGCCAACTCACCCAGCAGCATCCGGACTTGAAGAAGCACCTCTACACCGACGGCGGACAGCTCCGCGCGTTCGTGAACGTGTATCTCAACGACGAAGACATCCGCTATCTCGAGAAAGACAAAACGCCCGTCAGCCCGACAGACACGTTGTCGATCGTACCCAGCATCGCCGGAGGAAGGAGAAATTAGTGAATGAGTAACTTAGTGAGTGAGTAAATCAATCCCGGCGTCAATGAGTTCTTAATTTACCAACTTGCTAAATTACCAACTTACTAATTCAACATCATGGCCACAACCCTACAGCAATCGCCGCCGACAACGTCGACCAACACCCTCAGCAACGATGAGGTCCTCCGTTATTCCCGCCACCTGATCATGCCCGAGGTCGGCATGGAAGGTCAGCTCAAGCTGAAAGCCGCTCGTGTGCTCTGCATCGGCGCCGGCGGACTCGGTTCTCCCCTCGCGCTCTATCTTGGCGCTGCTGGCGTGGGAACCATCGGCATCGTGGATTTCGACGTCGTCGACTACACCAATCTTCAACGCCAGATCATCCACACCACCGCCGATGTCGGACGCAAGAAGCTCGACTCCGCGGAAGACAAGCTCAAGGCGATTAATCCTAACGTGAACGTCATCCGTTATGAGACGCGCCTGTCGAGCGCCAACGCGCTTGAACTCTTCCGCGACTTCGACCTCATCATCGACGGCACCGACAACTTCCCCACGCGCTATCTCGTCAACGACGCCTGCGTGCTCTCGGGCAAGCCCAACGTATACGGGTCGATCTTCCGTTTCGAAGGCCAAGTCAGCGTATTCGCGACCGAAGAAGGTCCGTGCTATCGCTGCCTTTACCCTGAACCGCCTCCGCCGGGATTGGTTCCCTCCTGCGCCGAAGGTGGCGTGCTCGGCATTTTGCCCGGACTCGTGGGCGTGATGCAGGCCACCGAAGCCATCAAGCTCATCCTCGGCAAAGGCGAGCCGCTCATCGGCCGCCTGCTGCTGGTTGACGCGCTTGCCATGCGCTTCCGCGAGCTTAAGCTGCGCAAGAATCCAGATTGCCCGGCCTGCGGCAAACGAACCATCAAAGAGTTAATTGACTACAACGAATTCTGCGGAATTCGCGGAGAAGAAAAGCCAGTGGAAACGCAAGTCCCGACCATTTCGGTCGAAGAATTGAAGCAGCGCCTCGATAAAGGCGACGACCTGTTCGTGCTCGATGTCCGCGAGCCGCACGAATACCAGATCTGTAACATCAACGGTTACCTGATTCCGCTCAATGATCTGCCGAAGCGCGTCAACGAACTCGATTCCAGCCGCGAGATCGTCGCCCACTGCCGTTCGGGAATGCGCTCGGCGAAGGCCGTGCAGTTCCTACGGCAGGCCGGCTTCAACAAGGTGAAGAATCTCACCGGGGGCATTCTCGCCTGGGCGGAGAAGATCGACCCGAAGATGCCGAAATACTGAACGAAATCTATCCGCAACACATGGGGCCGGTCGCCCGACCGGCCTCAACTTTTTGCGAGTCACTCTCCACCACCCAGGGTTACTGTCACTGACAAGACTGCAGATGATCTCCAGCCTGTCTACGGAGGGGTTATGAGAACGGCCCTTGCATTTGTTGTGCTTTCTTTTTCCCTCGCGGCACTGGCCGCTGACAATCCTCGCATTTACATTCAGCAAAGCGATTCGTGGGAAGTGAAGTCCGGCGGAGGCGGCGTCGACGACGCGTTTGGCGTGTCCGGAAGTGGCGGCGCGCGCCCGCAGACCGCGGAAATCATCAAGACCTTCAACGATCGCTGCCCGAACGTCACGATCAATAACCGCCGCGACAAGGCCGACTATGTTGTGCTTCTCCAGCACGAAGGCGGCAAGAGCCTGGTGCTGCGGGACAACAAAGTGGTCGTGTTCAACCGCGACGGTGACGCCATCCTGACCCACTCCACGCGTATTCTCGGCAATGCGGTGACCGACGCCTGCACCGTCATCATGAAAGATTGGACCGATCATCCCCAGGTAAACGCGGCGGTTTCCCAAACCGCTACCGCCGACGCGGACGCCAAACTCGAGATCACTTCATCGCCGGTAGGCGGTGACATCGAGATCGACGGCAAGTTCGTCGGGAACACCCCATCATCAGTCGAACTCGCCCCCGGCGAACACAACGTGGCGGTTAAGAAAACGGGATTCGCCACTTGGCAGCGCACCGTCAAAATCACTGGCGGTAGCATCAATCTCGTTGCGGAACTCAGCAACGCACAGACAGAAAAGCCCGGCCAGTGACGACCGGGCTGCCCTCTAACACAGCGACCACTTCTATTGACTGACTACTACTTTCCGACCGCTCCGCCGTCGGTCATAAACCGGATAGCCTGTTTCTGGTTAATGAACTGAATTTCCTTTACCGTGCGGCTGCCGTCGGCATTGGCCTGGTACATAAGGGTCGTATCCTTCGGAGCGTCTTTCAACTCGACCACTTCTCCGGTCGCCGTCGCAACGGTTTTGCCGTTCTTCAGGAACTTCACTTCGGCCGTGGTGCCCTTCACATCGACCGCCACTTTGTAATCGCCCGCAGCGATCGTCTGGCCATTAAAGTTCGCTTTGCTGTAGACAGTAAGGGATTTATCGGCGGCGAACGCGCTCAGCGCGAGCAGGCACACCAATGCTATAAGAACGATCTTTTTCATGATTACGACTCTCCTGTTATGAGGCCTCGGATGCCGCGCTGCTGGGGATATCTGGCGCAAATCATCCGGGTTGTCGCACGCAATTCGCGTGCCCGTCTCCGCGGTCCCGCCAGTCTAAATCCGGCTGGGAACTCACTTTAACTCTGTAAATTAAACCTTTGCGGCAGTGGCTCTCTGTGACCCACCTCACATCGAAATGTGTTCTAAAGCGGGCGTTACATTACGAAAGGGAGTGCCGTGGCACTCCCTCGGAAGATCGGTTACTTTAGTTTCCTTTATCGGACGACTCGGGAGCGAATCGCACCGCCGACTTGTCCTTCTCGAATTGGATCTCCGTGATCGTCGACGTCCCGTCCGGATTGCTCGAGCGCAGAATCGTGCTGTCGTTCGGCGCCTTGTCCAGCGACACTACCTGGCCAGACGCGCTGGCTACGGTTTTGTTGCCGCGGATGAACTTCACTTCCGCATTCTGGCCGTCAACTTTGTAATCGACCTTGTATTCGCCGGCCTTCAGCTTTTGTCCATTCAGCGTGGAGTCAGTCGACAAGAGCACAGACTTGGTGCCCGCAAACGCACTGACCGCAAGAGTTAACGCGCAGAAAGAGATGGTAAGGGTTCTCAGCAACTTCATTTGAGTCTCCTGGCAATGCTTCTCGTCGTTTGACGGACGAGAACAAAACTCGTTAGCAAAAGCTGAGATGGAACTTTATGCACCGCGCGAACGTACTTCGAAACGTGGAACAAAAGTGAAGTTCGTATGACGAAAACTGCAGTTCGTGGTACGGAAAGTGCGGTTCGTATCAGAACACATGCAGTTCGTATCAGGGCATGCGTTCGGCTGTGCTGAACTGAACGGCGAAAACGGGGGACTTAGTCCCTGACAAGAAGCGCTACAGCGTCAGAACGACTTTGCCGTAATTCTTTCGTTCCAGGATATGGCGAAACGCATCGGCCGTTTGCGCCAGCGGGTAAGTTTTGCCGATTTGCGGACGCAGGTGGCCCTGCTCGATCCAGTGAGAGAGCTGTTTCCATGCTGGGGCCATGAACTCTTGATGCATCGACAACGGCGAAAGCCACAATCCATGCATCGCCGCATTCTTCGCGTACAGAGTTCGGAAGTCCACTTGGTGCTGCTGCCCGGTCGCCGTGCCGTACACGATGATCCGGCCACGGAACCCGAGGCACCGCGTCGATTTCGCCGTGTGCTCGCCGCCGAGCATTTCCAGCACCGCATCGACGCCCCGTCCCTGAGTCGCCTCCTGGATCACCTGCTCATAATCATCGCGCTTGTAGTTGATCGGATGATCAAGCCCGAGTGCCTTAACTTTCGCGAGTTTCTCGTCGGAAGAGGACGTGCCATACGTCTCGATACCGAGCAGTTTTCCGATCTGCACCGCCGCCGTTCCCACACCGCCCGCTGCGGCGTGAATCAGAACGCTGGGTCGTCGCCCTTCTGCGAGACAATCGGGTTTGCGACCTTCCGGCGCCCACAATCCCGCCCACCAGTAGGCGAAAAAAGCGGTGAAGTAATTGACCGGAAACGCCGCCGCTTCCTCGAAGCTCCAACCCTTTGGCTTTGGCCAAGTGAATTCACGTCTCGTCACGATCCGCTCGGCGAACCCGTTCGCCTGCGCGTATCCCATCACATCTTCGCC
>Ga0335069_10009913_pt1 | contig 13539 bp, 16 predicted proteins | sample Lox_Sample_11_FD_206714 | JGI IMG/M metagenome (GOLD analysis project Ga0335069, IMG submission 206714) | Soil microbial communities from Loxahatchee National Wildlife Refuge, Florida, United States - Lox_Sample_1.1 | ecosystem: Environmental > Terrestrial > Soil > Wetlands | place: USA... | reverse complement strand
CGGCGCCCAAGGGCGGAAGGAGCGCGTCTTGAACTTCGTCATCGGCTTGATCGTCGCCATCGGCAGCGTTCTCGGCGGATACGCTGCGCTCGGCGGTCATCTCGAGGTGCTGTTCCAGCCGTTCGAGTTCGTCATCATCTGCGGCGCGGCGCTGGGCATCTTCATCGTCGCCAACCCGATGGCCGCGATCAAGGACACCGGCAAGGCGATCTTCGAGGCGATCACCGACAAGGTGCCGAAGCCGCGCGACTTCCTCGACGTGCTGAGCGCGCTCCACGCCCTGATGCGCGAATTGCGCGGCAAGTCGCGCGCCGAGGTCGAGCCGCATTTCGACAATCCGGCCAATTCGCCGGTTTTCATGGGATTTCCCAGGCTGCTCGCCAACAAGGACCTGCTGACCTTCATCTGCGACTACGGCCGGCTGATCATCATCGGCAACGCCAAGACCCATGAGATCGAGGCGCTGATGGACGAGGAGCTCGAGACCCTCGCCTACGACCGCTACAAGCCGGTCCACGCGCTGCAGAACATCGCCGACAGCCTGCCGGCGCTCGGCATCGTCGCCGCGGTGCTCGGCGTCGTGCACGCGATGGGCTCGCTGGATTCGTCGCCGGAGGTCCTCGGCGGACTGATCGGCGCTGCGCTGGTCGGCACCTTCTCGGGCATCCTGCTGTCCTATGCGGTCGTTCTGCCGGTCGCGCTCAAGATCAAGCAGGTGCGGCAGAAGCAGCTCCGCCTGTTCAGCCTGGTCAAGCAGAGCCTGCTCGCCTTCATGAACGGCGCGATGCCGCAGGTGGCGGTCGAGTTCGGGCGCAAGACGATCCCGTCGAAGGAGCGGCCGACCATCGACACGGTCGAGAACGAGACGATCGCCGGTCCGGCGCCGCCGAGCGGCGACGCGGCGGTCAAAGAGGCGGCCTGACCCATGGCCCGCGCGGAACGCGAGGGCGCGGCGAGCGCGCCCTGGCTGCAAGGCGCTCAGCCCGACTCGGCCGGCCAGGCGATGGAGCGGCTGCCCGGTCTCGCCTTCGCCTTCGAGCAGTTCGCGCTCAACATTCCCGCAGTGACCGCGAGCCTCTTGAAGCTCGACGGCGCGCCGACGCTCGACGCCATCCGCCCCGAGAACCTCTTCGCCTCGCTTGGCGAAAGCCAGGGCCATCTCGCCGCGCTGCTGCACGCCGCTGCGTTGGACGCCCGGCTGATGATCGTCTTCGATCCAAGGATCGCCGAGGCGCTGATCGTGTCGGTGTTCGGCGACGAGACCGTGAAGCTCGGCGACCGGCCGCCGCATTCGCCGACGACGATCGAGCTCCATCTCGTCGCCGAGCTGGCCCGCCGCCTCGCCGGGGCGCTGGACGCCGCGTTCGACGGGCTCGCCAGCCTCGAGTTGCGCTTCGAGCGGCTCGAGACGCTGGTCGATCAATATGCGCTTGGCCGGCGCGACGCCCCGGCGGTCGAGGCGCGACTGACCATGGAAAGCCGGGTCGGGCCGCTGGCCTTGGTCGTGCTCGCGCCGCAGGCGTCGTTCGCCCCGTTGCGCAAGCAGCTCGCGGCCGAGCCGGGCGCCGACGCGCCCAGCGCCGATCCGCGCTGGGCGCGGCAGCTCGAACAGGGGGTCGTCCAGGCGCGCGTCGCCGTCTCGGCGGTGCTTGACGAGCTGCCGATGTCGCTGGGCGACATCGCCGGCCTCTCGGTCGGCCAGGTTTTGACCCTGCACGGCTCCGGCATGGGCCGGGTCCGCCTGCAGTGCGAGGGGCGTGAGATGTTCTGGTGCAAGCTCGGCCAGGGCGAGGGCCGCTACTCGCTGGAGGTCGAAGCGCCAGTCGAACCCGCGGACAATTCCATCGAATCTGCGCTCGCCGGTTAACCCGAAGGCGTCGGCGCCGCATTAGGACGATCAAAGAAAGAGTCACAGGGCCATGGACGACACGTTCGAACCTCTGAGCGACCTGCCGGAGCCCGCAACGGCGCCGGAAGCGGTTCCCGAAATCGCGCCCGCCCCCGCGCCCGCATCGGGGCCCGCCGGCCCGCAGCGCTACGACGCCATCCTGTCGATCCCGGTCACTGTCCAGGTCGTGCTCGGCGGCACGACGATGCCGGTCGCCAGCCTGATGAAGCTCGGCCGCGGCGCCGTCGTCTCGCTCGACCAGAAGGTCGGCGACCCGGTCAACATCGTCGTCAACGGCCGCACGATCGCCCGCGGCGAGGTCGTCGTGGTCGACGAAGAGACCGCCCGCTATGGCGTGTCGCTGACCGAGATCGTCGCCGCCTCGCGCGACGACCGCCTCAGCTAAAGAGGCCCGCCGCGATGGAAGCGACCGCCGCCGCCGGAACGAGCGAAGACCTGCGCCGGCTCGCCGGACCACAGAAGGCCGCGGCGATCCTCTTGGCGATGGGCAAACCGCCGGCGACCCGTCTGCTCAAGCATCTCGAACCGCACGAGCTGCGCGAAGTGACGCGCGCCGCGGCGCGTCTCGGCGCGATTCCGCCCTCCGAGCTGGAAAGCCTGGTTGAGGAATTCACCGGCGCCTTTTCCGCCGGGGCCAGCCTGCTCGGCGACGTCGGCAAGGCGCGCGACCTGCTCGCCGACGTCGCGCCGCCCGAGGAGGTCGCCGACATCCTCTCCGACGTCTCCTCCCCCGGCGATCTCGGCGTGTGGAACGCGCTCGGCAGCGTGCCGGAAGCGGTGCTGCAGGGCTATCTCGCCAACGAGCACCCGCTGGTCGCCACCTACATCCTGTCGAAGCTCGCGCCGGCGCTCGCGGCGCAAGTCGTCGCACGGATGGCGCGCGAGGCGCGCAACGAGGTGCTGGTGGCGATGATCGTCCGGCCGGTCGTGCCCGAGGACGTCCAGCTGATCATCGAGGACGGCGTGCGCAAGGACCTCGCCAACCTGTCCGCTCGTTCCGCCGGCCTCGACAACCACAGCCGCATCGCCGACATCATCAACAATCTCGAGCCGCTCGATGCGCGCGACGTCGTGCAGTCGCTGGTCGCCGCGCGCCCCAAGGAAGCGCGCATGGTGATGAAGATGCTGTTCTCCTTCGACGATCTGCCCCGCCTGTCGCAGCGCGCCCGCGCGGTCCTGTTCGACAAGTTGCAGACCGAGACGGTGGTCATGGCGCTGCGCGGCGTCGACGCCGAGTTCCGCGACGCGGTGTTGTCGGCGATGGCCTCGCGCTCCAAGCGCCTGGTCGAGAGCGAGCTGGCGACGCCGATGCTCGCGTCGCCGCGCGACATCGCCAAGGCGCGCAAGCAGATCACCGATCTCGTGCTCAAGATGGCCCAGCGCAACGAGATCGAAATCCCCCCGCCGGAAGGCGCCGAGGCGGCGTAGCCGGAGGGGGCGGCGATGAGCGAAGAACGCGATCCGGAAAGCAAGACCGAAGAAGCGACGGAAAAGAAGCTTCACGACGCGATCGAGCGCGGCGACGTGCCGGTGTCGCGCGAAGCCTCGATCCTCGCCTCGCTCGCGGCCATTCTGATCGCCTTCGTCTTCGTCGTGCCGCCCCGCGCCGAGGCGTTCGTCGGCGCGCTGATGCGCTTCCTCGACGACTCGGCCGGCTGGCGGCTCGAGCGCTCGAACGACGTGCTGGCGTTGGCCGAGATCGTCGGCCTTGCCGCGATCGAGTTCATCGCGCCGGTGGTCATCCTGCTGATGATCGCCGGCTTCATCGCTTCGGCGGCGCAGAACCCGCCGCGCTTCGTGCCGGAGCGCATCATTCCGGACCTCTCGCGCATCTCGCCGCGCGCCGGATTCGCGCGCGTCTTCGGAATGCGGGGCTGGACCGAATTCTTCAAGAGCCTGCTCAAGGTCGTCGCCGTCGGCGTGATCGTGGCGCTGATCCTCAGCAGCCGCCGCGTGTTGCTCGAGACGTCGATGTTCAACGACGTCGCCGACCTGCCGCAGCGCGCGCTGAGACTCTGCCTCGACGTCGTCGCCGCCGTGCTGGTGGCGACGCTCATCGTCGCCTCGGCCGACCTCGCCTGGGCGCGCATCCATTGGCGGCGCGATCAGCGCATGAGCCGACAGGAGGTCAAGGAGGAGCTGCGCCAGACCGAGGGCGACCGGATGGTGAAGGCGCGCCTCCGGTCGCTGCGGCTCGACCGCTCGCGCAAGCGCATGCTGGCGGCGGTGCCGCGCGCGACCATGGTGGTCGCCAACCCGACCCATTACGCGGTGGCGATGCGCTACGTGCGCGCCGAGGGCGGCGCGCCGATCGTGCTCGCCAAAGGCGTCGACCTGATCGCCCTGAAGATCCGCGAAATCGCCGAGCTACACGAGGTCCCGGTCGTCGAGGACCGGCCGCTGGCGCGCGCGCTCTACGACGCGGTCTCGGTCGACGCGCCGATCCCGCCCGAGTTCTACCGCGCGGTGGCGGAAATCGTCCATCTGATCCAGGAAAAGCGAAGCTCGTGGCCGATCGTGAGAAACGGGTGAGTCGATGCGCGAACTGACCGAATCCCGCGGCGGCCGTCGCGACGAGATCATCGCCTCGGCGATGGTCGACGTCGCCACCGAGCTGCGCCTGACCGACCCGTCCGAGCTGATCCATCTGATCCGCGGCGAGCAGGCGGCGAACATCGCCGATCTCGTCAATTCGTCGGGCGAACTGTTCTTCCGCAGCGGCGCGCTGCGCTATGCGCTCACCTCCGGCTGCGACGTGCAATGGGACACGACGCCGGTGGTGAGGCTCGACATGGAATTCCACTACGACGCGGTGTCAGCGTTCTTCAAGCTGACGATCGGGCGCAAGCGGGCGGGCGTTCACGTGATCGAGGTGCTGGTCGACGGCGAAGACGACCTCGAAGAAACGATCAAGGATGAACGGCTGCGCCGCGCGGTCGCCGCGGCGCGCCTGCCGCCGCGCAAGCCTGGAGCAAGCCCGGCGGCGTAATCCTCGAACGTCTTTGTCGGAATGGACGTCGACGCGTGTCGCAACCCTACGTGCTCCAGCTTGCCGCCCAACGGACGCAGTGGCTCTCGGCGCGCGACTCGCTGATCGCCGCCAACGTCGCCAACGCCAGCACGCCCGGCTATCAGGCGACGGACCTGCAGCCGTTCTCGTCGGTGCTCGACAACGCCCAGGTTTCGATGATCTCGACCAACCCTTCGCATCTGACGCCCGACGGCGGCGGATTCGCCGAGGCGCGCGTGGTCGAGACCGGTTCGCCGGAGATGACGCTGTCGGGCAACTCGGTCGACGTCGAGAACGAAATGATGAAGCTCGGCGACGTCAACCGCGACTATACCCTGGCGACCAACATCAAGCGCGTCATCCACCAGATGATGATGTCAGCCCTGAAGTGAGCGACGATGCCTGATCCGCTGCAAGCGACCCTCCGCATCGCCGGCTCGGGCCTCGAGGCCCAGTCGGCGCGGCTGCGCGTCATCTCCGAGAACATCGCCAACTCGCAGTCGACCGGCGACGCGCCGGGCGCCGACCCCTACACCCGCCAGACAATCTCGTTCGACAACGTGCTCGACCGTTCGCTCGGCGTGCCGCTGGTCCGGGTCAAGTCGATCGGCCAGGACGACGCGCCGTTTCGGATCGAGCACGACCCCGGCAATCCGGCGGCCGACGCCGGAGGCTTCGTGAAAATGCCGAACGTCGACGTGCTGACCGAACTCGCCGACATGCGCGAGGCGAACCGCACCTACGAGGCGAACCTCCAGGTCGCCAAGCAATCGGCCGAGCTGCTCGGCGAGACGGTCAACCTGCTGAAGGACGCGTGAGCGCCGGCGGAGCGACGGACAGTTCGGACCCGGCGCGGCCGCCTTCGCCGCCGTCGCGGTCCTCAACGCGAACCAGGGAGGCGCCGCAGCCCCCCGGCAGGGCCGGGATCGGCGGGCGCGAATAGGATGGCGATTGACGGCGTTTCGGCGGTCGGCGCGGCCGCCAGAAGCCTCGAACTCAACCCGGCCGGCGGAACCGCCGCGACCGCGGCGACGAGCGGGACCAGCTTCGTCGACGCGATCGGCAAGGCGTTCACCGACGCGATCGGCACGGTGCAGGGGGGCGAAGCGGCGGCGATTCAGGGCCTCCAGGGCGACCTGCCGCCCTACAAGGTGGTCGATTCCATCATGGGCGCGCAGCGGACGCTGCAGTCGATGCTGGCGATCCGCGACAAGGCGGTCTCCGCCTACCAGGAAATCTCACGCATGGCGATCTGAGTCGGTGCAGTCACAGAGGGAAGTCGAAGCATGAGAGCGCTTTCGATCGCGGCGACGGGCATGAACGCCCAGGAACAGAATCTCGAAGTCATCGCCAACAACGTCGCCAACATCAACACCACCGGTTTCAAGCGCTCGCGCGCCGAGTTCACCGATCTCATCTACCAGACCGAGCGCATCGCCGGCGTCAGCAGCCGCGGCCGCGACGCGACCGTGCCGGAGGGCGCGCAGATCGGCCTCGGCGTGCGCACCGCCGCGGTGCGCTCGCTGCAGATCCAGGGGGCGATGACCAACACCGGCAATACGCTCGATCTGGCGATCAACGGCCGCGGCTGGTACCAGGTGACGACGCCGAACGGCGACACGGTCTACACCCGCGACGGCGCCTTCAACACCAACGCCCAGGGCCAATTGGTGACGACCGACGGCTACCTGCTGACGCCGACGATCACCGTCCCGCCGACCGCGACCAGCGTCACCGTCAGCCAGAGCGGCATGGTCACCGCGACTATCGCCGGCCAGCAGACGCCGCAGCAGCTCGGCCAGCTCACCATCGCCAATTTCATCAACGAAGCCGGCCTTCAGGCGCTCGGCGGCAACCTGTTCCAGCAGACCGTCGCCTCCGGCCAGCCGACCGTCGGCGTGCCCGGCGACACTGCTTTCGGCGTCATCCAGCAGGGCTATCTCGAGGCCTCGAACGTCGATCCGGTGAGCGAGATCACCAATCTGATCTCCGCCCAACGCGCCTATGAGATGAACTCGAAGGTGATCCAGGCCGCCGACCAGATGTCGGGCACCATCTCCAACCTGCGGAGCTGAGGAAAAGGCTGATGCGCGTCGCCGGAGCCGCCGTCGCTTTCGCCGCTGGACTGTGGCTCGCCGCCGGGCTTCCCGCCGCGGCGCAGCAACAGGACGCGGGCGATTTCACCCCGCCGACGCCGCGCGTCGTCATCTACCCGGGCGACGTCATCCACGACGACATGCTCTCCGATCTGCCGGCCGACACCGCTCGCGGCGTCGGGCCGTTCGCCGAAACGCGGTCCGCTGTGGTCGGCAAGATGGCGCGCCGCACGCTGCTGCCGGGGGCGGCGATCCCGCTTGCGGCGCTCGACTTCCCGCGGCTGGTGACGAACGGCGGCGCGGTCAAGCTCGTCTATGTCGACGGCGGGCTCGAGATTTCGACCGTCGGCATGGCGTTGCAGGACGGGGCGGCGGGCGACTCGGTCAAGGTGCGCAACGACGACAGCGGCGTGACCGTGACCGGCGTGGTGCGTCCCGACGGCGCGGTGCTGGTGAGCGGCGGCTGATGCGGCGGATCCTTCTCGCTCTTCTGGTCTGCGCGGTCGTCGCGCCCGCCGCGGCGGCGGTGCGGATCAAGGACATCACCGCGCTGCGCGGCGCCAACGACAGCCAGCTCATCGGCTATGGCCTGGTGATCGGTCTTGCCGGCACCGGCGACACCATGCGCAGCGCGCCGTTCACCCAGCAGGCGCTTGGCGCGATGCTCGACCGCATGGGCATCAACGTCCGCGGCAGCCAACTCGCCAACCGCAACGTCGCGGCGGTGATCGTCACTGCCGACATGCCGGTCGGCATGGACGTCGGCTCGCGGCTCGACGTCACCGTCTCGGCGCTCGGCGACGCGAGTTCGCTGATGGGCGGGACGCTGCTGCTCACCCAGCTCTCGGGAAGCGACGGCGTCGTTTACGCCGGCGCGCAGGGCGCCGTCTCGGTCACCGGCTTCGACGTCGCCGGCCAGGCGCAGACGCTGTCGCAGGGCGTTCCGACCGCCGGACAGATTCCCAACGGCGCGATCATCCAGCGCGCGGTGCCGCCCCCGCCGGACGAGCTGCGCATGATGCTCGAGTTGAAGAATCCGGACTACACGACCGCGGTGCGCATCGTCGACGCGATCAACGTCTATGCGCAGCGCCGCTTCCGCCGCCGGGCGGCGTTCGAGGCGACGAGCCGCACCGTCGAGCTGTTTCGGCCGCCGGATATCAGCGTCAGCCGCTTCATGGCGGAAATCGGCCAATTGCCGGTCGAGCCCGACACCGTCGCCCGCGTCGTCATCGATTCGCGCACCGGCACGGTGGTCATCGGCCAGGACGTGCAGATTTCCGAGGTCGCGGTCACCCACGGAACCCTGTCGGTGCGGGTCAACGAAACGCCGACCGCTTCCCAGCCGGCGCCGTTCTCCAAGGGCCAGACGGTGGAATTGCCCCGAACCCAGATCGACGCGCAGCAGGAAGGCGGGCAGGTCGCGATCGTCGGCGGCTCCAGCCTGCGGGCGCTGGTCAACGGTCTCAACCGGATCGGCGTCAAGCCGAGCGGCATCATCGCCATCCTGCAGGCGATCAAGACCGCCGGCGCGCTGCAGGCCGACCTGGTCGTGCAATAGCGCCGGTCAGCCCGGCGCAAGCCGCGGCGGGCAGACTTCCGCCACTCTCGGTTCGGTAGCGACTGCGCGCCATGGTCTTCGCCGTTTCCCGCCACGCCGCCATCGGCGCGATCGTCCTGGTCGGCCTGCTGGCCGGATCGGCGTCGGCGCAGAACGACAAGCCGAAGCCGCCCGCGCCACAGCCCGACAGGAGCGTCTCCGAGAAGAGCGCCGACGCAGTCGCGAAGAGCGGCGACGTCGCGGCCAAGAGCGGGGACAGCGGCGGCGCCAAGGCGGCCGAGAGCCTGTCGCGTTATTGCGCCAATGTCGCGCCGGTCGCCGCAGAGGCCCGCATCGCCTGGGAGACGCGCCGGCTCAACGATCTCCAGGGCGAGATCAAGCAACGCATCGCCGATCTGGAAAAGGCGGAGGCGGACACCAAGGATTGGGTGAGCAAGCGTGAGGCGCTGCTCAATTCGGCCAGCGACGACGTCGTGGCGATCTACGGCAAGATGGACCCGGAGGCCGCCGCCGCGCAGATCGCGACGATGGACGAGTCGATCGCCGTGTCGATCCTGCACAAGCTCAAGGTCAGCGCGGCGAGCGCCATTCTCGACCAGATGGAGGCGGCCCGGGCGGCGCGGCTGACCAGCCTGATTCTCGCCGCGCCCACTCCCGAAAAGAAGTCGTGATGCGCGTGATCGAGCGAAAGGCGTTGCTGGTCGTCGGGTTGGCGGCGACTCTCGCCGGCTGCGGCAGCAACCCCGCCGAGTTCCTGCGCGAGCCGAGCCTGTCGCCGATCGGCAGCGGGCTCGCCGCCGGCAAGATCGGCGACGGCGTCGATCCGACGCCGACCGGCCAGATCGCCCGTCCGATCGCCAATCTTTACACCGACCAGACCGTGTCGCGGCCGGGCGACATCGTCACCGTCATCATCTCGATCAACGACCAGGCGAAGTTCGACAATACGACCGATCGCTCCAAGTCCGCCACGTCCAAGTTCGACGCGGACTGGGGCTACACCCAGGGCGGCTCCAGCAGCACCGGCGGCGGATCGACGCCCTCCTCGCTGACGATGGGATCGACCTCGACGTCGTCGACCCAGGGGGCCGGCAACATCGACCGCCAGGAACAGATCCAGGTGTCGGTGGCGGCCGTGGTCACCGAGGTGCTGCCCAACGGCAATCTCGTCATCAGCGGGTCGCAGGAAGTGCGGGTCAACTACGAGCTGCGCCAGCTCACGGTCGCCGGCATCGTCCGGCCCACCGACATTTCGCGCGCCAACACGGTTTCCTACGACCGCATCGCCGAAGCGCGCATCTCCTATGGCGGCCGCGGCCGTCTGAGCGAGGTGCAGCAGCCGAGCTGGGGTCAGGAGCTGTGGGACTTCCTCAAACCGTATTGAGGGCGCGATGGCCGTCGAGATCGAACTCCCCGAACTGACGCCCGGCGAGGCGCCGCCGCCGACCCAGGCGGCCGTCTCGGGCGCTCCCTCGCTGTTGCAGACGGTGCTCGCCGCCGTGGTCGTCACGGTCATGGCGGGCGGGATGGGCGCGCTGTTCGCCGTGCCGCCGCCGCCCGCGCCCGAGTCGGCGCCGAAGACCGAACCGACGCCCGGCGGCGTCGTCCCGGCGTCGTCGGGTCTGTTCGAAATGCCGCCGATCGTCACCAATCTCGGCTCGCCGAAGGACACCTGGATCCGCCTCGAGGCGGCGATCGTCTTCGACGCCAAGGCGGTCCAGCATCCCGAGACGCTGGCCGAGGACATCGCCGGCGACGAGCTCGCCTACCTGCGCACGGTCACCCTGGCGCAGGTCGAAGGCCCGGTCGGCCTCGAGAACATCCGTCAGGATCTCAACGAGCGCGCGGCGATCCGCTCCGGCGGCAAGGTCAGCGAGCTCGTCATTCGAACGCTGGTGGTGCAATGAGGCGCCTGACCTTCGCGGCGCTGGCGCTCGGCCTCGGCGCCGGCGCGGCGGCGGCCCAGACGGTTGACCTCGGCGCGCTGGTCCCCAACGGGGGCGCCACCGCGACGGCGCGCATCATCCAGATGGCGGCGGTGCTGACCGTTCTCTCGGTCGCGCCCGGCCTGCTGATCATGGTGACGAGCTTCACCCGCTTCACCGTGGCGCTGTCGTTCCTGCGCACCGGCCTCGGGCTGCAGAGCGCGCCGGCCAATCTGGTGCTGATCAGCCTGTCGCTGTTCATGACCTTCTTCGTCATGGCGCCGACCTTCGACAAGGCGTGGCGCGACGGGCTGCAGCCGCTGATGGACAATACGATTTCCCAGGAACAGGCCTATGGCGCGATCACCGAGCCGTTCCGCGAATTCATGCTCTCCCAGGTGCGGGAGAAGGATATCGCCCTGTTCGAGGATCTGTCGCGCGGCCGGTTCGAGGTCGCCGACCGCTCCAAGGTCGACCTGCGCATCCTCATTCCCGCCTTCATGATCTCCGAGCTGAGGCGCGGCTTCGAGATCGGCTTCCTGATCGTCCTGCCGTTCCTGGTCATCGACATGATCGTCGCGGCGCTCACCATGTCGATGGGCATGATGATGCTGCCGCCGTCGGTGATCTCGCTGCCGGTCAAGATCCTGTTCTTCGTGCTGGTCGACGGCTGGAATCTGTTGGTCGGCAGTCTGGTCCGTTCCGTGAGCTGATCCGCGGCAATCAGCTTCGCGCAAGGGTGCAATCGTTTAGTGACGTGACTGGGCCGCGAGGAGAGCGAGCAATGAGTCTCATGGGCACCGCCGTGTCCGGCATGCTGGGCGACACCGCCTGGTTGTCGAACATTTCGCAGAATGTCGCCAACGCCAATACGACCGGCTACAAGAACGCCGACACGGAATTCGCCACGGTCGTCGATCAGGTCGGCGCATCCTCCTCGGCCGGCGGCGGCGTGACGGCGTCGCTCAGGTCGCTCAATTCGCTGCAGGGTTCGGTGGTCGGCACCTCGACCACGACCGACCTGGCGATCAAGGGCGACGGCTATTTCGTCGTCTCCGACGCCAGCGGCGCCCTCTATCTCACCCGCAACGGTTCGTTCGTGCCCGACGCCAACGGCAATCTGGTCAACTCGGCCGGCTACTACCTGATGGGCTACAACGTCCAGAGCGGCGCGGCTAGCGGCACCAGCAATTCGCTCGCCGGCATGGTCAAGGTCAACGTCATCACCTCGGGCGAAGCCGCGACGCCGACCACGACCGGGAAAATGGCCGTCAACCTGCCGTCGACCGCCGCGGTCGACACCGGAACGCTGCCGTCGGCGAACGTCGCGGGCTCGACCTACACCGAGGAGACGTCGATGGTGGTCTACGACAACCTCGGCGCCGCCCACACGCTCAACATCTATTTCACCAACACGGGCGTCGACGCGAGCGGCAACTACACCTGGGAAGCCGACGTCTTCGACTCCTCGACCGCGGCCTCGGGCGGCGGTTTCCCCTATTCGAGCGGACCTCTGGCCACGCAGACGCTCACCTTCAGCAAGGCCAACGGCACTCTGCTCACCGGCTCGCCCGTCACGCTCTCGGTGCCCAACGGGCAGAGCATGAGCCTCGACCTCAGCCAGACGACGCAATTGGCGGCGAGCTTCAGCGTCAACGCCTCGACCGCCAACGGCAACGCGCCCAGTTCGCTGACCGGAGTCACCATCAGCACCGACGGCGAGCTCGATTTCGAATACAGCAACGGCGTCTCGAGCCCCGGCTACGAGATCCCGCTGGCGACCGTGCCGAGCGAGGACAACCTCACTTCGATCAACGGCAACGCGTTCCAAGCCAATCAGAAGTCCGGCACGATCCGGGTCGGCGTCGCCGGCACCGGCGGGCTCGGCACGATCGCCTCCTCTTCGCTGGAGAATTCGACCGTCGACCTGGCCACCGAGCTCACCGACATGATTCAGGCCCAGAGCGCCTACCAGGCGAACTCCAAGGTCTTCCAGACGGGCGCCAACCTGCTCGACATCCTCAACAATCTGAAGTCGTAACGCGAGTCGCGCCCCAGAGGCCAAGCGATGAGTCTGTCGACCGCCCTCAACATCATCAACTCCGCGTTTGTCAGCAACGCGGCGCAGTCGGCGGTCATTTCGAGCAACATCTCGAACGCCGGCACGAAGGGCTATTCGCGCGAGATCGCCAACGTCATCACCGCCTTCGGCGGCGGCTCGGAAGTCGTGTCGGTGACGCGCGAAGCCAACGCCGCGCTGCTCGAACAGGTGAACGCGTCGACGTCGCAGGCCGCCTATCAGCAGGCGTTGTCGAACGGCCTGACGACGCTGGCCAGCACGGTGAGCGACAGTTCTTCGACGACCTCTTCGTCAGGGGCGACCGCCAACGGCAATTCGCCCTCGGCGATGCTGGCCAACCTGCAAAGCGCGCTGGAGACCTACGACGCCTCGCCGAGCAGCCCGTCGGCGGCGCAGGGCGTTTTGACCGCGGCCCAGGATCTGGCGCAGTCGCTCAATACCGGCGCGTCGGCGGTGGAGAGCGTGCGCGAGCAGGCCGATTCCGACATGGCCACGGCGGTCAGCTCGATCAACTCGCTGCTGAGCCAGTTCGCCTCGGTCAATGCAACGATCGTTTCGGGAACCGCAACTGGGGCCAACGTCTCCGCCGCCCTGGACGCCCGCGACAACATCCTCACCCAATTGTCCCAGCAGATGGGCATCTCGACCGTCGCCAATCCCGATGGTTCGATGTCGATCTACACCGACAGCGGCGTGACGCTGTTTCAGGGCGGGACGGCGCGTACGGTCTCCTTCACGCCGAGCGCGACGCTGCCCGACGGGACCAGCGGCAACGCAGTCACCGTCGACGGCGTGCCGATCACCGGCTCGTCGTCGCCGATGGCGATCCATTCGGGAGCGCTGGCGGGCCTGGCCAATCTGCGCGATGTCGTCGCGCCGCAATACGGCGCCCAGCTCGACCAGATCGCCCAAGGCCTGATCAGCGCCTTCGCCGAAAGCGACCAGACCGGCGGGACGG
>Ga0335069_10009912_pt1 | contig 13539 bp, 12 predicted proteins | sample Lox_Sample_11_FD_206714 | JGI IMG/M metagenome (GOLD analysis project Ga0335069, IMG submission 206714) | Soil microbial communities from Loxahatchee National Wildlife Refuge, Florida, United States - Lox_Sample_1.1 | ecosystem: Environmental > Terrestrial > Soil > Wetlands | place: USA... | reverse complement strand
CACCCATCGCCACGCCTGCGCAGCCCAACGCGATCGAACTCGGCACCGGTCCGCTGCCCGGTGCGACGAACCCGGAGGTCTGGCATAGCCAGTACGGCAGTCAGTTCGCGCGCAACGTGACGATTGCGACCCTCACACCCTTTCTTCCCGATCCCGCCAAGGCCAGCGGCGCCGCCGTTATCGTCGCGCCCGGCGGCGGTTTCGTCACCTTGTCCATGGAAAATGAAGGCTCGAACGTCGCCCGCGCGCTGGCGGCAAACGGTGTCGCCGCGTTTGTCCTGAAGTATCGCTTGCACCAGACACCCGCCGACATGCCAGGGTTCGAAAAATCCATGCGGGAAATGTTCTCGGGTGCAGCGCGGCCGCCGCGCCCCGATCCCGAAAAGCCATTCGCTGGTCTTGCCCCTCAGATCGCCGACGCCCGCGCGGCATTTGCCCTTATCCGGAAGCGCTCTGCCGAGTGGCATGTCGATCCCAATCGGATCGGCATGATTGGCTTTTCCGCCGGCGCGGCGCTGACCATGGCAACTACCCTTGCCGGCGAGGATGCGAAGCCCGCCTTCATCGGCATCATTTACGGTCCTCTCGCGTCGGTCACGGTGCCAACCGACGCGCCGCCACTGTTCATCGCCCTGGCGGCCGACGACCCCTTTTTCGGGAACGGCGGCTACGGGCTCATCGATAGCTGGAAGGCCGCGAAGCGCCCCGTCGAATTCCATCTTTATGAACAGGGTGGCCATGGCTTCGGGATGTACCCGAAGGAAACTACGAGCACCGGTTGGTTCGAGGCCTATGTGAGCTGGCTCCGGATGCATGGCATGGTGAAGCCGACAGCATCAGGAAGCAGCGGTGCTGCTACCGCTCCCTGATATGGAAACGGACGCGACGCCAACCACGAAACGGCGATCGCGAATAGTCGCCACGAAAGGTAACACTCTTACTTCCCCCTTTCCCATTTCGGGAAAACGCCTGTCAATAGCCGCAATTTGTCATTTTCTCCCTAACTCGCTAGTTACAAAGTAAAATAGAGTTCCGCTCGATTTGGCACTGAACCCGTCGAAAAAGACTATTCTTGAATAAGAAGCTGTTCCAGGAACACTTTTGGATTACTAAGTCTGTTTGAGAACTCGAGTTTGAGTTGCTGGGTGAAGGGATGTACGCGGAGAACTGTCCCGGAGGGACAATCTCCAATAGCCCGGCGATTCATCGCCGGGTCAACGTGAAACCAGATCATCGAGTGCCGTAGGCACGACTGAGCTCTCACCCAGACTCGACCATCCCGTCCCTAACCCGGACGGGATTCTTATTTATGGCACAAAGAATCGCGATGGCAACTCGGGTGCTACAGGTTCCAAAAATGGAGCAACCACGGCCGAATCCCTGGAAATCGAAGCGCTAACTCCTTCGTTATCAAACATCAAGCTCCAACTCCTGCGGGGACAAACATTTGGCGCCAAATGTTCCGTAAGTGCCTTTATTTCCAAACCCGACAGGGTAGGGGGTACCCCGCCAAAACCGTCCCGAAACGGGACGCGCGCGGAATCGGTCGAGGCCGAAAACTGACAACTGAGAACCGATACCAAAACAATTTTCGAGGAGCTTTACGTCCAGAAAGGCGCGATCAGGTTGGGGAAAGAAACGTCGAGACCGTACAGAATCTTCACCACTGGTTGTACGGCACGCCGTCGCTGCCGGTGGCTTCCGAGCCCGAGTGAACGTCGGTGATGCCAGGCTGGTCCTGGTCAACAGAAACCAGCACGTCTTCTTGCACCGTCTGCCACGTATCGCGAGAGTTAGTAATGGGATCGACCGGAATCTGCTTCAGGTATCCGGCGTCAACCAGATCTTGTAACGATTGCGGTGCCTTTTCCTTGTCCATCGAATATTGGTCGATGACCGAGCGCAAGGTGAACAAGTTCTGGCGCAGCACCGACTCACGCGCCCGGACGATGGAGGACTGGTAAATGGGCAGGGCGGTCGAGATCAGGATCAGGATGATGCTGATGACGACCATGAGCTCGATCAGCGTAAAGCCGCGCTGACGGCTACGTTGGAAGCGTCCGAGTTGGAGAGTACGTGCCATGCGAAACAGATCCTCGGAGACTTACGTCCCCTCGTGATGACAAACTCCGAACCTACCAATCCTTGTACTTCGTGCCGTCCATCGCGGTGCCTTCCGACTTGGTGTAAACGTCGAAGACATCGTTGCCGCCCCAGGAATCGCTGTCGGGGTCGTCTGTTGCAGAACGCATTCCCCACTCGTCCTTGCCGGTCATGGGATCGATGGGAATTCTCCGGAGGAACCGGACTTTCTTGCCGCCGACGTCGACGCCTTTGACAAGCGTATCGAGATCGGGCGGATAACCCTCACTGCCGAGCTTGGTCTGGAACTTGCCCATGTCGGCCGCGTCTTTGTAGCGGTCGATGGCGTCGCGCATCTCCCAGAGATCGCGGCGCAGTTCACGCTCTTTTTCGCGGCGAACGGTGAGACGAGCCATCGGCAGCGCGGCCACGGCAAGGATGGCGAGAATCGTCATCGCGACGATCAACTCGACAAGCGTTAAGCCTTGCTGGGAGCGGCGATCCGAGGAACGTGCGGAGGCAGAACGGGCCGGTACGGCATTTCTCCGGCGCTGCAACATCATGCCTCCATTCTACCGTTCAGGTTGCTGGTCCCACGCAAATTCGAGAGTAGCTGCGCCATTTCACTTCACCGTGACCATGGCCTGGCCGCCGACGACCGGGATCGCCTGCATGTTCGGATCGCGCGCGCTCGCCTGGCGGATCGCCAGCGTGCTTTGTCCGGGAGCCTTAGCCAGGAAGGTTAAGGTAAACACGGGGCCCTGGCCCGAAATGCCTCCGCTGCCGGGCGGACGCGTGGCGGTCATCTGCAAGGTGCCGCTGGCCGGATCGTCACGATGCACGAGAGCGACCGATTGCCCGTCTTTGCCGAGCATGCCTCCGTCGGAAACGTTCACCAGTTGCAGGATGTGCGGATCGTAAGAGATTTGCGCAGGGATCGAATACACGTTCTGCGCGTTGCCAAGACTGACGTTCACGATAAACGTGCTGTTCGCGGGCTGCGTGATGGAAGCCGGTTCAAAGCTCAACACAGCGTTCCCTGCTTGGAACGTAGCCGCGCGCGTCTGCGGCTGAGCCATGTTCGGTCCACTTGAAGGTGGAGTCATCGCAGCACCAGGCGGACTCGCCGCCGGTTGTCCGGGAGGAACCGCCTGTACCGGGACTCCGGGAACGGTGGTGCGCGTTCCGTTCTGTATGGGTGTCCCCTGCATGGGAGCGGACTGTTGCACGGCGCCTTGCTGCGGAGCTGCCCCCGGAGCGGCCGAGGTGGGAGCGCTCGCCGCTGGAGCGGGCGGCGTCATGTGGCGCAGTTCGATGCTGGTCGCGGTACCGACATCGACTCCCTCGTTGTTGAGGTCGGTGTGTTCCTGCTCGCGGACGATATGCGGGACCAGCGCAAAGACGATCTCGTTCTCGGTGCGCTCCTTGTTGGTCTGTCCGAAGAGATAATGCAGGATCGGGATCTGGGCCAGACCGGGCCATCCGGTCAACGATTGGGTCTGGCTGCCTTCGATGATGCCGCCGAGCAGGTTGACTTCGCCGTCCTTGAGGCGAATCTCGTGCTCGATGCGCTGCTGGCCGATGATGGGCTGCTGGATGCCGCCGATGGAGGAATAGCCGGTAACAGACGAGATTTCCAGGGTCAGCTTGAGCGTGACTTCGTGGTCGCCGTGGATGCGCGGCGTGATGTCGATGTTCACGCCGACATCGATATACTGGAACTGGGTGTTAACGAGAGGGTTAATTCCGACGCCGCCGATGCCCGGCTGGAACGAACCGGTCGCCACCGGAACGCGGCTGCCGATCTTCAGCGTGGCCTTCTGGTTGTCGAGGGCGCGGATCTGCGGGTTCTCCAGCAGCTTGGTGTTGCTGTCGGTCATCAGGGCGGTCAGCGTCGCAGCCGGAATGGTCACCTGGAAATCGTTGGCGTTGAGGTTGGCAATCTGGTTGAGGCTGATGGTGCCGTTGCCGGTACTCTGGGTGATGGTGCCGGTGTTGCCGGTGTTCTGGTTGTTGATGGTGGTTTGCTGGGTGGTGGTGTTCGGCTGCAACTGAATGCTGAACGAGGTCGGCGGCGAAATACCCAGGTTGCGGACGTGGTCGCGCGTCACCTGCATCACGGCCACATCGACCACCACTTCCGGCTTCGCCTTGTCGATGTCCCCGAGGACCTTTTCCGCCATGGCGATCTGGTCGGGCGTGCCGCGAACCACGATCGCGTTCTGCGAAGCCACCTGTTGGATGCGGCTGACATCGAGAATCTGGCGAATGGTGTTGACCGCGTCCTGCAGGTCGTTCGGGCTGGAGACATTCCCGAGATAAAACGTCTTGATGACGCTCTGCTCAAGTTCCTTGCGCTTGGCCGGAGTGTCGGCGGCGACGAAGACTGTGTTCGGGGTGACGGGCCGCCAGAAGGTTTTCGATTCGAGGGCGACGATCTGGAGCGCCTGGTACAGCGTGACGCCGTTCAGCTCAATGCCGATGCGGCGCGAGTTGTAGTCGGGGTCGAAGAGAACGTTCAGGCCCGCCAGTTTGCCAATCGTGGTGTAGACGGTCTTGGCGTCTTCGCTGGCCATGTGGATCGTGATCGGCGTGTTCGAGATGGGGTGTAGCTCGACTGGGCCTTGGACCTGCTGCGCCAGGTCGGAGAGCGTCGTGGGCTGCTGCGTGGCGCCCTTCTCCGCCCTTTGGATCATCTGCTGGGTGCGCGTCACTTCCTGACCGGCGATAAAATTGGACGGGTCGAGGTCGGCGGCTTTCTGGAAATCGGCCAGCGCGTCCTGCAGCTTACCCTGGGCGCGAAGTTGTTGTCCGGTATGGACGTATTCCGAGGAGGCGTAGAAACGCATGCGCGTGTACGACGCTTTGTACTTCAGGTCCGTGGGCTTCTGGTTGAAGGCGAGTCGGTAGTACTCATAGGCCTGGATAAACTCGTTGCGAGCTTCGGCCGCCTGACCTTTCTTGAAATCGGTGGCGGCGGAGTCGTCCTTCTTCGCCACAACCGGCAGGCACATGTTCAAGGCAAGCACAAGTGCTGCCAGGCGTACCAGACGTCTCATCGTCTCCCCTGGGGTAAATGGGTCTCTAACCCGCCGCGATCTCCAGCCCTCTCCAAGAACGCCCGAAATTCGATGACTTGCAAGATTTTGCGATGCCCTCGGCTAAGTTGAAGAAAGTACAAATGAAATTGGGATTATAGCATCGGTAAGTTGCTGAACTGTTGAGGATTAGGCTCCCCCTTGGTGGCGGCACCTTTGTGCTAGCATGAAGAATTCCGGAAGCCACATCGGTCGCGCATGGCACGCCAGGCAACACATCAGACACAATCGAACCCCGAGAAGTCGCCGAAGCGCCAGGCCCAGGCCTCGGGGGAGCGCGATGCTGCGGTCAATCGGGCCGCCAGTCACAATTATTTTCTGCTTGAGAAATTCGAGGCGGGGATCGTCTTGACCGGCACCGAGGTGAAATCGGTGCGCAGTGGCAAGGCCAACCTGAAAGACGCCTACGGACTGGTGAAAGACAACGAATTATGGCTGCTGAACGCGCATATCAGCCCGTACGATCCGGGCAGCTACAACAACCATGACGCGGTGCGGACACGGAAACTGCTGGTGCATAAGGACGAAATCCGCAAGCTGATCGGGAAGACCCAGCAAAAAGGGCTGACGCTCATCCCCACGCGCATGTATTTTAAGAACGGCAGAGTTAAGGTGGAAGTGGCGCTCGCCAAGGGCAAACAACAGTGGGACAAGCGCGAGACGGAGCGCCGCCGTACCGCGGATAAAGAGGCTCGGGAAGCGATTGCGAGATCGAAAAGAAGTGGGTAGTGGGTGGTAGATAGTAAGACGTGCATTAGTGCAGTTTTGGCTGATCGTTAATAAGGAAGATCATGGAAATTAAGCTCAATTTTCAAGCTCCCGCAGAAATAGAAACTGAATGTCTCGCCGTTGCTGTCGTTGATGAGGGTGAAAGCTCCGGCAACAAGGCGAAGGTGCTGTCGAACGATCCCGAGGTGCGCAATGCGGCGCACGAGCTGATCGCGAGCGGCGAATGTACGGGCAAGCTGTTCGAACTCAACCTTATTCATAAGCCACACGGGTTGAAGGCAAAGCGACTGCTGCTGGTCGGCGCTGGGAAAGCCAAGACTTTCTCAACGTACGAACTGCGGAAAGTGGCCGGTGCGGCCGTTCGCACGTTGAAGGGCAAGTCAATCAAGAGCTTCGCCTTCGTCGCTCCCGACCTCGCGACGGGAGCCGTGGATTCCATCAAGAGCGTGGCCGAGGGCGTGTTCGTCGCCGATTTCGATTCTGACACCTACAAGAGCGACCGCAAAGATCAGGCGATGCAGGCGGTCACGGTTGTCACCGATGCTGACAAGAAGGTGGCCGAGGAAGCGATCCGTGAAGGCCGCGCGATGGCCGAATCGCAGAACCTGGCGCGCGTCCTGGTGAATGAGCCGAGCAACCGGATGACCCCGACGATCCTGGCCGAGCGCGCGAAACAAATGTGTGCCGAAGTAGGCCTGAAGTGCGAAGTGTACGGCGGCGACAAGATCAAAGAATTAAAGATGGGCGCGTTCTGGAGCGTGGCGCAGGGGTCCGATGAGCCTCCGGCGCTGATCATCATGACCTACGAGCCAGAAGGTGCGCCGAAACAGCCCGTGCTCGGACTGGTGGGCAAAGGCATCACCTTCGACACCGGAGGAATTTCCATTAAGCCCGCTGAGGGCATGGAGAAAATGAAGTACGACATGGCGGGTGGTGCGGCGATGATCGGCGCCATGCGCGCGATCGCACTGCTCAAGCCCAAGGTGAAAGTGATCGGGATCGTCTGCGCGTCGGAGAACATGCCCTCTGGCAAGGCGCAGAAACCCGGCGATGTGCAGATCGCGATGTCGGGCAAGTCGATCGAGATCATCAACACCGACGCCGAAGGACGCCTCGTGCTGGCTGACGGACTGCATTACGCGCGGCAATTGGGCGCAACGCATCTGATTGACGCCGCGACCTTGACCGGCGCCTGTGTGGTCGCGCTCGGGATGGTAAACGTTGGCGTCTTCGCGAACGACGACGCCATGTATAAGCGCTTCAGCGAGGCCAACCAGCGCGCGGGCGAGAAGATGTGGCGCCTTCCACTCGACCAGGAATACTTCGAGAGTATCCGCTCAAGCATTGCCGACATCATGAACAGCGGAGGCCGCTGGGGCGGCGCGGTGACCGCGGCGATGTTCCTGAAGGAATTTGTCGATACCACGCCGTGGATTCACCTCGACATCGCCGGAACCGCATGGATCGACGACAACAAGCCGTGGATCGCGAAGGGGCCTTCGGGAATAGCTGTGCGGTCCATCGTGGAATTCACGCGCGAGTTGGCCGCAAATAAGGGACTGTAACGCAAACGCTAGCTCTGGTTAAAAGCGCCACGGCGTGCACAGGTTCACACGGATAGAAATTCAGAAATATCCGTGAGCATCGGTGAAATCCGTGGCGTTTTTCCTTAGCTCGCTTTTGCCGCGTGTTGCGGCTTGTAGTTCCCCGGTTGAGCGCGGAAGGTGATCGCCAACCGATTCCATGCGTTGATTGTCACCACCGCCCAGGTCAGGTTCACGATTTCAGTCTCGGTGAAATGCTTGCGCAGTTCGTCCATCACCTCGTCCGGAACGTGCGTCTCGCTGACCCGCGTAACGGATTCTGTAAACTCCAACACTGCGCGTTCGCGATCGTCGAAGAACGGGCCTTCACGCCAGGCGTTCAGGGCATAAATGCGCTGTTCCGTCTCGCCGTGAGCGCGCGCATCGATCGTATGCATGTCGATACAGAAAGCACAGCCATTGATCTGTGATGCGCGAATCAGCATCAAGTCGAGCAATTTCTGGTCGATGCCAGACTTGTCTACCTCCTGCTGCAATTGATAAAGCGCGCGGGACTGGGCGGGAGCAAGGCGTGCATAATTTTCAATGCGGGGCTTCATGGTGACCTCCGCAGGATCGGATTCCAGCCACCACCAACCAGATTCAGCGAATTTCCATGAACTCCTGCGATACAAAGGCGAATGAGAATTAAGAAACCGCCTGGCGCGACATCGCTTTAGCCGCGGTTTCGGAGCCATTCCGCGATTGATCGTCTTCATGCGCCAGGGCGTAGTGCACCAGCTCCACCCGGCTCGAGATTCCCAACTTCTCGAAGATACGGAAGACGTAATTCTTGACGGTGTGCTCGCTCAGGCTCAGGCGTTCGGCGATTTCGCGGTTGCTGTAACCGTCCACGACAGCGTGTACGACTTCTTTCTCGCGCCGGCTCAGCAGCTTCATGCCCTCGGCATTCGCGAACTGCACCGGCTCGGTTTGCGTGAACGCGTCGAGCACTTGCGTCAATTGGTTGCTGTCGGCCCACACCTGTCCCTGATGGACGCGATGTACACACTTACACAGCGACTCGAAACTAAACGCCGATCGCAGGAACACGCCGCGCGCTCCGGCGCGAAAGGCGTCGAGTATCGCCTGCTGATCCCCGTTTTCCAGCAACATGACCGAGCGTACGCGCGGTGACCACGAACGTGTCTCGCGCAACACGTTCAGGCCGCCCTGCGGTTCGCCGGGAAGATCGGCACTGACCAGCGCCACCGTGGGCCGCACGCGCCGCATGAGTTCCAGCGTGGCGGATGAGTTCTGCGCAGATTCGGTCACGTGAAAACTTCGATGTTTGCGCAGGCGTCCGGCCAAAAGCCGGCACGCCAGCACATCATTATCGGCAACTACAACGTTGATCGGGTGGATCACTAACCGGTGCGACACGGGACCCTCTTTCTGATCAATGCCCGCCGACTGCAAGTGGTTGCTTGCTACCGATGCGAGCGCTTACTTAAACGCGGTATCCTACGCGAAAAACACCTTCCCGAACTTTTTGTTGCTGCAAATTCCGGATTTTAGAAATGAAACTTAAACAGGATTAAAGCAACGATTTGCCTTGACAACTCTGGTTGGCACGGTCACTTGCGGGAGTGTTTATAACGAAACGGCTTCGCTCGGTGGGAACCTGCCTCCGGCGTGTAGAATCCTAAGGCCACCATGAGTGTCGCGGTTCGTTGTCACAACCTTAGGAAGACTTACGACGGCAAACTGGAAGCTGTCGCGGGGCTCGATCTCGAGATCGAGTCGGGCGAGTGCTTCGGCCTGCTGGGCCCGAATGGCGCCGGCAAGACTACCACCATCGAAATCCTGGAAGGCCTGCTGGCGCCGACCTCTGGGGAGGTCGAAGTTCTCGGCAAGACCTGGCAGAGCCACGAGCGCGAGTTGCGCGAATTACTCGGCATATCGTTACAAGAGACGCGCCTCTCGGAAAAGCTGACGGTGCGCGAGACGATCGAGCTTTTCGCCAGCTTCTACAGCAATCCGCGCTCATCCGATGAAGTGATGGAAGAATTGCTCCTCACTGAGAAGGCCGACTCCTGGGTAGGCAAGTTGTCGGGCGGACAGAAGCAGCGACTCGCGGTTGCAACCGCATTAGTGGCAAATCCGAAATTGCTGTTCCTCGACGAGCCGACCACGGGACTCGACCCCCAGAGCCGGCGCCAGTTGTGGGACATCATTCGCGCTTTTCGCGCGCGCGGCGGAACCGTGCTGCTCACGACGCACTACATGGACGAAGCCGAGAAGCTCTGCAACCGTCTTTCGATCATCGATCACGGACACGTTATCGCGTCGGGATCTCCGGCTGAACTGATTGAAACGCACTGCGGACAACAGATGATCGAGTTCGATACCGAGCCGAAATCTCGGACGGATGGCGACCAATGGAAGTCGCTGCCCGGCGTGGAATCGGTTTTCCATGATGCCGAGTTGACGGTGTTGCGTTCCTCGCAACCGCACGAAACGATTCCCGCGTTGCTGGCTGAAATCGCGAAACAGGGCCTGCAACTCGAACACCTCACCACGCGGCAGGCCAGTTTGGAAGATGTTTTCGTCCAACTGACCGGCCGGCACCTGCGAGAGGATTGACCCAACGTGAGTGCCCTTGTGTCCACGCCTTCGCCTTCAACACCATCGTCGCCGCGACACCCAATGCGCACCGGACGCTGGTCAGGCTACGCGCATTTGCTGGCGGCGCGTTTGCGGGAACTCGCCCGCGAACCCGAAGTCGTCTTCTGGATCTTCATCTTCCCCTTGCTGCTCGCGTTTGGCTTGGGAATCGCATTCCGCAACAAGCCTGCCGATATCAGTCGCGTGGCCGTGGTCGAATCGCCGGAAGCTGGGCGCACGATGGATTTCTTGAAAGAGGCCCAATCACGTCACGCGGTGGAAGCGAAGGTCCTTCCGCGGGCGGAAGCTGAAAATGCTTTTCGCTTTGGGAAGTACGACCTGGTGATCGTGCCCAAGCCCGACGGCACGTACGAATATCTCTATGATCCGGCGCGTCCGGAAAGCAACTTCGCCCGCTATGCCGTCGACGACGCCCTGCAGTCGGGGGCGGGACGCAAGAATCCGCTCAGCGTTTCGACGACAGTGAACACCGCGCCCGGATCGCGCTATATCGATTTCCTCATCCCCGGATTGCTCGGCATGAACCTGATGGGATCGGGCATGTGGGGCGTGGGGTTCGCGCTCGTCGACATGCGCCAGCGCAAACTGCTGAAACGTTTTCTCGCGACGCCGATGCGCAAGAGCGACTTCCTGCTCGCAATCGCCAGCAGCCGCCTGGTGCTGATGATCGTCGAATTGCTCTTGATGCTCGCCTTCGGCATCCTGGTATTTCACATGCACGTGATGGGGTCGTGGTTGGCTATCCTCTTCATCAGCGCGGTGGGAGCACTGGCGTTCGGCGGATTGGGGCTGCTCACCGCCAGCCGCGCTCAGAAGATCGAAACCGCCAGCGGATTGATCAACCTGGTCATGATGCCGATGTGGATTTTCTCGGGGGTCTTCTTCTCGTACGAACGTTTTCCGGCAGCAGTTCTGCCCTTGATCCGCGCTTTGCCTTTGACGGCGCTCAACGACGCGTTGCGCTCGACGATAATTGAAGGCGCCAGCATCACGGCGCAAAGCGGACGCCTGCTAGTGCTCGCCGTGTGGGGAGGAGTTTCGTTCCTGCTGGCGGTGCGCTGGTTCCGCTGGAGCTAGGAATGCACAGGCCCTTGTAACGGCTTGGTTACGCTGGCATTACGACTTCGGCCGGCGCCGATTGCAGCCGGGCGAGTTTCTCCTTGTTGCGCGCGGCACGCAACGCCAGTTCCCCGACGGTATCCCGGCTGAGCACAGTCAGCATCGCGACTTGCGCTTCGGCCCAGACCGACTGCACCGGGCACCAATCCTTGCGTTCGCAGCAACCGTCTTCACCGAGACAGGCGTTCAGTTGTACCGGCCCGTCGATGGCCTCGACGATATCGAGGACGCTGGCCTGCATGCTGCTGGGAACCAGTTCGAAACCCCCATCGGGACCGCGGCGCGAGATCACTAACCCCCCGCGAACCAACGTCTGCAGCACCTTGGCGAGGAAGCTCTCCGGAACGGAAACGGCGAGCGCAAGGGTCCGCAGGCGCAAAGTGCTGCCTGCGGGCATTCCTGCCATGTGAACCATGACCCTGACGGCGTAATCGGCGGCACGAGTGAGTTGCATATTGGAAGCGGACCAGATTTGTCCTACTTATCGCTGAGGATAGAAAAATGCCGAAATCTTCGCAGTGACTTCCGGCACTCGGTTGCGTGACGTGGACTCCAGCAATGTCATTTTGAGGTTCGGAGGGTCGTTCCGTCAGATCGTGCGAAACTAGTAAGGATGACTTCGGTTCGCCTCGACATATGGCTTTGGGCCGCGCGCTTCTTCAAGACCCGGGCACTGGCGAAGAAAGCCTGCGAGCTCGGGCGCGTCCAATCGCAGAACATGCCAGCGAAGCCGGCGCGCGATGTCCGCGTCGGGAACATGCTGCGCATCACCAACGACGGTGGCGATTTTGAAGTCGAAGTATTGGGCCTGAGCGAAATTCGCGGACCGGCGCCAGAAGCCCAGAAGCTCTATCGCGAAACCGATGCCAGCCGCGAGGCTCGCCAGAAAGCCGCCGAGGAGCGCCGAGCCAATCCAGCGTTTTTTACTCCCGCGCCGCTCGGCCGCCCGTCGAAGCGCGACCGCCGCCGTATTATCCAGTTCCGCGGCCGGGGCTGACCTGCGCAGAACCTGTAACTTCCCATTAACAGACGTTTCCCAATGAGGTTCGGCACACGTTGGCGCTTGTCACCACGGTTGACAGGGACAGGATTTCGTCCCATATTTCCTCGTAATGGCTCACGCAGGGTGGGGAGAAACGCCGAAAATACCGCAGCCGCCGGGCAAGGTCAACCAGCGCCGCAGTGGTCGCGTGGTCGAAACCGTGCGCGTCAAAATCTCTTCGCTTTCGCCCGATGGCAAGCTTCTGGAGCGCGAAGCGGAGACCCTGGTGGTCAGTCGCAACGGCGCCCGCATCCATACCGATCTGCCGTTGCAACTGGGCTCGGCGATCAAGCTGGCTGTGCTCAGCACCGGAACCGTGGCCGATGCCGTGGTCACGTGGGCTTCGCCGGAATCGGATTTTGAATTCGGTATCGAGCTGACCCACGCCAGTGACATCTGGGGAATCTAGTCGCTTCGAGCTTGCCCGTGACTACCGCAAACAAAAGGGATGAGCTTGCGCCCATCCCTTGGAAGAAAGAAGATGCCTACCGCACCGCGTAGCTGCTGAGCACCTTTACGTAATTGGCACGCTCGAACGCCGACGGATGCCGCACCGCCTTGTGGCTCATCGAACCCTGCATCTGCTGGATCGACTCGTACTCGTGCTTGTCCAGCCAATCGTGCACTTCGGTCAGCACGAAGCGTAGGTAGTCGATGCCATTCTGCAACAGCGCCGAGGTGGTCATCGCCACGCGCGCCCCGGCCATCATCGCCTTGATGACGTCTTCAGCAGTATGAACGCCGCCGGTGATGGCCATGTCGGCTTTGATTTTGCCGAACAGAATCGCCGTCCAGTGCAACCGCAGGCGCAGTTCGTTCGACCGGCTCAGTTGCAGGCTGGGAATGACCTCGAGTTCGTCGAGATCGTAGTCCGGCTGATAGAAGCGGTTGAACAGCACCAGCCCATCGGCGCCGGCTTTGTCGAGCCTCGCCGCAAACGCCGACATGCTGGTAAAGAAAGGGGACAGCTTCACCGCCACGGGGATCGACAGGCCGCGCTTGATCTCTTTCACCAGATAGCTGTACTCATTCTCGATCTGCTCGGCGTCGATGTTCGGGTTCGTGGGAATAAAGTAAATGTTAAGTTCGAGCGCGCTCGCGCCGGCGTCCTGGATCAGCTTGGCATAGCGCGTCCAACCGCCCGGAGAGATGCCGTTCAGGCTGCCGATGATCGGCACATTCACGGCGGCCTTCGCCCGGACAATCTGGTCGAGATACTCGTCCGGTCCGAGGTGATAGTCGCCTGCCTCGGGGAACA